>Ga0209342_10002095_pt1 | contig 21785 bp, 18 predicted proteins | sample RifCSP16_2_FD_184023 | JGI IMG/M metagenome (GOLD analysis project Ga0209342, IMG submission 184023) | Soil microbial communities from Rifle, Colorado - Rifle CSP2_sed 16_2 (SPAdes) (version 2) | ecosystem: Environmental > Terrestrial > Deep subsurface > Rock core/Sediment | place: Rifle... | reverse complement strand
CCCGACTAGCGCGGCTTTCGATAAGCTCGTCCCGGTTTGGTGGCCGTCAAAGCCAGCCAGCCGACCAGGGCAGCGAGCTTCTGGTCCTCGGTCCAGGGCGGGCCGAGCTCTCGGCCCAGGGCGGCGGTCCGACTCTGCAACGTCCGGGCAGGCAGGCGGAGCCGGGCCGCGGCCTGCGTAAACAGCTCGCGCTCCTTCACTCCGGTGACAGGCAGGCGGCAGTGTTGCCCGGCGCGGACGAACACGTCGCGGAAGAGCCGGCCCTCGGCCGTGTGAATCAGCGGGTGGGAGGCGAGGATGGAAGCCAGCGGCGGCGGCGCTTGCCCGGAGCCCAGCAAGACGCCGCAGCCGACGACCTCATAACCTCTTCTCTTCAAATCGTTGATGACGGAGCGCACAGCCTGCCGGGCCAACTGCCTGCTTCTCGCGGTGCAGCGTTGGAGGTACTTCGCGGCCTTCGTCAGCTCCCAGCCCTCGGCGGCATGGTAGGGCTGCTTGGAGCCGGGGATGGCAGGGTCGGCCGTCTGGAGGCGGCGTCGCTCGACCACGGCGGGCTTCCGCGGCGAGCCCGCCACCGCCACCAGCGCCGCCCAGCCGGAGTGTGCCCGCACGCCCAGCGCGGCGCGGATCAGCCTTGGCCGTCCCCTCATGGTTGTCGCCCGAACTGCTCGGGGGATTGTAGCCCCAACCGAAGTGCGGGGTCGTGGAAATTTCGCTATACTGAAGGCACGGCGCGGTACCCAAGTGGCCTAAGGGAGAGGTCTGCAAAACCTCCATTCGTGGGTTCGAATCCCACCCGCGCCTCCAATCCCTCCGAGGTCCCTCGCTGCGCTCGGGATTTCGGTGCGCGGCTCGGACGCCGCGCATGCGCCTCAAGTTCGAATCCCACCCACGCCTCCAGTCTCGCCGCCGGGCGAAGTTTCCCGGAGTAGCGCTGACGCGGGCAGACCCTTCGACTTCGCTCAGGGCAGGCAGGAATGTCTGCCCCACTAGAGGAAAAAAGGCAGCTAGTGCGCGGGGGCCGGCTGCGGAGCGGGGACTTCGCGCAGGGCGCGCGCCGTCTCTTCCGGCGGGGTGGGGTTGATGTAAAAGCCGGTGCCCCACTCGAACCCGGCCACCTTGGTGAGCTTGGGCATGAACTCGATGTGCCAGTGGAAGTAGAGCTCCGTGTCCTCGCGCATGGGCGTGGTGTGGAGGACGAAGTTGTAGGCGGGGCGGTCGAGCACGCTATCCACGCGCTGCAACAGGCTCTTCAGCGCGCGGCCCAGCTTTTCGTAGAACCCGCTGGTCGCCTCTTCGAACGAGGCGCCATGCTGCTTGGGCAGGATCCAGGCCTCGAAGGGAAAGCGCGGGGCGTAGGGGGCGAGGGTGATGAAGGCGTCGTCTTCGGCGATGACGCGCACGGCGGATTGGCGCTCCTGGCGGATCAGGTCGCAGAAAATGCAGCGCTCCTTCATCAGATAATATTGCTTGGCGCCGTCCACTTCCTCGCGCACGCGCTTGGGGACGATGGGCAGGGCGATGAGCTGCGAGTGGGTGTGCTCGAGCGAAGCGCCGGCGGCGGCGCCGTGGTTCTTGAAAATGAGCACGTACTTGAAGCGCTTGTCTTTCTTCAAATCCACGATGCGGTCGCGGTAAGCCCAGAGCACGTCCTCGATGCGCTTCTCGGAGAGCTGGGCGAGCGTGGCCTGGTGGTCGGGCGACTCGATGATGACCTCGTGCGCCCCGATGCCGGTCATGCGGTCGAACAGGCCCTCGCCGGCGCGCTCCAGCTCGCCTTCGATGCCGAGCGCGGGGAACTTGTTCGGCACCACCCGCAGGTTCCAGCCCGGCGTGTTCGGCGGGGTGCCGTTCGAGCGGTAGGCGATGATTTCCGGCGGCGTCTTCTCTTCGTTGCCGTAGCAGAAGGGGCAGAAGCCGCCGCCCGAGATGATGACCGGCTCTTTGGCGTAGTCGGTGGGGCGCTTGGCGCGTTCGGTGGCGATGATGACCCAGCGGCCGATGATAGGGTCCTTGCGGAGCTCGGGCACCTGGTTCCTTGACCCTCCCTTCAGCCTGCCTGGTTCTGACGTCCTGCCGCGCGCCTATTATTCAGCATTCCGGCCATTCTGCCAAGTCCTAGCCCCACCCAGCCTGTCATTCTGAGGAGCCCGCAGGGCGACGAAGAATCTCATTTGTGCCAGCGGCTACGCTGAGATTCTTCGCTCCGCCTGCCTAGCCAGGGCCTAAACGTCCGGCCACGGAGCAGGCTCCGCTCAGAATGACAGACTCTTGTTACGTCGCGCCGAAAGCGCCCTTGTGGAGGCGCACCTGCGGCGGCTGGCCTGCGGGCGCCTCCAGCGCCAGGACGTCGAAGCGGGTGGGGACGTCCGCCAGCTTCCGCCGGGCCAGGTAGTCGCGCGCCATCCCGACGACTTCCTGTTGCTTGGCGGCGTCCACCGCGCGCTCGGGCGGCCCGCCGGTTTCGGTGGTGCGCGTTTTCACTTCGACGAAAGCCAGCACCGGGCCGTCCCAGCCGATGAGGTCAATCTCGCCGCGGCGGTGCGGGGTGCGGTAGTTGCGCCGCACGATGGTGTAGCCTTGCCGGCGCAGGTACCAGTAGGCGTAGGTTTCGCCGCGGATGCCAGTCACACGCCGCGCGTCGGCTTCCTCGGCGGCCGCCGGCGCCAGGCCGCGCCGCGCCGCCAGAAAGTTGACCACGCCGAACACCGCCCGGGCAAACAGCCGCAGACTCATTTCCGTACCTTGTACCTTGTGCTTTGTGCCTTGCTTCCTGCCTCCCTGCCTCCTTGCTTCCTTACCTCTTCTCTACTTCGGTCAGGGCGTCCTCGAGCAGGCCGAGGGCGCAGTCGGCCTGCTCCTGGTCAATGATGAGGGGCGGGGCGAGGCGAATGGTGTTGAGCCCGCAGCCGAGGATGAGCAGGCCGCGCTGGAAGGCGGCTTCGACCACGGCGTCGCGCTCCTTCGGGGCGCGCTCGCGGGTCTGCTTGTCCTTGACGAGCTCGAGGCCGATCATCAGCCCGCGCCCGCGCACTTCGCCCACGAGCCGGTGCCGGCGCGGCCAGTCGGCGAGCTTGCCGAAGATGTAGTCGCCCAGCCGGCGGGCGTTTTCCATCAAGCCGCCTTCGAGCAGCCGGATGGTCGCGAGCGCCGCCGCCACCGCCACGGGATTGCCCCCGAAGGTCGAAGCGTGCGCGCCCGGCGGCCAGTTCATCAAGTCGGCCCGCGCGATGCAGACGCCGAGGGGCAGGCCCGAAGCGATGCCCTTGGCGAGGCAGAGAATGTCCGGGGTGATGCCGGCGTGCTCCGAGGCCCACCACTTGCCCGTGCGGCCCATGCCGCTCTGCACTTCGTCCGCGACGAGCAGCATCCCGTGCTGGCGGCAGAGCCGCTCGAGCCCCTGGAGGAAGGCCGGCGGCGGAACCACGTAGCCGCCTTCGCCCTGGATGGGCTCGACCACGATGGCCGCCACTTCTTCGGGCGAGGTGACGGTCTTCAGAATCACGTTCTCGAGGTAGTTCAGGCAGGCTTCGCCGCACTTCTCCGGCGGCGCCCCCAGCGGGCAGCGGTAAGGGTAGCTGAAGGGCGCGTGGAAGACGCCGGGGACGAGCGGCCCGAAGCGGTCGCGCTGGCGCGTCTTACTCGCGGTCAGCGAGAGCGCCCCGTAGGTGCGCCCGTGGAAGCAGCCGTGGAAGGCGATGAAGTTCTTGCGCCCGGTGGCGTAGCGGGCAAGCTTCATCGCCGCCTCGATGGCTTCGGCGCCGGAGTTGCCGTAGAAAACGCGCTTCTCGCCTTTGCCCGGCGCCAGGGCTTCGAGCTTTTCCGCCAGCGTCACCATGTTCTCGTAGTAGAAGTCGGTCCCGGACATGTGGATCAGCTCGGCCGCCTGCTTTTGCACGGCTTCGACGACTTCGGGGTGGCAGTGGCCGGTGGCGACCACGGCGATGCCGGCGGCAAAATCGAGGAAACGGTTGCCGTCCAGGTCCTCGACAATCGCGCCCCGGCCGCGCTTGGCCACCAGCGGGTAGCTGCGCGTGTAGGAAGGCGAGATGTAACGCGCGTCGAGCTTCACAATCCGCTGCGCCTCGGGGCCGGGCAGCGGCGTCTTCAACTGCGGAAGTTTCCACTCCAGAGTCATCGAGGTCTTGGTCATTGGAATCCTCCTCTCAGGGGATAGGTCGGACGGCAGACAGGAATGTCTGCCCCACTGGGAGAGGAGTTAGTCGACGCCGAAGAGAGCCGGACGGCTCGAGGCCGGGAGGCAAGGATGCAAGGAACAGGTCAGATGGCGACAGTGTTTCATTGGCGCTTCCAGCGGACACCGTCCTTGGTGTCCTCGACAATAATACCACGCCCGGCCAGCTCCTGGCGAATCTGGTCGGCGCGGGCGAAGTCGCGCCGGGCGCGGGCCGCCCGTCGCTCGGCCAGCAGCTTCTCCACTTGCTCATCGCTCAGGGTTACGATTACGGTCGGCTGTCCTACTGATAGCCTCATCACCACCGGTTCCGGGGTGACAACATCAGCCATTACCGCGAAGATGCCGTCGTAGCGCGCGAGCAGCGCTTCGGTCGCGGCAGAGTTGCCCTGGGGGTACTCGCCGCGGTCCATGAGCGTGTTGAGCTCGCGCACCAAATCAAAGACCGCCGCCAGGGCCTCGGCGGTGTTCAGGTCGTCGTCGAGGGCGGCGTCGAAGGCGGCGCCGGCCTGTTCGATCCGCTTCGCCAGCGCCTCGGACGTCCCCGCCGGGAACTTCTCCGTGCGCAGGCGCAGGCGGAAGTTGCGCAGGCGCTCGACCGACTGCGCGGCCTGGTGCAGCCCGTCGAAGGTGAAGTTGAGCTGCTTGCGGCGCGGCACGGAGGCGAGAAGGTAGCGGATGGCCGAGGGCTTGTAGCCCTTTTGGATGAGGTCGCGCAGCGTGTAGTAGTTTCCCGTCGACTTCGCCATGCGCTCACCCTCGACGAGCAAATGCTCGGCATGCAGCCAGGTGCGCACGAAGGGCTTCCCGGTGGCGGCCTCGCTCTGGGCGATTTCGTTTTCGTGGTGCGGGAAGGCGAGGTCGACGCCGCCGGTGTGGATGTCGAAGCTCTCGCCCAGGTACTTCATCGCCATCGCCGAACACTCGATGTGCCAGCCGGGGCGGCCGCGGCCGAAGGGCGTCTCCCAGAAAGGCTCGCCGGGCTTGGCCGCCTTCCAGAGGGCGAAGTCGCGCGGGTCGCTCTTGTCGTACTCCTGGACGTCCACGCGCGCACCGGCCTGGATGCCGGTCAGATCAATCTTCGACAGGCGCCCGTACGGCGCGAACTTTCGGATGGAGAAATAGACGGAGCCGTCGGAGCGGTAGGCGTAGCCTTTGGCTTCCAAACGCTCGATGAGCGCGACCATGTCCGCAATGTGCTCGGTGGCGCGCACCATCTTTTCCGGCTTCTCCAGGCTCAGGAGCTCCATGTCCTGGAGGAAACTCTGCGCGAACTTTTCCGTGTAGTCGCGGAGGCTGACGCCGGCGGCGAGGGCGTTCTCGATGGTGCGGTCGTCCACGTCGGTGATGTTCATCACCTGGAAGACCTCGAAGCCGCGCGCCTGGAGCACCCGCCGCAGCAGGTCCTGAAACACGAAGGTGCGGAAGTTGCCGATGTGAGCGTAGTCGTAGACGGTGGGCCCGCAGGTGTAGAGCCGGACCTTGGGCGGCTCGAGCGGCCGGAACTCCTCGACCTTGCCCGTCAGCGTGTTGTAGAACCGCAGCATTAGTCGCGCCCCGTCGCGCAGTCCAAACTCCGCATTCTAGCCAGCCCGGAGGGCGGCGTAAAGCCGCCGCTACTTCGCCGAATCGGCCAGGTCGGGGCGCCACTCCCGCAGCCGCTGAATGAACTCCTCGGGGCGGTCGGGGCTCAAGAGATACACCCGCCCGGCTTCGAGCAGCACCAGATTGTGCCGGCTCCTAGCGTAGATGAGGTGGTGGCCGAAGCGCCGGTTCCAGAACCAGCCGAAATAACCGAAAAGGCCACCCGAGCCGAAGGTGCGCAAGCCGCAGAGCTCTCCCGGGCCCGCCCGGCGCACCGCCCGGAGCGAGGTCAACGGCAACAAGGTCGAGCCGAGCCCCTGGTGGATGCGAATCCCCTCCGGGCCCACGCTGTACCCGCGCGGCGAGTAGCGGTAGGTCAAAAGGATGATGACAAGGCAGGCCGCCGGAACCCCCAGGCGCAGCGCCAGGAAGGGCACTGGCAAGAGAACAAACAGCAGGCCGGCGCCGCCGATGATCGCCAACCCCACCACGGTCAGGGCCACCGCCAGGCGGTCGTAGGGAGCTCGGAAGAACTCCATCGGCGCCCAGCCTACCACAGCCGACCACGCCACCCTCCAGCGGGCATCCCTCGCCGAGCAGGTGCTCGGCTCGGGACAAGGGGGCTGCTGGGCTGGGCGAGTGGGGCGGGGCGGAAATTCTTTTTTCTTGACTTTACAAGCCGGATTTTTTCGTGCTACTCTCTGTTTCCGCGTCCCAGCGCCTCGGGTTGCACAACTTGTCAGACCCGCCGAACGTTCTTCGGGATATTTCTCCTGGTTCTCGACCATTTCGTGCCCGTGTAGAGGAGGCGCGCTTGCTGCGACTGCGTAAGGTCGAGATGTTCGGCTTCAAGTCGTTCGCCGACCGCACCCGCATTGTCTTCAACGGCAGCGGCATCGCCGCCGTGGTGGGCCCGAACGGCTGCGGGAAATCCAACATCTCCGACTCCATCCTCTGGGTGCTGGGCGAGCAGAGCGCCAAGACGCTCCGCAGCAGCCGCATGGCCGACTGCATCTTCAACGGCACCGCCACCCGGCCGCCCACGAACCTGGCCGAAGTCACTCTGACCCTGGTCGATCCGGAGGCGGAAAAGGCCGCACCGGAGCCTCCGGCCCCGGCCGAGGCCGCCCCGGAAGGCGACGCGGCCGGCGAAGACCCGAAGTCGGCCGAAAAGAAGCGCAGAAACCGCCTGAACCTGAGGATCCTGCCGGGCGAAGTGGTGGTCACCCGCCGGCTCTACCGCGACGGCACCAGCGAGTACTACCTCAACGGCGAGCTCTGCCGCCTGCGCGACATCCAGGAGCTCTTCATGGGCACGGGCCTCGGGCCCGAGTCCTACGCCATCATCGAGCAGGGCCGCGTCGGCCAGATCCTCTCTTCGCGCCCCGGCGACCGCCGCGCCATCCTGGAAGAAGCCGCCGGGGTGAGCAAGTACAAGACCAAGCGCCGCCTGGCCGAGGCCAAGCTCCAGTCCGCCCAGCAGAACCTGCTCCGGGTGAACGACATCCTGGAAGAAATCTCGAAGCAGCTGAACTCCCTCAAGCGCCAGGCCAGCCGCGCCCGCCGCTACCAGGAGCTCAAGGCCGAAGGCGCCGAGCTCCGCCGCCGCCTGCTCGCCACCGAGCTCGACCAGCTCCAGGCCGCCGGCGCCGCCCTGGACGAGAAACTCGCCGCCAACGCCGCCGCCCTTGAACAGGCTGCGGCCGCCCTCGGGGCCGCCGAGCGAGAGCAGGTGAGCGGCCAGGGCCGCCAGGACGAGCTCGAGGCCGCGCTCCGCCAGGAGCAGAACCGCGCCGGGCAGGTTTTGGTCGAGCTCGAACGCGCCCACGCCCGCCTCGCCGACACGCGCCGCCAGCAGCAGGAAGCCGCCGCGCGCCTCGCCGCCCTCGCCGGCCAGTGCCAGTCAGCGTCCGAGGAAGCCACCACCGCCGCGGCCGCCGTGGAGCAAAACCGGCAAGGCGTCGCGCGGGTCGAGGCCGAGCTCGCCGCCGCCGCCGAGGAGCTGAACGCGCTGTCGGCGGAAACCGATCGGCTCGCCCGCGAGCTCTCCGTTCCCGCCGAGCAACACCCGCTGGAGTTCCCCGGGCCCGCGGAGCGAGCCCGGGGGTTGTGCGCCCGCGCCCGACACGTGGTCGCCGCCGCCGAGCAGGCCCTGGCGCACGCGGAGCAGGAAGCCGAAGCGCGCCAGCAGCGGGTCGAAGAGCTGCGCCGCACGCTGGCCGCCACCGTGGCGCAAGAGAAGGCGCTCGAAGACCTGGTGGCCCACCGCGCCGTTTTTGCCGAGCCCGTGCAGAAGCTTCTGGTCGGCCAGGGATCCGTTTCCAGCGGGGTCGAGTTCCGCGCCGTGGGGGTGGTGGCGGACTTCGCCGAGTTCGAGCCTGACTACGCGCCGCTGCTCGAGGATTACCTGCACGACGAAATGGAATACGTGGTGGTTGAGACTTACGACGCCGCCCGCACCGGGGTCTCGTTCCTGCGCGAGCAGGTCGCCGGCCGCGCCACCTTCCTGGTGGACTCCTTCGGGCGCTTCCCGCCCAAGCTCGTCGAGGAGCTGGAGCGGGCCCCGCAGGGTGAGGGCATCCTGGGGCGCGCCTCCGACTTCGTCCGCCTGAACGGGGCGCTGGGCAACGAGGCCAAGCGCGTCCTGCCCAAGCTCGGCCGCACCTACCTGGTCGAAACGCCGCGCGCCGCCGAAGAGCTGGCCCGCGAGTACCCGAACTATTTCTTCCTTTCCACCGACGGCACCTGCTACCACGGGCGCCTGGTGAGCGGCGGCACGCGCAACGGCCACGGCTCGCACTCCCTGCGGCGCGATCTCGAACGCGCCGCCCGCCAGAAGAGCGAGATCGAGCCCGCCGCCCGCTCCGCTGAAGCCGATTGGACCGAGCTCGACACCCGCCGCCGCCGGCTGCTCCAGGTCCTCGAGGCCGCCCGGGTTTCCCTCCTCGCCCACGAAAAGGCTCTGTTGCAGCTCGAGCAGCAGCGCGACACCCTGGCCCGGGTGCGGCAGGAACAAGCGCGGCTGGACGAGCTGGCCGCCCGCGAGACCCGCGCCCGCGAGCTGCTCGACGCCGAAGAAGCCGGCCTGCGCGCCGCCCAGGCGCGGCTGGCGGAAGAGATCGTCTCCGGCGAGCGCGAGCTCGAGCGCCGCCGGCAGGACAAAGAAGCGCAGGAACAGCGCTGCGGCGAGCTCGACGCCGAGCGCTTCGCGCTGCGCCAGCGGTTGGTGGACGGTGAAGCTGGGCTGCGCCAGCGCCGCGCCGCGCTGGAGGGGCTGCGCGACGAGCGCCACACGCTCGAAGTCGCCGAGGCCCGTCAGCAAACCGAGCGGCAGCACGCCGCCATGGCCCTGCAGAGCGAGTTCGGGCTGACGACGGAGCAATTGCTCGCGCAGGTCACCGAGCGGTTCGACGCCGAAGCCTTCCCGCAGGCCGAGGCCCGCTACCGCGAAATCAAGGAGCGGCTCGACACCATCGGCCCCGTCAACATGATGGCGCTCGAAGAGTTCCAGGAGTGCGAGCAGCGCTACGACTTCCTCTCCAAGCAGCGCGAGGACCTGCTCGCCGCCATCGCCGACACCACCAGGACCATCGAGGAGATCGACGCCGTCTGCCGCATCCAGTTCGAGCAGGCCTTCGCCGCCATCAACCAGAACTTCACCGAGACCTTCAAGACGCTCTTCGGCGGCGGCACCGCCACCCTGCGCCTGAGCGAAATCGAAGACTCGACCGAAATCGGCATCGACCTCATCTGCCAGCCGCCGGGCAAGCGGCTGCAGAACGTGCTCCTGCTCTCGGGCGGCGAGAAGGCGCTGACGGCGCTGGCGCTGCTCATCGCCATCTTCCGCTACCAGCCTTCGCCCTTCTGCATCCTTGACGAAGTGGACGCGCCGCTCGACGACTCGAACGTCGGCCGCTTCACCCGCCTGGTCCAGGAGATGGCGCCGCAGACGCAGTTCATCCTCATCACCCACAACAAGAAGACCATGGAAGTGGCGCCCGTGCTCTACGGCGTCACCATGCAATCGGCCGTCAGCCAGATCGTCAGCGTCCGCTTCGACGAAGCCGCCGACACCCCCGCCGCCTAGCGCGACGCCAGGCCCTGGGCAAGGAGAAACTCCCGCACGACGTCAGCGACGTCGCGGTGCTCGGCGTCGACGGCGTAGTTGAGCCGGCGCATCTCGTCGGCGTTGATGCGCCCAGCGAGCTCGGCCAGCGCGGCGCGCACTTCCGGGTGGCGCGCCAGCGCATCCCGGCGGACGATGGGCACCGCCTCGTAGGGCGGGAAGTAGCGGCGGTCGTCTTCGAGCACCGCCAGGTCGAGCGCGGCAATCAGCCCGTCGGTCGAATTCCCTGCCACCAGGTCCACCTGCTTTTCCTTCAGCGCGCGGTAGAGCAGCCCCAGGTCCATGATGCGCGGCGGGGCGGCGAAGCGCAGCCCGTAGGCCGCGGCCAGGCCCGCGTAGCCGTCCGGGCGCTCCATGAATTCGTAGCCGAACCCAGCGCGCCAGCCGGGCGTGTGCGCGGCGGCCTGGGAGAGCGTTTTCAGATTCAATTGTCGCGCGTCTTCGCCGCGCACCACGATGGCGAAGGTATTTTCAAAGCCGAGCGGCTCGGTGACCTCCAGCCCGAAGCGCTCGGCGTAGGCCTGGCGGACGCGCGCGAAGACTTCGCGCGGATTCCCTTCGGGCTTCTCCTTCAGGAGAGCGGTGAGCGCCGTGCCGGTGTATTCGACGTAGAGGTCGATGCGCCCGGCGCGGAGCGACTGGTGGCAGATGTAGCTCCCCGTCAAGTAGAAGCGCCGCTCCACCGTCAGCCCGGTGCGGTTCTCGAGGTGCTGGGCGAGGAGCTCGCCGAGCACCACCTGCTCGGTGAAGTTCTTCGAGCCGACGACAATCCGCTCTTCCCGCGCCGGCCCGCAGCCCGCGAGCAGCGCGAAGAGAAAAAGCAGAGCGGCGCGGCGCATCGTTAGCCGGCGGGGCGCAGGCGCTTCTCAACAAGTCCCAGGCCGAAGTCGGCCCCCAGCGCCAGCAGCGCCGCCGGCAGCACCCCGGCCAGAATCAACTGGTCGTTCACCATGGCCACGCCACGGAAGATGTACTCGCCCAAACCGCCGGCGCCGATGGCAGCGGCAATGGTGGCCAGGCCCACGCCGATGACCGCGGCCACGCGCACGCCGGCGAGGATGACGCCCATCGCCAGCGGCAGCTCCACCTGGAAGAGGAGTTGCCGGCCGGTCAAGCCCATGCCGCGCCCCGCCTCGACCACCGCCGGGTCCACGCCGCTGATGCCGGCGTGGGTGTTGCGGATGATGGGGAGCAGGGCGTAGAGCGTGAGGGCCAGGATGGCCAGGTAGTCGGCGCGCTGCTCGCGCAGCCAGGGCAGCGTGAGCAGGAAGCCGAAGAGCGCCAGGCTCGGCACGGTCTGCGCAAGGTTGGCGCCGCCGAGCACGGCGCGGCTCCACGCCGGCCGGCGCGTGAGCAGGACGCCGAGCGGCAACCCCGCGGCCACGGCCAGCAGGGTGGAGAGGCCGACCAGCCACAGGTGTTCGAGCGTCAGCTCCAGCACTTCGTTGGGGTGGCGCAGGAAATAGTCCAGCACGCTCACGGCGCACCTCTCAGGAGGAAGTGGTCTTCTCGGCCGCGCGGAAGGCGGCCACGTAGTCGGCGGCGAGGCCTTCCCGGCTATTCAGGAATTCGGCGGGCGTGTAGACGCCTTCGAGCCGCCCGGCCTCGAGCAAGGCGATGCGCGCGCCGAGCAGGAGCGCTTCGCGCAGGTCGTGGGTGACGAAGACGATGGTCTTCGCCAGCCGTTGCTGCAACTGGCGGAACTCGCGCTGGAGCTCAGCGCGGGTCAGCGGGTCGAGCGCCCCGAAGGGCTCGTCCAGTAAGAGAATCGGCGGGTCGGCCGCCAGCGCCCGCGCCACGCCCACGCGCTGCCGCTGCCCGCCGGAAAGCTCCCGCGGGTAGCGCCCCCTCCAAGCGGGGTCGAGCCCCACGAGCTCGAGCAGCTCGCGCACCCGCGGCTCGATGCGCTCGGCCGGCCAGCCTTCGACAGCCGGCACCAGGCCGATGTTGCGGGCCACGGTGAAGTGGGGGAAGAGGCCGACCTCCTGGATGACGTAACCGATGCGGCGGCGCAGGCGGATGGCGTCCCAGTCGGTGGTGGCGCGCCCTTCGACGCGGACTTCGCCGCCGGTGGGCTCAAGCAGGCGGTTGATGAGCTTGAGCGTGGTGGTTTTCCCCGAGCCGCTGCGCCCGAGGAGGACGAGGGTCTCGCCGCGGCGGACTTCCAGGGTCAGGTCGCGCAGGAGCGCGCGCTCGGAGTCCAGCGCGTACGAGGCGTGGCGAAACTCGATCACGGAGCTGGCGGCCTCGGCCATGGTGAGCTTCCGGCGGAAGCAGTATAGCCGGTTCGCCGAGGGTTTTTGTCTTCGCCATTTCTTCCATTGACTTTCCCGTCTCGCGGAATAGAATCCGACCCTCCGCTCGAGGACATGAGTACCACGCTACACACTCCGTTGCGCGAGACCCATCTGCCGGGATTCACCCTGGTCTCCCGCGGCAAGGTGCGCGACCTCTACGCGGTGGACGACCGCCTGCTCATCGTCGCCACCGACCGCATCTCCGCCTTCGACTTCATCCTGGGCTCGGAGATCCCCGACAAGGGGCGCGTACTTACGCAACTGTCGGTTTTCTGGTTCGGCCAGCTGCGTGATTTGGTGGAGACCCACTTCCTGACCGCGGACGCCAACGCCTACCCGCGCGAGCTGCAGGCGCACCGCGCCCAGCTGGAAGGCCGCTCCATGCTGGTGGTGAAGACCGAGCCTGTGCTGGTGGAATGCGTGGCCCGCGGGTATCTGGCGGGGTCGGGCTGGAAGGACTACCAGAAGACCGGCGCCATCTGCGGGATCAAGCTGCCGCCGGGCCTGCGCGAGTCGGACGCGCTGCCCGAGCCCCTCTTCACCCCGGCGACCAAGGCCGCGAGCGGGCACGACATCAACATCAGCTTCGAGGAGATGGTCGAGCGCGTGGGCGGGGCGCTGGCGGAACAGCTCCGCACGCTGACGCTGCGCATTTACCGGCGCGCCTCCGAGCTGGCCCGGGCCCGCGGGCTGCTCATCGCCGACACCAAGTTCGAGTTCGGGCGGCGCGAAGCGCGCGTGCTCCTGATTGACGAAGTGCTGACGCCGGACTCCTCGCGCTTCTGGGCGGCCGACAGCTACCGGCCCGGCCAGAGTCAACCCGCCTTCGACAAGCAGTTCGTGCGCGACTACCTGGAGCGGAGCGGCTGGAACAAGCAGCCGCCGGCGCCGGCCCTGCCCCCCGACGTCATCCAGGCCACGCGGGAGCGGTATCTGGAAGCCTACCGGCGACTGACGGGAATGGAATTGTTTTAGGGGACCCCGGGGAGACCCGTACGGGTGGGGGTGAAGGATGAAAGACCAACTGGACGCCCTGGTGAATCAACTGGTGGAGCGCGGGATTCTCTTCGATGAAGCCCGGGGCGAATTCGAAAAGCGCTTCATCAGGAAGGTGCTCGACACCCACCGGGGGAACCAGTCCCGCGCCGCCCGCGTGTTGGGCCTGCACCGCAACACCTTGAGCCGCAAGATCGAGCTCTACAAGCTCGACAGCAACCACCGGCCCCGCCGCTAGCGCTCGCTTCAACTTGCCTCCAAGGCAGTCTGTCATGCCGAGCGGAGGGAAGCGTCCCCGCTGAGATTCTTCGCTCCGTCCCGCAGCCGCGGGACTCCGCTCAGAATGACAAGAAGGAGAGGACTCTCCCGAGAATTGGGCAGACCCTTCGACAAGCCCTGGGCAAGCAGGAATGTCTGCCCCACCGAGACAGGAATGAAGGCGTTTTCGGGACCGGTTAACGGGCGGCGCCGCCGCGCCGGGCCGGGGTCGGCTTGGGGATATCTTCCGCCTTGACCTTGCCGTCCTTCAGCTTCAATTGGAAAAAAGGCTCTTTCTGGTAACCGCCCATCACGCCGGTGAAGTGGATGAAGTCGCCGGCCTTCAGGTTCTTGGCTTCCGGGGGAGCGACGACCCTGACTTCGATATCGGGCTGTTTGGTGTTGGAGGACTCTTCGGTCACCGCCACGGCCAGCGTCACCAGGTTGTCCGGGTTCTGGCTGACCGCGAGGATTTCGCCGCCCAGTTCCGGCAGCTCCAGTCCGCAGCTCGCCAGCCAGATCAGGTGCTCGGTGTCGCCGCCCGCTTTCAGGTCGTCAAAGATGCGCTTCACCGTCAGTTCACCCCGCAGGGCAGTCACCTGCTCGGCGCCGACGATGCGCCAATCCGCGGGGGGGTGCGGCGACTGAGCGGCGGCGGCGATGACGTCGTTCACCTGGTCGGCGGCGCACTCGGGCAGCACCTGCTGGTGGGCCGACATCACCTTGGTCAGGTAGTCCCTCACCTCGTCGCTCTTGTTCACCTTGAGCGCGATGGCCCGGGCCACGTGCCAGATGCCGGTGCGGTAGTCGGGCGTGGGCTGCTGGAGGCTGGCGAGCCCGAGCCGGTAGTTGACCCAAGCGTCGTTTGGCGTGAGCTTCACCAGCCCTGCGTATTCCCGCGCCGCAGCAGCATAGTCCTTCTTCCGCTCAGCCACAAAGGCCAGCACCTTGCGGAAGGCAGCCTCCTGCTGGAGCTTGGTGTCCTCGAACTGCTTGCGGGCGGCGGAGTCGGCGGGCGGCTGCACTTCGGCGTAGAGTCTCTGGTGGAGCTCCAGGCCCTGCCGGGCGCGCTCGGCACCCCGGGCCGCCAGGGCGTCGGCCTGGGGCGTGCCGTTGCGGAAAGATTGCAGGAAGCTGTAGGTGTGGAGGATCAGCCCGCTGAAGTAGATGTTGTCGATCTGCGTCTGGTTCAGGTTGGACTGCTGGAGGAAGCCGCTCACCTGGTCGCGGTCCATCGCCATGAAGTTGTCGACCGCCTGCAGGCACAAGGGGTAGCGCTGCAACTGAAAGGCGGTCTGGGCCTGGTTGGGGTAGACGAAAGCGCGCAGGATGGAGTCGGGGTACTTCTGCAGGAAGGCCTCGATGGCCTGCAAGCGGGCCGCCGGGTCGGGGGTGCGCTGGGGATCGGTCTCCACGTAGGTGTTGAACTCTTCCACCCCGTAGGGGGACTTCTGCGCCGCCGCCGGGCTCGTGCTTCCCAGCAGTACCGCCAGCCCCACCAGCAGCAACCAAGCCGTGCGTGCCTTCATTTCACTCCGCCTCCTCATCGCGTTCCCAGCAGACTTTCGGGCAGGATACCAAGGCCAAACCAAACGCCGATTATAGACATCCTGCTCCCGGCCTGCAAGCCCGTTCTTCCCCGGAGCGCCTCCTCCGCCCTCCTCTGCTATGATGAGAGTCCGGGCAAAAATGTTATCCAGAACCCGCCCGCGGAGAGTCTCCCATGAGCGCTGCACCCCCACCGGCGCCGCTGGCCATTGTCACCGGGGCCGGCCGCGGCATTGGCTACGCCATCGCCCAGGAGTTGGCCCGGCGCGGCCACCGGCTGGCGCTGGTCGCCCGCGATGAGAAGCGCCTAGAGGAGGCCGCGCGCCGCCTGGCCGCGTCCCGAAGCCTCGGGACGGGGCGGGCGGCCCCGGAGGTTGAAACCTTCGCCTGCGACGTGCAGGACGCCGCCCAGGTCCGCGCCACCTTCCGGAAGATTCTCGACCGGCCCGGGCGGCTGGAGGTGCTGGTGAACAACGCCGGGGTGGGGGTGTTTGCCCCCGTCCAGGAGATTTCCGACGCCGATTGGGACGCCACGCTCAACACCAACCTGCGCGGGGTCTTCTACTGCTCGAAGGCAGTCATCCCCCGGCTGAGGGAGCAACGCGGCGGGCACATCATCAACATCAGCTCGCTCGCCGGCAAGAACCCGCTCGCCGGGGGCGCTGCTTACTGCGCCTCCAAGTGGGGCCTGATGGGACTGACCTATTCGATGGCGGAAGACCTGCGCGGCTACGGCATTCGCGCCAGCGTCATCTGCCCCGGAACCGTGCAGACGGAATTCTCGCCGCACGCCGGCAAAGAGCCGCAGAGGATGCTGCAGCCGCAGGACGTGGCCCGGGTAGTGGGCTGGCTGCTCGAGCAGGAAGAGCAAAGCTTCGTCAGCGAAGTCCTGCTGCGCCCCACCCAGAAACCCTGAAAAGCAGATTCCTCGGGCTCCGCCCTCGGAATGACAGATAGGCAAGGTTGTCATTCCGAGCGCAGCGAGGAATCTGCCTTTCGGCGGCGGCCGCGGCGGCCGGTTTCCGCGCGCACGTAGTCGCGGAGCGTGGGCGCCATGCGCTTGTCGGCCACCAGCAGCCGCAGGTCGGCCAGTTTGACGTCCGGCAGGAACCCGAGGGCCAGCGCCAGCGGCGTCAGCGGATGCCGCACCAGTTGCAGGCGCACGTCGTAGCGGACCGACCACTTGGGATGGCGGGCAATGCGCTCGACGACCAGCTCGGGCAGCTCGTCCCGCCGCAGCACCCCGAGCAGCGCCGTCTCGGTAAGAAACGAGTTGTCGAGCGCCGCGGGGATGACGGGATCCTGGCCCAGCTGCAACAGCCCTGCGGCCACCCGCGCCGAGCCGCGTCGCGCCAAGGCAATCTGCTGGCCGACCGGCAGCTGCTCGATGCGGTTCAGGATCTGGTCTTCGGCCAGGCGCTTGATCTCGGCCGGCACCGCCGGGGCCAGCGTCACCTGCACCAGGTCGAACAGGTAGAGGAACTTGAGCAGCCCCATCGCCACCAGCCGCGGCGTGTGCGGGTTGGCGACCAGCGCCGCCTTCACCCGCTGGCTCCCAATGAGCTGGTCGTTTTCGGCGACGGCTTCCAGCAGCTCCCGCGGCAGGTTCTTGCGGTAGAGGAGCGTCAACAGGTGCTCCTCGCTCAAGAAGGGGTTGCGCAGCAGGGCTTCGAGGACTTCGAGCGCGGAGTCGTGCACCAGCAGGCGGAGGTCCGCCGGCCCGCCGCGCTCGGCCCGCTCGATGCGCTCTTCCAGACTGTCCATGAGGGTTAGGCCGACGCTGTAGTTTGCTCTTGCAGCCAGAGGCGCTGGGCCAACCGCACGGCGCCTTCGGCTGGGCTGACGGCCAGCAGCTCCACGCGCGCCCGCGGCGCGGCCTTGAGCAGCTTGGCTTGCACGCGCGCCAGAACCTCCGGGCTCTCTTTGAAGACGCCGCCGCTCGCCGCCACGTGCACCTCGGCGGCGAGCAGGTCGAGCTGCCGCAGCACGTCCAGCCCCAGCCGCGCCAGCGCGTCCGCCGCCTCTTGGAGAATTCGGCGCGCCCGCGCGTCGTTTTCCCGCGCCGCTTCCACCACCAGGGGCACCAAGTGAGCGACCTCGAAGGCCACACCGCCTCTGCTGGGCCCCCGCAACACCTTTTTCATCTTGCGACCCAGCGGGGTCCAGCGCCGCCAGAACAAGAGGCGGTTCAAGACCACGCGGGTAGCGCGCAGTCCGATGTCCAGGCCGCTTCCTTCGTCAACTGTGAATTCACTTCGGCGCGAAAGATTGACGCCGCGGCCGCCGGCGCGCGCCTGCTGCCCGAGGTCGTTCCGTCCGTAGGCGATGGAGCCGGTGCCGGCGATGAGCACCACGCCGCGCCCGGCGCCCACCGCCGCTTCCAGCGCCACCTCCATATCGCCGACGACGTAGAGAAAACGAGGCTGCAAAAGCTCCTTTAGGACTTCCGTCGCCATCGCCCGTGCTTTGGCGTCACCCGCGCCTGCGAAACCGCCGCACACAACTTCCGGCCGCAAGCGCTCAAGATGGGCCTTCCCCCGAAGTGCCTCCAGCGTTTCTCGCAGATGTTGTTGAAGATCTTCGGCCGAGGCTCTGCGGAGGTTTGACCCGGGACCGGTGGCGCGGGCGACGACGGCGCCGGCTTCGTCCGCCAGCACGCACTCGGTCTTCGAGCCGCCGCCGTCAATGCCGAGGAAAAAAGCCATCGTGGTTTTTTAGGATAGCACAGCAGGTTCGCGCCCCGGCACGCTTGCCCGCACCCACACCTTCGACTACACTCGCCCGCATTTGAGCGCCTGCCTGCGGCAGGCAGGGACGCCGGAGACGCTGTGGGATTCGGGCGGCTCGACCTGGCCATCGTCCTCGCCTACCTCGTCGGGGTCACGCTGCTGGGCGCGCACTTCCGTCGGCGGCAGCAGGGCCTGCAAGACTATTTCCTCGGCGGCGGCACCACGCCCTGGTGGGCGCTGTCGCTCTCCATCGTGGCCACGGAAACCTCGACGCTCACCATCATCGGCACCCCGGCCCTCGCCTTCGCCGGGAACCTCGCCTTCCTGCAACTGGTTTTCGGCTACATCCTGGCGCGGTTCATCATCAGCTTCCTGCTTCTGCCCCAGTATTTCGCCGGCGAGCTTTACACCGCCTACCAGTACATCGAGCAGCGCTTCGGGCGGCTGACGCGGCGGCTGGCGGCGGGGCTGTTCCTGGTGACGCGGGCGCTGGCCGACGGCGTGCGCGTCTGGGCCATCGCCCTGGTGGTGCAGCTCGTGGCGCCGCGGGTCATGCGCCTCGTGACCGGAGAAGAGCTGCGCGTGGCCGAGCTGACCGCGGTGCTGGTGGTGATGGCGTTGACGCTGCTCTACACCTTCCTCGGCGGGATGAAGGCGGTCATCTGGACCGACGTCGCCCAGTTTGCTCTCTATGTCGCCGGCGGGCTGTTCGTTTTCTGGAGCCTGCTCCAGCAAATCCCCGGCGGCTGGACCACGGTGATGGCCGAGGCCGGGCCCAAGTTTGCCCTCTTTGACTTCTCGCTCGACTGGACGCGCAGCTACACTTTCTGGGCGGGAATTTTCGGCGGCACTTTCCTGACGCTCGCCAGCCACGGCACCGACCAGTTGCTGGTGCAGCGACTGCTGGCCGCCCGGAACCTCGGCGACAGCCGGCGGGCGCTCATCATGAGCGGCTTCATCGTCTTCGCCCAGTTCTTGCTTTTTCTTGTGATCGGCGTGCTGCTCTCGGTTTTTTACGCCCGAGTGGCCCCGGGAGAAACCTTTGCCAGCGGCGACCGCATCCTGCCGCTCTTCATGGTCGAGCACCTGCCGACGGGCCTGAGCGGGCTGATGGTGGCGGGGGTGCTGGCGGCGGCGATGTCGACTTCGAGCGCCACGCTGAACTCGCTCGCCGCCTCCACGATGGTGGATTTCTACCGGCCGCTCGTCGGCCGCGAAGAACCCTCGGACGACCTCCTGGGGCGCTCGCGCTGGGTCACGGTAGTCTGGGGCGGGGTCATCATCGGCCTGGCGATGCTGGCGCGGAACTGGGGGCCCGTGCTCGAGGCCGGCTTGACCATCGCCTCCGTCACCTACGGCGCGCTGCTCGGGTTGTTCCTGCTGGGGCGGCTGGACGCGCGCGCCACGCCCGCCGGAGCCAGCCTGGGGATGCTGGCCGGGCTTATGACGATGCTCTACGTCAAGCTCGGCACGCCGCTGGCCTGGACCTGGTACGTGCTGGTGGGGACGCTGGTGACATTCGCGGTCGGGGCCGCGGCCAGCCGCATCCTACGGTTCGACTCTCGCTCACCGTCCCGAGCGACAGACGAGGGAACGAAGAACAAATGAAGAAGCAGCCCGAACTCATCCGCGGATTGGGGTTGATCGGGGCCGGAGCCATCGTGGCCGGCACGGTGATCGGCACCGGCATCTTTCTCGTGCCGGCGTCCATCGCCCGCCAGGTGGACTCGGTGGGACTGGTGTTTGCCGTGTGGGTGGTGGGCGGGCTGCTGTCGCTGGCCGGGGCGTTGAGCTACGCGGAGCTGGGCGCGGCGCTGCCGGAGGCGGGCGGCGAGTACGTCTACTTGCGCCGCGCCTACGGGCCGCTCTGGGGGTTCCTCTACGGCTGGGAGCAGTTCGTCATCGGCAAGACCGGCTCCATCGCCACCATCGCCACGGCCTTCGCGCTCTTTATCGGCTACTTCTTCGGGGCGCTGAACGAGCCGCTGGCGGGCGCGGCAGGATGGTCGCTCACCGGCGCGCAGGTCATCTCGCTCGGCGCCATCATCGGCCTGACGGTCATCAACTACCTGGGCATCATCGTGGGCGGAGCCGTGCAGGTGGTGTTCACGATTCTGAAGATCGCCGCCATCCTCGGCCTCGTCGTCCTCGGCTTCGCCCTCGGCGAAGGAAGCGGGTCGAACTTCACGCCGTTCTTCAGCGCGCCGGCGGGCGCGGGGACGCTCTCCGCTTTCGGAGTGGCCCTCGTGGCTGCGCTCTGGGCCTACGACGGCTGGAACAACCTGGGCATGGTGGGCGGAGAGGTGCGCGACCCGGAGCGCAACATCCCCCGGGCACTCATCTTCGGCGTGCTGCTGGTGGCCGGGGTCTACATGCTGGCGAACGCCGTGTACTTCTATTTGCTGCCGCTGGAGGCGGTAAAGAATTCGCCGCGCGTGGCGCAGGACGCGGCGCGCTCGTTCCTCGGCGAGTGGGGCGGCGTGGCCATCACGCTGGGCGCGTTGATTTCGACCTTCGCCACGCTCAACGCCGCCATCTTGAGCGGGGCGCGCGTGCCTTACGCCATGGCGCGCGACCGGCTCTTCTTCCGCCACATGGCCGACGTCCATCCCGTCCACCGCTCGCCCGCCAAGGCGCTGCTGCTGCAGTGCGTCTTTTCCTGCGTGCTCATCCTCATCTTCGGGCAGTCGCCCGATGCCTTCGACCGGCTCTTTACTTACACCATCTTCGGGCTGTGGATTTTCTACGGGGCCACCACCGCCGCCGTCTTCGTCCTGCGCCACAAGGAGCCCGACCTGCCGCGGCCCTACCGCACGCTCGGCTACCCGTGGGTGCCGGGGATCTTCGTGGTGGTGGCGGTGGTGTTCTGCGTGAACACCGCCGTCAGCAAGCCGCAAGACACCGGACTGGGCCTACTGTTTCTGGCGCTGGGCCTGCCGTTCTATTTCTTCTGGAAGCGCCGCGCCGGCGCATAGGCGTGACAGGCCTTTCGACACGGCTTAGGACAGACAAGAATGTCTGTCCTACTAGGAAAAAGACAGAGCCGCCTCAGTCGTAGAGCAGGGTGCGGGCGCGCTTTCTTCGGAAAGCTTCGAGGTCGGCTTCCCACCCGGCGACGATGTCGCGCGGGTCGTCACCGGCCTGCAAACGCTCGATGGTTTTCTTAGAGCCCACGAGGCGAATCGTCTTTTCCAGCTTGAAGTCGTCCGGGTAGAGCCGGGCCAGGGCGGCGAGAAGCTCGACGCCAAGGCGACCGATGGGGAGAGCGTTGCGATCGGTCAGCAGGAGCCGCACGCCCTGGCAGGCGAGGCCGGCGTGGACGTCTTCGGTGGGCGTGAAGCGCAGCGGCTCGAAGCGCACGCCGGGAATCTCCCGCGCGTTCAGGTAGCCCGCCAGCTTTTCGGCCTCCACCCAGGGCGCGCCGAAAAGCTCGAAGGGAGAATCGGTGCCGCGGCCGACGGCGACCCCGCCTTCGCGGAGCAGCTCGACGGCCGGATAAAAGGTATTCGCCCGCGCGCTGCGCAGGCTGGGCGAAGGGTTCACCCACTTGAGGCCCGTGTCATCAAACCACATCGCGCGCCGCCAGCCCTGCATGGGCACGACGGAGAGGGCAGCGCCGATGCGGTTGCTTTCGTTAAAGAGTCGGGCCAGCTCGCCCGGCGTCATCCCGTGGCGGAGCGGAAGAGGGAAGTAGCCTTCGAAGCTCAAGCGGTCGGGGTCGAGCATCGGGCCTTCGACCGCGACGCCGTTCAAGGGATTGGGGCGGTCGAGCACGACGAATTCGATCTGGCGCCTGGCGGCCGCTTCCAGGGCGTAGGCCATGGTGGTGGAGTAGGTGTAGTAGCGCACGCCGGCGTCCTGGATGTCGAAGACGAGAACGTCCAGCCCGGCGAGCATCTCGGCGGTGGGCCGGCGGGTCTGGCCGTAGAGGCTGAAGACGGGCAGACCGGTAGCCGCATCGCGGCTGTCGGCGATGCCGCCTTCGTCGCCCACGCGGCCGAGCAGGCCGTGCTCGGGCGCGAACAGAGCCACCAGCTTGACGCCGGGCGCGG
>Ga0209342_10002094_pt1 | contig 21789 bp, 36 predicted proteins | sample RifCSP16_2_FD_184023 | JGI IMG/M metagenome (GOLD analysis project Ga0209342, IMG submission 184023) | Soil microbial communities from Rifle, Colorado - Rifle CSP2_sed 16_2 (SPAdes) (version 2) | ecosystem: Environmental > Terrestrial > Deep subsurface > Rock core/Sediment | place: Rifle... | reverse complement strand
CCCGGAAGCGGTGCCGGGGTTATAAGGCGTTCTTTTGCGTGGCCTGGGACCTGGCGCGGTTCGTCGGGAGCGCGGTCCTGGGCATGTTTATGATGATGGAGGGGGAATGAAATTGCTCAAGCCGAGTTTGCAGATTATCAGGTTGCCGATCAAAGATATTGGGACGCCCGTTATTAACGGGTCTTTTGTGGTCATCAAGATCAATTTGAATTGAAGGAGACCATGAGCAAGATCTGGTATCTCTATTTTGGTATTGTTGCCGGCATATTCATTACTCTGCCGGCGGACACCTGGAACCGCCACGAGGCGTTCGCCCTTGGGATCGGCATCACGCTGATGGCTTATTTCGCCATTCGCGGATTGGTCTGGTTGCGGTTTTTTTATCGGGAAGCATGGGAAAAAGAATCGGATGAACTCGTGGTTGAGAATTGTTCATCCGGGGTATTGTACCCGCCTCGCGGGGATAGGGTAGCTCCCGAAGAGCCGAGCCTCCGGCCTTCCCCGCGAGTCCATCCGAGGCAATGGTAACCCCTCACCGCACCTCTCCCACAAGGGGAGAGGCTACGACGAAGTAGCCCCTCCCTTGATGGGAGGGGTTGGGGAGGGTGGAGGCGATCATGGAAGAACACAAGGTGTTGCTGGACAAGAGAAAGAAGTACAGGCCGAGTCTGCCCTGTCCGAAGGACAAAACGTCGCTCTTGCATCACTGCATCAAGAACGCGGTACTGTTCGTGGAGGGCGCGGAAGGACATCCGGAGAAGGCCTGGAATGCGGACCTGTACAAGTGTCCGAGCTGCGACAATCTGGTATTGACGGATTTCGGCAACATTCCGGAGTGGACCCTGGAAAACACTCCCGACCTGCAGGGGTTCCTCGATGAGCGCAAGAAGCACGGAGCCGCGGGCGGAGATCCTCCCGTCATCGTATACCTTTGGCAGTTTGAGGGGAGGGTTGCGGCATGAACATCTCAATTGCGGAATGCGGAGTGCGGAGCGCGAAATTTAAAGGGCTTTATGGACCGGATGACCGGCCAATTGAACGCGCACCAAAAATGAAAAGTAAGCCCCTCACAAATGCCGGCGAGAACTACCTCACTGAGGAAGAGGAAAAGAAGCTTTTTAAGCTGCTGCGGAACCGGAAGGACTGGCAGGCGGAGCGGGACTATACGTTCCTGCGGCTGGCCAGGGCCACGGCACTCAGGCGGGTGGAGCTCTGCCGCCTGAACGTGGGCGACGTGCGGGGGAAAACTACTCTCGCCGTCGATGAGCGGATCGCGGCGAAGGGCGGGATCGGTGAGGTGCATCTGCCGAGAGACAAACAACAGGACATCCAAGCGCTGATCCGGTGGTTCCTGCGGCTGAAGAAACAGTGGGGTGAGGCGCTCGATGACGATGCGCCGCTGTTCATCTCCCGGAAGGGCAACCGGATGGACGAATCCACGGTGAACCGCCTGCTCTCGAAGTGGTGCCTGGAAGCCGGCATCCCTCATTATTCTCCGCACGCCATGCGGCACACGAAGGCCCGGAGAATTCTGGACGACAGCACGTACCTGAACCCTGAAGAGCAGGAACAAAAGCTCCGATTCGTGAACCAGCAGCTCCGGCACAAATCATGGGGCGCGACCATGATCTATACCAGGCCGACGAAAGAGCAGATGCGGAACGTGGGGGCGATATGAAAAGGGCGGCAGGCAGTAGGCAGCATACGGTAGACAGGGGCGGCGGGATGATGGGTAGGGCGATCCGGCAGAACCCGCCGGCGGCGCTTCCGATCCTAACTCAGAACTTTGAACTTAAAACTAAAAACTCACGTAGCGAAGCTACGTGTATCGGCTGCGGGTGCAGTGACAGTCACGCCTGCGTCACGGCCATCACACTCGACGATCCTATCAGCGCCCTGCAGGGCTGTTTTTGGGTGAAGGTGGATTACGAGCTCGGCCTCGGGGTCTGCTCGGAATGCGTGGAGAAGATCGAGGAATATGAAGAACGGGTGAATCGGACAAGACTCATCTCGCGCAAAGCCGCAGAGAGCGCAAAGGAGTAGCCGGTATGAAAACAATAAATATCACCATCCAAGGCATCGCGCCACTCTTGCAGCATCGGTATCGTTTCACTGATGAGCTCGAGGCAGCGACAAAGAAGAAGAGCGGTAAGCGCGATTATAGCGATGAATGGAAGGCGAGTCTCTATTACGATGCAAAGCTTGGCATCTATCAGCCAGCTGAACATATCGAGGGTGCGATGATCAAGGCGGCGGGTAGTTTTCAGATTGTCGGCAAGGGGAAAAAGACCTATCGTGATCTTTTCAAGTCCGCGGTCTTTGTGACTCCAGTTGCCATTCCGCATGGGATCAAGGGGGATATTGAAAAGCTCGTGTCCAGCGGCAAATTATCCATTGATCGGCGGCTCGTTCGGGTGAACAATGCCGGAATCGAACGGCTAAGACCGATGCTGAAGACATGGAGTCTTGGATTCAATATTGAGATACATGACGAGCAACTGAGCCCGGATGTGATTAAACAAGTACTTGAACATGCCGGGCGATATGTCGGCATCGGGGATTTCCGTCCGAAGTTCGGGAGATTTACTATAACGGCTTTCAAATGATCGGAATGGCGTGCCGAGGTTAGGCATGGCGTGGCAAGGCCAGGTTAGGCAAGGCCAGGCGCGGTCAGGCGTGGTTGGGCGGGGCAAGGTAGGGTGAGGTGAGGTTTTATTTTTGGAGGAGGAAATATTATGATTCGACATTTTAATGCCGCGCATGTATGGGGCAGGATTGCGGAGGTCCCGACGGAGAAAAAAGCGAACGAGGGCAAGGGCGCGCCGTATCTTCGCCTGAAGCTGAACTGCTACTGCCCGGAATACGGGAACGTGCAGGCATACGGCAACCTCTGGGGCCGGAAGAAGATCGACGAGTGCTTGGACGCGTATCAGATGGACCCCCGGCAGGCGTTCAAGTTCTCCGGGTTCCTCTCTCAGGCCCCGGAAACCAGCGAACACGGCAGGTATACGAACTTTACCTTCATCGGCTGTGAGCCGATTGTCGCGACTAAGCTTCGGGCGGTCTTTATCCTGGTAGGCGAGGTCACGGGCATTGAAGGCGATAAGCTGGCCCTGCACCTGGCGCGGGAGATGAAGCCGAGGAAAGAAGGGGACGAGCCGAAGATCCAGGAGGAGGACTTCGACCTCTATCTCCTGGACCCGAGGGCCGCGAACGGGATCACCGCGGGCGACGTGGTGGAGGTCAAAGGCAAGCTCCGGGCCAAGGACGGCGAGGATGAGTACGGCAGCAACTCCTCGCCCGTCCGGCCGTATGTGGAGAAGATCGAGGTCCGGGTGGATAAGAAGGACCCGTGGGATAAGGGGTAATGCGGTGGTGTGGGGCGCGTCGTTTGCGTCCCGCACGACCAGCCTTGTTATGCGGGTTTTTCAATCTTAATTTCAGAGGAGGACTTGAAGTATGAAAGCACTTGGATACGTTACGGCAACCGTCATCGTCATGATTTTTGCGGCTCTGTGGTCAGGGTATGCGCTCAGTCTTCTTTGGGGTTGGTTCATGGTCCCGCTGTTCGGACTGCCAGCGTTGACAATCAATTCTGCAATCGGGATCGGGATGATCGTCAGTTACATGTCGAAAAACGGCAGCACGACAAACGATGATACATCATTCACCGATAAGCTGATAAAGGCATTTGCGGAAGCGGCGGCAAAACCATTGTTCGCCATAGCATTCGGATGGACTGTGCATTTATTCGCATAACGCTGAGTTGTGGGGCGGTACTCCGTCCCACACGAACGACTGGTTAGACGATTTTTAAAGGAAGCAATCATGACACCACAAGAAGAACTGAAATTTCTCAGACCTGCATTTAAAAACCTGTTTGAAGACGAGAACCCCGACGTGTTTCGCTTTCTCCGGTTGGTTGCGGATGTTCTTGACCCGGCAGCAGGATACGGGCCTGGACGATGCAGCGGAAGTCTTGCGGGGGGCGGCTGCGGTAAAACCGTAATCTTCCAAACCGCACAGGATGAGCGAGGGCCGTTTGGCTGGAAATGCCCGGAATGCGGAACAGTTTATGAGTGGGCCTTCCACAAGGGGCCGAAGCAAGCGCCACGGAGAATCGTTATCACTGACAAGGGTGGATCACACATCGGACGCGTTGAAGCGCTATCAGATTCTGGAGTATTCATCTGTAACGATGGCACGGTAAGGATGCCGTAAGATTTTATCGTCTAACGGCGAGCTGAGCCGCCGGATTATCGGGCAGGGCGTCGCCGTGGTGAGCCCGGCGGATAGATTATGACCATCGACAAGGCAAACATGGACTGGTACCTGAAAGAGCACGGCAGGATCTCCACTGCCGCGCTGGACAGGCACCGCGCCAATGCAAAGCTGTACGAGCTCCTGATCGACCGCGAGCCCTGGGAGGAATGGCTGCGGGACGCGAACAAGGAGGCCTGGGGCGTATATCAGGGCCTGCGTACACGGGCGAACGAGCTTTGGGTGCTGGGGAGCGAGGACGAGCTCCTACGCCGGCAGTTCACGCACTCCGTCGAGACGGAGTATCAGCTCGCGGTCTGGGCGATAATGCAGTTTTTGGATTGGCAGGAAAAGGCCCGGGCGCTAAAGGCCCTGGGGCCGATGGAGGGTACGTCCCATGCAGGAAATACCCGCTATGAATGAGGCCGCGGCTGAGGCTCCGGTGGGGAGCGTCTGGCACGAGGAGACGATGGCACGGATCGACGCCGGCATTACCGCGAAGTGGCTGGAGATCTGCGGCAAGCATTTTGTATCCGATGAGCTCACCGCGGGCTGGCTGGCGTGGTTCGAAAGTGTTCACCCGGAAGGTTATCGAAAATGGTGGGCTGCGTGGGAGTGCCTGAATGATCTTTCGCTTGCCGGTCGGACGGATGCCGAGGCGCAGAAGGAATTCAATGTCGCGCTCCGGGTCTACCGCGACGGGGCGCTCTGGGCGGTCGAACGGTACATCGGGCACCGGAAGGACCAGGCAGCGAAGGCCCGGGTGGAAGCGGAACGTGTGGGTCAGCAGGAAGCGATGAGGCTGAAATGATCAGGAATCAGGGGTAGGGGTCAGGGGTCAAAACATGCAAAGAGGAGAACTCATGAATATCGCTGTTAGGGTGCAGACCATTACAAAGAACGTGTGCGGCACCGCGGTTGACGTCCTGCCGGCATCGAACATTACGAACAATCTCGGCCTGGATTCATTTGACCGAGTCGAATTGATTGTGAATATGGAGGAGGAATTCAATATCATCATCGAAGACGATGAATTCGAAAAGCTAAAGACGGTACAAGATATGATCCTCTTGATTGAAAACAAGATTGCTGCCAAAACGGCGAGATGAATGCGTTTATGGTCCTCATTGCCGTGCTTTACCTGGGCGCCGCCGGATGGGAGTGGTTCAAGGGCAGTAAGCTTCTTACAATCGTATATCTGTCATGGTCCGTAAGCAATTTTGTTTTGGCGGTGAAGCGATAATGGTGAAGAGTCGATGAGCGGGCGTTGTTCCCGAAACTCGTTCGCAAGCGGACCCCGGAAGCTGGATGGGAGCGTGGTGATCATCCAGTGTTTTGATTGTTCCCGGTCCGGCAAGTGCAAGTTTCAGGATCGTTCCCGCTGGCCGGCAACTACCATCGCCGACGGTTGTCCGCTGCCGGCGGCGGTGGAAGAAGATGAGATCGGGGACATGCCGGAGCTTTGGATTCCATAATATGGGGAAGATTAAACTTACAGAACTTGATCCTCGATGGGGCGCTGAAGATGATAATAGGTATTGTTTGATATTTGAATGCCCTGTTCCTGATTGTCCAATGAAATATATTGCTGTCCCGTTTAAAACATTCATTGGTTACGATCCCGAGAAGCATCACATTTGGACCAAGGCGGGGGATACGTTCGAAACGATTTCGCTTAGTCCTTCTGTTGACGCTACAAGGAACAAGAAAGGCGAACTAACAGGCTGTCTTTTTCACGGATCTATAACGAACGGAGAGGTAACCTGGTAATGGGCGTCGGATTTCCGGAAACACTTCTGCTTCATGAGTTCGGCTCTCAGGTATGGTTCGCCTTCGGTGCTATGCCGTATCACGTCGGGTCCTCGCTGACCGAAAAAACCGGCTGGCGTGATGTAGATGTGCGATTGATGCTTGATGATGAGACATATACTTCGATGGGACTCGGCGACCCTAAATATCCACATGAAAACGGAAAGTGGGTTGCTTTATGCCGGGCCTTTTGTTTGCTCGGAAAAGAAATGACAGGGCTTCCTGTTGATTTTCAGATACAGCAATGCACTAAGGCAAATAAAGATTTTCCGAATCAGGGAAGATCGGCAATTGGCTTTATACCGTTGAGGATGAAGGTAGGAAAGGGGTGATGCCTATGCATCTGCCCCGTCGGGAACGCCATACCCCGGCGGGGTAATCAGGGGGCGGCCTGGGCCTTGGATCAGGCAACGATTAGCACTCGTTTAAGGCAATTTCCCCCCGGGCCGGACTGAAAAATTGCCGGGAAGGCGGTCGGCCCGGGGGGCAGTTTGAAAAAATGAAAATCGGTTGAAGGCGGGGAGATAACCAGGAGGCGGCCACCCAACCTGGCGATCGCTTAAGGGCCACGCAGATTTGGGCATACTCCCGCCTGTGGCCGAGGAGAATAAATCAAGGATGCATGAATGGCACCATGCAGCCGGGCAGCAGGGCAAAAGCCCTGCCCCGCCTTGAATCGATTTTCAGAATAACCAGGGAGGCGGAGCCGGAGTGTCGCACGTACCCTGCACTCGCACTGAGCACTCGTAAACGCTGGGCACAGGCGGAGGAAGCGGAGACGCAGTCACATGACCGCCTGCCGTCCGGTGAGCCCGCGAGAAGCAGTACCCGTCGGCCTCTGGGAGAATCGCAAAGGCAATATCTCCCAGGGGCAAGGACGGCGAGGAGGTGAGATGAAAACACAGCATCGCGCATATTACGACGTCCTCGGCGTAAAGCCGGACGTCTCTCAGGATGAGATCAAGAAGGCCTTCCGGGCCAAGGCGAAGAAGTGCCACCCGGACCATCATCCCGGAGATAAAGAGAAGGAGGCCGTTTTCAAGGAGCTCTCCGTGGCATACAACGTGCTCGGCGATCCGGACGCCCGGCGGCATTACGATGAGACCGGCGAGGCCCCCGGCATGAACAGCATCCTCGGCGAGGCGTATGGCCTGATCGTCATGGCGTTCCAGCGGATACGGGAAGTTGCGGGGGACAATATCTTCTATGACGATCCGATCCAGCGCATGAAGGCCATATTCACGGAAGGCGAGGATGAGTCGAGTATCCTGATCAGGAAGCTTGAAAACCAAAATAAAAAGAATGAGAAGCTTGTCAAAAAGCTTTCCCATAAGAGCGGCGGACGGACCTCGTTCCTGCACACGGCCCTGGCCGAGGAGAGCAGACGGAACGGGCTGGAGATAGACAAGGTTAAACATCAGATCGAGGTGCTCAAGAAGGCCGAAGCGGTCCTGGAAGAGTATGAGTTCGCCGTGGAGAAACGGACGGCCAATGTGACTGATCGGAGAAGCACATTCGGGTTCGAGCCCCTTGATTTCACGTTTCCCTTCGAGTCAGGATTCGGGATGAGGGGTAGGCCGAAACCATAACCGGCGCGGGCGGCGCCAAAGGAGGCAATTATGCGGTGGTTACCGGGATTGTTGCAGGAGGTGGAAAAGGTCACGGAACTCAAGGGTTCGGACAAGGAAATCGACAGTTCGTTGACGCGCGTTGGCGAGTTGCCGGAAGACGTCAGGAAGCTTTTCTCTTATTGCGCTGTGCTGGGCGAGAAGATTTGCGAACTGACCAAGGAGGCCGAGGAGACGGACAGCCGGCAGACAGCCAGGGAGCTCCGGCGGTCCATCAGGCGCATGGAGGTGCGAAAACTCGTCGCGACGACGATCATGTGGGAAGAGATCAAGTTCGAATTCAAGGACCGGATCGACCCGGACCGGTCTCTCTATATTTGCAAAGGCTGGGTCCTTTGTATGATGCCCGCGGGTCCGGCGGAGATGCCGTCGTTCCTGCGCGGGATGATGGGGGAGTAGGGTATGGAAGAAGCGGCGACATTCACTTGCGCAAAGTTCCCGATCCCTATCCCGGCGGAGCTCTCGAATAAGTTCTGCGCGAAGCGGCATCGGAAGGCGGTCCTCGGAGATCCATGCTTCGATTGTGAGAAAGGAATATCAGCGGTAAAGGAGGCAAAGGAGATGGCGGAAAAAAAGTTGTGTTCCTGCGGGTGCGGGAAGCAGGCGGTAAAGGATGGCTTGTCCTGGGGGTGCTATCGGAAGAAGCATGGGGTGGCGCCATTTAAAAGCTCTACCCCGAAGAAGGCAGGCAGGCAGGCAGGCAGGCAGGCAGGCAGGCAGGCAGGCAGGCAGGCAGGCAGGCAGGCAGGCAGGCAGGACTCCACATCCTCGACGGGCAAGCGAACCGGGGTGAACGGAAAACAGCAGCATGAATGCGAGGGGTGCAAGGTACTACAGATGCAGCTTGATGACCTGAGCCGGGCCGAGGCGATCATGGTTGCGGCGGGACTGGTGGCACCGGAGAAGTTTGAGCAGGCGCGGAAGATCGTGCGGGAACTGCATTCGTGAGCTGTGCCTCCATGAAGAACGCTGCCGGCGTGTGCTCTCATCTTTGGTCCGATGAGTGAGAGAAGACGGAAAAGTGCTGCCGGGCATGCAGACGATCATATCAGGGGGTGCAACCGGTGCGGGCCGGCTTGCGAGGCGGATGAACGCCGGAAGAATCAAAGCGGGGCGGGCGGGAAGCCCCCTCACCCGAACCCTCTCCCACGGGGGGAGAGGGGCAAACGGACAAAGATATTTCGATTGGAGGCGGTGATGGAACAGGTTGAGGAAAAGATCGAGTATTTGCCGGTGACGGAGATCCATCCGTCGAATAATTACCGGAAGAGCATGGATAAGGTCAAGCTGGCGGAGCTGACCGCGTCCGTGAAGGAACAAGGGGTGCTGCAGCCTATCACGGTGCGGCCGAACAATAAAGGGTATGAGATCGTGTTCGGCGAGCGGCGCTGGCGGGCGGCCACCGCGGCGGGTCTCAAGACGATCCCTTCGATCATCCGAAAGCTTACGGACAAGCAGGCGCTCGAGATGGCGATCATCGAGAATGACCAGCGCGAGGACCCGAACCCCATGGACCAGGCGGTCGGGTACAAGCGGCTCCTGGACGAGGAGATTCACAACATGGATTCCCTTATGGCGCGGCTTGACAAGAGCCGGGATTACATAGAGGGTCGCATGCGGCTGTTGAAGCTGCCGAAAGAAGTGCAGGAGAAGCTCCGCGACGGATCGATCCCGGTGAGCCACGCCCTGTACCTTACCCGGCTCCGGGACGAAGGCGATCTGAAGAAGATTGCCAAGGAGCTCATCGAAAACGACTATTCGTTGAAACGGCTGAAAGAAGAGGTCCGGCGCTGTTCCACGGCCATGTCCAAGGCGGAGTTCGACACAAAGAATTGTGTATCCTGCCCGGCAAGGTCCAGGACCCAGGTGGCCTTGTTCCCGGACGCCAAGCAGGAAGGCGACCAGTGCATGGACCGGTCCTGCTTCTTCACGAAGACGAAGCAGCATTACGGCATGCTGGCGGCCGCGCTCAGGAACATGGAGGTCAAGGTCTATGCCCGCGAGCAGGACTTCGACGCCGCTTTGAAAAAGGCGGGGCGGGCAGCAACGCTGATCGCCACGAACACCAATTATTCGCATTATCAAAAACCCTGCCCCAGCAAGTGGGCGACGGAATGTAAGAAATGCGCGAAGCGGGCCTTTGTCTTTTACGTGCGGAAGGGCTGGCAGGGGCCGGTACTCGAGACAAAGTGGGCTTGTCTCGAAAAGAAGTGCCTGGACCAGATGAACAAGGTCAGACCATCTCAGGCGGAAAAAGCCGTCCGGGACTCGCGCGTCTCGGCCGCCGGCAGGACGTCCAGCCCGCAGCACGCGGTCGAATGCCGCGACCGGTTCCTTTACCGGGAGCTGGCGCCCAGGATCGAGAAGTCCCAGGCGCTGCGGCTCCGGCTGGCCATTTATCATCTGCTCGAACATTTCGACGAGCTGGATTCGTCGCTGACGCCATCGGACGGCAAAATGCCCGATGCGCGAGAAGTCCGGGCCGCATTGTTCAAGGAAATAACCGGCCGGAAGCTCGGCTCGAACAAGTACAGCCAGATGTCCTGGTTTACGTCCGAAGACTATGCCGCGATCGCCGCGATTCCCGAGAAGAAGCTTACCGAGATTCTCCTGAAGATCACTCTGGCCAGCGTGCAGCACACCGAGCCGGAGGTACTGCTCCTGATGACGCCGGAGGCCGGCATTGACCTGAATAAGTCGCTCGTGGTCGACATGAAATACCTGGACACCAAGACCAAGGCCGAGCTGGCGAAGCTGGCGAAGACCCTGGGGATCAATGCGCGGACGACGTCCTTCGGTAAGCCGCTCGATCAGTTGTCCAAACACGAAATGCTCGATGAAATCATGAAGCACGACCTTACCGGCAAACTGCCGAAGGACATCGCGGACCGGTGCGAGCTCAAGACCCTGGCCCAACTCGCCGGCGGGAAGGGGAAGGCATGAAGAAGGGACACGTGGCGAAGGGAAGCGGCATGACATGCAAGCATGAAAAATTTTTCGCACAGGTGGACGTGAACAGGCTGGAGGATACGGGCCGTTTCTCCGCCGATGTGAGGATTAAATGCGTTCAGTGCAATATGCCGTTTCGCTTTCTCGGGTTGCCGGCTGGGCTCGATCTCAATGGGGCCTCGGTCTCGGCGGACGGTACCGAGGCGCGGCTGGCGATAGGAACGCCGGAGACGGTGGCAAATATCATTGATGCTGTTTGCCCGGTCGGGTTCACGGTGAGGCGTGCGCATAATGGTTAACCGCTCATGAAGATCAAGATAGAGATTGACAGCGGGACATTGAAGGTTCTCGCGTACGAGCACATAAAAAGCCTGATGGGCGACGTGCCGTTTAATCCCGAGGATATCGTCATCGAGGTCATGAGTAAACAGAATTATCGTCAGAAAGAATGGGAGCGCGGGGACTTTCGGGCGGTGCTGGAGATAAACAAGTCATGAAGGCGATATCCATCCAGCAACCCTGGGCCTGGGCGATCTTCAACGGGAAGCCGGTCGAGAATCGGAAATGGTCGACGGCGTACCGGGGGCCGCTCCTGATCCATGCGGGGAAGAAGTTCGACGGGCCTGGGTGGTGGGAGTTTTTGAAGATATGGGAGCCGTTGGGGATTGTGGTGCCTGAGATGAATGTGATGGAGCGCGGCGGCTTTATCGGTATCGTGGATTTGGTCGACTGCGTTCAGAAACATGATAGTCCCTGGTTCTTCGGCCCGCGCGGGCTGGTGCTGGCCAATCCCCGGCGGATCGAGTTTGTGCCGTATCCGGGGCGGCTGGGATTATTCGAAGTCCCGGAGGGGATTGTGAAGTTATGATTGATCAGACCATCAACGACATCCGTGCTCAACTTCGGACGATCAACATTGTCTCCTTCTCCGGCGGGAAGGACTCATCAGCCACGCTGGAGCTTGTGTTCAGCGCCTTGCAGGGGACGGGCAAGAGGCTGGTGATTGTGACTTCCGATACGATGATGGAAATCCCGTTTTACCAGGAGTATGTGGACGGGGTCCGCGAGCGGATACAGGACTTCATAGATCATGAGCGCATCGAGGCGAGCTTGGCGACGGTGCGGCCACCGGCAGCGTCCTCGTTCTGGGTGTCGGTCCTGGGCAAGGGGTATCCGGCCGCGCACATGGGGTTCCGCTGGTGCACCGGGGTCCTGAAGATAGACCCTATTACCGAGTTCACCAAGAAGCTGACCTCGGGGCAGGACTATATGGTATTCGTGGGCGTGCGCAGGGCCGAAAGCGAGCTCCGGGCGAAGATCTACCAGAAGAAGGATTACAAGCCGAACCACTTCGCGCCGATCCTGGACTGGTCCACGGAGGACGTCTGGACGTATCTCCTGACGGAGTCCTGCCCCTGGGGCACGCACGAGGAGCTGGTGAAGGTCTACCGCTATTCGTCGGACGAGTGCGTGTACGGCGAGAAGCAGGCGGTTTGTATCGGCAATGCCCGGTACGGCTGCTGGGCCTGCCCGCTGCAAAAATCCACACAATTGGAGATGATCGCGCACTATACGAACGACAACCGGTACAGGCTCTTGCTGGAATATAAGGAGATCCTCGTAAATATGGCGAACCAGTCCGCGTTCCGGTCCCGGATACGGAGGAATGGTGAGGAGGGCGCCGGGCCGTTCCTGGTGGAAGTGCGGAAGCAGCTTTTTCACCTGCTCAAGGACCTGGAGCGCAAGACCGGGTGGGAGCTGATCAAGCCCGAAGAGGAGATGCTGATTTTCCAGTACTGGAAAGCGGAGAAGGACGTCCATAACGTGGCGTGTCCTGATCAGCCTCTGTTGTTCCCGGTTGGGGCGGAGGAATGTGCGTGATGGGCAGGCAGAGCGTAAAGGCAAAAGAGCTGTGCGAGCGGTGGAACAATCTTCATCCGGAGAGGTCGGCTGTGACGGTGACGAAGGACGACGGCAGCAAGCTGGACACGGTGACGCGATCGGTGGCGTGGGTCCTCGGCGGCCACTCGGCGGTGATCCTGGTTGAGGGCATCAGCGGCGGATATAGCCTCACCCGGGTGACGGCAAGGAGGACGGCATGATATGGCAACCCCGAACGAAATAGAGATCATCCTACATTACCACACGAGCGCGGAGAAGCATCCGCGGCACGATGCGCCGGCGGTCCATGAAGCTCGTGAGCGCTTTCTGAGCGTTGGTCTGATAGAGTCGGCGGCACAGTACGGCGAGTATTGCTTTGTGACGACGGAGAAGGGCCGGAAATATGTCGCGATGCTGTGCGAGACGCCGTTTCCAGCCACGAAATACATCGATCCGAGGGAGGCGGCATGAAAAATCTTATCGTGATAACTGGAACTACTGGTTCAGGAAAAACTCAACTGGCGAAACTTATTGCCGAAGCATGGATCGGGCGTAAAGAACCATTCCATGTTTTTGATAATATTGACCTTCACGGGAAACCTGGGAAAAGAGCAGCATTGAGGAGTGCTCTCGATATGTGCGCAGGTAATGTCATTGTGGTTCTAAATGAACCGTACGAAGTGGTTCTAAATGAACTGTACGAACGACGTATTTTCCCGATTATTCCGGATCGTATAATTGAGGTGCGAAAAGGATGAAGGCTTACGACAGCACGGCCACGCCGGTGGCAAGCAGCCAGGAGGCGATCAGGAGGATCCTCTCCAAGTACGGCGCCGACGGGGTGCAGTTCTCCGAGGAATGGAAACAGAAGCGGATCATGGTGCGGTTCCTTTATTCCGTCGGTCCCATTCAATACTCCGTGATATTCAAGGTCCCGCTCCAGGAGGTGAGCACCGATACGTCGACCGGCAGGCAGCGCAAGGGCACGCAGATGGAGAAGCTCTAGGCCCAGGCCCACCGGGGCATCTGGCGGGCGGTCTTTTGGGCCATCAAGAGCCGCATGGAGGCCGTGGAGTTCGGCATCGAGACCTTTCAGGAGGCGTTCATGTCCCATTTTGAGATCCCGGGCACTGACAAAACCATCGGAGACGCGATCCTGCCGCAGATCGAAAGCGGCAAGTTCCGGCTTTTGCCGGCGGGGAGGGGGTCGGGATGAGTTCGACCATTCTTTGGGGCGATATTGAATATGAGAAACGAAGGGATGATAAGGGGAACTATCGGCTTGCCTATCAAAGTACAGAAGACGCTCCCGTGCCCCTTGGCACTACTCGCGTGATTCTCGGAAGGCTCTTTTTCGCCGATTCCATTACAGCAGAAAGAGTCAGTTTTGCATTTTTGCCGACGCGATATTCGTATCATATCAAATGGAGTTTATTTCAAACATGGGCCGAAAAGAACCTAATTCAGGACCGCTAATTTTAAAAAGGAGGGATATAAACATGGTAGAACTTGGAGACAGGGTACAGGATAAGATCACAGGGTTAAAGGGAATCGTAGTCGGGATTACGAACTGGCTGTATGGCTGCCGGCGTGTCGTGGTCCAGCCGGAAGAGGCGAAGGACGGCAAGCCGGCCGAGACGTTCCACGTCGATGAACCGCAGGTGGAGATCGTAAAAAAAGGTGCGGTGGCCGGGCGCGCGGTCCTGGTTGAAGAAGAACGCCCGCATGGCCCGCGGGAGGATGCGCTGCAGCGGGAGCGGGTGGCACGATGACCTGTATCATAGGACTTGAACACGATGGGCTGGTATCGATCGGCGGGGACAGCGCGGGGGTGAACGGCTGGCTGTCTATCCGTATCCGGGTGGACGAGAAGGTGTTCATCAACGGCCCGATGATCTTCGGGTTCACCAGCTCGTTCCGGATGGGGCAACTTTTGCGTTATTCGCTTTCGATCCCCGAACAACTGCCCTCTTGCACCGACGACTATAAGTTCATGTGTACCACGTTCATCGACGCGGTCCGGCAATGCCTCAAGACCGGCGGCTATGCCAAGGTGAAAGATGGCGAGGACCACGGAGGTGAATTCCTGATCGGCTATCGGGGCAAGCTCTATCATGTGCACGGCGACTTCCAGGTCGGCCGTTCGCTGCGGCCATTCGACGCCTGTGGCTGCGGAGAGGAGTATGCCCTGGGGGCGATGTGGAATGGTTCTCTCGATCCATATCCGGAAGAGCGCATTAGAAGAGGTCTTGCATGTGCGTCGAACTTTTCTGCCGGCGTTTCCCCTCCATTCCTGGTATTGCGAAGCGACGGCGTTAAAAAGGAGTTTTCGCTATGACCCATAAGATCGAAGAGCAGTTCAAGTCCTATCGGGAGAAGGTGGTCCCGAAAGAGGCATCCGAAGCCCAGATCATCGAAACGCAAAGGGCTTTTTATGCCGGCGCGGCCGCGATGCTGACGTTCTTTCACACCATCGGTGAGTCAGCGGGAACTGAGCTTGACGGAGTAGTGGCAATCGAGGAAACCACACAGGAGCTGCGACGCTTCGCCCTGAGCGTCGAACAAGGAGGGAACTGATGCAGGAAACCCATACCGCAGACGGAAAGAAACATCAAGAGATTTTCAGCGCTCCGACCGATCCGGAACTGAAGCAGAAAATGGACGCGCGGCTCGCGGAGCTGAAGAAGCAGGGCCACACGCTGACCAGGCGAGTCCAGATCAAGCACCTGCCGGGGAGGTATCGAAACAAGCCCTGCCCCTGCGGCAGCGGCAAGAAGGTCAAGAAGTGCTGCGCGTTGAATATCCAAAATCCACGATAAAGGACCGTGCTCCTTGAATGACGATTTTCAGCGTGTAAACTCAAAAATAGACCTGCTCCAGATCATCACCCATGAAACAGGGCTTTCCCTCCAGGGAGACTATCTGGAGCGGTGCCCCTTCTGTGATCAGTCGTCCTCTTTTTCCATCAACCAGGCTGCGCAAACCTATTCCTGTTCTTCCTGCAATCGCTCGGGAGACATTCGGACCTTTATCGCCGAGCGTTTCTCGATGCCTGACGATTGGGTGGACGAGAAGCTGGCCGAACTCGCTGGCGAACTATCTCCTCCGGACGCGGATTATGTTCCCGCTGACGAAGCGCGGGAGAGTGCCAGAGAGGCCGTTTTCCGCCTGGCGCGGGACCACTTCCGCCGGAACATCGAGCCGGAGGATTCGCCCGGCCGAGAATGGTTCTGTGGGGTGCGGGGCCACGCCCCGCTTACGCTCGCGAAAATGCAGGTAGGCTTTTCCACCGGGCAACTGATGCCGTTTCTCCAGGAGAACGACTTCTCTGCTGCCGTAGCGGTCAAATACGGACTGGCGCGTGATAAGGACAGGAATGAGAACCCGATCCCGCCGAAGGATTACTTCTGGAAGGGCCTGGTGCTGTTCCCGGTAATGGATATCGAGGGCGGCAAGGTCATATCCTTCACCTGTAAGGACCCGAGTAAGAAGGTGAAGGGCCTGCAGCTTGCCGGCAGGAAGAAGGATTGGTTCCTGAATTTCCCGGCGCTGGCGAAGTATGACGAATTATTCCTCGTTGAGGGCGAGAATGAGATCGCGAGCTTTTTCGATATCGGTCTGCCCAATGTGATCGGCACTGCCGGCGAGCCCTCAAAAGAACAAATCACGTTGCTGAAGAATTTCTGCGCAGGGAAAACAATTTTCCCCTGGTTCGACCTGGATAAACAGAAGAACTTCCGTAAAGAGACCGGCGGGCCTTCGCACACCCGGAAGATCATCGAGGGGCTGAGGGACGAAAACGTCACGATCAAGGTCGTCACGCATCCGCTTATCCCGAAGAAGAACGGGGAGCCGGCCGAGGACCCTGATGACTTTATCCAGACGCATCTTCAGTCCGGGAAACCGGCCACGGAAGTCAAGCAGATCGTCAAGGACCTCGCAGCGCATGCCCTGGATCCCGTTGCCTGGGAAATATCGCGCCTGGCATACATCGAGGACATGGCGGACAAGCTGGCCATGTTCAAGGAGCGGGGCCTGCCGCGGGCGATCAACCTGGTGCCGGGGGCGGCTGATAAAGAGATCCTGATCGACATGGCGGCGAAGACGATCGGGATGAAGGTGTCCTCGATCGAGGAGATCGTGGTCAAATCGATCGACCTCTACAAACATCTGGTCGAGACGTATGAGTCCGAGAAAGGAATAAAGAACGCTGACGCTTATGCCCTGGCGCTCCGGATCTTCCATTGGTTCAACAACGGCGCCGGCGCGAAGTTCTTTAAAACGAAGAACGGCAACCTTTATCTTTTTTACAATAAGCGGATGTATGAACTCGACGACGATCAGGACTTCAACGCGCTGATGATGCAGTTGACCCATCTTACGCTGAAGGAAAAGCCCGGACCGCAGGTATGGGATTACCTGAAGAGCCATTGCAACGTATCGGGCGAGCTGGTGGACGTGACGAGTTGGATATTCACGGACAAAAAGAACGACATTATCTATCTTAATCTTAATTCCGCACACAATAAGATCCTCAAGCTGGCTCCGAACGCGGAGCCGCAGATGATCGACAACGGCACGAACGACCAGTCCATCATCCTGTCATCCAGTCTCCAAATCTCAACATTCAAGTATCTCCCGGCACCCAGCGAAGCCGAAGGCTTTCGCGCCCTGAAAACCCTTATCATGGACCCCACGCCGACGGAGATCCCGCAGCGCTACTTTCTCCTCTGCTGGACGATCTCGGCGTTCCTGATCCAGTATCAGTCCGACCGCGGCTTGATGCACATAACCGGCGGGACGGGCCTGGGGAAAACGAAGGTTTGCGAGAGAATCTCCGTGCTCCTTTATGGGGAGAGTTATGTCGGCCGCGGAACAACGCCGGCATCCACGCGCATGGCGCTGAATAACCCGATGGTGTACGAGAACAACCTCGAGAACCGGGACCTCACCAAAGACAAGGTCGAATTTCTGCTGTTCCTGGCCGACGGGACGCATAAACCGAAAGCCAAGACCGGGAGCGATACGGAGATCTGGTTCCAGAAGCTGAACTCCCTGGGCATGAGCAACGGCATCGAGGCGTTCCCCGGAAAGTACGCGGAGCTCATTAATCGAACTTGGCCGCTGATCCTCGATCGGGCATACCGAAAGAACGGCTACATGCACGACGCTACTCTCGGGGATATCCGCAAGAACAGGGACCTGATGCTTTCGACGATCTTCAGGATGATCACCCACAAAGTCCTGCCGAGGCTGGATCGGCGACGGTTCTGGTCCGAGTATCTGCAGTCGCGGCATGCCGGCCACAACAAGGAGCGGAACAACGAACACCTGACAATGATCATCACCACGCTGGAGGCGGTGCTCGAATATCTCCCGCTGCCGGGCAAGGAGGACCAACCGATTGCGAAGCAGGCGGAGCTCCTGGCCGATCGGTGGATCACCTATCACGAAGACCAGGCCCGGGAAGCGGAGATCACATCGAACACGTTGCTTACGCTCATGGACGGCCTGGCCCAGGAGATCATCATCAAGATCCGCGGTAACAAGGACGGCCTCGACTATCAGCATCATCCGGAGTTCGAGGACCGCATCATCGATCCGGAAAAGCCCGATCTGCGGCTCAAGGTCAAGGTCTACCAGGACCCGGAATATCTGCATGAGTTCTTCCTGACCGAGCCTTATGAGGCCTTAAGTGAAGAATCGAACGAATGGATGGAGAGGTATCAGCGTCTGGAGTTCATCATCCACTCGGCCCAGCTCCATACGATCCTGAACAGGTACTCCTATCGGCAGGGGTCGAGGAACCCTTATGAGAACGCCTATGCCCTGGGATCGCGCACCGCAAACGATCATAAGGTCATGAAACAGGGAGGGTGGGAGTACGTCCAGGGGAAGGACAAGGATAAGCTGACCTACAAAAGGAGCGCAGGGAAGGATTGGTGGAGATTCTCTAAGAAAATCAATCCCATAATGTAGTTCTGTCCCCTTTTTTTTACTAAGGCTTTTATTTATAGTGGACGCAAAATTGAAAACAAGGTTCCAAGGTAGCCCATCAATATGTAAATATATAAATAATAAGGTTATTTATTATTTTTTAATGGGCTACCTTGATGGGGAATTATGGGGAATTATGGGCTACCTATGGGCTACCTTGCGGTGGGGTGTTGTAAGGTAGCCCATTCAACAACTGTATGAATATTAAGAATAAAGTTGTGACAGAGGGAACCCTGGAACCAAGGGAGGCAGTTTTTGATCGTCCGGATCATGGATCATCCGTTCGTTGGTCGTTGGTTTCGTCATATCAGGATATAAAAAAGAGATTCTTGATAGTTATTTTATTAGATAGTGTTTTAACAGATTGTGTTTGTTGTTATTGATTGAAGTTCTTCCCTGTGGCAGGTCTCAAAACAAGCGTTTGTCTCATGAGGCTGATACGGACGGAATTGACGGAATTAGTTACGCAACATAATTATAAATCATTGCGTAAGTAGGTTATGGGTGGTCATAGAATCAATGGTTTAGGTTGGTGTGTTATTCAGAAAGGTTGCGTAAGAATGGGATTAAGTGCTGGCTGGGTGATCGTCAGGATACCCCCCTCGAAAAATACCAGGGAATTTGTTGGTCGGCCTTCTCCCTACTGGTTATAAATTGGGGTGGTATCTAAAACCCTTATTGTTATAGGGTTTGGTGATGGTTGAGTGTTCTGGATGAGGTTGTTGATTTTGAAAAGTGGGGGCGCGGGGGAGCGCAAAGCATCATGGATATTGACCATCACATAGCCGGCTTCGAAAAGCACTTCCGCATCCTGAAGGGCCTGCAGGAGAGCTCCGTCGCGGCTTACAGCGGCTATATTCGCGAGTTTTTCGCCTGGCGCGCGGGCAACGGCGAGACCGGAGACCTGCCCTCGATCAACAGGCGGGAGCTCGAGCGGTATCTCGAATGGTGCTATTACCAGGGCAACCAAGCCGCGGCCCGGACCACGAAGCTTGTCGCGCTGAAAAACTTCTTCCGGTACCTGGTCTACGCCGGCATGATCTCCACGGACCCCACGGCAGGGGTCCCGCGCATCCAAAACCAACGCGAGTTTATGCAGACGTTCAACCAGGACGAGATCCTGCGCCTGTTCGCCGTCTGTGACATCGCCACACCGAAGGGTTTGCGCGATGCGGTGATCCTGATCATGGGCGCCTTCACCGGCTTCCGCGTGAGCGAGACATACAAATTCAACGTCGAACAGGTGTCCGACGATGGGAAGGACATCGACATGGTGATCCCGAAGACCAAGCGCGGCGCCGGCCGGACCGCATACCTCTGGAAGGCCCCCGGCATGTTCGTCCGGCAGCTCCTCGTGCTGCGGATCCAGGCAGGGGCCCGGACCGGAGACCCCCTTTTGGTGTCCTGTAAAAAAAACGGCCAGCCACGTGGAAACCGCCGTCTCACCGCCGCGGCCGTGAACCGCGCGATCCAGTCCCTCGCAAAAAAGGCCGGCCTCCGAAAGGCCGAGGTCCATAACCACATGCTTCGCGCGACCCACGCCTGCGATCTCCAACGCGTCCAGGGCTACACTCCCCAGGCGATCATGGAGCGCCTCGGCATCAAGAACCTGGCCACGCTCGAACATTATCTTGTCCGGCGCGAGCGGATCCACCGGACATATCGCAGCCTCGATGAATTATGGAGTGGATTCAAAAAAGTCTGGACGAAGAAGGAGGATATGAATGCCGGCAGTCATGGAGGGGAGAATGCCACAAAAAAAGAGGAGCGCTGATAACGACACGGAACACTTGCGGGGTGGCAGCAGGGAGGCATTGCGACGGCTGTTCGAGCGGTTCCAGTCGGACTTCGGCGACGCCTCCGGCCGGGCGATCATCAAGGCATTGATCGAGGAATGCGGCGGCATGCGCATTTGCCTGCCGGACCTGCAGGACCTGTACCGAGAGGAGCGGGACCGGGCGATCCGGAACCGGTTCGACGTCCTGGCGCGCGAGGTGGGGAGTTCGCAGGCTTACCTCCAACTCGCGGTGAATTGGAGCATGTCCGTCTGGCAAGTGCGGCGAGTCGTGAATAAAAGCAGGACGACGGACTGAGCAAGGAGGATCACGATGCTTACCGAAATCAAACGGGCCGCGGATGCGATACCGCCCGACGCGCAGGCTTGTCCCTTCTGCCGGCAGCCCGGGCATGATCTGTTTCTCTATGACGAACCCTCCCAGGCCGATGACAGCCGGCTCTTCGCCGTGATCTGCCGGGCGTGCCGAGCGCAAGGCCCCCGCGCCTATACCGCCGCGGACGCCTGGCGAATGTGGAAGCAGCGAAGAAAGACCCAATGACCGTTTAAAAATATTGGCATGATCTGCCAGAACATGCACGGGTATTTTGTTATAAGCCTTCCAGGGAACCATCCTTTGGAGGGCTTTTCTTTTGTCCGAGACCCGCAAAGAAAAAATAAAACGGCTCAAGGCCGAACTGTGCGTCCTCGAATCCACGCCTGAAGACGCGGTCCCCGCGCCTTCTTCTTCGCAGCCCGCTTCTTCCGCCGCCATCACGGAAGGGGCGGGCGCTCCTTTGTCTCCCGAAGAAGAAGAGGAAGTCCGCAAGGATGACCTTGTCGAGCGCCTCACTCTCCGTCCCCGGCGCTACACCATGACCGAAGCCGGGCGCCGGCAGCGCAAGACCGCGGCCAACAGCCCTGAGAAAGCCAAGGCCATGATGGGGAACAAGAACGCCTGGAAGACCGGCCAGTTCGCCCAGGGCTTCGTCCGTCAACTCTTTCGGCCTTGCCTGTCCTCATGCCCAAACTATCCCTGTGAATTGATCGACGACGGTGAGGCCGCTCTCGGCCACGATTGCCCGGACAAGGCTGAATTCGTCAAAGGCCTCTCCGCGATCCAGAAGGCCATGCGAAGCGGAGACCTGACCGATCTCCGGGAGATCGCGGCGCTCCGCATCGCCGGGAACATCGAGCTTCTCGGACAGATCCAGCAGGAACTCATTGCCACGCGCGGCATCGTCATGAGCGAGAAAATCGACAAGGAAGGCCGGGTCATCGGCTACGAGATGAAGCCCCACCCGCTCTACCTCGTGCTGCCGAAGCTAACCGAAGTAACCAAGATGACCTCGGCCGACTTCCTGATGACCCCGCTCGAGATTACCCGGCAGAAGACCGAGCGCAAGAAGGCACGCACCATGGCCGATATTATGAGCAACCTGGGCCTCGCCTCCCCGGAGGCCACTGTCGCGAGCGAGGAGGATGATGAAT
>Ga0209342_10002093_pt1 | contig 21792 bp, 17 predicted proteins | sample RifCSP16_2_FD_184023 | JGI IMG/M metagenome (GOLD analysis project Ga0209342, IMG submission 184023) | Soil microbial communities from Rifle, Colorado - Rifle CSP2_sed 16_2 (SPAdes) (version 2) | ecosystem: Environmental > Terrestrial > Deep subsurface > Rock core/Sediment | place: Rifle... | reverse complement strand
CGAGCCCGGAAGTCGATGTCTGGCTCGCCCGTTAGACGCGCGCTAGCTCGAAAGCGGTAATGGGCGAGTCAGACATCCGGCTGGGAAAGGGTGTATCGCATGTGGTAGCTTCCCCGACCCCGATGAAAGCGAAGAACCAGGCGAAGCCGGTCTCTCGCGCCGCGCTCGCAGGGGAGGCGGATCCGAGGCTGGTGAAGCTCTCCGTCTCCATCCAGGACGACGCGGCGCTGTACGACGAGGACATCCGGGGGAGCCGCGCCCACGTCGCGATGCTCGCCTCGCAGGGGATCGTCCCGAAGGCCGCCGCACGGCGGATCGACGCGGCGCTGGCCAGGGTGCGCGAGGAGTTCGCGGCCGGGCGCATCCCATTCGACCCCCGGCTCGAGGACGTGCACACCCACGTGGAGCGCCGGCTGGGCGAGATCGTGGGCAGGGACGCCGGGTACCTCCACGCCGGCCGCAGCCGCAACGACCAGGTCGCGCTCGACGAGCGCCTCTTCATCGTCGGCGCCTGCGACCGCTGCGACGCCGCGCTGTGCGGGCTCATGCGGGCGCTCGTCGGCCAGGCGCGGCGCCACGAGCGCACGCTGCTCCCCGGCTACACCCATTTACAGAGAGCGCAGCCCGTCTCCCTCGCGCACCACCTGCTGGCGCACGTGGAGGCGCTGTCGCGCGATCGCCAGCGGTTCGCCGACGTGCGCGTCCGCGCCGCCATCTCCCCGCTCGGGGCCGGCGCCCTCGCGGGGACGACGCTCCCCATCGACCGCGAGGAGACCGCGCGTGCCCTCGGCCTCGCGGGCGTGACCCGGAACTCCATCGACGCGGTGTCGGATCGCGACAGCGCCATCGAGCTCGCCTTCGCTTGCGCCCTGGCGGCCGTCCACCTCTCCCGGCTGGGGGAGGAGATCGTCCTCTGGACCACGCGCGAGTTCGGGTTCATGTCGCTGTCCGACGCCTTCTCCACCGGCAGCTCGCTCATGCCGCAGAAGAAGAACGCCGACGTGGCCGAGCTCGCCCGCGGCCGCGCCAGCCGCGCCATCGGCGACCTCGTGACGCTCCTGTCGCTCCCCAAGAACCTGCCCCTCTCCTACAACCGCGATCTCCAGGAGGACAAGCGGCCGCTCCTCGGCGCGCCCGAGGCCCTCATCCTGACGCTGGACGCGCTCGCGGGCGCCGTGGAGACCGCGACCTACCAGCCGGAGCGCATGCGCGAGGCGCTCGGGTCGGGCGAGACGCTGGCGACCGACGCGGCCGAGTACCTGGTCGAGAAGGGCGTCCCGTTCCGCGAGGCGCACGAGGCCGTCGGGGCGGCGGCCGCGCACGCGACGCGAGGGGGGCGGGAGCTCGTGGCGCTCGCGGCCGAGGAGTGGCGGCGCTTCCACCCGGCGTTCGGCCCCGACGTCATGGAGCGCTTCGATCCGGAGCAGAGCCTGGCCAGGCGCGAGATCGTGGGTGCGCCGGGGCCGAAGCAGGTCCGCCGGGAGCTCGCGCGCTGGGAGAAGGAGCTGAAGAGCAAATGACGGCGCGAAGCGTTCGGCTCCTGGCGGCTGTCGGGTCCGCGGTGCTCCTCGCCTGCGGCGTCAAGGCGCCTCCACGGCCGCCGCTGCGCGAGGACTCGACCGCGGCGGCTGCGCCTTCGGCGCAAAGCAGGCCGCCGGCTGCGCCGACATTGACCTCGGGGGCTCCGCCCCCGAGCCCCCCGAACTCGACCGCGAAGCCGAAGCCCAAGCCGACCTCGACCGCGAAGCCCGCCCCCGACGCCGACAGCCGATGAATCACTTCCAGCGCAAGCGCGGCATCCTCGACGCCGAGGTCGACGGATCGACGGCCTTCCTGGCTCGACGCCGCGGGGAGCAGGCGAGGCCGCCGGGCCGCAGCTTCGGCAAGGGCGGCGAGATCGGAAAGGCCCGCGAGATCGGGTAAAGTCACCGTCCCGACACTTCGCTGGCGGAGGTCCCATGCGATTCAGAGGCTCACTCGTCGCCATCGTCACGCCCATGAAGGGCGGGGCCGTCGACCTGCGCGCCCTGCGCGAGCTCGTCGAGTGGCAGCTCGCCGAGGGCACGGACGGCATCGTCCCCTGCGGGACTACGGGCGAGGGCGTGACGCTCACGCCCCAGGAGCGCGCCGACGTGGTGCGCGCGGTGGTCGAGGTGGTGCGGGGGCGCGCCGCCGTGATCGCGGGGGCGGGATCGAACGCCACGCGCGAGTGCATCGAGGCCGTGAAGCAGGCGAAGGACCTCGGCGCCGACGCCGCGCTGGTGGTGACCCCCTACTACAACAAGCCGACGCAGGAGGGCCTCTACCGGCACTACCTCGCCATCTTCGAGGCGACGCGCTTCCCGGTGGTCGCCTACAACGTCCCGTCGCGCACCGCGGGCGACATCCTCCCCGACACCGTGGCGCGCCTCGCGAAGGCGGGAGCCATCGTCGGGATCAAGGAGGCGACGGCGAACATGGACCGCCAGGTCCAGCTCGTCGAGCTGGTGGGGAAGGACGCCATCGCCTACCTCTCCGGCGACGACTTCACCGTCCTCCCTTACATCGCCTGCGGCGGGCACGGCGTCATCTCGGTGGTGGCGAACATCGCGCCGCGCGCCATGAAGGAGCTGGTCGCGGCGGCGCTGCGCGGCGATCTGGCGACGGCGCTGGAGAAGCAGGTGGCGATGGCGGACCTCAACCGGTCGATGTTCGTCGAGACCAACCCCGGCCCGGTGAAGGCGGCGGTGGCGCTCCTGGGGAGGGCCGGGCCCGAGCTCCGCCTCCCGCTGGCGCCTGTCTCCGACGCGAGCCTCGACAAGGTGAAGCAGGCGATGGTGCGGTTCGGGCTCCCTGTGGCGTGAACCAGGACGGCGGGAGGGGCTCCGAGATGATCCGGATCGTGGTCGCCGGCGCGGCCGGTCGGATGGGCGGGCACATCACACGAGCGGTGCGTGCGGAGCCGGACCTGGCGCTCGCCGGGGCCACCGAGCGGCCGGGCTTCCACACCGGTGACGACGCCGGGACGCTGGCCGGTCTGCCCGCCCTGGGGATTCCGGTGCAGGGCGACCTGCGCCAGGTGCTCGCGGGCGGCGCCGACGTCCTCATCGACTTCACCGCCTTCGAGGCCTCGGCCGCGAACGCGGAGATCGCGGCGGAGAGCGGCGTCGCCGCGGTCATCGGATCCACCGGCTTCACGGCCGAGGCGCGGGCGCGCGTCGAGGCCGTCGCGCGGCGGGTCCCGGTGGTGCTCTCGCCCAACATGAGCGTGGGCGTGAACGTCCTCTTCTCGCTGGTGCGCCAGGCGGCGCGCATCCTGGGCGACGCCTACGACGTCGAGATCGTGGAGATGCACCACAAGAAGAAGAAGGACGCCCCCTCCGGCACGGCCGTGAAGCTGGCCGAGGTGGCGGCGGAGGCGCTCGCGCGCGACCCGGCGCGCGACCTCCGCTTCTCGCGACACGGCATGATCGGAGAGCGGCCGCCGCGCGAGATCGGGGTCCAGACGCTCCGGGGCGGCGACGTGGTCGGGGAGCACACGGTCTACTTCGCGGGCGAGGGCGAGCGGCTCGAGCTCACGCACCGCGCCACCTCGAGGGACCAGTTCGCGCGCGGCGCCGTCCGCGCCGCGCGCTGGATCGCGGGCAGGCCCCCGGGGCTCTACGACATGGCCGACGTGCTCGGCCTCCGGGAGCGCTGAAGTGCGCACCTGCCGGTTCCGCCGCGGCGGACGCGAGCAGTACGGGGTGGGGGAGGGCGAGAAGGTGCGCGCGCTCGGCGCGGCGCCGTGGATGGGCGGGCTGCCGGAAGGCCCCGCCTTCGACCTCGCGGAGGTCGCGCTGCTCGCTCCGGTCGAGCCCTCGAAGGTCGTCTGCGTCGGGAGGAACTACGCCGCGCACGCGAGGGAGCTGGGATCGGAGGTGCCGAAGGAGCCGCTCCTCTTCATCAAGCCCTCGACGGCGGTGATCGGACCGGGGGCGGAGATCCGGCTCCCGGAGCAGTCGCGCGAGGTCCACCACGAGGCCGAGCTGGCGGTGGTGATGGGCCGCACCCTCACCCGCGCGCTCACCGCGGTCGAGGCGCGCCGGGCCGTCTTCGGATTCACCTGCCTCGACGACGTGACCGCTCGTGACATCCAGCGGGCCGAGGGGCACTTCACCCGGTCCAAGTCCTTCGACACCTTCTGCCCCATAGGACCGTTCGTCGAGACCGATCTCGATCCGCTCGAGGCGGTGGTGACGTGCCGGGTGAACGGGGCGCAGCGCCAGCGCGGGTTCGCGAAGGACATGGTGGTGGACCCGCTGCGCCTGATCGCCTTCGTCTCGCAGATCATGACCCTCCTCCCGGGCGACGTCGTCTCGACCGGGACGCCGGAGGGCGTCGGCCCGCTCAGGCGCGGCGACTGGGTCGAGGTGGAGGTCTCCGGGGTGGGCGTGCTTCGGAATCCGGTGGTGTAGGATACCGACCGCAACGGGCAAGCCTGGAGCTGGACTTGGACCTCGACCTGGACTGCCTATCGTCTCTTCCTGGTGGTCATGCGCGCGTACGTGGGAGTGGGCACGAACCTCGGTGACCGCTGGGGCAACCTGGCGCTCGCGGCGCGGGAGCTCCGGGGCGTGCCCGGCATCCGCCTCCTCCGGGCGTCGCGCGTCTACGACACCGCGCCCATGGGTCCCGAGCAGCCGAGGTACCTCAACGCGGCGCTGGAGCTCGAGGCCGTCCTCCCTCCTGAGCGCCTGCTCCGCTCGCTCTTCGCCGTCGAGAAGGCGGCGTTCCGCCGGCGCGGGATCCACTGGGGGCCGCGCACGCTCGATCTCGACCTGCTGCTCTACGGGGCCGTGGTGCTCCGCACGCCGGAGCTGACGGTGCCGCACCCGGGCCTGGTGGCGCGCCGCTTCGTGCTCCAGCCGCTCGCGGAGCTCTGCCCCGGGCGCGTCGTGCCAGGGACCGGCGCCACCGTCTCCGAGCTCCTGCGCATGGCCCCGCCCCACGACATGTTCGCGGCCGGGCTCTATCCCATACCGTGAAGTACCGCCTTCCAGGTCGGTGGCCGGTCTACTCGATCGGGATCTTCACGGGGCCGTCTCCGCTGCTCCTGCAAGCGCCCCCCGGCGTCTCGAACCCCGTCCTCACCCGCGAGGACGTGACGGATCACTTCGCGACCTTCGTCGCAGATCCCTTCATGATCCGCGTGGACGGCGTCTGGAACATGTTCTTCGAGACGCTGAACTGGGTGGGAGGAAGAAAGGGCGAGATCGCCCTGGCGACGAGCAGGGACGGTCTTCGCTGGACGTACCGCTCCGTCGTCCTGGCGGAGCCGTTTCACCTCTCCTATCCGCACGTCCTGGAGTGGGGTTCCGATCACTACATGATCCCGGAGAGCAGCGCGGCCGGCGCCGTCCGGCTGTACCGGGCGGACCCGTTTCCCGACCGATGGGTCTTCGTGCGCGCTCTCCTCACCGGACCGGTCCACTTCGACAACTCGGTGTTCCATCGAGACGGACGGTGGTGGATGTTCTCGGAGACCGACCATGACCGGGGCACCCTGCGCCTCTTCCACGCGCCGGGGCTGACCGGGCCGTGGAGAGAGCACCCGAGGAGTCCGGTCGTCCTGTCCGACCGGGGCATCGCCCGGCCGGGCGGGAAGGTGCTCTCGTCCTCGGGCCGCCTGATCCGGTTCGCGCAGGATTGCCGCGCCGCGTACGGCAGCAGCGTGCGGGCGGTGGAGATCGAGCGCCTCGATCAGCGCGAGTACGAGGAGGCGGAGCTCGAGGGGAACCCGGTGCTCACCGCGAGCGGTCGGGGATGGAATCGGCTCGGGATGCACCACCTCGACGCACACCAGCTCGAGGACGGGAGCTGGATCGCGTGCGCTGACGGATGGTGCCACCGCGCGAGGCGCCCGCGGGAGCTCGCCATCTGGGCGCGCGATCACCTGCGGAGGCTGGTGGGGATCTGACGCTGCCTGTCCGTGAAGGACGCGGCTCGGATGTTATCGCACAGAGCATGACACGAGGAGTCCTGCTCCGCCGATCGGGTCTGACGCCGTCGCTTTCTTTGTGCTCTCATGCACCAATGAGGGTGAAGTTGGACGATCGGGCTCGTTGACGGTAGAGCCGGCCTCGAAAGGTGCCGTGGTCATGAACCGACAGCGACCGGTGGCGGCTCATCTCGTCGCGTCGCTGGCCATCGCGTGCGTCATGCTCGCCGGTTGCCATCCCGCGCCGGCGCGAATGGATCCCGGCACGGCGCAGGACGTCGCGGTGTCGATCCAGGGGGAGATCGACTTCGTTGCCGACTGGGAGACCGGCGATTGGTCGCCGTTTCCACAGGTCGCCTGCAAACCCGAGCAGTTTGCCGCCGTGACCCACCCGGTGCGGCAGGGAGTCTACTCTGCGCGCTTCACTGTCCGTCCTGGAGACAAGTGGGGGGGGTACAGCGGTGAGCGATGCGAGCTCGCCAGGGAATACCGTGAATTCGAGGGCGATGAGTACTACTATGGGTGGTCGACGCTGTTCCCTGCCGATTGGACCGCGCCAGCCTACTACGGCATCATCCTGCAGTGGCACTCCCCGGCGCCGATCTCCCCCCCCATCGCCATCAGCGCCTCCGGGAGCGAACTGGAGGTGCAGGTCGAGACGGGCGACATCGACGGCGGCGCGGGCGAATACCGCCAGAATACCACCGTGCTGAACAGCCTCGAGCTCGGCACATGGCACGACTTCATCATCCATATCAAGTTTCAGTCGCGCTATACCGGATTCATCGAGCTGTGGCATCGGCTCGAAGGCGACGCCGACTTCTCGCTGATCTACAGCCAGCGCAACATCCCCACGCTGCAGCGCAGCGCGGCGGAGCCCGGCGCCTACGAGAGAGCCTACATTCAGCACGGCTTCTACCGCGGCGACGGCGGGAGCAACACGAACGTCGTGTACCAGGACAACCTGCGACGGGGCACGACCTACGACGTCGTCCGCGCAGCATTCCCGTAGCCTGCCCGGGAGCGGCTGGCCCAGGCCCGAACCGAGCGGGCAGTCGGAGCCAGCCTTCCGGCCCGCGTCACGTCAACCTCAAGGGGTGCGGGCGGAGCGCCACGTCGAGATCGTCTCGACGTCGAGGAGCCCGGCGTCGCGGCGCGACCTGAGGCCGTCCACCAGGGCAGCGAACTCGGCGGTCGGCATCTCCTCGGTGGACGCGGGCGCGTCCGCGACGCCGTGGCCGTAGATGTGGAGCGAGGCGCCCACCGCGATCGCCGCGTCGACGTCGGCCAGGACGCTGGCCGAGCGCGTGGCGCTGAACAGCGTCAGGGCCGGGATGTGATACGGGTCGGCGAGCCCGCTGTAGTTCGGCCAGATGAAGGTGCTGAACGGCTCGACGTTCACGGTCCGGGCCGTCTTGAACCCGAGGTCCCGGAGGACGCCGACGACCTCGTCGTCGAAGTATCCCTGCGGGTAGGCGAAGTGCTCGAGGGCGCGCGTGAAGCCGTTCTGGAGCATCCACTCCGTCTGCTGCACGATCTTGCTCCTGATGACGTCGGCCTGGAGGAGGGGGGTGCTTATCCAGCCCGTCGCCGCCGCCCGCGGCGTCCCCGCGACCCGGAACGTGAACGCCGTCTCGCCGATGACACCCGTGACGACCTGCGGGCCGTCGTACTCGGGCTGGTCGGCGCCTTGGATGCGGAGGAGGTCGCCGCGATGGACCTCGATCGCGTCGACGCTGGGGTTGTTGACCGTGAACGTCGCCGTGCTGTCCGAGCGCTCGATCATGCCAGGCTGCGTGAGGCGACTGTGATCGATCGTGTGGTTGGCGACGTCCCAGCCCGCGGCGTACAGCTCGCGTACTTGCCGCAGCGTCATCTTCGTCGGGGTGTCGCCGATGCTGTGTCCGTTGAGGTAGAGCGTGCCGGGGATGCGCGCCGCCGACATGAGCGGATACGCGAGCGCGTAGACGGAGGCGTTTCCATCGTCGAACGCCAGGATCACCTGCGGCCGTGACGAGACGTTGGCGATGAGGCCGTACAGGTACATGGCGTCGGGGTGGTCGGCGCCTTCCTCGATCGGCACCAGCCTGATCTCGACGCGCTTCACGTTCGCCCAATTCGCCGTACCGTGAACCTCGAGCGACGCCCTGGGGATGGGCACGTTCAGGCGGCGGGGCTTCGCGACCCCGACCAGCAGATCGCCCTGCGAGGCGTAGTTGTCGAATCGGTCTCCCTCGTCGAAGCAGAAGAAGACGACGATCCGCGTGAGCGTGGTGGTGGTGTCGAAGCCGACGTCGAGCGCGAACAGGTCGGACCTCGAGAGGTCCCAGGGACCGGGGGCCTCGACGCCCGTGAACTCGTGCGGCCCGGCCGAGGAGTAGGCGACCCTGGTGGCGCCGCGCGGGTCGAACGTCGAGCTCGCGCCCCTGGCGTTCGCGAAGCTCGCCAGATCGAAGCTGCCGCTGGTGAAGTCGACGACGAGCCCGTTCGGCCCTGGATCCGGGATGCAGGCGCTGGCGCTCAGCGCCGCGAGGAGGCTGACCAACCGGTGTTCGAGGCGCATTTCCCCCTCCCTCGGGTGCAGCGGCGAATCGACCAGCTCATCCGACCCCCCCCCGGGGGGGGGACGATCGGTCAACAGCGCGACTCCGATACATGTCGCGGCGCAACGGACGGTAGAGGTTCGCCAGCGCGGCGTCCAGCGACACCGGGAGCCAGGTGCGGAGCCAGAGCCCACCCATGTGGCGCCACCACGTCCGCTTCGTCACGTGGCCCTTCGCCCTCGCCCGTCGCAGGAGCGCGCGCGCCATCTGCGCGTCCCCTGCGCGGTACCGGGTCCGCGCGTAGGTGATGTACTTCAACGCGTGCGCCGCCGGCTTCAATCGCGCCAGCTCCGGGGTGGTGGTGGGCTGGGCGTAGAGCCACTCCACCACCTCGTTCTCGGCGTCCAGCACCTCGAGCACGCGCGCCTTGTTCTTCGTCAGCGTGTCGGGCGAGCGCCGGTACCAGTACACGCACCTGGGGAGGACCGCCACCCGGTCGAACCCCAGCTGGAAGATCTGGATGTAGAGCTTCACGTCCTCGTTGCTGAGGACCCGCTCGTCGAAGCCACCGAGCCTGTGGAGCGTCTCGCGGCGCACCATCAGCGAGGACACGGCCAACGATAGGTGGAAGAGGTAGACGGCGGGCCACGACAGCTGGAAGCTCGGGGCGAGGCGGTACGTCCCGTCCGGGTTCGGGACGAGGAAGGGGGATGGCCGCAAGGCCGTGCCGCGCTCGTCCATGAGGTGCTGGAACCCGAACGACGCCTGCAGGGACGGAGTCGACAGAAGCCGCTCCGACAGCACCTCGAGCGCGTCCGGGAAGAAGCGATCGTCGGCGTCCAGGAACGCGACGAGCGGCGCCGTCGCGACGGCGAGGGCGGCGTTTCGAGCGCGCGAAGGGCTCCCCTGGTGCGGGAGGGAGAGGAGCCGGACGCGAGGGTCGTCGAAGGACGCGACCACCTCGCGCGTCCGATCCGTCGACCCGTCATCGGCGACGACGAGCTCCCAGGCCGGGAGGGTCTGCGCGCGCACCGACTCGATCGCCTCGGCGACGAACCGCTCGGCGTTGTAGGCAGGCATGATGACCGAGACGAGCGGCGGCATGGAGTTTCCCTCCCGGGGTGGCGCGATCGAGGTGAATGAGGTCCTCACGGTCCGGTCTCGCCGATCGGATGCCGCGGGCCCCGGAACTCGGCGACGAGCTCCCGCGCCACGGCGAATGCTGCCACGCCGTACACGACGGCGCCGACGGACGCCATGGAGAGCAAGCGCAGGAGGTGCCTCCCGGAGGGGAGGAGAGCGCCGAGCCCGACGACGCAGGCGCTCATGAGGAGCGTCGCCCCGACCGGACCCGAGAGGCGCTTCAGCCACTCCCCCAGGGTCCCTCCGCATTCACGCATCGCCGCACGCACGAAGAGCAACGCGGCCGGAATGGTCCCGCTCGCCACGAGGATCGCCACCCACGTCAGGCGGCCGATAGCCGCGCCCAGGCCGACACCCAGCACCGTGACGATCGCCACCAGGACGTTGAGCACGAGGTTGCGGCGCGTCCCCCCACGCGCGTTGATGACGAACGACGCCAGCGCCCCCATCATCCTGAAGAAGGCGACGAAGCACATCACCTGCATCGGCGCCACGGCCGGGATCCACGAGGGCTCGAGCACGACCGCGAAGAGGTCCGGGGCGACGAGGACGAGGCCCGCGAAGGCCGGCACGGCGACGTAGGCCGTGTACCGCGAGACGTCGAGGAACGCCCTCCGCAGGCGGACCGTATCCCCCTGGAGTCGGGCGAACAGCGGAAAGGCGACTCGCGTCAGCGTCGCTCCGCCGAATTGCGGCAGCGCCTCGGCGAACTGCTGGGCGAGGGAGTAGAGGCCCAGGGACGTCGGCCCCAGCACCCGTCCCACGATGAACTGGTCGGCCCGGCTCCCGGCGAACCACACGGCCCTGGAGAGCGTGATGTCGAGGCCGTATCTGGCGAGCGGGCGAACGGCCGTCCACGAGAACTCGGGCGTGAGGCGCCACCCAGCGCGCCGGTAGGCCGAGAGCGAGAACACCATCTCGCTCGCGACCTGCGGGAAGACCAGGCTCCACACGCCGGCGCCTCGCCGCGCCAGCCAGACGGAGGCCGCCAGCCGGAGGAGGTTCACCAGGGCCTCCCGCTTCGAGAGCTCCTCGATGCGCACCTCCCGCGCGAGGACCGCGTGCGCGACGGTCCGGAAGGGAAGGAACAGGAGGACGCTCGTCTGGACGACGACGATCCAGCCGATGCCCGGCGTGGCGAAGGCCGCTTCGATCAAGTCCCTGGCGAGCAGCGAGCACCCGAAGGCCGCCCACCCCGCGACCAGCAGCAGCCAGAAGGCCCCCGCGAGCTCCTTCTGGCCCAGCGAGGGACGCTGGATGAGGCCGTCGAGGAATCCGGCGTCGATGAACTGCTGCAGCAGGACGAGGTAGACCTGCGCCATCGCCACCAGGCCGAAGTCGGAGACCGGGAGGACTCGCGCCAGGAGGATGGTCCCGACGAACGTGCCGCCCTGCGAGATCACCTTCGCGGCGACACTCCAGGAGAGTGAACTAACCGTGCGATGACGGAGCGACTCCGGGCTCGACCTCGCGGGAGGCCCTGCCCCTCCTTCGCCCAGAGGTTCGGCTGCGTCAGCGGTCACGCACCACCCACCGCGAGGAGAAAGCCCCATGGTACAAGAAGCCGGGAGGAACCGGGGGGTGTCGACGCGCGGCCCAAGGGGCGTACCCGTACAGGCGTCGTGGACGTCGCCGCATCGACATCGAGGCACGCGATGACGCCCGATTCGACGGGAGTGCTCCTGACGGTCCTGACCGCCACGTACAACCGTCGGCACACGCTGCCCCGCCTCTACCAGAGCCTCGTCCGGCAGACGTGCCACGAGTTCGAGTGGCTGATCGTCGACGACGGCTCCACGGACGGCACCCGGGAGCTGGTGGAGGGATGGCAGCGCGAGTGCCGCGCCTTTCCGATCCGGTATCACTGGAAGCCAAACGGCGGCAAGCACACCGCGCACAACCTCGGGGTCGACCTGGCGAGGGGCACGTACTGCTCGGTCATCGACTCGGACGACTGGTTCGCGCCGGACGGCATCGAGAAGCTGCTCGCGCAGTGGCGCTCCCTACCTCCCTCGATGCGGTCGCGCTTCGTCAGCGTCGAGGGGCTGTGCGCCACGGAGGACGGGACGCTCATCGGCTCCGAGTTCCCGGCCGACGTGTTCGACAGCGACAGCTTCGCGATCACGCTCCAGCGCGCCGTGGACGGCGACACCAAGGGGATGTGCCGGACCGAGGTGCTGCGGGAGTTCCGATTCCCGGAGGCGCCTGGAACGAGGTTCGTACCGGAGGCGCTGGTCTGGAACCGGATCGCACAGAGATACCGTACGCGATTCATCAACGTCGTGGTTGCCTACAACGAGTACCTCACCGGTGGGCTGTCCCAGCAGAGGGCGAGCGGCCTCTTGCTCGCGCCGGCCGCCTCCCTCACTTACAACGCGGAGATCCTGGGCATGGCGCGCCCGCTGCCGGCCAAGGTGAAGGCGCGCAGCGGGGCGAACTACACACGGTTCTCGCTGCACCAGCGCGTCGGAGTCCTCGACCTGCTCCGGGAGGCTCCCCGGCGTGGATGGGTGATGGCCACTTTCTTCGTCGGTTGTGCGCTCTATCTCGCCGACCTCCGGCGCGCCGCCAGGCACGGATCGCGGGCGCAGTGAAGCCCTGCGGCCGGGTCCTGGGACCCGCTCTAGGCCTCCGGACGATACTCCTGTCGGCTGTAGCCGAACTGTCCGAACCTACCGTGGCGGGACGGGCCGATCGCGGCGTCGTTCATGACGACGCCCGTGATGCTGGCGCCCGCATGGCGCAGGTGCTTCAGCGTGAGCGCGATCTCCTGCGCCGTGTGCTCGCCTGCCCGCAGGACGACGATGTTGATGCCAGCGCAGCGGCCGATCAGCGCCCCGTCCGTCACCGTGAGCACCGGAGGGGTGTCGATGACGGTGAACTCGTAGACCTTCGACGCGGCCTCCAGGACTCGCTTCAGGCGCACGCTGGCGAGCATCTCGGCAGGGTTGGGGCGAAGCGTGCCGCTGGGCAGGAGGTAGAGGTTGCGCTCGATCGTCACCCGCACGGCGGACGCCAGCGTGACGTCGCCAGCCAGGACGTCCGACAGCCCCGGGGTCGGGTCGTCGCCGAAGTACCGGTGCAGGTGCCCGCGCCTGAGATCGCCGTCGATGAGCAGCACTCGATGTCCCGACGCGGCGAGGACGTGCGCGAAGTTGGCGCAGAGGAACGACTTACCGATGCCGGGGCTCGGCCCTTCCACCGCGATGAGGTTGTTTCGCGACTCGACGAGCGCGAACTCGAGGTTCGTCCTGAGGCTGCGGAGGGACTCGATCGCCGCGTCGGACGGATCGACGGTCGCCAGAACCGGCCTCGCCGCTCCTTCGCCGGCCGCGCCGCGGTCGATCTGGGCCTGCTTCGCGCTGTGCGGGACGGTCGCGTAGATCGAGAGCTCCGTGAGCGACTCGATGAGCTCCGGGTCGTCGATGCCTCGGTGAACGGCCCTGCGCACGAGCACCACGCCGATCCCCCCAGCCACGCCGAGCAGGAGCCCGAGCGCGCAGGACAGGAGCGGCCTCGGGCGAGCCGGACTGTACGGGCGCGCGGCGGCGTCGATGATCCGCACGTTACCCAGCGTGCCGGACTCCAGGACGCGTAGCTCCTGTGCCTTGTTGAGGAGCAGGGAGTGGAGCTCGCTCGCCACCTTCACGTCTCGCGTCAGCCGGGCCGACTCGAACTCCTTCGACGGGACGTTTCGCAACTTGCTGGCGAGCGCCGCCCTCTCCGCCCTGAGCTTGGCCCGCTTCTCGTCCATGGAGCTCAGGAGGGGATGCCCCTTGGCGAACCGGCTGGCGAGATCGGTGCGCTGGAGGTCGAGGTCCGAGAGCGCCTTCTCGATCTCGACTCCACGCTTCATCATGTTCTCGGTCTCGGCGGAGAGGCTCACCGTGTCCTTGTTCTGCTGGAACTCGCTCAGCGCCGTCTCCGCCGCGTCCACGTTCGCCCGGAGGCGCGGGAGCTGCTGCTCGATGAAGTCGAGGGCCTTCGCCGCTTCCGCCGATCTGCGCTGCACGTTCTGAGAGAGATATCCCTGGGCGATGGCGTCCAGCGTGGCGCACACGCGCCCCACGTCGCTTCCGGTCATCGAGACGGCGATGATCCCGGTCTTCTTCCCCCGCTCGGCGACGCGCACGGCGCCCCGGAGCTCGTCGATCACCTCCTCGCGCAGCCGCTTCCGGACGGTGAAGCGAGTGCCGGGCCGCGCGGCGAGCTCCTGCACGAGGATCTCCGCGCTACCCCGCTCGGCCGCTGCAGCCCCTGCGGCCTTTCCAATCTCGCCCGCCACGAGCAGCTCTCCCTTGGCGCCGAGCAGGCTGAACCGGCGGTCGGGCATTGCGACGAGCTCGAGCCGCTTGCCGACGAGTTCGTCCGGCACCTCCAGCCTGGTGACGCGCAGCCGTTCGCCCCCCCAGGCGTACGATCTCAGGCCCAGCACGGCGGGCGCGACCTCCGCGCCGGCACGGGCCCGGACCAGGGCGGCCCCGATCACCGGAAACGTCTGCGGGCGCGCGTCAATCGTGAGATTGACCTCGTCGACGACCGAGCCGAGGAGAGACCGCGACCGGAGGATCTCGATCTCGGCGTCGGCGAGGCTCTTCTCCGTGAAGGCCGACGAGAGGTCCTCGAGGCCGGACAGGGTCTTGGCCTTGTCCTCGATCTGGACGACGATCTCGGACTCCCAGGTGGGGGGCGAGAGCGCGACGTAGACGAGGCTGGCGACGAGCGAGACGAGCGCGCTGAGCGCGATGAAGGACCTGTTCTCGTACAGTGTCGCGAGCATCAGTCGAGCCGCGCCCGGCGATCTCGCCGGTGGGCCGTGAGCGGGCGTGCCGCTCTCGCCGACCGGACGGGCCACATGCAGCACCGACTGTCGCGCTTGCTGACTCATCGCACCCCTTTCCAGCCACCTTACTACGGAACGGCGCGCGCCCATCTCCCTCCTCATGGTGAATCGCCGGTCCTGCGTGACCTGCTGCCGCGGGTCGCGCGACGATCACCGTGATCCAGCGCTCGCGGCTCGAAACCGATTCAACAGTCGGTCGACGTCGTGAAGCGGTCTCGGCCCCGGAGCGAGCCACAGGACCGTCACGGCCTCGCGCCGCGAACGGGTGAAGGGCCTCGACCGGAGCGTCGGCGACGGCTCTCTCAGGCCGTACGAGGCCGATCGCCAGCCGAGGAGCGGTTCTCCAGACCCCTCGAAGAGGGCGGTGTCGCCCTCGGGCAGGGACATCCGGAGCGGCTCGCTCCCAGGAGGCTCCAGCACCAGCTCGCCACGGCCAGGCTCCAGATGCGCGGGACACCCGAGGTGCCAGTGGACCGTCGGGTCGCATCCGGCGCCGTCGTCGATGCGATCCCAGACCGCGAGGAAGCACCCGGGCGAGTAGGCGACCCCGCGCCAGTGGGTGATCCTTCGCCGGCGATACGCGTCGTGCCGAGCCAGGATGGAGTGGCCGCCGGGCTCCGTGTGAGAGAGGAGGACCTGACAGCGGTACGAGCCCTTCCACATGAAAGGCGCGACCTGCTCAGCCTGATCCCCGTCGACCTCGACGGTGTTGTGGGCCGCCGTGGACCGGAAGTACCGCCTGAGCGCCGGCGGCCCACCGTAGAGATAGGTCCCGGGGTCCAGGAGAAGGTCGACGCCGCGGCGCCGGAATAGCACGGAGAGGCAATCGGCGTGACCGTGACCGCAGGACGGCGGCATGCCCAGGGGGTTGTGAAGGAACAGGAGGCGCTCTGCCCCTCCGGCTGCGACGAGTGTGAGGCCGGTCCTGGCGAACTGGCGTGCGATCTCCCGCTCCTCCTTCCTCGGCCATGAGATCAGGAGACGCGGCGAGAGCGCGTGTCCCGCGTCGCCGTCGCCGATGGGGGGCAGGTCTCGCGGAGACGAAGCCAGGGAGCACAGGAAGTCGCGAGCCCGCGCGACCGCCGCATCGAGCTCGGGGATGGGGCGCCGCTCGCGGTGCCCGAGCAGCGCCTGCGCCAGTCCGAGCAGATCGGCCACGAACAGCAGGTACCAGGTGGACTGCTCGAGGCCGCCCCCGTCGCCGTTGACCTGTCTCTCGCCCTCCGCGCGCAGGATCTCGGTGCCGACGCGCTCCCAGGTCCTGGACCGGGGATGCTCGTCGAACAGGACCCCCGCGTAGAGGAGGCCCACGGCCTCGGCGATGGTGTGGTTGCCGGCCGAGGAATGGAGCGAGAGGCGTCCCTCGACGTCCAGCGCGTGGCCGATGACCAGCTCGCCCACGAGGTCGCCGATACCGCCCGTGAGGTGCGGTCGGGCCAGATCGAAGGCATGGGCGACCGAGACGAGCCGCAGCGCCTCCTCCATGGCAGAGGCGTAGTTCACGCCCATCCCCGCCGGATTGGCGGCGACCCACGACCGGAGCTGGGCGTCGAAAAGGCCGACGGCCCGTGACCGGGCCGCGGGGTCTTCACCGGCGATCCGCGCCAGGGGCACGAGGTGCTGCAGCCGGTTCAGCTCCCAGACGACGCGAACGTCCCCCGTTGGGTTGCCTGGGCGGTATGCGATGAGTCGCGTTCGCCGTAGCGGCCACGTGCGGCCGAAGAGAGGATCGGTGTGCCAGAACGCCGGGTCGTCGCGCCACTCGATCCACCTGCCGTAGATGGGCATCTGGCCGAGGAGCAGCGCGCGATCGTCCTCGCCGGAAGGCTCCAGGGGCGGGACGAAGAGCTGGCCGTCTGGACCACGCAGGAACCGGCAGGATCCAAGGTCGAGGCCCGATCGGACGGCGGCGCCGAGGTGGAGCGCGGCACCGGCGCGCCGGAGGCCGCGGACGAGCGGGCGGCGGACGAGGTAGCCGATCTCCGCCCCGGACACGACCGAGGCTCGACGCATCGCCCATCGCATTCGCTCGAGCAGGCGCATACCCCCCGAAAGGCCCGCGATCGGCGGCACGGTCTCGGTGTGCGACTATACCGCCCGCGGCCTCGGACTGGTGTTTCGCCGTTGGGTATCCGCGAGCTCGTCCACCCGTCGATCCTCTCCACCTCGGGTGGCAGATCCAGAGATGAGACGACGCGCGAACGTGATGATCGGGTGCGATTCGGACGGGCGGGGCGGGATCGCCTCCGTCGTCCGGGCCTACCAGGCCGCTGGCTTTCTGGGGCGCTGGTCGGTCCGCTATCTCACCTCGACCCGCGCGGGCTCCCTGCCGCAGAAGGCGGGGGCCGCCGCGGCGACATGCGCCGCTCTGGTGGGCCTGGCGGTCCGCGAGCGTCTGGGAATCGTTCACGTGCACTCCTCCTCGCGTTCGAGCTTCGCGCGCAAGTCTGTATTCCTGGCGATCGCGCGCGCCGGGGGGGCGGTGACCCTGTTCCACCTGCACAGCGGCGAGTTCGAGCGATTCGTCCACGGCGCGGGACCCATCCTGCGCTGGTGGGTCTGTCGGACCCTCGCCCGCAGCACCGGCGTGATCGTGCTGTCGGAGAGCTGGCGGCAAGCGATTCACGATCTCGTTCCATCTGCCCGGATCGTGGTGATCCCGAACCCGGTGGAGATCCCCGCGGACGCCCCCGCGCCGCCGGCCGAATGCCGCCGGCTCCTGTTCCTCGGTCGCGCGGATCGGAAGAAGGGCGTGTTCGTGCTCATCGATGCCGTCGCCCGGCTGGTCCCGGAGTTCCCCGATCTGACCCTGGTGGTGGCGGGGGACGGCGATCTGCGGGCTCTGCGCAGTCACGGCGAGCGAGCGGGCCTGGGCGAGCGCCTCGAGGTGCTCGGCTGGATCGACCCCGAGCGCCGCCAGCAGGAGCTTCGTCGCGCCGCCGCGTTCGTGCTGCCCTCGTACGGCGAGGGGCTTCCCATGGCGCTGCTGGAGGCGATGGCCGCCGGGCGACCGGTCGTCGCCACGCGGGTGGGCGGGATACCCGAGGTGGTGGGCCACGAGCAGGAAGGGCTTCTCGTGGAGCCGGGCGATGTGCCGGGCCTCACCTCCACTCTGCGGCGCTTGCTCGCCGACGCCGCCCTGCGCGGCCGGCTCGGTCGCCAGGCTCGCGACAAGGTGGCGGCGGGCTACTCGAGGGAGATCGTGCTCGATTCCCTCTCGCGCCTCTACGAGAGGCTCGGCCGGGAGACCCTGTCGCCGCCAGGACCCGGAGGCGGTAGGATATGACGAAGGGATCAATCAGTCACCGGTGGTCATAGGACGCCGGGCGGACGGGGGATGGATGCCGCGGTGGACGGCCAAGGCATGGCTGGTCGTGCCGGCTCTGGCGGCCTTGCCCGCCCTGGCCCTCGAGCCGAAGTGGTGCCTCTTCTACGTGGCGGCCTCGTTCGTGCTCCTCCCCGCGGCTTTCCTCGTCGGAGGCGCCAAGTTGTGGCTGTTCCTGCTCTGCGCGCTCTCGGCCTTCAACTTCACCAAGGTCGTGGGCGGCGATGCGCTGCAGGGCGCGCCGGGTCTTGGCCTGCTGGAATTCAAGGCCATCGACGTCCCCATCCTCGCGCTGCTGTCGTTCGTGGCCTTCCGCGCCGTGACCCAGGGCGGCGGCCAGCGGCTCGGTCCGAGCGCCCGGCGGGCCCTGGCGGTCGGGGGGCTGTTCCTCGCCTGGGCCGTCGTCGGAGCGATCGGAGCCAGCCGACCCGATGTCGTCCTGGTCCAGTCGCTGCAATACGTCCGGCTGCTCCTCGGCCTCGCCCTCGTCGCCGCCTGCGCGAGCGAGGCCGAGGACGTCGCTTGGGGCCTCGCCGGGCTGTTCCTGTCCCTTGCCGGCCAGACCGCGATCGCCGTGCTCCAGTACCTCGCCGGGAGCTCCTTCGGGCTGTACGAGCACTTCGAGGAAGACACCGCCGTCGGCATGCTCACGAGGAGCGGAGGAACGCTCAACCCCACGGTCCTCTCCGAGTACATCGGGATCGTCGCGCCGCTGGCGCTGGCGGCCGCGTTCGCCTCGAGGCGGCGCTGGATCACGGCGGCCCTGATCGCGCTCTACGGGGCCGCGGCGTCGGCCACCGTCCTCACGCTGTCGCGCGGAGGGATCGTCAGCCTCGCGCTGAGCACGCTCGTCGTCGTGGCCTGGTTCGGCCTGCGGGCCGACCAGCCGCGTACGCGCAAGGCGATGATCGCGGCCGCGGCCGCGGGGTTCGGCGTCGTCCTGACGGGCCTCTTCTCCGATCAGGTCTTCGCCAGGTTCTCGGACATCGCGGCCGAGGCGGAAGGAGGCACGGGACGGTTGCCGCAGGTGAAGCAGGCGCTGGAGATGGTCGTTCACCATCCGCTGACGGGGGTCGGCCTGGGGCTCTACGTCGACACGATGGGGCAGTACGGTCAAGCGCTCCCGTACCCGGTGCACAACAAGTTCCTGGGGGTCACGGCCGAGACCGGGATCCCGGGCGGGATCCTGTACCTCTGCCTCTGGCTGTTCACGCTGGGCGCTTTCGTGCGGCGGGTTCTTGACCGGACGCGCGGGGAAGCCATCCTCTACGCGGGCGGCGCGGCCGCCGTGCTGGCGACGCTCGTCAACATGAACACGGACGTGTACTCGACCGGAGGCGCACCGGAGCTGACGCTCTTCCTGCTCGCCGGCCTCGGGCTCGGCCATGCGGGTCAGAGGGTGCGCGCATGACTGACGGTAGAGGCCTTACCTTGGAGGGGGGCGGCTCGCTCGCGAAGCGAGCGAATGCACCGAAGGCGCTGCCGCCGGGGGCGGAGCCCCCGACGTTCAAAGACGGCGCAGCCGGCGGCCGCGAGCGAGAGCGCCGAAGGCGCAGCCGCCGGAAAGTCCTGTTCCTCGTGCCGAGCCTCGGGCTCGGGGGGGCGGAACGGCAGGTCGTGGACCTGGTGAACAACGTCGATCACTCGCGGTTCGAGGCGACGCTGTTCACCTTCGAGGAGCAGGCCGACCTCGCGGCGAGCATCCGGCGGGACCGGGTGCGGATGGTCAACGTCCCCAGGAGATCCAGGCTCGACGCGCGGCCGGTGGCCTCGCTGGCGCGGATCATCCGGGAAGATGGCGTCGAGCTCGTCCACTGCACCTTGCAGGTGTCGCTGCTCGTGGCGGCGGCGGCGATCGCGAGCTCGGGCCGGGGCGTCCGGCTCGTCGACGCGATCCACAGCACGAAGAATCGGGGCCCCAAGGAGGAGCTCGCCGATCGGCTGCTGTACGTCCCGCTCATGGGACGCTGCGACGGCGTGATCGCGGTCTGCGAGGCGCAGCGGCGCCACTGGGCGGCGAAGTACCCCTGGCTCGACGCCAAGTTCAGCACCGTGCACAACGGGATCGATCTAGAGAGGTTCGGGGACGACGTCCCCTCGAGCGAGAAGCGGGCGGTGCGCCGCCAGCTGGGGGTGGACGACGGCGAACTGGTGCTGGGCATGGTCGCGGCGATCCGGCCGGAGAAGAACCACCTGGGCGTGCTCGAGGCGCTCTCGAGGCTCGCCGCGGCCGGTCAGGATTTCAGATTTCTCTTCATCGGCGGGGCGAACCCTGGGACCGAGGCGCTCGAGAGGTGCGTGCGGGAGAGGACCAGGGCCCTCGGTCTCGAGCGTCAGGTGAAGTGGCTCGGACGCGTGAGCGATCCGAAGCGGATCGTGTCCATCCTGGACGCGGCGGTCCTCTTCTCCAGCACCGAGTCGTTGCCCATGGCGCTCATCGAGTGCCTGGCCATGGGCAAGCCGGTGATCTCGTCCCGCGTCGGAGGGGTCCCCGAGCTCGTCGAGCACGGGCGGAACGGCCTCCTCGTCCCCGCGGGCGACGTCGCAGCCCTGGAGATGACCCTCTCGCGCGTCATCTCGGATCGCTCCATCCTGCGCGACCTCGGGTCGAGGGCGAGAGCCTCGGTCGAAGGCCGGTTCTCGGTTCACCACATGGCGCGCAGGACGGAGCAGGTGCTCATGCGGGTCCTGGGCGACTCCGATTAGTTGCTGCGAGCGGGGCAGCTCGATTGAGCTGCTGCCGGTGGGGCATGTCGATCCGGCGTGATCTGTTAACGTGCCGCGCCTCATTCCTGGCAAGCGGGTCAGCCACGGTCGGTGGATACCGGAGCCGCGAGCGCGGTGGTGCGCCCGCCGTCGCCTGCGGCCGAGAGCACGACCGGCCCGGGAGTCACAAGGCGCCGAGATGGCGCCTCTGCTAGCACGGTCGGACATCACTCCTCGAAATAGTCACTGCCGGCGACGCCGCGCTTCGTGTATACTGATAGTACTGGGAGGCAAGCATGCAGCAGGGGGGAGCTTCGCCCGGCTTCGGGTGGAGCGCGCGGGCGGTTCCCGGTCCCGGCGGCGAATGGCGTGTCCACGACCGGTCGGGCCCGGAGCGAGTCGACGTGCTCGGCGTGCCGGTCGACGTCGTCGACATGGCGGGGGCGGTCGCTCTCGCCGACCGTGCGATCCGAGCCCGCGCCGCCACGTGTGTTCTGGCGGTGAATCCAGAGAAGGTGATCGCGCTCCTGAGGGACAGGGGCCTCGCCGGGTTCTACGCGCGCGCGGGGCTCCTCGTCCCCGACGGAATCGGGGTCGTGTGGGCGGCGCGGCTGCTCGGGGACGTGCGCATGACGAGGGTCACGGGAGCGGATCTCATGCAGGAGCTCTGTGCCCTCGCGGCGCGGAGGTCCTACCCCGTGTACCTGTACGGAGCGAAGGAGGAGGTCAGCGCAGCGGCCGAGATCAGGCTGCGGGCGCGGGTTCCTGCGCTGCGGATAGCCGGCCGCGCGAACGGCTACGTGCCTGCCGAGGGGATGGACGATCTCGTCGCGAGGATCAACGACTCGGGCGCGAGGCTCCTGTTCGTGGCGCTCGGCAGCCCGCGGCAGGAGCGGTGGATCGCCAGGTACTCACCCAGGCTGCGGGTGAACGTCATCCAGGGGATCGGCGGCACGCTCGACACGATCGCCGGGAACGTGAGGCGCGCGCCGCGCTCCTGGCAGCGAGCCCATCTCGAGTGGATGTACCGGCTCCTGGACGATCCACGCCGCATCCGCCGACAGTCCGCGCTGGCGGTGTTCGCCTGGAAGGTGCTCATGGAGAAGCTCGCGTCGCCCAGGAGGCCGAGCGGGTCAGAGCACCCTCGCCGCGAGCAGGTCCTGGACGTCGAGCAGCCCGACTGGCCTCCCCGCCTCGTCCACCACGGGCACCTGGTCGATGCGCGCCTGCCTGAGGACGCGCGCGGCGTCGGCGACGAGCGCCTCGGGGCGCA
>Ga0209342_10002089_pt1 | contig 21809 bp, 16 predicted proteins | sample RifCSP16_2_FD_184023 | JGI IMG/M metagenome (GOLD analysis project Ga0209342, IMG submission 184023) | Soil microbial communities from Rifle, Colorado - Rifle CSP2_sed 16_2 (SPAdes) (version 2) | ecosystem: Environmental > Terrestrial > Deep subsurface > Rock core/Sediment | place: Rifle... | reverse complement strand
AGCCCGTGGTGGTGCCGTTGCCGTAGGGTGGGCGGTGCCCACCCTACGGGAAGTCGCGTTCCGAATTAGGGCCGAATCCGTTATATTCGCGGGATTGGCCCGGCGTCGGCAACATTCTCGCGGGTGTTTAACGGCACCCGCTTTGGAGGCGGTCGAGGACGAGGTGGCACATTAGAGGGGGTTCCCTCTCATCCGGTGAGAAAGCATCGCATGGCAAAACCGAGCAATAAAAAGCGATCCGGCGACCAGCGGCGGTCGGACTCCGTGGCCCAGGCGGCCGAAGGGGCCGTCGAGCGTGCCGCGTCGGACAAACCGCCTTGGCGGTTCCAGGCCATTTTCCGCGAGTTCATCGAGGCGATTGCCGTGGCCTTCATTTTGGCGTTTCTCGTGCGCACCTTCGAGGCCGAGGCGTTTGTCATTCCGACCGGCTCGATGGCCACCACGCTGATGGGACGCCATAAGGACGTGGAGTGTCCTATTTGCCGCTACCCCTATCAAGTCAGCGCCAGCAACGGTCTGGATTCGCGGACCGGCGAGATTGTGGCGGGAGCCGACGTTCATGCATGCATCTGCCCGATGTGCGGCTATGTGAAAACGAAGGTCAGCGGCGAACCGTCGTTCAGCGGCGACCGCATTCTGGTGAACAAGTACGTTTACTGCTTCGAGGATCCCAAGCGATGGGACGTCGCCGTCTTCAAGTATCCCGAGGAAGCGAGAACGAATTTCATCAAGCGAGTGGTCGGCCTGCCCCACGAGACGATCAAGATCCATCACGGCGATTTGTTCGTCCGCAAGGACGGTGAAAACGATTTCTCCATTGCGCGCAAGCCGCCCGCCAAACTTCGGGCCATGTTGAACGTGGTCCACGACAACGACTACGAGCTGGCCGAGAAGCTCTTGGCCCAAGGCTGGCCCGCCCGATGGCAAGCGGAAGACGCCCGCGGCGGCTGGGTCGCGGCGGATGATCACAAGTCGTTTTCCAACGAGGGCGCGTCCGACGCGGAAGCATGGCTCCGCTATCGACACTTCGTGCCAATCGCGGAAGTCTGGACCGCAATCGGCAAGGGCCGGTTGCCACCGGACTATCAACCGGCCGCCCAATTGATCACCGACTCCTGTTCCTACAACGCGGGCATCGACGGCCGACCACCAACGACCGCGCTCTCCGCCGCGGGACTGCATTGGGTGGGCGACTTGGCCGTGTCCTCGACGGTGGACGTGCGCGGCACGAAGGGACAGCTTATTTTCGAGTTGGTCGAAGGCGGACTACGGATGCAATGCCGCATCGACGTGGCCACCGGACGTGCCGAGTTGACCATCTCGGGCGATGCGTTCCGCCGGACGGGAAACACGCCCGTCTCGCGGCCCGGAACCTACGACGTCCTGTTCGCCAACGTCGATGACCAACTGCGACTCTGGGTCAACGGCCGGCTGGTGGAGTTCGACGGGCCGACGACCTACGAACCGCTCGAAAACACCGTGCCGCAAGAGGCCGATCTCGCGCCGGTCGGCATTGCCACGGTCGGGACCGACGTGCGGATCAGCCACGTGAAGGTGTTGCGCGACATTTACTACATCGCCGCGCAAAGCGTGGATGCGATGGGCTTGATGTGCGATTATCTTTTGCCCTACAGGTATTTTGGAACCCCTCTCACGGCGAGCGGCATCCGCGAGTTCTTCTCCAACTCGAGCCAGTGGTCCGAGGCGTTTTCGGACCGGTCGATGCGGTCCGTGGAACTCCCGCTCGACAAGGACCAGTTCCTCATGTTCGGCGACAACAGCGCGCAGAGCAAGGACAGCCGCCTGTGGGAAGGTCAGCATTACGTGGATCGTGAACTGCTGGTCGGCAAGGCCCTGTTCATTTATTGGCCCCATTCGTGGAATAAAATCTGGGTTGGGAAGACGGAAATTACGTTCCCGTTTTTCCCGAATTTCAAACGGATGGGACTGGTTCGTTAAACTTCACGGAAGAACCTTATGGCCATGCTCGAAGTCGAAGGACTGGCAAAAGTCTACGGCAGTCGCCGGGTGGTCGACGGCGTGGACTTCCACGTCGAGCGGGGCGAAATCGTCGGGCTCCTGGGCCCCAACGGCGCCGGCAAGACGACCTGCTTCCGCATGACCTGCGGCATGATCGAGCCCAACGCGGGCAAAGTGACGCTCAATGGGCACGACGTCACCCGCTGGCCCATGTATCGCCGCGCGGCCGAGGGCCACATGGGCTACCTGGCCCAGGAATCGAGCGTCTTTCGCAAGCTCACCGTCGAGAAAAATCTGCTGGGCGTCATGGAAATGCTCGGCCGGCTCGACCGCAAGGCCCGGCGGGCCCGATGCGACGAACTGCTCGAACAGTTCAACATCACGCGGCTGCGCAAGAGCGTCGCCATGTCGCTCTCGGGCGGCGAGCGGCGGCGGCTCGAAATCGCCCGGGCGTTGGTTTCCGACCCGCAAATTATTTTGCTCGACGAGCCTTTCACGGGCATCGACCCGGTGACGATCGCCAGCATCCAAAAAATCATCCGCCGGTTGCGCGAGGAGGGGATTGCGATCCTGATCACCGACCACCAGGTCCGCGAGACGTTACAGATCACGGACCGGAGCTACGTGATCGACGCGGGCAAGGTGCTGGTCCACGGCTCGCCCGACGTGGTGCTCAATCATCCGGAGGCCAGGCAGCGGTACTTTGGCGAGGACATGCACCTGGGCCACGGCTCGCCGCCGGCGCCCCACCATCCCCCAACCGTCTCGCCCGAGAACCCTTCGCAGGTTATTCGGCGGGCGTAGGGTGCGTCTGGACGCACCAAAAATGCCGGTGCGTCCAGACGCACCCTACAGCTACGGCCCTGGATGTCCGTCACCAAAGGGGACAGGTACCGTCGCCACACGGACCGTATTGGTGGAAATGCGACCGTCAAGGCAACGGAGCCTGTCCCCTTTGGTGACTCCTTTCCCGGCACAAAACGGCCAGACGAACTCCAATAGAGCCGTTCTTTTCCACAAATTGCCCAGTTTCTCACTTCTTTGTGGATTTCAAACACTCGTTTGATATAATTGTTTAGAACGGATGTTTGAAACGGGTGAACAAGCAGGTGGATTGCCATGTCTTCAGACGATGCACGCGGACGAATTTTGAACGCGGCCGGCGAGGTGTTTGCCGAGCGGGGGTTTCGGGCGGCGACCGTCCGGGAGATCTGCCGCCGGGCGGACGTCAACGTGGCCAGCGTCAACTACTATTTCGGCGACAAGGAGCGGCTGTACGTCGAGGCGTTCAAGGCGGCGCATCCGGCGGGGCCCGAGCTGAACCTCGCCCCCGACTGGCCCAACGACGCGCGGCCGGAGGAACAACTCCGGGCGTTCATTCATGCTCTGCTGACGCGCCTGATGAGCGCGGAGAACCCGGCCTGGAAGATGCGGCTGCTGCAACGTGAAATCCTGGAGCCGACGCCTTTGTGCATGGAGGTGATGCGGGCTTTCTTCCGCGCGAAGTTCGCTCAGTTGATGGACATTCTTGACGAGATTCTGCCGGCCGACATGCCGGCCGAGCGCCGGCACCAGATCGGTTTCAGCGTTATCGGCCAGTGTGTTTATTTTCGGGCCGCGTCGCCCGTGATCCGCATGGTCATCGGCGAGGAAGAGCAGCGCGAGCACCACACGGTTGACTTGCTGACCGACCACGTGTGTGGATTGGTGTTGGCGGCATTGGGACTGGCTCGACCGCTGGGCCAACCGCCGAGTGAGGGCCGAAGTATGCACCCAAGAATCGTCAAGTCGTTGGAACCAGAGGGGGCGGAAAAGTAGGTGAAATTATGACGGAACAGAACAGCATGTTTGCCGGGATCGCGAGAACCGTGGCGACGGTGGCCATCCTGATGGTGGGCGTCGGGGGACTGGCGATGATGATCGTCCACGGCAAACCCGAGCCGCCCACGACCGAGCCCGAGAAGGCCCAATCGCCGTCAGTCGTGACGGCGCCGGTCGAGCTTCAGCGGGAGTTTTTGGACATCGACGTGGACGGGGTGGTGGTGCCGCGCCGCGAGATCGCCGTGGCGGCCGAGGTGGGAGGCCGGGTCGTGACGAAGGCCGAAGCATGCGAGGCGGGCAAGTACGTGCGCAAGGGCGAGCCCCTCGTCGAGATCGATCGTCGCGACTACGAGCTCGAAGTGCTGCGGCTCGAGAAGGAATTGAAGCAGGCCGACGTGAGCCTGACGGAGTTGGACGTCGAGGAGAAGAACACGGGCGAATTGGTTGCGCTGGCCAAGGAAAGCCTGGAACTGCAAAAAAGGGAATTTGCCCGGCTGGAAGAACTTTCGAAGCAAGGGGACAACTATGTCACGGCGTCGCAGATGGACGCGGAGCGTCGCAACGAATTGACGGCGCGCAACGCCCTGGTGACGCTCGAAAACCAACTGCGCACCGTCGAGGCGCGGCGCGGACGGCTGGAAGCGGCCCAGGAATTGGTGCAAGCCGGTCTGGACAAGGCGAAGCTGAACCTTTCCCGTACGCGAATCACGGCCCCCATCGACGGGATGGTCGTACGCGACTCGGTCGAGTCGGACACGTATTTGGCGCCCGGCACGGTGGTGGCCCTGATCGAGGACGTCTCCCAATGCGACGTGCGATGCAACCTGCGGATGGACGAGCTTTATTGGATCTGGAATCAGGCGGGCGAAACGGGCGGAACGGCCCAAGAGGCGATGGTCCGCGACTACCTGCTGCCGCCCACGCCGACGACGGTAGTCTACAAGCTGGGCGACCGCCGCTACGAATGGGACGGCGTGTTGACCCGGTACGACGGCATCGGCGTGGACGAGACGACCCGGACGGTGCCGTGCATCGTGGTAGTCGCCGAGCCCAATCAGGTCAAGGAGAAGGTGGAGGGCTCGGTCGCCGCGCGGGCCGTACGGGGGCCTCGGGCGTTGGTTCGCGGGATGTACGTCGAGTTGCGGATTCACGTCACGCCGCGGACAGCCTTGCTGCGGGTGCCGGTGGAGGCGATCCGGCCGGGCAACCGGGTGTGGCGGGTCCGGGAGAACCGGCTGGACACGATCCCGGTCCGGGTGATCAGCGTGATGGGCGACCGCGCGGTGATTCACGCCAAGCAGGAGGCGTCACTGATAGGCGAAATGGATAAAACGCTGCGCCCCGGCGATGAAGTTGTCACGACGAATCTGACGGCGACGGAAGAAGGCATGGCCGTGCGCGTGGCCTCGGAGAGTCGGCAATGAGATCGATCATTCAGTGGAGCATCCGAAACACGCCGGCGATGAACACGGTGCTGGTGGGCATCGTGGCCGTGGGACTGTTGAGCTTGTATCTCATGCGCCGCGAGGTGAGTCCCGAATTCGAACTGGACTACATCACGATCACGGTGCCCTATCCCGGCGCGAGCCCCGAGGAAGTCGAGGAGGGCATCTGCCAGAAGATCGAGGAGGCGGTCCGCGCGCGCGACGGGATTAAGGAAATCATGTCCATCGCCCGCGAAGGCTTCGGCGTCGTGCTCCTGGAACTCCGGTCGAACGTGCCGAACGTCCAGAAGCTGCTGAATGAAGTCCGCTCGGACGTGGATCGCATTCCCAGTTTCCCCGAAATGGCCGAGGAGCCCGAGGTCGAGCAGATCCTGCTGCGCCGGCCGGCGATTCGGGTGGGGGTGATCGGCCCGGAGAGCGACGATCCCGAGGCGGAATTCCGTCTGCGCGAGGTGGCCGAGCGGGTCCGGGAAGAACTGCTGCTGTTGCCCAGCGTCTCGCAGGTCGAGATGGTCGGCGCGAAGGACTATCAGATCGACGTCGAAATTTCGGAGGAGACGCTGCGGAAGTACGGCTTGACGCTCGACCAGGTGGCGCGGATCCTGCGACGCGAGAATATCGAGATTCCCGGCGGCAACATGAAAACCGACTCGCAGGAAATCCTCCTGCGCGGGAAGAACAAGCGGCTCTTGGGCCACGAAATCGCCAAGATTCCATTGGTCACCCAGCCGGACGGCGTGGTCCTGACGGTCGGCGACCTGGGAGTGGTCCGCGACGACTTCGTCGACACGACGGCCATCCACCGGATCAACGGCCGGCCGGGCATGGTGATCGCGGTGCAGAAGACGGGCACGGAGGACCTGCTGCAAATCGTCGCCGAGGTTAAACGGTTTCTCCAGGACGTCGAGCGGCCGGGCGGATATGAGCTCCCGTCCGGCTACTCGCTGACGACCTGGGAAGACAACTCGATCATGGTCCACGATCGCATCCGCGTGCTGATGCGCAACGGCCTCCAGGGATTGATCGTCATTCTGGTGATGCTCACCATCTTTCTTGAACTGCGGCTGGCGTTTTGGGTGGCGGCCGGCATCGCTGTTTCGGTTTTCGGGTGCCTGGCCGTCATGTTCGCGGTCGGCCAAACGTTGAACATGATCTCGCTATTCGCGTTTCTGATTGTGCTGGGCATGTTGGACGACGACGCGGTCGTGATCGGCGAAAACGTCCACACCTACCGAGAGCGAGGCATGAGCGCGGTCGAGGCCACGGTCGAGGGGACCTACGAGGTGGTCGGCTCGGTGATCGCCTCCGTGATGACCGCCGTGATCGCCTTCATGCCGCTGTTCTTCGTGCCCGGCATCATGGGCAAGTTCATCGGCGTGATTCCGGTCGCGGTAGTCACGATGCTGGTCATCTCGCTCGTCGAGGTCATCTTCCTGTTTCCGTGCCACTTGGCCCATGAGCCCGGCCAGTACAGCCGGTTTCATCAATTGCGCGAGCGGATCGGTCGCACCGGCTTCATCGTGCCGTGGTCGTTGGGCGTGCTGGTGATCTGGGGCGTCGCGGCGGCGGTGGCTTGGCGCCAGTCGCCTCCGCGGCCGATCTTGCTGGTCGCGGCGACGGCCGTTCTGGCGATCGGACTGTTGCCCCACGTCATCTACTGGACCAAGCCGCTGGGGCGTTTGTGCGGGTGGATCCACCAGCAGGTGTTCCACAGGCTCAACGTCGCGTCGGGCCGCGCGGTCGACGTCGTGATCAACCGGGTCTACTTGCCCATGCTTCGATGGTCGCTGGACAATCCGTCGATAACGCTCTCGGGAGCCGTGACGTTCCTGCTGTTGTGCATCGGGATGTACAAGATGGACATCGTGAAATTCACGTACTTTCCGAAGGAAGACGGCAACACGATTTCGGCCACGATCGTCTATCCCGACGGAACGCCCGCGTCGGTCACCGAAGCCGCCACTGTCCGGCTGGAGGAAGCGATCCGCAAGATCGACGCGAAGTACGGCAAGCCGGACCGGCCGCTGGTGACGACCATTCATCGCTCGGTGGGCCAGCCGAGCACGCTCGGACGGATCGGCCCGACCGGCGTGGCCGAAGGGAGCCATCTTGGCGCCGTGGGCGTGGAACTCGTCGAGAGCCAGCACCGCAACATCCGTAGCATCGAAATCGTGGACGAGTGGCGCAAGCTGGCTGGCGAGTTTCCGGGCGTCGAGAGCCTGAAGTACGAGACGGCCCAGGTGGGCCCCGGCGGCGCGCCTATCGAGTTCCGTCTGCTGGCCCGGCCGCGCGACATGGCCAAGCTCGAAGCGGCCGTCGAGGAGTGCAAGAAGAAACTGGCGGAGTACCCGGTCGTGCGCGACATCGCCGACGATTCGCAGCCGGGCAAATGGGAATTTCAGGTCAACGTGAAGGATGACGCGAAGTCGCTGGGCATCACGGCGGCCGACCTGGCCGAGACGATCCGCGCGGCCTACTACGGCGAGGAAGTCATGCGGTTGCAGCGCGGCCGCCACGAAGTGAAGCTCATGGTCCGCTATCCGCGCGACCAACGGCGATCGCTGGCCGATTTTGACAACATCCGCGTCCGCATGCAACCGTCAATCACGAGCATCATGGGCCGGATCGCGCAGGGCACCGCCGCGCCCGGCGGTGTTTCGGCCGTCCGCGCGGCCGAACGCCCCCTCACGGAACTGGCCGACGTCCGGGTGCAGCGGGGCTACAGCTCGATCAACCGCGTCAACCAGCTCCGTTCCATTACCGTGACGGCCGACTTGGACGAAAAGGCCGGCAACGCCCGCGGAATCGTCGAAGGCATGAAGGCCACGTTCTTTCCCGGACTCCTGGCCCGGTATCCGGAGTTGCGTCTGAATTGGGAAGGACAGCAACAGGACACGGCCGAATCGGTCCAGGGGTTGGGCATCGGCTTGGCGCTGGCCTTGGTAGCCATGTTCGTGCTTTTGACGCTCGAATTCCGCTCTTACTTCCAGCCGATCATGGTTCTGGCGATCATCCCGTTCGGCATCGTGGGCGCCGTTCTTGGCCATCTTGCCATCGGGCGAAACCTCACCATGCTCAGCCTGTTCGGCTTGGTGGCCCTCTCGGGCGTGGTGATCAATAACGCGATCGTATTGATCGACTTCATGAACGCTCGCGTGCGGTCGGAGCTTCCGCTGAAAGAAGCCCTACTGGACGCTGGGCGGCGTCGATTCCGGCCGGTGGTGCTCACCTCGATGACCACCTGGGGCGGCTTGCTGCCGATTTTGTCCGACCAGTCGTTCCAGGCGCAAATCCTCGCTCCCATGGCCACCAGCCTGGCTTTCGGCCTGATGTTCTCGACCGTGGTCGTGTTGTTCCTGGGGCCGACGATGTACCTGGTCTACGCACGGATCACGATGGGCGACACTCGGGGAACGGTCACCTCGACAGGGACAAGCGGCGCGGGTACGATGGGGTTCACCGGCTCGGATCCGGTAGCCGCGCCAGGGGAGTCGGCGGCAGCCGAGTCGCGGGCGCCGCTCGAGACGGCCCTGCCGGATCCGAAAGACACCGTCTCGTTGGTTGTTCGCGACGACGCGGACGATCCTGATGAAAACGGAAAAGACCATTCAGAGCGGACGTGGCCCCCGACCAGCCGCCTGCCGCGCGCCGGCGGCGGGCAGGAGTAGTTTTCTGGAGAGAACCATGAGCAGTCGCGAGACGATTCTGGGACGCATCCGCGCGGCTCTGTCCGATCGACCGGCGGCCGACGTGCCGGCGGTGCCCGAGGTCTGGCCCGAGACGGACGCCGACCGCGCGACCATGCTCGCGCGGTTCGGCGAGGAGATTGAGGCCGTCCAGGGCGAGTTGCGCCGGTGCGGGTCGATCGACGAAGCGCGGGCCGGGCTGGCGAAGCTGGTCGGCGAGCTTTCGTGCAGCCGGCTCGGCGCGGTGGATCGGCCGTTGGCTCGCGAGTTGGTCGAGGGTCTCGCGGCCGCCCAAGTGGCCTGGGTCGACGACCAATGGGACAAAACGGCCCTCGGCCGGCTCGATGCGGCCCTGGTCACGGCCGACTTGTTGCTGGCCGACACGGGCAGTTGCGTGGTCGAGTGCCGCACGGCCGAGGAACGAATGATGTGTTACCTGCCGCCCGTCTGCATCGTGGCGGCGCGGGCCGGGTCGCTCCGGGAACACCTGCCGGCCGCGTGGCAAGATTTGGTCCCGCGCATCGCCGAACCCGACCGACGCGGCGAATTCGTCATCGTCACCGGCCCGAGCCGCACGGCCGACATCGAAAAGATCCTTATCCTGGGCGTCCACGGTCCTAAACGGCTGGTCGTTTTCGTGGTAGAATGAGGTAGCCGTAGGCCGGGTCGCGACCCGGCGCATGAATCTCGCCGAGTCGCGACCCGGCCTACGGATTTGTGATAAACGATCACACCGAGGGTTCTCATGTTTCGCAAGCTGCTCGTCGTCGGCTGGATTGCGTTGGCCGTGCTTTCAGGGGCGCCGAAGGCCTATGCCGGCGGCGGCCCGGAAAACGTTTTGTTGGTGGTCAACCCCAACAGCCCCGAGTCGATGGCCATTGCCAATTACTACGCTTGGCTCCGGCACGTGCCGCCGGGCAACGTGGTCTATCTGCCCTTTGCCCCGGAGGCGAACGACGTGAGCGTCGATGGTTTTCGCAAGAAGATCCTCCAGCCTCTCTTGGACGCGATCGCCCGTCGCAAGCTGAAAGGACAAATTGACTACGTCGTCTATTCCAGCGATTTTCCGTGGCGGATCGCCTTCGCCGGCGACGTCAAGGCGGCCGGCGGCGTGGCATCCCTGCCGGGAAACCACGCGGGAGAATGGCCAAATATCCTAGGCAACCAAGCCTCGCTGACCGGCATGACCTATCTGTATCCGCGCGTGCTCGGCGGGAAGCCCGACTACGCTTCGCTCACGGCCAACCGCTACCTGCGGCCCATGTTTCTCGGCCGGCAGACCGCGCCGACAATGGGCTTTCGCGGCGACCTTCAATTCGACGCGGCCGGCCAGCTCGTGAAGTCCGACGGCGAGCAATACCTGTTGTCCGTCGTGCTGGCCGTCACGCAGGGCGAAAAACGTCGCGGCACGACGGCCCGAGAGGCCATGACTTATCTGGCTCGCAGCGCCCAGGCCGACGGGACCCGGCCGGCCGAAAAAGTCTACTTTACCCTCACCGACGACGTGCGAACGACCGAGCGGTCGCGGGGATTTTCCGACGCGAGGGCCGCCCTGGACAAGCTGGGCGTGGCCAGTGAGATCCTTTCGACCGACATGCCGATGCGCGAAAAGAACGTGTTGGGACTGACGTCCGGAACGGAGGCGTTCTACTGGAACACGACGGGCAGCACGCTTCTCGCCGGCGCGCTGTGCGACAACCTGACCAGTTGGGGCGGCGACATGGCTCCCGACGTCAGGCAGACGGCCATGACCGAGTTTCTTCGCCACGGCGCGGCCGGGTCGTGCGGAACGGTGACCGAGCCCTATCTCAACGCGCAATTGCTGGCCAAGTTTCCCAGCCCGATGCTCCACGTGCATTATGCCCGGGGTTGCTCGATGGCCGAGGCGTTTTACCAGTCGGTCGGCGCGCCGTATCAATTGCTGATCGCCGGCGATCCGCTTTGCCGGCCGTTCGCCGAAATTCCCACCGTGCGACTGAGCGACCTCAAGCCGGGCCAAAAGATCCGAGGCATCGTGCTCCTGAAGCCCGAAGCGGTTTTCCTTTCCCCGCCCAAACCTACGGACGCCTCGCGCGCGAAAACCAAAACCGCCGCGCCGCCCGCCGACAAACTCCCGGCTGACAAGCCCGCGACTGAAAAACCCATGACTGAAAAGTCGCTCGCCGAAAAATTGCTGGCCGCCAAACTGCCGGCCGAGAAGCCGCTGGCCGACAAGTTGCCGGCCGAGAAAAAGCCCGACGCGCCGCCCGCCGAAAAGCCCGCCGAAGTCGACCATTTCGAGCTTTTTGTCGACGGCGTCCGGTCCGGCGTCACCAAGCCGGGCGAACATCTGGCCCTCGACACGACCTTGCTGGGCGACGGCTACCACGAAGTCCGCGTCGTGTCCGTCGGGCCGGCGCCCATTTACACCCAAAGCCGCCAAATCGTTTGGGTCGTCGTGTCCAATCAGGCTCGATCGATCACCGCGTCGGCCAACCTCAATAAAATCCCCCGCGGCGCCGCCGTGACCATTTCGGCCGAGTGTCCCGTCGCTCGTCGGATCGAAATCCACCAAAACGGCCGCGTGCTGGGGACGATCAAAGGCATCTCGGGCACGATCGACATCCCGGCCGCCAAGCTGGGCGGCGGCCCCAACGTCGTCCAAGCCGTCGGTTTCTACAGCGACCGTCCGGAAGATCAAGTTTTCGCCCGCCCGATCGTCCTGGGCGTCGAACTCCCGCCGGAAAAGCCGACGACGCCCGTCCCCAATCAGAAACCGGCCCCTCGCCGAGAATCACCGCAGCCTTGACTGGCGCCCGCCAATTGCACCACGGAGTCACGGAGAAAAGCATCGCCGGGAGCCATGTCCACGCCTGCCCTTTTTCTTCTCCCCCTTTTTCCCCCCAATCTCCGTTAGGGCTTGGGCTGGTCGGCCACGGGGGCGTTCGAGGGTTTTTGTGACGGTCGGCTTAAAAGCTCTTGGATATCCGATCGCGTCTCTTCGTCTTTCACTCTACGCAATATCCGATGAACGATTGGCTCAACACTTTCTCGTTTCCCTACCGCAAGCAGTGTGGCAACTATCTGCACACGAATGTCATCGCCACCGTAGGGCAAGTCTTCTTCTGGCATCTTCGAGTACTTATCGAGTAGTTTTTCGACTGCGGGGACCGCCTTCGCCGCATGGAATCCCATCGCCTTCAAGGATTCGAGTACTGACATCTGCACCCAGGGCTCGCGGTCGTCAAGGGCTTCGACCAGCGCACCCACGGTATCCTCCCCAAACCCATTCACTGCGGGCAACGCATCTGAACAACCAGCGCGGATTAACCAGGAAGGATCAGACTTGAGAAGCTTTTTCAAGATTGGCGCGATTATGCTCGCCCTGTTGCCAAACCGTTGCAAGCCAACAATTGCTCCGTATCGATAGTCGTCCGAGGTGGCGCGTTCCGCTTCGTTTTTGAGATACCGTATGGCCTTCACGTCCTCCTTGTCGAGTTGTGCCACTGCTACCGCCGCGGCGATACGCACGGAGGGATCGGAATCGTTGGCGTACATCTCTCTTAATTCGGGCAGACAAATACGAGCTTCGGGACCGATCGTGCCCAAAGCAACCACCGCTTCGTATTTCACTGGTCGCGCTCCAAAGCAGTCTGCTGATATGGAATAGGAATACTCTCCATCGTCCGACAGCATATCTCGCAACTTCCCAACATAAGCGGTTGACGATGACGCCTCTCTTCCAAACACTTGTAACGCTTCCGCCCGTACGTTGGCATTTTTATCGTTCAGGGCTGACAAGACGTGTTTCAAGCTCTCTTTACCGGCAATCGAGTGCAACGCATCCACCGCATATATTCGTGCCTGAATGTCTTTATCCTCTTTTAGCACGCGCACTACCGGCGATATGAGCGAGGCTTTGTTTGCCTTCAATTCAATAATCGCAAGAAGGACTCCCTGGCGAACGTGCGTATCGTCATCGTTAAGAAACCCCACGAGACGCTCCGCGAACCGCTGCTTCGAGGCGAACTTCTCGTTCATCGAACTCAACGACGCCTGCCATTCCTGCGTGGAATAATAATAGGAGTTCGACAGGAACTGACGGACCTGAGCGTCAGAGGGTTCAGCCGATGTCATCCCAAGGGAAACGCACAGGCATACTGCCATGTCAAGGAATGTCATGGAATTTCCCCTTTTTCTTCGGCTCGCTCACTCGCGGCGGGCGATTGAATTATTATTTTTCTCTTCCCCTTTTTCTCTTTTCTTTTCCGTCGTTCTCCTCAATCGCTCTCGCTGACTCCATGCGACGCGTCGCGTCATGTAACGTCTCTTCGCACACGGCCTGAAGTCCGCTAAAGTCCGTCACGAAATACTCGCCGCCGCGTTTGTAGTAGCCCCATGGAACGAAGAGAACAATGGTTTCTCGCGATTGATTGGGCGAAATAATTGTGAGCGTGCCAAATATAGCGTATTCGGCCGGATTGGGATCGCGACGAGCTTCCCTCAAGGGACGCAATACCAACTCCTCCATTTGCGATGCGTCGGTCAGGCACACTTCCGCGAACGGCCATTCCTCGCCCATCCTGAAGGAAACGCGGCATTCACCGCCGCGGTTGGCCTTGGGCGCTTGCCCCGCGCGTTGACAGCCAGAATATAAGCAGAACAGGAACGCCCCCGTTGAAATCGTCGCAACCAACCCAACGCCTGCTTTATCCAATCGTGAAGAAAAAGGGAACATTTTACTTTTGCCCTCCGTGATGAAAAAATGGGGCGGCGTGTTCACTCGCGGCGCGAGTTCGCATTGCCCTTTGCCTCGCCGCCGCCTTCGTAGCGTCCAAAAATCATGCGGCCGGCGCTGGTTTGCAGGACGCTGGTGACGGCGATCTGGATTTGTTCGTTGACGTGGTCCCGGCCGCCTTCGACGACGACCATCGTGCCGTCTTCGAGATAGCCGACGCCCTGGCCGGCCTCTTCGCCCGGCTTGACCATACGCACCTGGATGTGCTCGCCTGGCAGGAAAAGGGGTTTCAGCGCGTTCGACACGTCGTTCAGGTTGATCACGCCCACGCCGTGCAGCCGGGCCACCTTGTTCAGGTTGTAGTCGTTCGTGACCAGCTTGCCTTCGAGGTGTTTGGCCAGCGCCACGAGCTTCAGATCGACCGATTGATTGGCGAACTCGGGCAATTCGCGGTCCCAGATTTGCAGATCGACGTTCGGATTGGTCCGCAGCCGGTTGAGCACGTCGAGCCCGCGGCGCCCCCGGCCGCGGCGCAGCCGGTCGTCGCTGTCGGCGATGCCCTGGAGCTCGCCGATCACGAATCGCGGCATCACCAGTTGGCTGTCGAACAGATTGGCGTCGATCACGTCGGCCACTCGGCCGTCGATCACCACGCTCGTGTCCAAAATATAAGGCCGGCGGCCCTTGGCTTCCTTCGAGAATTCAACATAGGGGATGATGAACCGAAAATCGTTCCGCGTTTGGAGCAGCAGGCTGATGCAGATGTAGCAAACCACGGCCGCCAGCGTGATATTGACCGCGTTTCGGGTGGCCAGGTCGTCGGGCAGCACGGGCGTCATGGCCAATCCGGCCACGTAGGAAAGAAACAACCCCACGATCAGCCCGAAATAGATCGACGAGATCACGTCCAGGTGCTTTCGCCGGACGAGCACGTCGCCGACGATCACCGCCAGCGCCAAACCGATCATGCCGAGCTCTCCGCTCCAGAGCATCGCAGCGTTGTCGGCGGGAATGACGCCCGTCTTGATCAGCGAGACGCCGATGGCCGAGGCCACCATGATGAAAATGAGCCGTAGAATGAGTAACGCCATGGATGAAAGACTCCCCAAAAAGACCAAGCGATAGGAAGCAGCCCCGCGATAATTGGTCGTTCTACGATTGCCGCCGCAGTTCGGCGGTCAGCAGTTCCCAAAACGCTTCGAGCGATTGGGGGATGACGTTCGTTCGTCCGAGGACGGGCATGAAATTCGTGTCGGCGTTCCAGCGGGGTACAATGTGCCAGTGGAGATGGTCGGGCACGCCCGCCCCCGCCGCCGTGCCGAGATTGAGTCCGATATTAAAACCGTCGGGCCGCAGGACGCACTCGACGGCCTTGACCATCCGCGCGATGGTTCGCGTCAGTTCGAGCTCGGTCGCCGGGTCCAATTGGTCGAGCCGCCCGACGTGCGCCTTTGGCGCGACCAACAGGTGCCCGTTGTTGTACGGAAAGCGGTTCAAGATGGTGACCGTGTGCTCCCCCCGTTGGATGACGTAGCGGCCCGTCGAGGCCTCGTCGACGGCCGCCTGGCAGAGAAAGCACCCCGGATCAGCCCCGTCGAGCAGATTCAACGCCACGTCGCCCGGCCGCAGTTTGTCGCCGACGATGTAGTCCAGTCGCCAGGGGGCCCAGAGAGGATCGTCCACCACAGCCGAGGTCTCCAAGGGGGCCGCGATTTTGAATTCGAAAAGGCACTAACCCGCCAATCTAAACGCCGGGAAGGCTTTAGGCAAGACCGCCCCCCACACTGGACCATCCAACAAGCACCCTGGCGACGTACCCCCCTTGCTCGGCTTCAAGTCGCCTCGCCAGCCAAGACGAAGTACTCCGTAGAGGATTTGGGAAGACTTTTCGGGAAAAAGGGGGACTGGCTCCTCGAAAACAGGAGGCCAGACATTCTTGTCTGGCTGGAAAAGACAGGCAAGAATGCCTGTCCTCCTGTTCACGGAGGTGTCCTTGCCAACCCACTTTACGGCGACGGTGCCTGTCCCCCTTTTTCCCGCGCGGCGTTAAACTGGAGAGAGTAAAAGGGGACAGGCACCGTCGCCGTATACTCGTCCAGCGGAAACACGTTGAACGAGGCGACGGAGCCAGTCCCCTTTTAAGACTTCCCATACACGCTAACCCACCGGCCCAGATTACGTCTTACGTCATGGATTTTCGCGTCGACCTGGATTCGTTCCGAGGTCCGTTGGACCTGTTGCTCTATCTGGTGCGCAAGCACGAGCTGGACGTAACCGATATTCCGATCACGTTGATCACCGAGCAGTACTTGAAGTACCTCGAACTGATCGAGCGGTTGGACGTGGGCGCGGTGGGCGAATTTCTGGCGGTGGCCAGCATGCTGATCGAAATCAAGTCGCAGCAGGTGCTTCCGCAGGGCGACGAGGTCGAAGACGCCATCGAGGATCCGCGCGAGGAGCTGGTCCGCCGGCTGTTGGACTACAAGCAGTTTCGCGACGCGGCCAGCATCCTGGACGAGCAGAGCCGCGCCTGGCAGCGGCATTTTGCCCGGCTGGGAAGCGACCTGCCCACGCGCGGCCGCGATCTGGCCGAGGAGCCGATCCACGAGGTCGAGCTTTGGGATCTGGTCAACGCCTTCGGTCTGATCATCCGCGACACCGAGTCCGCCAAGCCCTCGAGCATCGTTTACGACGACACGCCGATCCACGTCTACATGGCCAAGATCCACGCCCTGGTGCTCGAACGGGGCCATGTGTCGCTGGCCGAACTGTTCGAGCCGGGCATGCACAAGTCGACCATGATCGGCATTTTCCTCGCCGTGCTCGAACTGGTCAACTACGAGCAGGTTCGCGTCGAGCAGAACGAATTGTTCGGCGAAATCTGGCTCCTCCCGCGGACCGATCGGACCAAACCCCTGGACTTCTCGGCCGTGGACAACTACGATCACTCGGGCCAGACGACGTGAGGAGTGGAAAAAGGGGGACTGGCTCCGTGGCCCAAGTAGCCGTGGCAGTGCAAGAAACGTCGCGGCCACGGTGCCTGTCCCCCTTTTTCCACGCGGCCTCGGATGGTCCGTCTCAAAAGGGGACAGGCACCGTCGCCGCAAACCCGTCCGGCGGAAACACGTTGAACGAGGCGACGGAGCCAGTCCCCTTTTGAGACTCCCGACCCCGTAATTCACGAATTCTGAAAGCCCCGATGATCCACGACCTGCCCGTCAAAACGCTCAAGCACGGCGAACTCTCGATCGAGGGCTACTCGCGCGCCGCCGTGCAGACCTATTGGCGGCTGCCCGAGTTGAAGCTCGGCTTCGATCTGGGCGCCCAGCCGTGGTCGTTCATGGGCACGCCCGTCTGGTTCGTCTCGCACGCCCACATGGACCATCTGATGGCGCTGCCGATCTACGTGGCGCGGCGTCGGATGATGAAGATGGAGCCGCCCACCATCTACGTGCCCGAGCACGTCGTTGATCCCATGCAGAGGATCATGCGGCTGTTGAGCCAGCTGGACCGCGGGCGGCTGCCGTGTACGCTCGCGCCGGTCGCGGCGGGCGACACGATCGAGCTGTCGCGCGAGTTGGCGGTCACCGTCAGCCGCACCCAGCACAGCGTCCCGTCGCTGGGCTACGTCGTCTGGGAACGCCGCCGCAAGCTCAAGACCGAGCTACAGGGACTCGCCGGCGACGCCATCCGCGACCTGCGCCTGTCGGGCGAGGAAGTGACCAACGAGACGCGGATGCCGCTGGTGGCCTATCTGGGCGACAGCACGCCCGAGGGACTCGATCTCTGCCCGGCCATGTACCAGGCCAAGGTGCTCATCATGGAGTTGACGTTCGTCGCCCCGCGCCATCGCAAGGAACGCATCCACAAGTTCGGCCACATGCACCTGGATGATCTGGTCGAGCGGCGCGAGCGGTTCGCCAACGAACTGGTCGTCGCCTCGCACTTCAGCACCCGCTACCACACGAACCAGATTCGCCACTACGTCGAACAGGCGATGCCCGACATGCTCGACGGGCGGCTGCACTTGTGGATCTAACGGCGCGATTTTTTTCAACGCAAAGACGCGAAGAAAAGTAGGATGTGTGCTTGCACGCATCAAGATATCCAAAACCGAGCCGCGACCGTCAGGGAGCGGTGGCTGTTCGATTGGCGTTCAACCGCTCCCTGACGGTCGCGGCTCGGTTTTGTATCGGAATGGCTGGTTTCCGAGTACTCGTGGACATTCGTGGCGACACACTTCGCGCCCTCTATGCTGAGACGCCATCAAATAGCGAGGCTCACGGCTTGGTCGGCTCGCCATGCAAGTGGAACACGGCGTCTTCGGCATCATACCAACGGTTTCGCGGCTCGTCGGGCGACGCGCCGGGCGCGGGCGGTGTCTCCTTTCCGCCTCCGTCCACCAGATCCGTGCCAACCGAATAGACCACGGCCCGATCACGCACATACCGCATCGGCTTCCCGTCAAACGGATCGCGCGGCACGGCGTCCAGATACGTCGGCACGAGAGCGTCGAGCGTCGGCGGCAATTCGCCGTGGTCTTTTTCATAACGCCGACAGGCTACCATCAACTGATTGGCAGCTCGCATGCCCTCGACACGAGAAGAGGCTTCCAAAATAGCCTCGGTGGCGGGGGCCATCAATGCCACAAGCATTTTGCCAACGCCATTCGGACTCAGCATAAGCGTGATCCGACTTTTCTTTTGAATGCCAAGCTGCTCCTCCACGTCGAGCAGTTTTCTCTGGGCTGGCGGTAGAGAAACGTTTTCGAGGTAGTTGCGGAACAGGTCCGCGAATATCTGTTTCGTTCGATTCGGCTGAAAGACATAACCGACCCGCGTTGCCGGGAGACCCTTCAACTCGCCGTCACCGAAGGGAGTTTTTCCTTGCGCTAGTTCGCCCACGGTGTTCGACGCGAGTTGATACTCCCCCTTAAGCGATTGAACGAGGCCGGCATCGAACGGTCCTACGTCGGCCAGTGCCTGGGCGAGCCGGGCCAGTTGATCCTTGGGCATGTCGGGCGAAAGGGCCAGTGTTTCACTAGCATTAAATCCTTGGCCAAGGAGGGCTAGGCCGACTAGATAATGCACCAGACTTCCAGGGTCTTTTTGAATTAGATTGCCGAACCGAAGCAGATTGCAGCAAGCCGTCGTGGCCTCGTCCCATCGACCGGCGTCCTTGTCGTGCATCGCCTTGAGCCACAACAGCCGGCTCAACGTTCGCCAACCCTGCACGTACTCCATCGAGTCGTCAATTCGCAGTATTTCGGGTCCTTGGCAAATGTCGCATGTTAGCCCTCGATCGAGAATCGTCAACGCCTCCTTGTTACGCGTCAGTAGATCAGCGACGTACCGCGGATCGCTCTCGGGCTTGTCGAGAATTTTGTCAATCCGCTCTCGTTCGTCACCCACTGGCCAATCCGCCGCGGCGACCGCTTCCTTCAAGTACGTGAAGGCATTGTCCGCGTCCGCCACATTGGCCCGTTGGGGCACGAGGTCGGGCGTGCTTGGCGGGGCGATGTCGCGCGAGGCGAGCAGGAACGCAACGACCAATACAACGATCAGCACGACCGGCACACCGATGAGGATGAGAAGTAATTTGTTCATGGGAAAGGCCCTCGGTTCAAGGTTCAGTGGGTGGTACGCTCTAAGACACGAAGGGCGTGGTTGTCGGTCGGCGGCGACCAACCGTGAAGGTGCAAAACAGCGTCCTCGGCGAACCAGAGGTGTTGCCAATCCCACTTGATCTGCTCCTTGCCGGTCGGCTTGGCCGAGCCGCCGGAGTCGATCAAATCCATGCCAATCGCGTAGACGATTGCCTTGCCGCGAACGTACCGAAACGGCTTGCCGTCAAACGGATCACGTGGCACAGCGTCGAGGTACTTGGGCGCAAGCGCGTCGAGCGTCGGCGGCAGCCCTCCGTGATCCAGTTTATAGCGTCGGCACGCCACGATCAGCCGTGTGCCGTCCACCATGCATTGCATGCGACACTTCGTCTCTAACATCGCGTTCCCCGATTCTGTAACCATGAAGAAAAGCCGTCTGCCGGTCCGATTCACGCTGGTGGCAGTGGCAATGACGCCTTGGTATCGCCGGAACACCTCTCCCGGCGTACGTAGATTTAAATCGGCCCAGGAGCATGATGCGTTTTCGATCCGATCGCAATAGAAGTCGGCCAGGGCTTGTTTCGTCTTGTTGGGTTGAAGATCGTACGCGTTCGGCTTGGTCTGTTTTGAAAATGCGATATCGACCTCGGCAGCGGCCATTTGATATTCGGCCTTGAACGTCCTAATCAATCCACGGTCCAGCGGCTCAATCTGGGCCAGTGTGTCGGCGACTCTTGTCAGATCAGCATCCGTTATCTCCGTCACATCGCACAGATTTTGGGCTTTGACCAAGCCGCCTCTCATGAAAGACGTTCCCACGACGTAGTTTGCCGAATCCACCGGATTCCTTTGCATAAGATCGCCGAATCGTATCAAGTCACAGCACGTCCGCGCGGCGAAGGCATATTGTCCCCTCTCTTGTTCTTGAATCATCTTGAATTCGAGCAGATGAATCAACGTGCGCCACGTAATATTATGTGGCTGGAGATCGAAGATCCGCGTCATTGCCGGCGGTTGGCACACGCGGCAGCGGAGTCCGCGCTCCACCAAGGCAATCGCCCGTCGATTTCGGGCCACGAGATCCTCGACGAACGGCGGATCTTTCTTCTCGCCTTCGATAATCTGATAGATCAGCTTTTGCTCGTCGCTGCGGTCCGCGGGCCAATCGAGCGCCTCGACCGCCGCGTTGAAGTGCGTATAGGCGTTCGGGCCGTCGGCCACCTCGACCCGATCGAGCATCAGGTCCGAAGTGTTTGGCGGCGCATCCAGGTCGCGGCTCGACATGCTGATGGCTACTACTGCCACTACTGCCGCAAGGGTGCCGAGGATAGCCAGAGGCACGAGAACCCTCTCTCGCTTGGAAAGCCCCGTTTGCCGCATCGGAACACCAGTGTCTATTGCCATTGAATGGGATCGGATTCGGTCCGGCTGGGCCAGACGTGGAGGGTGGGGAACTGGTCGGCGAGGACTTGGGCCAGGGCCTCGACGGCGAACCGCTCGCTGTGGAAGTGGCCGGCGAGGATGAGGCCCACGCCGGTCGCTTCGGCTTCGAGGCACGTGTGCAGCGACGTTTCGCCCAGGACCAGGGCGTCGCAGCCGGCGGCTCGCGCCGCGCCCAACAGCGAACCGGCCGCGCCGCAGCCGACGGCCACCGCGCGGATGGGTTTCTTTGAGTCGCCGACGCGGCCGATTCGATCGATGGCCAGGAAAGACTTCACGCGGTCGCCCAGGGCCGCCAGGGTGATTTCGTCGGCCAGCCAGCCCCAGCGGCCCGTGCCGAGTCCTTCGTCGGCCGGCACGAGCGGCGCAATGCCGCGCAACCGCAGCCCCTCGGCCAGACGCTGGTTGATGCCCTGCGGGGCCGAGTCGAAGGCCGTGTGGGGACTGTAGACGCCAATGCCCGCGGCGATCAGGTCCAAGAGCATGACGCCGGCCGGATCCTGGTCTGTCAGCCGTCGCGCGGCGCGAAAGGGCATGGGATGATGCGTGACCACCAGATCGGCCTTTTCGCGGACCGCCTCGGCCGTGGTGGCGGGCGTGACGGTCAGGCAGGTCATCACGCGGGCCACCGACCCACGCGGCCGGCCCACCAACAGGCCGACGTTGTCCCACTCTTCGGCCAACCGGGCGGGGGCGAACTCGTCCAAAAACGCGGCAATCTCCGCAACCGTCGTCATGTCATGGCCCTCCAATGCACGTGCCCATACTAACCCGAAGCGCCAGCGAGGGCAACCACAAATCGCACCACGGAAACACAAAGGAGGGAACCACAGATGAACACAGATATATATTTCTGACTTATCTGTGTTTATCTGTGTTCATCTGTGGTTCCAAAAAAATCTCCGTGTCTCCGTGGTGAGAAATGGTCTCACTGCGCGACAGCCAACAGCGCCGCGCCGAGGGCGGCGGTGAGTTGGGGTTGCGCGGCCACCGTGACGGGTTGGCCGAGAGTGGCGGCCAGGGCGTCGGCCATGCCGGGGACCAGGGCGACGCCGCCGGTGAACACGACGGGCCCCTCGACCGCGCGGCCGCCCATGCCGGCCACTCGCGTGGCG
>Ga0209342_10002088_pt1 | contig 21817 bp, 20 predicted proteins | sample RifCSP16_2_FD_184023 | JGI IMG/M metagenome (GOLD analysis project Ga0209342, IMG submission 184023) | Soil microbial communities from Rifle, Colorado - Rifle CSP2_sed 16_2 (SPAdes) (version 2) | ecosystem: Environmental > Terrestrial > Deep subsurface > Rock core/Sediment | place: Rifle... | reverse complement strand
CCTTCCTACGTGTCCCTGATCGAGAGGGGGGCGAAGGTCCCGGACGAGGACGTCGCCGCCGGCCTCGCCCGCGCCCTCGACGACGACGAGGATCTGTACCGCGCGTGGGCCAGGGCCGCCCGGCTCGGGCTCCACAAGCTCGACCTCCTCAACCGCTTCGAGGTGATCAGCCGCACGCCCGGCTACCTGAGCCTGGTCGAGAGCGGCCAGGCCCTGCCCAAGCTCGAGCCGCCGGGGGGGCCGTCCCGCCAGTGGGACGAGGCTGCCGACCTCGCGTCCCGGCTGCGAGACGTGGCGGCGCGGCTCACCGCATCGCCCAGGAAAGCCGGGCCCGCAGCCCAGACCGGGCCGGACGCTCGTCCTGCCGATGACCCGGCGCAGCCGCCAGCCCCTGGCGCCGACGACGACTCTGCCGAGTCCGCGATCATCCGGATTCCCGTCCTCGCCGAGGGAGCCGACCCGGGTCGGCTCGCGCCCTCCCCCCTCGCCATCCGAGACCGACTCCTCGTCGACCGCCGCCTCGTTGACGATCACGAGCCGGAGCGGCTCTTCGCCTACGACGTCACACCCCGGGCGATGAAGCACCTGCGCGGCCTCGCCTCGCCCGGCGATCGCATCGTCTTTCTCCGCGCGGGCCACGTCGGCCCCGATCGCATCTGCGCCGTCCGCGCCGGAGGGGACATCATCCTCTCCCGCGTCCTCTTCAAGGGGCGATCGCTCCTGCTCCTGCCTGGTGAAGGCGAGCCGGATTTCGAATCGATCGACGTGCGGGACCTGAGGGCGAGTCCCGGCGTCATCGCCGGGACCCACGTCCTCTTGATCCGCCGCTGAGACGTCCGCCCTGGAGACCGCCCTCAGCTCGTCACGCGGTGCTGCGCCGCTCCAGGGCCGCAACCTCTCCGCTCACGCACTTCTCGGAGAGGGCCGTCCCTAGGCAGGTCTGAGGCGAGGGCGGACGGGAGCGTGTCGCAGCAATTGTCCCGCCGTGGCAGGACGGATCAGGTCCGAATGGCCGTGCGGGGGAGGGATTGAAGCCGCGACCTGTTGACTGGGCGAACGCGTAGACCTTGTTCCGAGCAACCCGCCTGCCTCCCGGGACCCGATCCATAATGGGGCCCGAGCATGCCGTGGCCAGCCTGGAGTTGACCGTCAACGGCGTTCGGAGACGCGTCGAGGTCGACGCCGAGGAGAGCCTCCTTTCCGTCCTGCGCGACGAGCTCGACCTGACAGGGACGAAGTACGGCTGCGGCGAGGGACAGTGCGGCGCGTGCACGGTGCTCGTCGACGGCCGCCCCACCCGATCGTGCCTCACGAAGGCGGTGACCGTCGGCGGACGGGCCGTGACGACCATCGAAGGCATCGAGGAGAACGGGCGGCTGCACGCCGTCCAGGAGGCCTTCCTCGAGGTGGGCGCGATGCAGTGCGGCTACTGCACGCCGGGCCTGATCGTCGAGGCCGTGGCCCTCCTGCGCCGAGCGAAAGACCCGAGCGAGACGGAGATCGCCCGGGCCATGGAGGGCCACATCTGTCGCTGCTGCACCTACCCTCGGATACTGCGCGCGATCCGTCAGGCGGCGCACGCCGCCCGGCCCACGAAAGAGAACCCTCGGTGAGCGAGAAGCAGCGGGACCCCGACCTCGAGCCCGAGCGCTACGAGCTCCGGGAGGGTCTCCCCTACCGCTTCGAGCTGGGCCGCCGTGGCTTCCTCCAACTCCTCGGAGGCGTCGTCGTGCTCGTAGTGACGACCGACGCGGACGGTCAGGAGTCGGGCCGCACCGGCGCGGGCGCGATCACCGACCGCGACCTCGCGGCCTGGCTGCACGTCTCCGAGGACGGGACGGTCACCGTCTCCACCGGCAAGGCCGAGGTCGGGCAGAACATCCGGACCTCCCTCACCCAGGCCGTCGCCGAGGAGCTGCGCGCTCCCCTCGCGTCGATCCGGATGGTGATGGGCGACACGGACCTGACCCCCTTCGACATGGGGACCTTCGGCAGCCGGACGACGCCGTTCATGGCCCCGCAGCTCCGACGAGCCGCCGCCACGGCGCGGGAGCTCCTCAAGGAGCTGGCCGCGCAGGAGTGGGGTGTCGAACCGGCAGCGCTCGTCGTGGCGGAGGGCCGCGTGACCCACCCGGTCACGGGCCGGTCGCTCGCGTTCGGCGCGCTCACGAAGGGCCAGAAGCTCGTGCGGACACTGGGCGAGGACATACCCCTCACGCCCGCCGAGCGCTGGACCGTCGCCGGGCGCTCCGTCCCGAAGGTCAACGGCCGCGATCACGTGACCGGACGCCACCGGTATGCCTCGGATCTCACACGACCCGGCATGTGGCACGGCACGGTGCTGAGGCCTCCCGCGATCGGGGCCACGCTCGCTTCGGTCGACACGTCGGCCGCCGAGGCCATGAGCGGTGTCGTGGTCGTCCGCGACGGCGACTTCGTGGGCGTGGCTGCGAGCCGCGCGTCCGCCGCCGCCCGTGCCCGAGATGCCCTCCGGCCCGTCTGGAAGACCACCCCGCAGCCCTCCGGCCGGGACCTCTACGACCGCCTCCGCAAGCCTCCCGAGCCCGAGCCGAGCGACGGACGTCGCGGGGCCCCGCACGTGGTCGGCTCCGTCGCCGACGCGCTCAGCTCAGCCCACCGCCGCCTCGAGTCGACCTACACCGTGGCGTACATCGCCCACGTCCCCCTCGAGCCCCGAGCGGCCGTCGCGGAGTGGATCGATGGCCGCCTCACGGTATGGACGGGGACGCAGCGTCCCTTCGGCGTGAGGGGCGAGCTGGCGGAGGCCTTCCACCTGCCGGAGGAGAAGGTGCGCGTGATCGTCCCCGACACCGGCTCCGGCTATGGCGGCAAGCACACCGGCGAGTGCGCGGTGGAGGCCGCGCGCCTCGCCAAGGCCGCGGGACGACCGGTGAAGCTCGTCTGGAGTCGCGAGGAGGAATTCCGCTGGGCCTACTTCCGCCCCGCGGGCGTCATCGACGTGCACAGCGGCGTCGACGCCGAGGGGCGGCTCGTCGCCTGGGAGATGCACAACTACAACTCCGGCTCGGCGGCGATCCGCACGCCCTACGCTGCGCCCAACCAGAGGATCGAGTTCCACCCCTCCGACTCACCCCTTCGCCAGGGCTCCTACCGCGTGCTCGCCGCCACCGCCAACAACTTCGCCCGTGAGTCCCACATGGACGAGCTGGCGGCGGCGATGAAGCTCGACCCGCTCGAGCTGCGCCGAAGGAACCTCGAGGACCCGCGGCTGCGGGCCGTGCTCGAGGCCGCGGCCGACCGCTTCGGCTGGGCCAAGGCCACGTCGGAGCCGGGCCATGGCCACGGCATGGCTTGCGGTGTCGAGAAGGGCAGCTACGTGGCCACCTGCACCGAAGTCCGCGTGGACGCGAGCGGCGACGTGCGCGTCCTCCGTCTCGTCACCGCCTTCGAGTGCGGCGCCATCGTCAACCCCGAGCACCTCCGGAACCAGGTCGAAGGCTGCCTGGTGATGGGACTCGGGGGCGCGCTCTTCGAGGCCGTGGAGTTCGACAAGGGCGAGATCCTTAACCCGCGGCTCTCGCTCTACCGTGTCCCCCGCGTCAGCGACCTGCCGGAGATCGACATCATGCTCCTCGACCGCAAGGACCTCCCGTCGGCGGGAGCGGGCGAGACGCCGATCGTCGGCGTGGCCCCGGCCCTGGCCGGGGCGATCTTCGCCGCCACCGCCACCCGCCTGCGGGCCCTCCCGCTCGCTCCCCGCGGCATCCCGAGACCGCGCGAAGCCGCCTCCCGAAGGGGGCGGTGAGGTCGTCCCACTCGTCGGAGGCCAGTCCTAGATCTCGGTCGCGATCGTGATCTTGAACCCGTCGGGGTCCGCGACGGCGAAATCGCGTGTGCCCCAGGGCTCGTCGCGCGGCTCCTGGAGCAGCGTTCCACCGCGCGCCTTGATCTGCTCCGCCAGGCGGTCCACGTCCTGGACGGTCGCGCAGTAGATCCGGAAGCCTTCGCCTTTCACGCGGTCGCGGCCCTTCTTCCAGTCGTCCTGCGAGAGCATGAACGACACGCGGCCGCCGACCAGCTCGACGCCGGCCAGCTTGCCCTCGTGCTCCCAGCGCTCCCCCACCGTGAAGCCCATCACGTCGCGGTACCACGCCAGGCTCTTCTCCATGTCGTTCACGGTGAAGCCCGGCACCGCCGAGCGCAGCCTTAGGCTCTCGGGCCGCCGGCGCTTCGGCCGAGCGGGCCTGGCGGACCCCCGCCTTGCCGCGGTCCTCTTCACGGCCTTCCGGACGGGCCGTTTCTTCGCCATCTTCTTCGTCGCCATTGTCAGTCACTCCCGGTCCATGTTGCGCTGAGGCGCGCGCTCTCGCAAGGCCGACGGACCCGCTTCGGCCGTTCGCCGCCTTCTGGCACGTCCGCCTCCGCGATCGCGGACTTCTTGTCGACCGCCCTCAGGGCCTCATCGTCTCGGCCCTCGAAGACGTCCGACTCGGCGATCTGCTGGAGCGCGGCGCGGCGCTCACCGCTGTTGCGGATGACACCGCTCAGCCGGCCGTAGGTCTCGCGACCCTCACGTGCGCTGCTGGCGGAACACTTCCATCACCGTCTGGAGCGTGTCGGCCTCGCTCGCGGCCTTGTCGGTCCGGTATCGCTTCACGCGCGCGAAGCGCAGGGCGAGACCGCCGGGATAGCGAGGCGACTCCTGCACGTCGCTGAAGGCGATCTCCACGACGAGCTCAGGCCGTACGTGGACCGTCCACTGGTCTCGTGAGGTCTCGAGCGAGAGGAGCTTCTCGGTCTGCCAGCGCAGCATCTCGTCGGTCAGGCCTTTAAAGGTCTTGCCGAGCATGACGAGATGGCCGCTCGCCTCGTCCCGCGCCCCGAGGTGGAGATTCGACAGCCAGCCCTTGCGGCGGCCACTCCCCCACTCGACGGCGAAGACCACGAGATCCAGCGTCCGCGCCGACTTGAGCTTGAGCCAGTGGAAGCCCCGCTGGCCGGCGGCGTAGGGTGCGGTCAGGGACTTGGCCATCAGCCCCTCGTGGCCGGCCTCGAGCGAGCGCTCGAGGAAGCGCGCCGCGTCTTCAAGCCGGCTGGTCACGATCCGCGGCAGGAGAGACCCCTCGGGCACCGCCCGGGTCAGACGCTCCACGCGCTCCGCATACGGGAGGGACACGAGCGAGCCCTCGCCCTCGAGAAACAGACAATCGAAGAAGAAGGACGACAGCGACAGCTCGCGCCGCGCCTTTGCGACGTCCTTCGATCGCCCCAGACGTCGCATCGTGACCTGGAAGGGATGTGGTCGCCCATCGGTGCGCAGCGCGATCGCCTCCCCTTCCAGGACGATCTCTCGGGCCGGGAGCGCCCGGGCCCACTCCACGACGTCCGGCACGCGCTCGGTCACGTCCTGGAGCTGCCGCGTGAAGACGCGGACGTCGTCGCCCGCTCGGTGGAGCTGGATCCGCGCCCCGTCGAGCTTGTACTCGAAGGCGGCCTCGCCGAGCCGCTCGAGGGCCTCGCCCACGTCCTCGGCGGTGTTGGCCAGCATCGGGGCGACGGGCGACAGCAGCTTCAAGGAAAAACGCGAGAGGCCGGCCGCTCCCTCGCTCAGCGCAACCCGGGCGACCTCGCCCGGGTTGCCCGAGTACATCGCGGCCTGGCGGACGTCCCCGGGCGGAAGGCAGGCCGCCTTGGCGATCGCCTCCAGGACCACACCCTCCAGCGCCCCCTGCCGCAGCTCGCCCATGAGCAGCTGGGCGAGGAAGCGGCGACCCGCTCCGTCGGTTCGGTCGAGCAGCGCTCGGAGTGCGCCGAGTCGCCGCTCGGTCGAACCGGGGCCTTCTTCCGCCGCGATGGCGGCGAGCGACTCGTCCAGCTCAAGGAGCCCCGGCGGCTCGCCCACGGGCGGCCGATCGGTCATCGCGGCCTGGAGTGTCCGCCACCCGATTCCGATGCGGCCTTGCGGCAGTGCCCCCGTGAGGTAGAGCGCGGCCAATTCGGTCTCGCGCCCTTGCGTCTGCCGCAGGAAGTCGCCGATGAGGGCGCTCTTCTCCGTCTTCCGGGACGTGGCCCGGACGCGGCCGACGAGATCGACGAGTCGAGCAAGCTCCATGTGCGGGCCGGGTGATCCCGCCCCTCCGGAGCATAGCCGAGAGCGATAAACTGGTCCTGACGGTCGCCGCCACCATGCCGTCCTCCACCGTTCTCCGCGGGTTCATCCTCCAGCCGACGTACCGCGTCGAGTCGGGGCGGCCCGTCGTGCATCTCTACGGGCGCCTCGAAGACGGCCGGACGTTCCTTGTCCGCGACCACCGACTGGTGCCCCACTTCTACGTCGAGAAGAGCGAGGCCGGACGCGCGCGCGAGCTGGGCGCGCGCTGGCAGGTCCCGACCGCCAGGATCACGCTCGACGGGCGAGCGGTCGTGCGCATCGAGGTCCCCACCCCTGCCGACACCCCCCCGCTCCGAGACCGGCTCACGAAGGCCGGCATCCCGACCTACGAGGCCGACGTCCGCTTCGCGATGCGCTACCTCATCGACCACAGGATCCGCGGGGCGCTCGAGATCCGGGGCGAGGGCCGGCCCGTTCCCGGTGTGGGTGTGGTCCTGGAGGACCCGGAGCTGGCTCCCGCGGACTGGACGCCACGGCTGGCGGCGCTCTCGATGGACGTCGAGACCTTCGGCGCGCCGGCTGCTGGCGATCTCCCTCCACGGCTGTGGCGTCTCGGAGGTGCTGCTCCTCACGCCTTCGTCCTGGAGCTGCCCCGAGGGGGCACATGCCTTCCCCACCGAGCGGGATCTCCTGGCCGGCCTCTGCGCGCGCGTGCGTGAGCTCGATCCCGACGTGCTGACGGGATGGAACGTCGTCGACTTCGACCTGACTGTGCTCACGCGTGTCGCGGGCCGCCTCGGCTCGCCGCTGGAAATTGGCCGCGGCCCGGGCCCGCTGCGCATCCGGGCCGAAGGCTCGCCGCGCGGGACGCGCCAGGCGATCGTCCCCGGCCGCGTGGTCCTGGACGGCATCCAGCTCCTTCGCCGCGCCTTCATCCGGATGGACGACTACAGCCTCGACACCGTGGCTCGCACGGTCCTCGGTGAGGGCAAGACGCTCGCCGGGCGGGGCCGGGCCGAGGAGATCATGCGTCTCTTCAAGGAAGACCGGGCACGGCTCGTGGAGTACAACCGAACGGACGCCCGCCTCGCCCTCGAGATCTTGGAGAGACTGCACCTCGTCGAGCTGGCCGTCGAGCGCAGCCGGCTCACCGGCCTGCCGATCGACCGCGTCGCCTCATCGATCGCGGCCTTCGACTTTCTCTACCTCGCCGAACTGGGCCGGCGCGGGAGGGTGGCACCGAGCGTGGGGGCGGAGGCCGAGGTCGCGGAGCCGCAGGCGGGCGGGCACGTGCTCGCGCCTCTGCCAGGCCTCTACCGCAACGTCCTCGTCCTCGACTTCAAGAGCCTCTACCCGAGCCTCATCCGCACCTTCGAGATCGACCCGCTGAATCTGCTTCGCCCCGGGACCGAGGCCGCTCGCGCCGAGGCCGATCCCATCGTGGCGCCGAACAGCGCCGCCTTCGCGCGCCGCAAGGGGATCCTCTCCGAGCTGCTCGACGAAATCATGCCGCGGCGCGAGGAGGCACGGCGGGCGGGGGACGCCGTCAAGAGCCACGCGATCAAGATCCTCATGAACTCGTTCTACGGGGTCCTCGGGACCCCCGCCTGCCGCTTCCACGACCCGCGTCTCGCTAACGCCATCACCGGCTTCGGGCGCGAGGTGCTTTTGTGGTGCAAGGGACGGATCGAGGCGGAGGGTCGCCGCGTGCTCTACGGAGACACGGACAGCCTGTTCGTGGAATCGGCCGTCCCCGAGCCGGCGGCGGCGCGGGCTCTCGGCGAGAGGCTTGCCGTCACCCTCAACCGCGACCTCGCCGCACACATCGCGCAGCGCTGGCGTGTCGAGAGCCGCCTCGAGCTCGTCTTCGACCGCCTGTACCTGCGGCTCTGCCTGCCGGCGGTGCGGCACGGCACGGCCGGCGCGCGCAAGCGCTACGCAGGCCTCGTCGAGGGCCCGGACGGCGGGCGCGTCGTCTTCACCGGGATGGAGGCCGTGCGCGGCGACTGGACGGAGCTGGCAAAGGACGTCCAGCGCGAGCTCTACGCGCGGCTCTTCACCGACCGGCCCGTGGAGGACTACCTGCGGCAGATCGTCGCCGAGCTGCGGGAGGGGCGTCACGACGACCGGCTCGTCTACCGCAAGTCGCTTCGGAAGGCGCCCGAGGCCTACACCGCGACGACACCGCCCCACGTCGCCGCGGCGCGCAAGATGGCCGGCAAGCGCCGGGGGCGCGTCGCCTACGTCATCACCACCGCCGGCCCGGAGCCCGCCGACGATCGCCGCAACCCGATCGACTACGACCACTACGTGGAAAAGCAGCTCCGAGCCGTCGCGGAGCCGGTGCTGGCCCTCCTTGGCCTCGATTTCGCCCAGGTCCTCGGCTCGAGGAAGCAGCTCTCGCTCTTCTAAGCCCCGCGACGACCCCGCCGATCAAGGACCACGACGGCTCGGACGCGGGCGGGTCGGTCGGGGCTGCCGCCGACGCCGATCGCGCCCAAGGGACTCGCCCCAGCGGGCGAGAAACGTGGTGAGAAACTCCTGCGTACAGGCCGGCTCCACCGCCACGGCCGCGAGGGCCATCCCCACCGCGAGCGCCACGTGATAGCCCTCCGCCTTCGACGCGACGGCCCGCTGGTAGGCGGGATGGGCGGTGTTCACATGCACGGTCGATTCGACGAGACGCCCCAGCTCGTCGGCCTCCGGCCGCTCCACGAAGTCGATGTCCAGGCAATAACGGCCCGGTCGGCGCGGCCCGCCCCGCCCCGGAGGGGGCGCCTCGAGCGTGGCCGACGACGCCGGAGGGTGAGACGCCTCGATCCTTTCTTCCGGAGACTCGCCGGCATCCGCCGCCGGCGTCTCGTCCGAGCGCGTGCCCTCCTCGACCGCTCCGCCGACCTCGCCATGCGGCGCGGGTACGACCGCCCGTCCGCTCCCACCTGCTCCCCCGGTGGGCAGCCGTCGCTGCCCCCCCGCGCGCCTCTCGACGAGCGCCGCGAGGGCGGGGAACTGCTCGGCCAGGTCGATGAGCACGGCCTCGAGGTCGCGCTCCACCGGGCGGGCCGCCCGGCGCCGCGCGGTGTCCTCCTGGTCCCGCGCCTCACCCCAGGCGGCGAGCTGCGTGGAAACCGCTTCCTGGACCGCTTTGCGGTAGGCGAGGTACGTGACACCCCGCCGGCCGGAGCGGATGAAGTCGCCCTTGTTCAGCGTGAGCACTGCCGCCAACTCGGGCGCTTCGATGAGGCCGCCGATCCGGTCCGGCGAGGCCGCGGTGAGGCCGATCCAATCCCAGCCCCGACGGATGACCTTGCCCAAGGTGCTCACCGCGATCCCCTGGCGCTCCTCCGGCAGCGGCCCGGAGGCGTGCTCGAGGTAGCCGAACGCAGAGGGCTTTCGCTTGCGCGGGAGCCGCACGAGGATTGCGGCGCGGTCGCCGGGGCCGCCCGCACGCCCGGGCAGCGTCCGGCCGTTCACGACGAAGGTCAGCCCGGACGGGTATCGCTCCTTCAGGATCTCGTCGAAGGTGGGGTCGAAGAGCGGCTCGTAGTGGCGGCCGAGAGTCCCCTCGATGTAGGCCGCCTGGAGCAGCGGCGAGAGGCCGTTGCGCAGGCGCAGGCCCACGGCGGTCCCTCGTTCCGCGACCCAGCCCGGCGGAGCGACCCAGCGCCAGGGCGCACGGTGCCGCGAGGCGAGATGCCAGCGGGTGGCGACGTGCACGTCCCCACGCCGCGTCTCGGTCAGAACCTCCTCCGCGACGAGCAGACCCAGCTTGATCCCGACTCCGGCGAAGCCGATGCCTTCCCCGCGCGCCTTGGTGGTGGAGGCGACGTCGTGATAGCGGGCCAGCTCCCGCCGCGCCATCCCCGAGCCGTTGTCCGCCACCACCAGCGTCCGCTCCTCCGGGTCGGTGAGCAGGCTGATGCGGCTCGCGCTGGAGTCGAGGGAGTTGGCCACGATCTCGGTGAGGATCGTCTCCTCGAGGTCGCCAGGGTAGGCGTCGCGCAGATCCTCGAGGAGGTGCAGGAGGTCGACCCGTGTCTGTCCCATCCTCGGATGGAAGGATACGCCAGGGTCGGCTCAGGGGTAAGAGGAGGGTTGACGGCTGCGCGGACTCAACGGTAGATTCAGTGTCCGTTCCCATCGAACAGGAGGTTCACATGCGTCGTCATGCCGTTGGTTGTGCCCTGCTCGTCGCATGGATGGCCGGCGCTGCGACAGCCCAGGAGCCGAAGGCCACTTCCGGGCCGGACTTCAAGGCCTTGATGGCCAAGACGATCGCCGCTTGGGCGACGCTGGATCCGGCCAAGGCCGCACCGTATTACGCCAAGGACGTGGGGCTCGCGTTCTATGACCTGGCGCCCCTCAAGTACACGGGCTGGGCGGAGTACCAGGCGGGGACCACCCAGCTCTTCGCCGGCTTCTCCTCCCTCAAGCTCACGGTCAACGACGACGCGCGCACGCAGCAGCGCGGGAACGTGGCCTGGGGGAGCGCGACCGTGCGCGGGGAGATGGTCAAGAAGGACGGGTCGAAGCAGGCCCTCGACGCGCGCTGGAGTGTCATCTGGGAGAAGCGCGGCAACGACTGGCTTGTCGTCCACGAGCATTTCTCCCTCCCGGCCCCGGAGCCCGGTCCGGCGGCGGAGAAGAAATAAGCTGAACAGATTGGGGCGGAAGCGCGCTCAGAAGTCACGTCCTGGCTATCCTGAGCTCCGTGAGAGTCCACCTGGTCGACGGGACGTACGAGCTGTTCCGAGCCCACTACGGCGCGCCGCCCGCCCGCGGCCGGGACGGTCTCGAGGTCGGGGCCACGCGGGGCCTTTTGCGCACGCTCCTCGCGCTTCTCCGGACTCGGGACGTGACCCACGTGGCGTGCGCCTTCGACCACGTGATCGAGTCCTTCCGCAACGACCTCTACCCCGGCTACAAGACAGGCGAGGGCGTGCCGGAGGAGTTGCTCGCGCAGTTCCCTCTCGCAGAGAGGGCCGCCCACGCCCTCGGAGTCGTGGTCTGGCCCATGGTCGAGATGGAAGCGGACGACGCGCTCGCCACGGCGGCCGCACGCTGGGCTGACGCCGAAGGCGTCGAGCAGGTGGTCATCTGCTCGCCGGACAAGGACCTCGCCCAGTGCGTCCGCGGCGAGCGGGTCGTGTGCCTGGACCGCCGCCGACAGCTCGTGCGTGACGAGGCGGGGGTCGTCGCGCGCTTCGGCGTCGCGCCGGCCTCGATCCCGGACTGGCTCGCCCTCGTGGGCGACTCGGCGGACGGCTACCCGGGGATCCCGGGCTGGGGCGAGAAGTCCGCCGCCGCCGTCCTGGCCCGCTACCGTCACCTCGAGGCGATTCCCCCCGACGAGCGCGCATGGGACGTGGACGTACGAAGCGCGGAACGCCTCGCCCGCAGCCTGCGCGAGCGCCGCGAGGAGGCCGAGCTCTATCGGCTTCTGGCGCGCCTCCGCACCGACGCCCCGATCGAGGAAGCGCTCGACGACCTGCGCTGGAGAGGGGCGCGTCGCTCGGAGCTGCTCGCCCTCGGCAGCGAGATAGGCGAGGAAGATGTCCCGCGAAGCGTGTGGGTGTGGCGCGGGGAGGCCTCAGCATCATGACAAGACGGCCATCCCGTGGCAGCCTAGTGTGATCGCGGGATAGGCGGGGATGGAGAAGCGACGGCTCGGCCGGAGCGGACCCGAGGTCGGCGCCATCGGCCTCGGCTGCATGGGCATGTCCGACTTCTACGGCCCACGGGACGAGGCGGAGTCGATCGCCACAATCCACCGCGCGCTCGAGCTCGGGGTCACGCTCCTCGACACCGCCGACGTCTACGGTCCGCACACGAACGAGGAGCTGGTCGGAAGCGCCATCCGCGGGCGGCGGGGCGAGGTCGTCCTCGCGACGAAGTTCGGCATCGTCCGCGGAGTGGACCCGAGCCGGCGCGGCTTGAACGGCCGGCCCGACTACGTCCGCTCCTGCTGCGACGCGAGCTTGAAGCGGCTTGGGGTGGCGACGATCGACCTCTACTACCAGCACCGCGTGGACCCGAAGACGCCGATCGAGGAGACGGTGGGCGCCATGGCGGAGCTGGTGCGGGCGGGAAAGGTGCGCTGGCTCGGGCTTTCCGAGGCGAGCCCCGCGACCCTCCGCCGCGCCCATGCCGTCCACACGATCACCGCCCTCCAGAGCGAGTATTCCCTCTGGACCCGCGACCACGAGTCGGGGACGCTCGCGACCTGCCGCGAGCTCGGGATCGGCTTCGTCGCCTATAGCCCGCTCGGCCGCGGCTTCCTGACCGGCCGCTTCCGTAAGCCCGAAGACCTGGCCGCGGACGACTGGCGTCACACCTCGCCCCGCTTCCAGGCCGGCAACTTCGAGCAGAACCTGGAGCTGGCGGAGCGGGTCCGGGAGATGGCGGTCGAGAAGGGCTGCACGCCAGCGCAGCTCGCCCTCGCCTGGGTGCTGGCGCAGGGGTCGGACATCATCCCGATCCCGGGCACGAAGCGCCGTGCTTACCTGGAGGACGACCTGGGTGCCCTGACCGTGACCCTGACCCCCAAGGACCTGGCGCGCCTCGACCGGCTCTTCCCCCGGGGCGCCGCCCACGGGGAGCGCTACGGGGCCATCGCCACCAGCCTCCTCGACCGGTGAGGTCGGGAGTTTTTCGGCGAACCCCGGGGGCCCGGGGCTCGTTACACACGACGGGGGTACTGTCATGACGAGGCGAATGCCGGTCCTGGCGGCGGTCGTGACCGCCGCCATCCCGCTCACCGCCTGCTTCCTGGGAGACGGCCCGCTCACCGCTCACGAGAGCGTCCTCGAGACCCGTGGCCTCGACCCCACGGGTGAGTTCAGCCTGGAGAACGTCAACGGCGGGATCGCGATCGCAACCTGGAGCGAGCCGCGCGTCCGGATCGAGGCCGAGAAGCACGCCCTGAGCTCGAGGGCCCTGGAGAGGGTCCGGGTCGAGATCGACGGCGAGGGCGACCGCGTCGCCGTCCGCACACGCGTCGATCGCGGGGGGACCTTCTTCGGCCGAAGCGGCAAGGTTGACTACCGGATCACGCTCCCCTCCCGTGCGCGCCTCGAGCTCGAGACGGTGAACGGCACGGTGGAGGTCGACGGGGTCACGGGCCGCATGCGCGTCGAGTGCGTGAACGGGAGCGTGCGGATCCGCAGGGCGGCGGGCGAGGTGACGGCCTCCACGGTCAACGGGGCCATCCGCGCGCGCTACGGGCCGGTGGAGCCGGGCGGCCGGCACCGCTTCTCGACCACCAACGGCTCGATCGACGTCGAGCTTCCGGAGAAGACCGGCGGCCGCCTCGAGGCGCGGACGATCAACGGCAGGGTGACCTGCGACCTCCCGCTCGAGTCGCGGGAGGGGAGCCGACGACGACTCGAGGGGCGGCTCGGACCGGGCAACGATTCCTTCAAGCTCACCACCGTCAACGGGTCGATCCGCGTCCGGCGCGGCGCCGAGGAGGCCAGGGCCGAGGGCTCCTGACCTCGGGCAACGCCGGCTTCACGCGGGGCTATCATGCCCGGAGAGCCGATGCTGGACGCACGCCCGCAGAGCCCCGCGACGCCAGGGGCGAGTCGGGAGGACGCACCACGCGAGACGACCGAGGACGACGCCGGCCGCGCGCTCGCCTGCGCCCGCTGCCTCGCCGCCATCACGACGACGGGGGCGCGCATCGAGATGTCGGGCGCGCACGAGCACACGTTCTCGAACCCTCACGGGTTCGTCTTCCGCATCGGCTGCTTCGCGGTGGCCCCGGGCTGCGCCCCGGTCACCGAGCCCAGCACGTACTTCGCCTGGTTCCCGGGCTACGCCTGGCAGATCGCGGTCTGTACCGGCTGCGGCGAGCATCTGGGCTGGCTCTTCCGCTCCGGGGACAGCCGCTTCCACGGCCTGATCCTCGACCGTCTGGTCGAGGCGACCGACGGCGCCCGCGGCTCCGCCTGACGCCCCCGCGGGGCCGACGTGCTAACCTGCCCCTCGCCCCTTCAGGAGGCCTTCGATGTCCACTCGCTCCTCCCTGCTCGCGCAGACCGGCCGCGCCCTCGATGGCCTGCGCCGCTTCATACTCAACCTCGTCTTCTTCGGGATACTCGCCGCGCTGGTGGTGAGCGCCGTCATGGGACGACCCCGGGTCCCCCGCGCCGCCGCCCTCGTCCTCAAACCCGAGGGGACACTCGTCGAGCAGCTCTCGAGCGACCCCGGGCGCTTCGTCAGCGAGCTCGCCGGAGCGCCGCCCGCCGCCAAGGAGACGCTGGTCAAGGACGTGCTCGACGCGCTTCGTCTGGCGAAGGACGACGGCCGGATCAAGGCGCTCTACCTGGACCTCGACGACCTCGAGGCGGGCGGGATGAGCAAGCTCCGTGACGTGCGCGCGGCCCTCCTCGACTTCAAGAAGAGCGGCAAGAAGGTGATCGCCTACGCGGACGGATACAGCCAGGTCCCGTACTACATCGCCGCCCACGCCGACGAGGTGTTTCTCAACCCCGAGGGTCTCCTCCTCCTGGAGGGCTTCGGCCGCCACCGTGCCTTCTACAAGGAGGGCCTCGACAGGTTCGGCATCGAGATGCACGTCTTCCGCGTCGGAGAGTACAAGTCGGCGGTGGAGCCCTTCCTCCGGAACGACATGTCGCCGGAGGCGAAGGAGGCCCTCCGCGACGTCTACGGCGACCTGTGGCACACGTGGCTCCGCGACGTCGCGGAGGCACGGAAGCTCCAGCCGGAGGCGATCCAGGAAGGCATCGACGCGCTGCCCGACCGTTTGCGCGCCGCGTCGGGGGACATGGCGCGGATGGCGCTCGACGCCAAGCTCGTGGACACGCTCGCCGCCCGCGACCAGGTCCGCAAGCGCATGATCGAGCTCGTCGGCGAGGACAAGGAGAAGAAGACGTTCAAGCAGATTTCCTTCGCGCGCTATCTGGCGGCGCGGGCGGGCGACCGCGAGCGAAAGGGACGCGGCGATGCGGTGGCGGTGGTGGTGGCGAAGGGCGAGATCCTCGGCGGCGACCAGCCCCCGGGCCACATCGGCGGCGACTCGACGGCCGCCCTCGTCCGGAAGGCCCGACAGGACGAGAAGACGAAGGCGATCGTCCTCCGGATCGACAGCCCGGGCGGGAGTGCCTTCGCCTCCGAGGTGATCCGTCGCGAGTGCGAGGTGGCGCGGGAGGGGGGAAAGCAGGTGGTGATCTCGATGGGGAGCCTCGCCGCCTCCGGCGGCTACTGGATCTCGACCGCCTCCGACGAGATCTGGGCGAGCCCGTCCACGATCACGGGAGCGATCGGGATCTTCGGGCTCTTCCCCTCCATCCACAAACCGCTCGCGAGGTACCTCGGCGTGCACATGGACGGGGTGGGCACGACCCGCTTCTCCGACGCCTTCAACCCCGGCCGCCCTCTCGATCCGGCGCTGGCGGACGCCATCCAGCAGGTCATCAACAACGGCTACGAGGACTTCCTCGCCCGCGTCGGCAAGGCCCGCAACAAGACGCGCGAGGAGGTCGACCGCATCGCGAGGGGCCGCATCTGGAGCGGTGAGGACGCCAAGGGCCTCGGCCTCGTCGATCAGCTCGGGAACCTCGACGATGCGATCGCCTCCGCCGCCAAGCGGGCGAAGCTCGGCAAGGACTACCGCGTGTGGTACGTGGAGAAGGAGCTGACGCTCAAGGAGCGCATCCTCAAGACCCTGACCACGGGTTTCGCGCGCGTGGCGCGGGCCGTCGGATGGAGCGGCGGGGAGGAGCCAGCGCCCACGCCGCCGCCGGTCGCAAAGGCCCTGCGCTCGATCGGGGACGAGATGGGCCGCGTCTCCCTTTGGAACGACCCGCGGGGTCTGTACGCCCACTGCCTCTGTGGCGAGGAGTGGCCGTAGCCGCGTACACGCGGCGACGGCGGACCCCTTGCGCGACGATTAAGCGGCGCGCTCGGGGTAACGCCTTAGACGGTCGCGTCGCGGATCCGACGGTTTAGGCGGTGGTACTGGCGGCGGATCGCCTTGAGCCGGGCGTGGTCACCGGCCTCGAGGGCCTTCGCGCGCTCGGCCCTCAGCTCCCGCATCCGCGCCTTGATCGCGGGCTTGTCGATCCCCAGCGCCTCGTGGTGGGGGTGCTTGCGGAGGTCGATACCGAGGGCCTTGCAGATGGCCGGGAGCAGATGCTCCTTGTTCATCTGCGTGTAACCCTTCACCGCCTCGTGGTCGATCTCCTTGGCCATCTCGCGCAGCTCGTCGATCGTCTTCTTGTGCAGCTCGTCGTAGGTGTGGGCCATCCCGCGTCCTCCGGACGGATCTCTTCGGCCGTCCCCAAGCCCCTATTCTAGCGTGTACGGGTAAGCGCGACTCTCCAGGCGAGGGGGGTCGCGCGAGACGGCGACCCCCGAGCCCCCTGGCTCGCCCGGCGGCGTTCGCCTCGGCGGCCGGCGCGCAACCGATCGTACAGGGCCTCGAACTCCCCCGTGACGTTGTGGGCGGATTCGAAAAAGACCATCGGCTTCGCCGCGTGGTGGGACTCGCGGATCCGGACCGAGGAGGAGATGTAGGGCTCGAGGACGGGAAGACCGTCCGCCATCAGCTCGTCCACCGCCTGGGTCGGAAAGTTGGGCCGGCCCTGGAACTGGTTGACCACGACCCTTTCCACACGGAGACGCGGGTTGTGGTCGGCCCGGACCTCCTCGATCCGCTCGCGGATGGCCGCGATCGCGCGGCGCGCGAAGTCGTGGCAGTCGAACGGGATCAGCACCCGGTAGGCGGCCACGAGCGCGGAGACGGTGAAGATCGAGCTTCGGGAATGGCGAGGGATGGACGAAGACCTTGGACCGGGAGGCAGGCGGATTGTGGCGTCGCCGGCCTCTGGCGTAGGCTTCCCTCATGCCCGACTTCGACGACTTCGATCTCGACCGCACGCCGGATCGTGAGGGTGCGCCGCGGCCCTATCGCCCCTCGCCCTCGCCGCCCCCGCGGGGAAGGCTCTTCCCCGCCCTCCTCGCCTTGCTCGCGATCGTGGCGGTGGGCCTGCTCGCGGTCGTCTTCTTCGTCTTCCGCACCCCGGCCGGGCGGAAGGCCTCGGTGGCGACGCCCTCGCCGCCCGCTCTGCCCGCGGCGACACCCGCACCCACGTCGCTTCTCCCGTCGCTCGACGACAGCGACGGCTTCGCCCGCGACATCGCGGCCGGGCTCGCCGCCCATCCCGAGCTCGCCCGCTGGCTCGCGCGAACCGCCCTCATCCGCACCCTCACCGTCGTCGTCGTCAACGTCGCCGAGGGCGACAGCCCACGCCCCCACCTCGATTTCCTGGCCCCGAAGCAGCGCTTCCGCGCCGGCTCGCGCGGAAGGCGGACCACGCCCGACCCCCGCGGTTTCGAGGGCTACAACACGTTCGCCCATGTGGTGGCCTCCCTGGACGCCCAGGCCTGCGCGAGAGGCTACCGTACGCTCGAGCCGCTGTTCGAGACCGCCTACCGCGAGCTGGGCCATCCCGAGGGCGGCTTCGCGACCGCCCTCGATCGGGCGATCCACGCCCTTCTGGCGGCTCCCGTCCTCGGCGAGGACGTAGCGCTCGTGCCCCACGCGATCGGCTTCCGCTACGTCGATCCCCGACTCGAGGCCTTGACCGCGGCGCAGAAGCAGTTCCTGCGCACGGGACCGCGCAACGTCCGCCTCGTCCAGGGCAAGCTGCGGGAGCTGGCGGCCGCGCTTGCGCCGCGCCCTTCCCCCCGAGCCCCTTAGGGCGGCAGTGGGCGGAAGCGGATCGCCAGCGGCTCCTTGAGGCGTGCCTCGAGGGCCACGAGATCGGGGCGGTCTTTCGGGAGCCCCCGGTCGGCGCGGCCGTCGGGCCAAACGGTCGCCGTCTCGGTGCGGTCGATGAAGAGCTTGCGGGCGCGGCCGCGCACGACCTGGACGCCGTCCACCGCAAACGCGCTGCGGCTCTCCAGGACCCGCGCCTCACCGATCAGGCCGAACAGGGCGCCCAGGACGCCGCTCGTGGGCCGGCCGTGGAGGCCCTCGACCTCCGCATACCAGATGCGGTCCCCGTAATCCAGAAGGCGGTATCGGATCAGGCGTTTCTGCGTCACGCGCAGGTTCGGGCTGGCACGCGTGTCGTCGTAGGAGTAGGAGCTCGGTCGGCCCAGGGCCCCCGGCCACGCGACGCGGATGTTGGCGGCGACGAGGGGCTCGGGCCCGCTCAGCACGGCCTCGATCACGCTCTCTCGCCGGTAGTCCACCTCGAGGTCCTGGCCGATCTGGTGGGAGAGGCGCACGTAGAGCGGCGCCCGCTCGGCGACCAGCCCCGTGCGCTCGAGGAAGGCCTCGAACCACTGCTGGTGGCCGACGAGAAGGGGGCGGCGCTCGGGATCCCGCCCCCCCGCCTCGCGGACGAGACGCAGGACCACCTCCGCCTGCAGACGCGGTCCGTTGGCGGTGGCGGTGAGGTCGTAGCCCTGGCTGTGCTTCATCGCCTCCAGGAGCTCCTCGCGCCCCACGACCCGCGCCGGGACGGAGGCCTCTCCAGCCACGATCGCACACAGGACTGGGTTGAGGAGGACGGCCGGAAGCATCGCGGCAGTCTACACGACGGGCGACCGCGACCACGCGGTTGGCGCCCGCCGGGCGGCTGTGCTCTAATGCGTGCGCATCCGGTCGGCTTCGCACGTTTTTTTGCCTCCGCATCCGATGGGTCAACCGCTCTTTCTGCTGGAGAACCCCGTCCAGAACTACGCCTGGGGATCTCTCACCGCCATCGCGGACCTGCTGGGACGTCCGAGCCCGAACGGCCTCCCCGAAGCCGAGCTGTGGATCGGCGCTCACCCGAAGGCGCCCTCTCGCATCCTCGAGCCCGCGGGTGCGGGCACGCTCGACCAGGCCATCCACAGGGCGCCCGTGGCCCTGCTCGGGCCGGAGGTCTGCGACCGGTTCGGCAACGAGCTGCCCTTTCTGCTCAAGGTGCTCGCCGCCGCCGAGCCCTTGTCGATTCAGGCCCACCCCAACCCGGAGCAGGCGCGACGGGGTTGGACGCGCGAGAACGAGGAGGGCATCCCCCTCGACGCGCCGCGCCGGAACTACCGCGATCCCAACCACAAGCCCGAGCTGCTGTGCGCCCTCGGCCCCTTCACCGGTCTCAAGGGGTTCCGGCCCGTCGAGGAGATCGCACGTCACTTCGACCCGCTGAAGCTCCCCGAGATCGCCGCCGAGCTCTCGCGCCTGGGACGCGACCGGAGCCCGGCGGCCTTGCGCGCTTTCTTCGCCCGTCTGATGACCCTCGACGCGGACGAGAGGGCACCCTTGCTTTCCCGCGCGCTCGCCGAGGCGCGCCGCCGCGGCGGGCGTGACCCGGCCTGGGGCTGGGTTTCGCGCCTGCACGAGAAATACCCCGGCGACGTGGGTGTGCTGAGCCCGCTGTATCTCAACCTGGTGACGCTCGAGCCGGAGGAGGCGGTCTTCCTGCCCGCGGGGGAGCTCCACACCTACCTCGAGGGCACCGCCCTCGAGATCCAAGCCAACTCTGACAACGTCCTGCGGGGCGGTCTCACCCCCAAGCACGTCGACGTGCCCGAGCTGCTGGCCACGCTCGCCTTCGAGCCCCGCCCGCGGGAGGTCCTGCGCCCGCACGAGGCCGAACCCGGCGAGCAGATCTACCGTACCCCCGCGCGCGAGTTCGAGCTCGCTCTCCTGCGCGTCACGCCACGCCGGCCCTTCGTATCCGCTCCAGGCCGGGGGGTCGAGGTTCTGCTCTCCCTCGAGGGGACGCCGGTCATCCACACCGACGCGGGTCCGCTGCCCCTGGAGCGGGGACGGGCCGTCTTCGTTCCCGCCTCCGCTCCCTCCTACCGCCTCGAAGGCGAGGGTCGCCTCTGCCGCGGTCGCGTCGGGGCCTAGGCGGCCTCTCACGTCCTGGCAGGAGGTGCTCCCATCGCCATCCCCGCCTGGCTCTCGGCGCTGGCGCTCGCAGGGGCAGGCTTCGTCGCCTCTGCTCTCAACGTCGTCGCCGGCGGCGGCTCCTTTCTGACCCTGCCGCTCCTCATCTTCTTCGGGCTCCCCGCCGCCGAGGCCAACGCCACCAACCGTCTCGGCGTCCTGGCCCAGAACGTGGGCGGAGTCTGGGGCTTCCACCGCCACGGGATGCTCGACTGGCGGTGGGGGCTGCGGGCGTCGGTGCCCGCCGTCGCCGGGGCGGTCCTCGGGGTCTGGCTGGCGCTGCAGGTCGGTGACCGTTCGTTCCGCCGCATCCTGGCCGTCCTCATGCTGCTCGTCACGCTGTGGACTCTCCTCGATCCGGGGGGGCGGCTGGCCGGACGGTTCCGCTCCATCGGCCCCCGACGTGCCCTCCTCGGCTTCGGCTTCTTCGCGGCCGGGATCTACGCCGGCTTCGTGCAGGCCGGCGTCGGCTTCCTGATCCTCGCCCTCACGACACTCGCCGGGCTCGACCTCGTCCGCGGAAACGCGGTGAAGGTCCTCGTCATCCTCCTGACGACCCTGCTCTCGCTGCTGCTGTTCACGTTGGAGGCGAAGGTGGACTGGGCGGCGGGGGCCGCGCTGGCCGTGGGCAGCCTGGCGGGGAGCCTCGTGGGCGTGCGGCTGGCCGTCGTCAAGGGGCACGGCTGGCTGCGCGTGGTCGTGGCGGCGACGATCCTCGCCCTCGCGATCGGGCTATGGCTCTTGTGAGCCGGGCTTGGCCGGGCCGGCGAGGACGGCGAGAATCGAGGCCATGAGGCCGCCGGCCGTGCTCAGCCCCGAACGCGTCCGCGCCGCGCGGATCCTGGCGGTGGCGGCCGATCTTGCACAGATCGCCCTGCTGCCCGCGGTTTTCCCGTTATCGGTCACGCCGATCAACAACGTGATCGACGTCGCGGTGGGACTGGCGCTCGTGGCCCTCGTGGGCTGGCACTGGGCCCTCCTACCGGCGTTCGTCGCGGAGATGATCCCGCTCGTCGAAGTCGTGCCCACCTGGACGGTGGCCGTCTTCATCGCCACCCGTGGCCGCGCGGCACCACCGGGCGGGCGGGTGGAGCCGGGTCCGCCCCCGCCGCCTCTCGCTCAGGTCCCCCGGGGGCCTTCGGGCTCGTAGGCCAGCCCCAGGCGGTAGAGCCCGGCCCCGACGCCGAGCTCCACGCTGCCAAGCCCATCGAGGCGAAGGCGGTGCACCTCCGCGCTCCCGTCGCGCGCGAGATGCAGCACGACGTCGCTGAGGAGCGGGATATCGGGAAGCTGCAGCTGAAGGAAGGTGCGCCGACGGCCGTCGACGCCCTCCTCCTCGAAGACCCGAACGGGTCCGAACTCGGCGAGCGCGGGAACGTCCTCCGGAATCCGGAACTGCGGCGTGGGTTGGCCGAGACGCTCCTTGAGGTACCGCTGGATGTTCACCTCTCCCTCCATGAGGCGGAAGAGCGAGCGGGCGACCCGGTTCTTCTTCAGGATCCCGAGCAGCGGTGTCGAGACGACGTCCTTGGCCAGGCCGTACTCGCCGGCGGCGATGAGCGACGACAGCTGATCGAGGCTCTTGAAGAGCAGCTCGCTCTCCGCGGGCGCGAGGCGGACGCTCGCCACCTCGAGCAGGAGCGACTCGAGCTGCTGGAGGGCGAGACGCCCCTCTTCCCGCCGGTCGTCCCGCTGCCCGAAGTCGTCGAAGGCCACGTGAACGAGCGTGGGCACGAGTCGAAAGAACGTCGCCTTGACCTCCCGCGCCGCCTCCTCCTGCAGAGAAGGGAGGAGCGTCTGGAAGAAGACGA
>Ga0209342_10002085_pt1 | contig 21858 bp, 14 predicted proteins | sample RifCSP16_2_FD_184023 | JGI IMG/M metagenome (GOLD analysis project Ga0209342, IMG submission 184023) | Soil microbial communities from Rifle, Colorado - Rifle CSP2_sed 16_2 (SPAdes) (version 2) | ecosystem: Environmental > Terrestrial > Deep subsurface > Rock core/Sediment | place: Rifle... | reverse complement strand
CCGAGGCCGATTTTTGCATCTGCGGGTATTTGGATCCCGAACGGCGGTTGCCCGAGGGGCCGTTTGGCGACCACCTGGGCTACTACAGCCTGGCCCACGAGTTTCCCGTGCTTCGGGTCGAACGGGTCTATCATCGCGACGGGGCGATTTGGCCGTTTACGGTCGTGGGGCGTCCGCCGCAAGAGGATTCGATATTCGCCGAATTGATCCACGAGCTGACCGCGCCGGCCGTGTCGGGCACGATTCCCGGCGTCCGGGCCGTTCACGCCGTCGAAGCGGCCGGTGTGCATCCGCTGCTGTTGGCGCTAGGGAGTGATCGCTATTTGCCGCAGGAACCGCGCCGCCCGCGCGAACTGTTGACCCAGGCCAACGCGATCCTCGGTCGAGGACAGCTTTCGCTGGCCAAGTATCTCTGGATCGCGGCCGTGGAGGACGGTCCGTCGCTCGACGTGCGGCGGGTGGAAGCATTTCTATTGCACGTGCTCTCGCGAATCGACTGGCGGCGCGATGTGCATTTTCAGACGCAGACCACGATCGACACGCTCGACTACAGCGGCACTGGGTTGTGCGAAGGGTCGAAAGTCGTTTTTGCGGCGGCGGGCCCAGTGGTGCGCGAGTTGCCCACCGAACTGCCGCTGGATTTAACACCCGGGTGCCTGGCCTACGGCGTTGGGTGCCTGGGCCAAAGCGCGGCGGTGGCCCAGCCGAACCAGTCGAGCCCCATGACCGACCCCCGTGTCGCACACCCCGGCATTTTGGTTGTCCGTGGTTCCGCGTATCAAACCGATCCCCAAGCGGTGGCCCGTTGGGCCGCGTCGCTCGACCGGCACAACCCAATCAACCGATTCCCGCTGGTCGTCGTGGTCGATGACGCGGAATTCGCGGCCCGATCGTTGGACAACCTGCTTTGGGTCACGTTTACCCGCAGCAATCCGGCGGCCGACGTCCACGGGATCGAGTCGTTCGTCGAACAGAAGCACTGGGGTTGCCAAGGCTCGCTGGTGATCGACGCCCGGGCCAAGCCGCACCACGCCCCGCCGCTGGTCGAAGACCCCGAGATTACCCGGCGGGTGGACGAGTTGGCCTCTCCGGGCGGGCCGTTGCATGGCATAATATAGGGGGCGAGGGGCGTGAGGCGGGAACTTGGGATTTCGGTGATGTGATTCAAACCATAATAGCCGCGGGCGGAAGCCGGCGGTGAAACGTGGTTCATTCTTTCGCGAGGGACTGTTCCTTTGATCGACCTTGCAGGATTACCTCCGAACTGGCAATGGATCATCGCCCTTTGGCTCGCCGTCGTCGGCGGGTGCGTCGGCAGTTTTTTGAACGTCGTGGTCTATCGCCTGCCGGCGGGCAAGAACCTCGCCTGGCCCGGCTCGTTCTGCCCAAAGTGCGGTCACGCGATCCGTTGGTACGACAACGTGCCGGTGCTTGGCTGGATCGCGCTAGGCGGCCGCTGCCGCGACTGCCGCGAACCGATCTCGCTCCGCTATCCGCTGGTCGAGGCGATCACGGCGGCGATGTTTTTTGGGTTGGCGTGGATTGAGTTACTCAACGGCGGGGCGAATTTTCCGGGGCGCGAAATTGCGATAACGCCCAAGCAGGTTATTTCTCGCGACTACACAACACATGAACTGGTCGGCTTCTACTCGCTCCACCTGCTTCTGTTATGTACACTTCTGGCGGCGGCGCTTGTTGATCACGATCGACGGAAGATGCCCGTGCAGCTGTTTGCGCCAGCGTTTCTGGTGGCAATTCTCGCGTTACTATTCTGTCCGTATCTGTACCCCGGTCGCATCGACCTCTGGTATTCCGGTCCGCTATGGAAACTGATTCCACTAATTGTCTTCATTGTGGCCGGTCTGGCCGTGGGACGAGCGATCGGTTGGCTCGTTCCCCGTCGCGACGCAAACCTGATGCAGTCAACCGTGCCCCCACAATCGACCCGCCAGGACTCTATTGTGGCCTTTTGGCAAGCACGAAACCTTGCCGCCGATGGAATCTTGTGGTCGATGTTGTGCGTGATTCTCTATCTTGGCCCGCTCGCGGTGCTCGTACTGGGAACCGCGGTCGCCCTCCTTGCTGTGGCGAATCACGCCGCACGGCGAATCTATTTCCGCTGTGGGTTGGTGAGCCCGGTGATATGGCTGGTGGCTCTCGTGCCGGCCTACATCGCGTTCGAGCGTCCCTTGGCGAGTGCGATCCGCGAGATAACCATGCGATAATTTTCAATACTCTGGATAGACAATCATGCTCGACGACAAACACCGCCGTGAACTTGTGGACCGGATTCTTCGGTCGCCCAGCTATCGCGTGGCCTATCACGACGACGAATTGATGGACTCGGCCGAGCTAAGGCACGTGCGGATGGAGCTCGAGTTTTTGAAGGCCGATCTGGTTCTTCACGAGCAGGGCGTCGAATCGACGATCGTCGTGTTCGGCAGCACCCAGGTTCTCGAGCCGGCGGTGGCCCAAAAGCGGCTTGACGAGCTGCGAGTTCGGCTGACCGGCGTGCCCGACGACCCGCGGCGCCGCCGCGAGCTGGGTCAGGCCGAGCGGCTGGCGGCCAAGAGCCATTACTACGACACGGCCCGCGAGTTCGCCCGACTGGTTTCTTCGCAGTGTCAGGTCGAGGGCCGCTGCGACTACGTCATCACCACGGGCGGCGGGCCCGGCATTATGGAAGCGGCCAACCGCGGCGCGCACGACGTGGGGGCGAAGTCGGCCGGCCTCAACATCCGGCTGCCCAAGGAGCAGGAGCCCAACGCCTACATCACGCCCGAGCTGTGTTTTCAGTTTCACTACTTCGCCGTGCGCAAGCTCCACTTCCTGCTTCGGGCCAAGGCACTGGTGATTTTCCCCGGCGGGTTCGGCACCATCGACGAGATGTTCGACGCCCTGACGCTCCGCCAGACGGGCCGCATGCAGCACATCCCGATCATTCTTTTCGGGCGAAAATACTGGGAGCGGGTCATCGGCTTCGAGTTCATGGCCGACGAAGGCACGATCGAGGACCGCGACCTCGATCTGTTCCACTACGCCGACACGCCGGAGGAGGCCTGGCGAGCGATTCTGGATTTCCATCGGCGGTAGAGAGTGGTTCCATTTTCTTTGCGTCGAGCGGGCTCGGCGGCTAACCGGTTCCGCGTCCCGCGTGGTTGCGCGGCGGGTCTTTTATCGCGCAAAAAAAGGCCGCCGGTTTTCCTGTGCGAAAAACCGGCGGCCGTGGAATAAACCTCTTGCCTATTGCGACCGGATGCGTCGCTGCGAGAAGAGCGGGGGTCGGGCGTGCATACGCACAAGCCGTTTGGTTGACCCCAGCTCACGCTATTGGGTTGGCACCTCCGTCGGAATTGTTGGCAAGAGGTTTCTATCCGCTGTGTGCTTTGGTTTCAATCTTATCGGTTGTTTGGAACCGGGCCTTGCGAGAGAATCCCGCCGGGCGGCGTAAATTACCCGCCGCGGGAAGAACTCCCGGGGCCCGTCTGTAGTGTATCATAGCGTGTGAATGGTCGAAGAGAAGAGATTTCTTGTCAAGAAACGGGCGAAATAATGGGGGCAGGCGGCATGAAAAAAACGTGGCGGTTCGGCGCGGGAATTGCTAATGCTCGTAGGCCGGGTTAAAACCCGGCAATATTCGGGTATCGCGTGGTTTCTTATTGCCGGGTCACGACCCGGCCTACAAAGGGTCACAACACGGCCTACAAAGGGGCGCGACCCGGCCTACGAAGCTGACCCGGTAGTGGGAGGGGCTTGCTCCCCACGCCGCGCACGGGACATAATTGCCGAATACTTCGGCATTCTCTGTTCCGCCCATCCCGGAGGCCACGGATGAGTTCTCCGCCGTTTGTTCATCTTCATTGCCATAGTCACTATAGTCTCTTGGACGGCGCGGGTACGCTCGACCGGTTGCTGGCTCGCGCGCAAGAGTTGGGCATGAACTCGCTGGCGCTGACGGACCACGGCAATCTGCACGGGACGCTCGAGTTTTATCAGAAGGCCAAAAAGCTCGAAGTCAATCCGATTCTCGGCTACGAGGCCTACGTCGCGCCGGGCTCGCGCACCCAACGCGAAGCGGGCAGCATGAAGGAGGCCAGCTTTCACTTGACGCTGTTGGCCCAAAATCGGACGGGCTACGGCAACCTGTTGAAACTGGCCTCGTCGGCGTTTCTCGAAGGTTTTTATTTTCGGCCGCGGATCGACAAGGAATTGCTGGCCGAGCACAACGAGGGGCTCATTTGTCTCAGCGGCTGCGCGTCGAGCGAGGTGAGCCGCGCGATCCTCCGCGGCGGGGCGGCCGGACTCGACGAAGCGGCGAAGGCGGCCGCCTGGTATCGCGACCTGTTCGGCGACCGATATTTTCTAGAGATCCAAAACAACGGGCTCGAAGTGCAGCGGCTGGCGACCGAGGGGTGCGTCGAACTATCGCGGCGGCTCGGCATCCCGCTGGTCGCCACGAGCGACGTCCACTACGTCAACCGCGAGGACGCCGAAGCCCAGGACGTGCTCTTGTGCATCAACACGGGCAAGTTCCGCACCGACGTCAACCGGATGCGGATGGAGGGCAACGAGTTTTATCTGCGGAGCCCCGCGGAAATGTACGCGGCGTTCCCGGGCATGGAAGACGCGGTGCGGCGCACCCAGGAAATCGCAGACTCGGTTCGGATCGAGCTGAACTTGGGCGAGCGGCATTTTCCAATGTTCGTGCCGCCCGAGGGGAAGACGTCGGAAGACTACCTGCGCGAGCTTTGCTACAAGGGCCTGCGCGAACGGTACGCGGATCGGCCCGACCGATGCGCGGGCGGCGAGCTTTCGGAGGAAGTCGTCGCGCGGCTGGAACGCGAGTTGCGGGTGATCAACAAGCTGGGCTTCCCGAATTACTTCTTGATCGTCTGGGACGTGGTGCGGTTCGCCCGATCGGCCGGCATCGCGGCCACGGCGCGCGGCTCCGGCGTGGGGTCGCTCGTGTGCTACGGCTTGTATCTGAGCCACGTGTGCCCGTTGCAGTACGATCTGCTTTTCGAGCGGTTTCTGGACGAGAGCCGGATCGAGGCGCCCGACATCGACATCGACTTCGAGAAGGAGCGCCGGGCCGAGGTGCTTCATTACGTCAAGAAGCAATACGGCACGGAAAACGTCGCGCAGATCGGCACGTTCGGCACGTTGGCGGCTCGGGCGAGCGTGCGCGACACGGGCCGCGCGCTGGGGTTGCCCATCGCGCGGGTCGATTCGGTCGTGGCCAAGGTGCCCGAGGAATTGAAGATCACCCTGCCGAAGGCGCTGGAGAAGAGCGACGACCTGAGAAAGGCCTACGACAGCGACGTCGAGGTGCGCGAGCTGCTCGACTTGGCCAAGCAGATCGAGGGCCTGGCGCGGAACGTGGGCACCCACGCCTGCGCGGTCGTGATCGCCGACCGGCCGCTGGTCAACTACGTGCCCTTGCAACACGTCAGCGGCAAGGAGGAAGTCGTCACGCAATGGGCCTACGCCGACGTCGAAGCGGCCGGCCTGTTGAAGATGGACTTCCTGGGCCTGCGCAACCTGACGATCCTGTCGAAGGTAGTCGAACTGATCGAGCAGACGACCGGCCGTCGGGTGGACCCGTACAAGTTTCCGCTGGACGATAAAGAGACGTTCGAGTTGCTCTGCCGCGGCGAGACGAAGGGCATTTTCCAGCTCGAAAGCGGCGGGATCCGCGACCTCTTGCAGCGGATGAAGCCCGACCATTTCCGCGACATCATCGCGACGGCCGCGCTCTATCGGCCTGGCCCGTTGGAAGGCGGCATGGTCGAGGACTACATCGAGGTGAAGCACGGCCGCCAGGAGGCCGTCTATCCGCATCCGGTGATGCGCGACATCCTCGAAGAGACCCACGGGGTGATGGTCTATCAGGAACAGGTCATGCGTCTGCTGAACCGGCTGGGCGGAATCGAGCTGGCCAGCGCCTATACGTGCATCAAGGCGATCAGCAAGAAGAAACGGGCCATGATCGCCAAGTTCCGCGAGGAGTTCGTCGAAGGCGTCCAGGCGAACGGCCTGTCGAAACGCGAGGGCGAGGAGCTGTTCGGGCTGGTCGAAAAATTCGCCGGCTACGGGTTCAACAAGAGCCACTCGACGGCCTACGCCCTGATCGCCTACATGACGGCCTATCTGAAGGCCCATTATCCGATCGAGTTCATGGCCGCGTTGTTGTCGAGCGACATCACGGGACGGAATTTCAAGAAGAAGGACTCGCTGGTCGAGCATCTGGAGGACTGCCAGCGGATGCTCATCGAGGTGCTGCCGCCCGACGTGAATCGGTCGGGCGTCGATTTCGGGGTACGCGACGGGAAAATCCTTTTCGCGTTGTCGGCCATCAAGGGCTGCGGCGGCGGGGCGGCCGAGGCGATCGAACGGCAGCGCAAAGAGGGCGGGCCTTATCGTAGTCTGTTCGACTTCTGCGAGCGGCTCGACCCGGGCACGGTCAACCGCACGGCGATCGAAACGCTGATCAAAGCCGGGGCGTTCGACTCGCTCGGCGCGCGGCGGGCCCAGTGGTTCGCGGTGGTCGAGCGGGCCATCCAATCGGGCGCGGCGGCGGCCAGCGACCGGCGGCGCGGCCAGAAGAGCCTCTTTGGCGACGTGGGCGAGGAGGAATCAAGCGGCGCCGCGTCCAGTCTGCCCGACGTGGCCGAGTGGAACGAACGCGACCGACTGGCCAAGGAAAAAGAGGTGCTTGGGTTTTATTTGACGAGCCACCCGCTGGCCGAGTACAAGGAAATGCTCGACCAATTTTGCTCGCACTCGACCGCGCAGGCGGCCTCGTTGCGTCATCGGACGGAAGTGACGCTCGGCGGCATGATCGGCTCGCTGAAGCTGGCCCACACGAAAAATCCGAAGCCGGGCAAGCCGAGCAAGTACGCGATGTTCGACCTCGAAGACCACGCGGGACTGATCCGCTGCATCACGTGGCCCGAGCAGTACGCCGAGCTGGCCGCGTTGATTCAGCCGGACGCGATTTTGATTGTTCGCGGGGCGGTCGACAAGCGGCCCGGCAGCGAAGAGGCCAATCTCATTGTGAACGATCTCATCCCGTTGGAGGACGCGCCGTCGCGATTGACGTCGGGCATCCGCGTGCGGATCATCGAGCAGGCGCATGGACAACGCGGGCTGGAGCAGCTTCACGAGATTTTGCGGGGCTATCCCGGTGCGTGCCCGTTGCACTTGCACCTGGCGCTGGCCGACGGAACGCAAGTGACGTGCCGGTGCAAGAAGGGGGTGGAGATCAACGCGGAGATGCGCCGGCGGGTGGACGAGCTACTGGGACCGGGCAACGTGCGGATGGTGGCGGCGACGCGAGGCAATGGGCGGTGATGATTAATCCTCTTGATTATACGACTTGCTGGGGACACCCGATTTAATTGGTTTACTTCCATCGTGCGCCGCCGCAGTTGAAAGAGCGGCATCTCTATGCGAAAATCGAGCAATTCGCTTGACAGAGAGCGGGTTTGACGGCTAGAAAGAACCCTTGAGGATTGTTCGCCGGGGTGGCGGCGATGTCGGCTTTCCTGATTTCTCCGGGGTGCCACCAGGTTCGTTCGAGGCCTCGGGTCAACGTGCCGCAAGGCACATCACGATAGACACATCCACGGATGGGCGGACGCTCGTAGCGAGTTCGGCCGCTGAGGCATGCATCGTGAAGAGACGCGGCGTCTGTAGGTCGCGTTTGGCGCGGGAGCCGCGCGGGGTTGTCTTTTCCATTCTGGTTCCACGTTCCGCGGCGTTCGCGGACTTCGCGAGACCAGTGTCATTACCTCGAGGGGTTGCGTCTATGAAGCAATATATGACAATTTTGATCGTTGTGGTCGTCGTCGCATGGCTGGGCATGCCGGCGGCGGCCGACGACATCCGCCCGCCGGTCTGGCGAGGCGAATGGTCCACCACGTATCAGTACTGGAATTTCGGGACTCCCGTCACGGGACAACTTCCTGATGAGGGGCTGAAACCGACGGGGCCCGGTCCGTTGGTGGAGGGAAATTTCGGCGAACCGTACGTCCAGCCGGGTTATTTGCCCAGTACGCGGTTATGGGTCTATCCTTTCGGCGACTGGATCGATGTCGATCCGGTGTCCGGTCGTCAGGGAATCTGGCCGTTGTCGGGCTCGATCGAGGCGGTCGTGGACAACCACAACCCACCGAACGAATACAAGTGGGTTTGGCTCCAATTGACGTGGCGTCCGCAGGATCCCTTTACCGGCTTCAGCATCGGGAGTTTCGACCCGGCGGCGAGTGATTTCCGGCTGGTCGAGGACGTGAGCCAGGCAAACGGTTGGACCACAAGCGTTTACGAATGGTTTATTCGTCCCAATCCACCTGATGAGTGGTTCACCATCAATGGGACGATCGACGTGGATCAGTTGGTCATCGATACCTGGTGCGTTCCCGAGCCGAGCGCGCTCGTCATGCTTTTGGGCATGAGCCTGATCGCGGTTTGGCGACGGAAGCGATAATTCACCGGGTCCAATCGGCTACGTGCCGCGTGAACGAAAGGCCATCCACAAGGATGGCCTTTGTTTTTGGCGTGGGAAGAGGGGCGGAACGGAATTGTTTTTCAGGCGTGGCGGCAACGCGGAATAGTGGCAACGAGCGGTAGAAACGCAACATCGAGTCAATCGGCTTCCTTGCGATTGAGCCGTTCGTGTTTCGGAATCACGTGTTTCCGCCAAAAGGTCATGCACTGGTCATATTGCATGATCTTTGCGTCAAGGCAGACCACTCCACTCCAACTTGCAGATTTGACGACACTACTCCGTGGTGGGGTGTCGTTCTGGTGATTCAACTCACCCCTAGGGACAGTCAAGATGTGGTGTTTTCCCGGCTCTGGGGCTTCTTGCGAGCTACCCTTTTGTATTCAGGGGCAGCGTTTGGAGCCAGGGAAGGGGCTCGCGTGCTAGGGACTGAGACTCGTTTTTCAACACGCTTTTCGGAGTAGTTACCATGAAGAGGTATGTCAGACTCACGTTGGTCGTGGCGGTCGTGACGCTGTTGGGTGTTCATGAAGCCGCGGCGCGCGGGCCGCAAGGGCGCGGCGGACCCGGACCCGGCAATCGGGGACCGGCTGTCGGCAATCATGCGGGCCCGGTCCTGGGTCATCCGACGCCCGGCCTGCACCAACCCGGTACGCTTGTTAATCCTCAAGCCCAGCAGATTCGGTCGCTTCAAAATCCGGCGCTCGGCGGCAATCCGACGGTGCGCCAGAATCCGAATCCGTGGCGCCAGAATCTTGCCGTTCCGCACGGCCAGTGGCAACCGCAGACCACGCAAGTGCGCGGCAACCTGCGAGGCCGCTACAACCATCTGTTCACGCCGCAATGGTATGCCCAGCATCCGAACGCCTGGCACATGACCCATCCTCATGCCGACGCCTGGGCGGCGGTGGCCGCGTGGCCCGTGCTGGCCGGTTGGGTCGGCGTGTCGGGCAGCTATCCGCAGGAATACGGCACGGTGTACGAGAACAACACGTACTACATCACGGACGACGGCGTGCCGGTCGCCGAAGGGACCGACGAGAGCGTCACCGAGTATCCCGAGGACGCGAACGATTCGACGTCGGAAGAAACGACGCAGGGCGCGAACGCCACTGAAAACGCGAACGACTGGCTGCCGCTGGGCGTGTATGCCGTCGTGCCGCCGAACGCCAACACGACGCCCGACCGGGTGTTCCAGTTCGCGGTGAACAAGAACGGGGTCATTCGCGGAGCGTATTATGACGCGGTGTCGGACCAGACCTCGCCGATCCAGGGCGCGGTCAACAAGCAAACACGCCGCGCGGCTTGGACCGTGGGTTCGAATCGTCAAAAGGTGATGGAGACCAACCTCACCAGCTTCGTCGAAGAGCAAGCAGGCGTGACGGTCCACCAGGGCAACGGCAAGACCGAGCAATGGACCATGGTGCGGCTGGAAAACCCGACCACGGGCCCGTCTGGCTCCCAAGACACGAATCCTCAAAACGAGGATCTAACCAATCAGAACCAGAACTCGACCCCTCAAAACCAGAGTACTTCGAGCGAGTCGAACTGATCGAGAAATACGTGGGAAAGCACGTGGAGTGGCACGTCGCCGGGAGGGCCCGGAGCGTGCCACTCCGGCGTTTCTTGGGGTGTTTGAAAGGCGGCCAACGTGAATCCGAGCCGCGACCGTCAGGGAGCGGTGGTGGGCGGCAAGAGCTTCAACCGCTCCCTTACGGTCGCGGCTCGGATAGGTGCCGGCGTCGCGCGAACCAGAGCACGGGCGGGCGAGTCTTTGTCCGTGGAATGTAGCCTCGGCGGCGGACCGGGCGGTATCCGACCCCCTCCGAAAGGCTTGCACGGGGGGACGGAAGGGTCTATCCTTGAGTGTGTGTTTTCCGACGTTGGTTATCCTGGTTGAGGAGTTTTTTGTGTCGTCCGCTGCCCGTGTTCGTAATACCTCGCCAATGACCTCCGGCGCCGACATCGTGGTTCAGAGCTTGCTGAACCACGGCGTGGACACCGTTTTCGCTTATCCGGGCGGAGCGTGTATTCCGCTGCATCAGGCGTTGACCCGTTACCGCGACAAGGTCCGCGTGATCCTGCCTCGCCACGAGCAAGGATGCGGGTTCGGCGCCCAGGCCTATGCCCGTTCGACCGGCAAGGTGGGCGTGTGCATCGTCACCAGCGGACCGGGGGCCACGAACCTCGTCACGCCGATCGCCGACGCCAAGATGGACAGCATCCCCCTGGTGGCCATCACCGGCCAGGTCGGCACGCCCGTGATCGGCACCGACGCCTTTCAGGAAACGCCCATCGTCGAGGTCTGCCGCAGCGTGACCAAGCACCACTATCTGGTGACGGACGTCAACGACCTGGCCCGGGTGATGCGCGAGGCGTTTCACGTCGCCAATACGGGCCGCAAGGGGCCCGTGCTGATCGATCTGCCCAAAAATGTGCAGTTGATGCAGACCGTGCCCGACTATGACGTGGCGATGGACTTGCCGGGTTATCGGGTGGACGATCTTTTCTCGCGGACCGACCAGATTGCCGAGGTGGCCGAGGCGATTCGCCACGCGCGGCAGCCGGTCATCTACGCGGGCGGCGGGGTGATCGCCGCCGATGCGGCCGAGGAACTCACTCGGTTGGCCCGCAAGTTGCGAATTCCCGTGACGACGACATTGACTGGGCTAGGCGCATTCCCGGGCGACGACGAACTGTCGCTCGACATGTTGGGAATGCACGGCAGCGTCTACGCCAACTACGCCGTGAACGAGGCCGATCTGCTGCTGGCCTTCGGCGTGCGGTTCGACGACCGGGTGACGGGCAATGTTGAGACGTTCGCCCCACGGTGCAAAATCGTGCATATCGACGTCGATCCGTCGGAAATCAATAAACTCAAGCCGACAAACATTGCGATCACCAGCGACATCAAGTATGCTCTGACGCGGCTGCTCAAGGCGGTCGGGCCGGCCGCCGATCTAAGTGCATGGCACAAGAAGATCGCGGCGTGGAAGAAGGACGATCCGCTGGACTTCGACCACGATTCGCCGAACATTTTGGTGCAGAACGCCGTGCGCACGCTTTGGGAAATCACCAAGGACCGCGACCCGATCATTTGCACGGGCGTGGGCCAGCACCAGATGTGGACGGCCCAGTTTTTCAAATTCCGCGGGCCGCGGCGGTGGATCTCCAGCGGCGGGCTGGGCACGATGGGATTCGGGCTGCCGGCCGCGTTGGGCGCTAAGGCGGCTTTTCCCGACCGGCTGGTGGTCGATATCGACGGCGACGGCAGCCTGCTGATGAACATCCAGGAAATGGCCACCAGCCATTGCGAAAAACTGCCCGTCAAAGTCATGTTGATGAACAACATGCACTTGGGCATGGTCGTGCAGTGGGAAGACCGGTTCAACGCGGGCAATCGGGCGCACACGTATCTGGGACCGATCGACGATCCCGAAGCGATCGGCCAAGGCAACGGCATCGGCCCGGAGCATCGGTATCCGAATTTCGTCGAGGTGGCCAAGGGATTTCATTGGGACGCACGACGGGTCTGGGAAAAGTCGGAGCTGGCCGACGCGATCCGCGAGATGGTCGATTCGCCCAAGTCGTTCCTGTTGGACGTACAGGTGCCGTATCAGGAGCACGTGATGCCGATGATCCCGGCGGGAATGAGCGTGGCGGAGTTGATTCGGGAGTGAGAAGAGGGATTGGGGATTAGGGATTAGAGGTTGGTAGCCGCAGGCGGAAGCCTACGGGATTGTTCGCACAAGATTTTGTAAGATTCTGGATAGCAACATCCCCACCGGCCTCGTGCCGGTGGAGTACGGTTTGGAAACTACCCACGGTGCATCTTGATGAAATCTTTTTTCTGCCGCCAGCCCGCCCCGCGGGGCGGGCTGGCGGCAGAAAAAAGAGCGCAGGATAAGCGTCCGTCGGCTGATAGTTGCCAAACCACGTTCCACCGGCACAAGGCCGGCGGGGGCGGACACCGGTTTACGCCGGAGACAATCTACAATGATCGATCCAATTGTCGAAGAAGTGCGGCGTCATCGCATGGAACACACGCGGAAGTTCGGCGGCGATCTGAAGCGAATCTGCGAGGATTTGCGTCGTATCGAGCGGGAATCCGGACATGAGGTTGTGTCTCGGCCACCAAATTTGCTTCCCCCAAAACAAAGCACTACGAAAGAAACACTAGATCCATCGTAGATTTCCAGAAACGCGAAGGAGCCCGCATCCGCGATTCTAAAAACGAAAGGAGTTGCCGTGTCCACGTTGAAACGGATTCTGGTCACCGGGGGGGCCGGGTTTTTGGGGTCGCACCTGTGCGAGCGGCTCGTCGACGAGGGGCACGACGTCATTTGCCTCGACAATTTCTTCACGAGCCAGAAGTCGAATATCGCGCATCTACTCAATCGGCCCAATTTCGAGTTGATCCGCCACGACGTCACGATGCCCGTTCTGCTCGAAGTGGACGAGATCTATAACCTGGCGTGTCCCGCCGCCCCGGGCCATTATCAGTACAACCCGATCAAGACGCTCAAGACGTCCGTGCTCGGGGCGATCAACGTGCTGGGCATGGCGCGGCGGTGCAGGGCTAAGGTACTCCAAGCCTCGACCAGCGAAGTGTACGGCGATCCCGAGGTGCATCCCCAGCCCGAGACCTATCGCGGGGCGGTCAACACGCTCGGGCCCCGTGCATGCTACGACGAGGGCAAACGGGCCGCTGAGACGCTGTTCATGGACTATCACCGCACGAACGGCGTGAACATCCGCATCGTGCGGATCTTCAACACCTACGGGCCGCGAATGCATCCGTTCGACGGCCGGGTCGTGTCGAATTTTATTTGCCAGGCGCTGGCCGGACAAGACGTCACGATTTTCGGCGACGGGCAGCAGACCCGTTCGTTCTGCTACCGCGACGATCTGATCGAAGGCATGATCCGCATGATGAACGGGCCGGACGAATTCATCGGGCCGGTCAATCTCGGCAACCCGGGCGAGTTCTCGATGCTCGAATTGGCCGAGTTGGTGATGGAGCTGACGGGCTCGAAATCGAAGCTGGTCTATCGTCCGTTGCCGGCCGACGATCCGACGCAGCGCCAGCCGGACATCACGCTGGCCCGCACGCGGCTGGGCTGGGGACCGACGGTGCCGCTCGGCGAAGGGTTGCAGAGGACGATCGAGTGGTTCCGCGCGATCGACATGCGTCATTACCGCCCGCCGACGCCGAATCATGCGTGAGCGACGTATTCCTCACGCTCCGCGTGAGGGTAGTCCCAATGCAATTTTTATAGAGACCTCACGCGGAGCGTGAGGAGTACATCGGTGCGCCCAAACGTACCCATTTTACAATCCCATCACCAATGAGATTTGCCATGCGACGAATTCTTCTTCTCAACATGATGGTAATGCTGACCGCCGGTCCGTTGATTGCTTGCCGCGGCGCGGAAGCGACGAACAAGAATGACCAATCCGTCATGTTGTTCAACGGCAAAGACCTCGCCGGCTGGTCGTACGACCTGAATAAGCCGGGCGTGAAAATGGAAGAAGTTTGGTCGGTCGAGGACGGGGTGCTTTCGTGCAAGGGAGAGCCGATCGGATATATCGTTACGACGAAGAAGGACTTCAAGGACTATAAGATCGAACTCGACTGGCGATGGTCGGGCGGGACGCCGGGCAACAGCGGGCTTTTGGTCCACTGCTCCACGCCCAGAGCTCGCGGCATCTGGTGCAAGTCGGTCGAAGTCCAGCTCATGGCGGGCAACGCGGGCGACCTGATCGACATCGGGGGCACCGAACTGGACGTCGAAAACGAAGCACAACGGAAAGAAGAAGGCCGCATTTATAAAAATCTGACTGACGACTCCGAGAAGCCGACCGGCGAATGGAACCACATGGAAGTCATCTGTCGCGGCGACACGATCACCGTGAAGGTCAACGGCACGCTCGTCAACCGGGCCACGAACGTCAACGCGACCCAAGGGGGCATCGCCCTGCAATCGGAAGGGGCGCCGATTCAGTTCCGCAATGTCAAGTTGACGCCCGTGCGGTAGGACGCCGTCATGGATTGTAGATTGTAGGGTGCGTCTGGACGCACCAACGTATTCCTCGCGCTCCGCGCGAGGGTAGGTAAGAACCATGTACTACGTCGCGCATTGATACCCGACCTCACGCGGAGAGTGAGGAATACGTAAGCCAAGACCCTGGAGGCATCTTGATGGAACCATCGCCACCTCGGCCCGAGGAGTCGCCGAACGACGAGACGGTTTGCGAAACGGTCTTGTCGCGCACCGTGCCGGCGCCGCGGGCGGCCGAGCCGCTTCCGCGCGGGCGGTTCATGGTTCTCCTTCTGTTTTATGGGTTCGTCGATTTTCTGGGGCCCGTGCTCTTGGTAAACACGGCAGGTCACGATCCGTGGGTCTTTGCCACCTTGTTTAGCGGAGCATTGGCCGGCCAGGGAACGTTTCTGGCCATTTGGGCCGCGCTGGGGCCGTTTCGCCTGTGGAACCGCTGGGGGCTGATATTGCTCACGGTGCTGGGGTTGTACTTTTCCGTCATCTTCGGGATATTCGCTGCCGTCGGAAACTTACCCCCTCCGCGCGACATGGCGAGCATGGCGGCCAGTTTGCTGCTGATCCCGCTGATCTTCCTACTCACGCAGACGCCGCTCTGGTTTCGACGGGTCATCAGCGGTTGGCGGATCGTGCCGATCGATGAAGTCGAACAACACTCGGCGATCAAGACGCGCCAGTTCGGCTTGGCGCACATTTTGGGTCTCATGCTTATGCTGGGCGTGGCGTTGTCGCTGGTTCAGTTGGCAAGCCCGGCCCTTGCGCCATCCCGAATGCGCCCCGCCGAGGCCCAAGCGGAATTGTGGGCCGGCGTGGCATCCATGTGTGGACTGTTCCTTCTCTACTGCGCCGTCTGGGCCGGGCCTGCGTTGCGGGCCTGTTTCCTCGCGCGGGACAAGGCCCTCGGCTGCTTCGCCATGATCGGCGCTTGGCTGGGCGTGTCGGCCTTGACCGTGTTCGTCTTCTTGTTCATCACCCTAGCGACCGGCGGCAATCGCATGCCGGGCGAAGCGGTCGCGGCTATTTTCCTTCACTTCGCCGGACTAGCGGTCGTTTTGACGGCGAGCCTTCACGTGCTGCGAGCCTGCGGCCACGCCATGATCCGCGCCGGCGGCAAACCGCTCCGCGAACCGGCGGAAGAAGGCGTCTCGCCGTTCAGTTTGGACGAATGACATGTTCTCCGTCTACGTGTCCTCCGTGCCTCCGTGGTAAATAAATTGGCGGGCTGGCACGCCACGGCTCGACCGGGTAAACTGGTCGGGGGCCATCGCCTCTTGGAAACGACCCGTATCGGGAGAAACATCATGGCGTCCGGCGTGAAACTCTGCCGCGGGGTGCGCGGCGCGACCACGGCCGATTCAAACACAAGCGAGGACATCCTTCGCGCGGCCCGGCAACTCTTGGCCCTGCTGATCCGCCAGAACGGGATCGAGCCGGGCGACGTGGCCAGCGCGATCTTCACCGTGACGCGCGACCTCGACGCCGAGTTCCCCGCCCTGGCCGCGCGCCAGTTGGGCTGGATGAACACGGCCCTGATGTGCAGCTACGAGATCGGCGTGCCGGGTTCGCTGTTGCGGTGCATTCGCGTCCTGGTCCACTGGAACACGGAAAAAGCGGCCGACGAAATCACGCACGTCTACATCAAGGAGGCGGCCCGATTGCGGCCCGATCTGAGCGCCCTGCCCCCGGTCGATTGGAGCGAGTTGGAACAGTGGATCGACTCGCACCTGAACGAATCGGCCAAGCCGAGCCGCGGACGCTAGACAGACCACGGAGACACGGAGGGCACGGAGAGGTGGTTCGTTAGGTGGCATGGCCTCGCTTGCGTGGCCATGTCGGAGGTTTAGAAGCCGGGTGCCAGGCAATCATAACTTCCATGCTCTCCGAGTCTCCGTGGTGAGAAGAGCACGCGGTTTGGTTCACAACGGCACGAGCCACCGCAGCATCGGCACGCGAAACTTCTGGTCGTCCACCGCCTTGGCGATCGCCTTGTTGGCCTGGGCGCGAATGCGGTCGTGTTTGCGCTTCGCTTCTTCGTTCAAAAAATGGCGAACTTGCCGCCGCGCCGCGTCGAGCAGGTCGTTCGACAGTTCGAGTTTTTCGAGCCGCACGTCGAGCCGCAAAACCTCGGGCGTGGCCAACCGAAGCTCGTCGCCGGTGCGTTCGACCCGCACCTCGGCCACCGCGCGAATCGCCATGATCGCGTGATAGCCGGTCGAAACGTCGAGCACCTTGGGCACCTTGTACCACGCGCGGCCGCGCGTCGGCAGACGGGCGTCGACGACCAGCATGATCAGCCCCCGCCCCTGCCGGTTGCGCTCTTTGAGAAAAGGCATGTGCGCGACGGCGATCTCGGGCTCGCCGTCCAACACGGCCTGGACGCGATACTCCTCCTCCGTGGCCAGCACGCGGCGTCGTTTCGTGCGGCCAAGGTTCTTGATCGTCGGCGCGGGGATCTTGACGTACTCTTCCTTCTTTTTCACGCGAGTTTTGTCGTAGGGCTTGCCCATCAGTTCCGACGCGGCGACCGTGCGAACGGCCAGCGACAACGCCTCGCGGAGCGCGACGGGCACTTCGGCGTAGTCATAAACGACGACCGGCCGCGGCGGCACGAACGACCAGCCGAATCGGTCGCGGAACCCATTCGGCAACAGTTCGAAGGAGTCGCCTTGCGTGGGAAACCAGGCCGTGGCCGCTGGCAAGGCTTCTGGGGTGACGTGATAAAATCGCGGCGCGAGCGTCTTGTCGCCCTGGGCCTGACGCAGCACGACCCGCGACTCGGCCGCCGCGTAAGCGGACGCGAGAACGACCGATAGAAACACGAGTATCCGAAAGGCCGAGTTCACGAAGGGAGGTTCTCCATAATGAACCGAGCCGCGACCGTAAGGGAGCGGTGGTGGCTCGCAGGGTGTGTCACCGCTCCCTCACGGTCGCGGCTCGGATTTTCATAACATTCTCAATGCACCCGCTGGCCCGGCTGCGCCCCTTCGTCGGGCGAAAACAAATAAATATCCTTGCCGCCGCTCCCCGAGGCCAGGATCATGCCTTCGCTCACGCCGAACTTCATCTTGCGCGGCGCCAGATTGGCCACGCACAGCACCAACCGGCCGACCAGTTTCTCGGGCTCATAGGCCGCCTTGATGCCCGCGAAGACGTTCAGCCGCTTGTCGCCGCCGAGGCTCAACGTCAGGTGCAGCAGCTTGTCGGCGCCGGGCACGTGCTCGGCCTCGACGACTCGCGCGACCCGCAAATCGACCTTCAGAAAATCGTCATACGAACAAACGTCGGCCAACGGTTCGTCGGCCAGCGGCTGGGGACTGTCGCCCGATAAGGCACTCTCTCCAGCCGTACTCGGCGCGACTTCGGCCTGCGATTCTCGACTCGCTTCGATCATAGCATCCACCTGTTTCTTATCCACTCGGGTCATCATGTGCGTAAACTTGTTGACCGCCGTGCCCACCAGCGGCGTCCGCGACTCGTCCCAGTGCTGGATCGGCCGGCCGAGCAGTTCGCCCGTCTGTTGGGCCAATCGCGGCAGCACGGGCGCCATGTATACGGCGATCTGCCGAAAGAGGTTCAACCCAATCGTGCAAATGTCCTGCAACTGCCGGGCCTTGGCCGGATCCTTGGCCAGCGTCCACGGCTGGGCGTGCTCGATGAACTGGTTGGCTCGATCGGCAATGGCCATGATCTGGCGCATGGCGCGGTTGGTGTCGCCCTGTTCGTACGACTCGGCGATCGCGCGGCCCTCGTCAGCCGCCTGGCGAAACAGCCCGCCGTCGTCGGGATAGGTGCCGGACAAACCCGTTTTTTCGACGAACTTCGCCGTGCGGCTGGCCAGATTGACCACCTTGCCCACCAGATCGGAGTTGACCTTCGTGAGAAACTCGTCGAGGTTCAGATCGAGATCGTCCACCCGGGGGCCGAGCTTCGAGGCGTAGTAATAGCGCAGGTACGACGGATCGAGATGTTCCAAATAGGTCGCCGCGCGAATGAAGGTGCCCTTGCTCTTCGACATCTTCTCGCCGCCGACGGTCAGAAATCCGTGGATGTGGACCTTCGTCGGCAGCGTGAACCCGGCCGTCTTCAACATGGCCGGCCAGAAGAGCGTGTGGAAATAGGTGATGTCCTTGCCGATGAAATGATGGATTTCGGTCCGCTCGTCGCGCCACCAATCGTCGAACTTCTCTCCGTGTCGGTCGCACCACTGCCGGGTCGAGGCCATGTAGCCGATCGGCGCGTCGAACCAGACGTACCAGTAGTTGCCCGGCGAGTCGGGAATCTCGAACCCGAAGTAGGGCGCCGGCCGCGAAATGTCCCAGTCCCTCAGCGGTTCGTGCAGGAAGTGGCCCGCCAAATAGTTGGCCACCTCCGTCTGGAGATGGTCGCCCGACTGCGTCCACTCGGCCAGGAATTCGTGGAGCCGCTCGATCTGGATGAACAGATGTCGGGCGCTTCGGACCTCGGGCGTCGCGCCGGTGAACGCGCTCACCGGATCGATCAAGTCGCTCGGGCCGTAGGTCGCGCCGCACTTGTCGCAATTGTCACCGTATTGGCCCGGCGCGCGGCACTGGGGACACGTGCCCTTCACCTGCCGGTCGGCCAGAAACGTGCCGGCCTGGGCGTCGTACAGTTGGGTCACTTCCTTCTCGACCACGAGGCCCGCCTTCCGAATCGCGGCCCAAATCTCCGCGCATTGCGCGCGGTTCTCCGGACTGTTCGTGCTGCCGTAGTGGTCGAACTCGATATGAAAACCAGCGAAGTCACGGACGTGGGCCTCCCGCATCCGGGCAATGAATGCCGCCTCGCTCGTCCCCTGCTGGGCCGCGCTCATCATAATGGCCGTGCCGTGAGTGTCGTCGGCGCAAAGGTAAATGCACCGATGGCCGCGAAGCTTCTGAAACCGCACCCACATGTCGGTCTGCAAGTACTCGACCAGATGGCCGATATGAATGTGGCCGTTGGCATAAGGCAACGCGCTGGTGACAAGAATCCGTCGCTGCTTCATTTTCCACTCCGACGCTCTTTCTATACCACGGATGTAGGCCGGGTCGTGACCCGGCGTTCAATCCCCGGTTCATGCCGGGTCACGACCCGGCCTACGGATCCGCGTTCATCCGCGGTTTCAAACTCACGCCTTGCCGGCCATGGCTTCGGCGAGGATTTTCGACGTGCTGGGCCGCATGATCCGCGGGTCCACCTGTTGGCCGGACACGAGGGTGGCCCGAACTTGCTTGCCCGAAATAAAGACAGGCTTCTCGTCCGGATGGTTCTCCATCAGATCGACGCGGCCCATCGATTCGTAATACGCGGCGAACCCGACCCGAAGCGGTTTAATGGCCAGGTGCCCACCCAGATGGTCAAAAACATCCTGGGCGTCGAAATCGCCCCAGATCGCCGTGCCGTCGTGATACGGGGCGTCGGCGTGCTTGCGTCCGATGATGATGTCGGAGAAACCGAAGTTCTGGCGATAAATGGCATGCATCACCGCCTCCGCCGGCCCGCCGTAGAACATTTTGATGTCCAAGCCAAGGAGGATCACCCGGTCGGGCACGGCCTCGCCGCGCGGTCCCCACAGCGCCGCGTCGCTGTCGCCCGAGCCCAGCGCGCGGTCCGTGATCAGCGTCTCGTAGGTGTGCATCCGCACGTCGGCCTGCACGTCGTCGCCCTTGGTCTCGCCGATCAACGGGTTGAGGCACGCGCCCGCGTTGTGCCCGGCGCGCAAGAGCGTCTCCAGCCCATAGACCAGGGCGTATTCATGGGCCCGGTGCAAGGGGTTGCGTGTCTGGAACGCGACCACGCGATCCCAACCCTTTTCGGCCAGCAGCTTGCGGACCTCGCGCGGCGACAGGACGTACTTGCCAAACCGCGGATGCTTGGGCTGCGGGAGCACCTGGACCGAGCCGCCCACCAGGTGCGTCTTGTCGGCGTCGCCCACGAGCACCATGTCCGCGCCCGGATGATCGGTCCGCTCGGTGCCGTAGACCCGGGTGAGGTACTTCATTTTGTCCCAGGGGAACACGTCGCTGACCGCGAGCGTGCCGATCACCCGACCGCCCGAGTTGGCAAGCGCGACTTCCTGGCCCGGCACGATCCGCTTGGCCAGTTCGGCCGTCACCGGCAGGCTGATGGGGATTGTCCAGGCGTACTTCTTCCCATTGTGTTCGATTACCTTTTCTTCGAGCACCCGATCGTAGGTCGCCCGATCCATCGGTCCGACCAACGGGCTGAGCCCCCCGTCGCCGAAGCGATAGACGCTCGAAACATCGGCCTCCGAGACGGGCACTTGGACGAGCGACTTGGCCCGGGCGAGCAACGGCTCGACGGCTTCTTTTTCGACAATGCGGCAAACAGGTTCGGCCAGTCCGCCGTGAACGGGAACGAGGGGCGACATGGGGAAGGATCCTTTTGTGAGGCAATGGTGTGCAAACACGGCCACCGTAGGTCAGGCTGTGCCTGACAAGAGCAACGGCTATCGGCAGCATGTCAGGCACAGCCTGACCTACCAATGGGGGTGGTTCAACGCGACGAGACCAATATAGCCGTCTGGGCGATTGGCTACAAGTTCGGCTGGGCCCGTACTCATCATGCTCCGCGTGATGGCAGGGAAACGCCTATGCAGGACGATGAAGACCTCGCGCAAAGCATGAGGAGTACGAGAAGGGTCTTGCGGAGAAGCTGCGAAAAGAGCGCGTCGGCTGCCGCGACGTAAAACGTCGAGCGGGCTCGATGGCTAACCGGGATTGCGTCCACGGTCGAGCTGCTTGCGCATGCTGTCCATGCCGCTCAGATCTGATACGCTTCCTTGTCGTTTTCGCCCGAGCGTCGGAGCAAGTCGGCCAGCGTGATTTTGTGGAGCATGTCGCGTTCCACTTTTTCCACGTCTTGCCAGGCCCGCAGGAGCACTTGGACGGCGGGTGAATCGGGCGACCCGCTGCACACTTTCCCTCGATTGGTTCTGTTTCCACCCTCGATGACGTCCATGACCTGTCCTAGGGAGACCTCGGAGGGCTTTTTGATCAGGCGGTATCCGCCGGCCGCGCCTCGGATGCTGGCCACGAGGCCGGCGCCCTTGAGTTGCAGAAGGATCTGCACCAGGAAGCGGGGGGGGACGCCATGGCGTTCGGCAATCTTCCGAATCCTGACGGGTTCGTCGGAACCGAAGCGAGCCGCCAGCTCGAGCATGGCGATACATGCGTACTCGGTTTTCGCTGAGATCTTCATGCCACTTCGCCCACGACTATAAAATGGTCAAGATTGTTAAGCCCTAGAGGAGGGGAAGACGGACCGACGGGA
>Ga0209342_10002084_pt1 | contig 21883 bp, 20 predicted proteins | sample RifCSP16_2_FD_184023 | JGI IMG/M metagenome (GOLD analysis project Ga0209342, IMG submission 184023) | Soil microbial communities from Rifle, Colorado - Rifle CSP2_sed 16_2 (SPAdes) (version 2) | ecosystem: Environmental > Terrestrial > Deep subsurface > Rock core/Sediment | place: Rifle... | reverse complement strand
GGCGCAGCGAGGAGACGAAGCGCTATGTCTTGTACCTCTTCATCGGCCTGGGCGCCGTCATTTCGCTGATCACGGTGGTCATCGCCCAGCTGAGCTGGCGCGGCTGGATGAAGGGGGTCCGCGCCCTGCTGCGCGGGGAGGGGCTGTTCCGGCCGGCCGCTGCGGATCATCCTCTCCCCATGCCGGAGCTTCATCCCATCGCCGGTGACCTGCGCACCCTGATCCGGGACATGGAGGCGGAATACCGGGCGCGCGACGAGAGCCAGGTTACATGGTCCCCGGACGCCCTTCGCGCCATCCTGCGGAACGACCTGCGCGGAGAGGACATTCTGGTCGTGTCCAACCGGGAGCCGTATATACACGTTCGCCGCGACGGCCGCATCGAGGTGTCGCGGCCCGCGAGCGGGTTGGTCACCGCGCTGGAGCCGGTCATGCGCGCCTGTTCGGGGACGTGGATCGCCCACGGCAGCGGATCGGCCGACCGCGAGGCGGTGGACGCCCACGACCGCGTCGCCGTTCCTCCCGGCAAGCCGGCCTACAGCATCCGCCGGGTCTGGCTCACGCACGAGGAGGAGGCGGGCTACTACTTCGGGTTCGCCAACGAGGGGCTTTGGCCCCTGTGCCACATCGCCCACGTCCGCCCGACCTTCCGTTCCGCCGATCGGAAACAATACATCGAGGTGAACCGCAAATTCGCCGATGCCGCCGTCGAGGAGGCGAAGACCCCCGATCCCATCGTACTGGTTCAGGACTACCACTTCGCCCTGCTGCCGCGGATGATCCGGGACCGGCTGCCCGAGGCAACCATCATCACCTTCTGGCACATCCCCTGGCCGAACCCGGAAGCGTTCGGCATCTGTCCATGGCGCAAAGAACTTCTCGACGGCCTCCTGGGCAGCAGCATCCTCGGCTTCCATACCCGGTTCCATTGCAACAACTTCCTGGATACCGTGGACCGGACGCTGGAGGCCCGGGTGGACCGGGAAACGCTCGAGGTCACCTATGGCGGAAAGTCGACGGCCGTGAAGCGATACCCGATCTCCATCGAGTGGCCGCCGGCCGAAGAGCTGATCCGAAAGCCGGTCTCGGAGTGCCGAGGCGAAGTGCGCAAACGGAACCATCTGCCTCCGGACCATTTCCTCGGCATCGGCGTGGACCGCCTCGACTATACCAAGGGGATCGTAGAGCGGTTACTTGCGGTCGAGCGCCTTCTGGAGATGCATCCGGGCTGGATCGGCAAATTCAGCTTCCTTCAGATCGCGGCCCCCAGCCGCTCGGCCATAGGGGAATACAGGGAGTTCGAGGCCCGTGTACGGGAGCTGGCCGGCAGGATCAACGACCGCTTTGCAAACGGGGGTGCACCGCCGATTTTGCTCAAAGTGGAACACCACGAGCCGCCCGATGTCTATGAGCACTACCGCGCGGCGGACGTGTGCTGCGTGACCAGCCTTCACGACGGCATGAACCTTGTGGCGAAGGAGTTCCTGGCTTCCCGCGACGACGATCGGGGCGTGCTGGTCTTGAGCCAGTTCACGGGCGCGTCCCGCGAGCTGCCCGAGGCGCTGATCGTCAACCCCTACGACATCGACCAGTGCGCCGCCGCGCTGCACATGGCCCTCACCATGCCGGTGACCGAGCAGCGCGACCGCATGCGCATCATGCGGGGCCTCATCAGCGAATTCAACGTCTACCGATGGGCCGGGCGCATGCTGCTGGACGCCGCCGGGATGCGCAGGCGCGGAAAGCTGCAGGATGATCGCAGGGCGGGATGAGATGAAACGCGAAGGCGGATATCGGAGTCTGTGGGTTTTCGACTTCGACGGGACCCTTTCCACCCTGGTCCCGAACAGGAATGCCGCGCGGTTGCACCCTGCGTGCCGTGCGCTTTTGAAAGACCTTGCAGCGGATTTAGGGAACCGGGTGGCCGTACTGTCCAGCCGCTCCCTCGAGGACCTCGCCTCCCGGGTTCCGATCCCCGACCTCTTCCTTGGAGGGGTAAGCGGGATCGAGTGGCGTCATCCGGGAGGCCACCGGATCCGGCCGGGAGAAAAGGCGGAAAGGAAACTGGAAGAAGTTCGGGAGTCGGTTCTTTCCGGGCTGGCGAGGCTTTCGGCATTCCCCGGAGTGGAGCTGGAAGACAAGCGATGGTCCGTTGCGGTGCATTTCCGCCGCGTTATGCCCGAGGCCCTGTCCATGCTGTCCCCCCTGATTCAGGACCTGAAAAAACATTCGGGGATCCGGGTTTTCGATGGCCCCGCCGTGGCGGATGTGCAGTTTTTCCCTTCGGTGAACAAATCTTTCGGCATCCGGAGACTTTGCAGGTTTCTCCGGTTCGATCCCTCCGGAGGGCGGATCTTCTATGCCGGCGATGACGAAAACGACGCACTGGCGATGCGGTGGGTGATCTCCAAGAAGGGGACGGCGATCATCGTGGGGGACAGGATCCGGGTTCGAGGCGCCCGTTACGTGGACCGGCCGTCGGACCTTGCGAGCGTCGTGCGGGAGATGGCCAATTTCGCCGCGCCGAGCAGAGGGGCGGCGGGGAGGAGGGCGAAGACAGGATGACCCGCTTTGAAGTCATGGATTGCGTCCTTCTCATCCGGATGAGCGGCCTGTCTCCGGCAATGAACCTGCGGGAGCTGCGGGACCGGATCGCGACCTGCAGCGAGAACGTGCTGTACCATCATTTCTGCGAGACCACGCTCCGGCCCACGTTCGACGACCCGGACTACCGGAACGACTTCGCGGTCTGGGCGAAGTTCTACCTGGGCGATCGCGTGCTGGCGGAGCGGCTCGGGATTCTCGACCCGTACTCCTACGAGCGCATGGAAGAGTTGCGGGCGGTCGTCCTGGAGGTCATCGACGACCGGCTCGGAGAGTTGACGATGGTCCCCTGGGTCCGACCCGGGGACGAATTTCTCTTCAAGGAAGCCACCACCGTGGTCTTCGACACGGGGGATCGGATCCGGCATCCGCGGGAGCTCGCCCCGGCCCTCCGGCGAATGACGAACGGGAGCATCTACTATCATTTTCTGGAGGCATTGCGGCGGCCCCCGATAGGGAAAGACGATTTTTCCACCTGGCTCCTCGAGGCGGGGAAGGAGTACGAGCCGTACCTCCGCTCACTGGGGACCATCGACTATCATTTCCACAGTCTCGCTCTCCTTCGCAAGGAGCTGGTGCGGGCGCTGACGCAGATGGAGGATGCGCGATGAGCGCCCCGCTGGCCGCCTACGAGGCGATCGTCAACTCCTCCGTCGTGGCGCAGTTGCGGCGCCTCGGGAAGAAACTCGCCGGCCGGCGAGTCGTCCACGTGAATTCCACACGGGAAGGGGGCGGCGTCGCGGAAATCCTGGAATGGATGGTCCCCCACATGCGGGACGTGGGAATCGATGCCTCCTGGGAGGTGATCCACGGGACGCCGCGGTTCTTCGAGATCACGAAGGGGATCCACAACGGCCTGCAGGGGAAGCCGGTCGAGTTGTTGAAGAAGGACTGGAAGATCTACCAGGACGTCAACGAGGAGAACGCGGCGAGACTCAGGCCCCTCCTGAAGGAGGCGGACGTCGTCATCATCCACGATCCCCAGCCGGCCTACCTGCTGAATCTCTGCCCCAACCGCAAGGGGAAGTGGATCTGGCGAGGGCACATCGACATCAGCCGTCCCTTCCGCCCCGTCTGGAAGGTCCTGCGCACCATCGTGGACAAGTACGACGCCAGCATCTTCTCGATGGCCGAGTTCGCGCAGTCGCTCCCGCATCCGCAGTTCCTGGTCCCGCCGAGCATCGATCCCTTGAGCGAAAAAAACCGGGAGATGACCCCTGCGGAGCTTTCGAGAGTCCGCGCAGAGTCGGGGCTCGACCCGGACCGCCCGCTGCTCGTCCAGATCTCCCGGTTCGACCGGTTCAAGGACCCGGTCGGGGTGATCCAGGCGTACCGGCTGGTCCGCAAGGTGGCGCCCGTACAGCTTGTCCTGGCCGGAGGCGGGGCGACGGACGACCCCGAAGGAAAGGCCGTTTTCGATGAGGTGATGGAGGCGGCAGAGGGAGACCCCGACATCCACATTCTCCTTCTTCCTTCCGGGGCCCACGCAACCATCAACGGCCTCCAGCGCCTGTCGGACATCATCCTGCAGAAATCGACCCGGGAGGGATTCGGCCTGACGGTTACCGAAGGCCTGTGGAAGGGGAAACCGGTGATCGGGGGAGACGTGGGGGGGATCCGCCTGCAGGTAATCAATCATCATACCGGATTTCTCGTCAACACGCCCGAGGGGGCGGCGCATCGCATCCGTTATCTCTTGCATCATAGCGAACGGATAAAGGAAATGGGGGAGAGCGGCCGCGAGTTCGTCCGGGAAAACTTCCTGCTGACCCGTCATCTCCGCGAATATCTCACCCTGATGCTCGCGATCCGGAGCGGGAGGGAACAACGGATCCTCCTCGTGTAGACGTAGATCCGTTCGCGCCCGTTAAAAGAGACGTCAGTCGATAAAATCCTCGAGCTCGGCGACCGTGAAGCCCGCATTCCGGAGCGTCGCCTTGACGGCCGGCACGTCGATCGTCACGAGGCGCAGGAACGCGGCGAACCGGTCGCGGTGAGGCGCCAGGACGAGGCTTCGGATCTCGATCCCTTGATCGGCGATGAGGTCGACCAGCTTCCGCACCGATGTTGCGTCCCGGGGGAGGAGGACCTCGATCCGGACCCCGATCCCTTCGATGTCCAGCGTCTCGATGAGGGCCGCCAGGACGTCCGCCTTCGTGATGATCCCGACCATGCGGCTCCCCTCGGCGACCGGGAGGGCCCCCAGCCGCTTTTTCTGGAGCACGAGAAGGGCGTCCTCCACCGTGTCCCACGGGGTCACGGTGATGACCTCCCGGGTCATGATCTCCCCGACGGTCATCGTGGCCGCAGCGGCGCCGCCGGGGGAGGAATCCCGCACCGCGGCGTTGCGGATATCCGAGTCGGAGACGATCCCGACGAGCTTGCCGTCCCGGACGACCGGCAGCCGATGGATCCGGTTCCCGGCCAGGAGATCGGCCGCCTGTTTGAGCGTGTCCTCCGGCGCGGCCGTGATCACCTTTTTCGTCATCATTTTCCCGACGAACATGGCCTAGCTCCTTCCCTGAAGCGCCTTCAGATGGGCGATGGCGGACGATGCGAAGGCGGGACGGTGATACCCCCCCTCGAGGACGGAGACGACCCTCCCTCCACAATGCCGGTCCGCCGCTTCGCAGATCTTCCGGGTCATCTGTTCGTACGACCGCTCCGTCAGCTCGATGTCGGCGATGGGGTCGTCCCTGTGGCCGTCGAAACCCGCGGAAATCAGGATCAGGTCCGGCCGGAACCGGTCGATCTCGGGGACGACGTCCCTGTCGAAAAGCTCGACCAGCTCCGCATCTCCCGCATGGGGCCGCAAGGGGAGGTTCAGAGTGGTTCCCTGGCCGGGCCCCTTCCCCCGCTCCATCCGCCTTCCGGTGCCGGGGAAGCAGAACGTCGGGTGCTCATGGAAACTGCAGAAGAAGGTGAGGGGGTCCTCCTCGAAGAGATCCTGGGTCCCGTTCCCGTGGTGGACGTCCCAATCCAGGATGAAGATTCTTTCGATGCCGTACGCGGCCCGCGCGTGCGCGGCCCCGACCGCGACGTTGTTGATGAAGCAGAATCCCATTGCCTGCTTCCGCGACGCGTGGTGCCCCGGGGGCCGGACCGCGCAGAAGACGTTTTCCACCCTCCGGTTCATCACGGCGTCCACGCCCGCCATGACGCCACCCGCCGCCAGGAGCGCGATTTCGTAGCTCTCCAACGAGATCGAGCAGTCGCGCGTCTCGAAGTGGGCCGCCCCGCTCGCCGCAGCCGCACGGAACGCCTCGAGATAGGCCGCGTCGTGGACCTTCGCCAGGATTTCCGGGTCCGCGGAGTACGGTTTCAGGAATACCAGGCTGTCCCGGAGTCCGTCGGCGTCGACGGCCGAAAGGAGCACCTCCAGGCGCCTGGGGTTTTCGACATGGCCCGGGCGCGTCCTGTGCTCCAGGTACCTGTCCGAATAAACGAACCCCGTGCGGCGCGGAGTGCCGGTGTAGATGACCTTGTATCCGTCCCACGGATTCGACGCGAGGAGGAATGCCTTCCCCACGGGAAGAAAGAATTCCTCCGAGTACTCCCCGTCCCTCTCGAGGGCGTAATACCCTTCACGGTTCCGGTAGGCCGGGATTTTCAGGTCCCTCCGGAACAGCGCGACATCGTAAACGTGGTTCAGCCGGTCGATTTCCCACTCCCGTACCGGAAGTTCCTTCGACCGGACCAGCGCCTTGAGCCGTGTCCTCATCCGCGCCACCCCGGATTCGTCCAGGCAGTCGAACCCCTCTTTCGCCCAGTAATACTTCCCCACGGAGAGGGAGGCCTTGAGGCGGAACTGGTGGTATCCCAGCCTGCCGAAGAGGCCCTCGTAGTACCGGAACAGGGCGGAGGCATATCCGGAGCTCTGCTCCCTCAGGCTGATGTTCTCGATGTAGACGATCTTGAGCGTCCGTTCCCGGAAGAGCCCGAGCAGTCCCTCGCCTCTCTCGAACTCCGTTCGGAGGGCCAGGGTCATCTCGCCGATGTGCTCGCGGCCGTGGCCGATGCGGGTGTCGTAGATCAGCCGGTCCCTGGCGAACAGGAGGAGGGTTTCCCGGTGCTCGAACCCGTGGATCGCGGGGCCCAGGAGCTCTAGGAGACGGAGCGGGGAGATGCGGTTCCCGAAGAGGCCCCCCCACAGGGCCAGCAGCTTCCGGGGCGGCGGCGGTTCCTGGAGGAGGAATTTCGCGCCCCCCTCGGACTTCTTGAGGATTTCGGGGTTCACCTCGGCGCCGAACAGGATGCGGTCCCCGATCAGCCGGGAGAACTCCCCGAGGATCCGGTCATCCTCCAGGGGGGCGTCGGAGAGGACCTGTTCACCGGACAACGCTCCGGGTTTTTCGCTCATGAGTCGACGATAACACAGGGCGAACGGGGGAAAAAAGAAAGGGCCCCGATAAGGGGCCCTTCCGTGAAACCGTTGAACGCAGCCGGGAAGGAGGCCTGGATCAGGCTCCCTTGAAGACCGGCCTCTTCGAGAAGAAGCAGAGCACCAGCCCGACCGCGCACACCACGGTGATCGCGTACATGGCGTTCGTGAAGGCGCCCGTGGTGGTCTTGATGTAGTCGATCATGTAGGGTCCGCCCAGGCCGGCGCAACCCCACGCCGTGAACAGGTAGCCGTAGTTCTGGCCGAGCGACTTCGTCCCGAAGTAGTCCGCCGTGAGCGAGGGCATCAGAGCCAGGTATCCCCCGTAGGAGAAGCCCACGATGCAGATCCCGACCAGCCATTTGATGAACGTGTCCGAGTTGGGGAGGATCAGGGCGAACGCCACGATGTACTCCGCGAACAGCAGCATAACGGTCTTCTGCCGGCCCAGCTTGTCGGAGACCGCCCCGTGCGCCAGGCGGCCGAGGCCGTTCAATAGCGCCATGATCCCGAGTCCGCCCGCCGCGACTGCCCTGTCCAACTTGGCGACTTCCAGCCCGATCGGAACGGCCTGCCCGATGATCATGAGGCCCGCGGCCGCGCCGAAGAAGTAGATGATCCACAGGAGCCAGAATTGACCCGAGCCGACTATTTCGTTCGGGGCCCAGTCGGCTTTCTGTGCGACACCGGCGGCCGGAGTCGGCGGGGTCCATCCGGCCGGCTTGTACCCGGCGGGAGGAACCTTGAAGACCGCTCCCGCGCCGCAGACGCACACGATCATGATCACGCCTACGACGTAAAAGGTGTTGGCAAGCCCCACGCTGATGATCAACTTGCTGATAAGTGGCCCGAACACCAGGGTGCCCGCGCCGAACCCGAACACCGCGAGGCCGGTAATCGTCCCCCGCATGTCGGGGAACCACTTGATGCAGGTTGCGATCGGGGTCACGTAGGCGAACCCGACGCCCAAACCGCCGAGAATTCCGTAAGCGAACACCAACCCGCCGATCGTCTGGTATAGCGCCCCCGATAAAAGGGCACCGAAGCCCAGGAGCAATCCGCCGAAGATCGCGACCTTCTTGGGTCCCGCCTTGTCCTGCCATCTTCCGGCGAAGATCATCCCCACCGCGAAGAAGAAGAGCGAGGCCATGAACGGGTAACCGACCTGCTTCACGGTATAGCCCAGTTCCTTCATCATCGGTGCCCGGAAAACCGACCAGGCGTACAGGACACCGAGGCAGAGCTGCATGACCAGCGCCGCAACGACCATCAACCAACGATTTGTTAATTTCTCTTCCGCCATTCGTTACCCCTCCTTCAGGTTTATCACTCCTATCATCTCCCCCAGTTCCAAACCCTTCTTGCCCAGGCTGCAGGTCCTCGGACCACCTCCTTTCCGACATAAAAACAGTTTTACCCTGTAAAATAAGTACCCCTATTTTTACCTCAACCGGGAAACGGGTGTCAAGAAAATATGTAAACATGGTTTTATTGAATCGGATTCCGCTTCCAGTGGAGGGGGAAACCGCAGTAGCTGCGCGGGACAGAATTTAAAACAGTTTATATATTCAATCGTTATCGTGCCGGCGGGAAATTCTTGACCGGCCGGGAATCGTTCCCCGCCGCCTGTTCATCCAAAAAGCAACAAAGCTAAAGATGCCCGAGGAGGACACGATGGGGACTCCCTTTCATGAGATCAAGACCGTTCCGGCGATGAAGGCGATCGGCTGCCGGGTCGACGTTTCCCTCTGGAACGTGGACACCGCCTTCTCCCGCCTCTACGACAAGGCGCTGGAGCACAAGCTTCTCTTCCGGGAGCCTGCCTTGGGGATTCGCCGCGAAGGGCTTGGGATGCCGGACGCCTTCCATGCCGATTACGAGGTTCTCTTCCCGCTGGCGGGAGAGCCGGAGGGTCAAGTCCCCGGCGCCGAGTTCCTGGATCTGCCCGAGCAGGAGATGGCGTCCTTCGTCCATCGGGGCCCCTACCACTGGATTTCCTGCACCTACGAAAAAGTTCTGGAGTGGCTCCGGGAGAACCGGTATGTTGTAGTCGGGGAGCCCCGGGAAGTTTTCTTCGTGGCTCCCGATCCGCATTCCGGAGGGACGCAGGACGACATGCTGACGGAGATCCAGGTCCCCGTCCGGAAGGCGGCCTAAGCCCGCGGGGAAAACGGTTCGTTGAGCGACAGGGAAAAGATTTTCCTTACGCATCTTTCCTCGTGCGCCGGTTGAGCGTCGAAGCTGGGGCAGGGGGTCCTTGCCCGGATACTCGCCGCTCTTCCCCCTCCGTCCGACCCTCGCGTGATGGTGGGGACTTCCCACGCCGACGACGCCGGCATCTTCCGTTTGGATGAGGACCGGGCGCTGATCGCCACGCTGGATTTCTTCACGCCGATCGTGGATGACCCGTATGTCTACGGGGCCATCGCGGCGGCCAACTCGCTGAGCGACATCTACGCGATGGGGGGCGAGCCCCTGTACGCACTGGCGATCGCGGCATTCCCCGAAGACCCGAAACTGCTTCCCCTGCTCGCGGATGTGATGGCGGGGGCCGTCGACAAGGCGAAAGAAGCCGGGATCTGCATCATCGGCGGCCACACGGTCAAGGACAAGGAGCCGAAGTTCGGGCTGTCGGTGACGGGCAGCGTCCACCCGGAAAAGGTCTGGGACAACCGGGGGGCCAGGGCCGGGGACTTCATCGTTCTGACCAAGCCGATCGGGACGGGTGTGGCGACCACCGGGATCAAGTGGAAGATCGCTCCGAAGGAGACGGAGAACGCCGTTATAGAGTCCATGTCGCGGCTGAACGCCGCCGCCGCCCGCGCGGGGCGAGAGGCGGGGATCCACACCGCCACCGATGTGACGGGGTTCGGTCTTCTCGGGCATCTCCTCGAGGTGATGGAAGGCAGCGACCTTTGCGCCGAGATACGCCATTCTGAAATACCGGTCTTCCCGGGGGTGCGGGAGTTGATGAAGCGGCGCTTCCGCCCGTTCCTTGCGGCGTACTCGCACTTTCCCGGTGCGCAGTGGGCCCACCGCCGGTTCGGCATCGCGCCGGTTCCCGGCGGGACCCGTGACAACATCGCGTACCAGCATGCGATGGTCCGCTTCCCTCCGCTCTTCCCGGAGGAAGAGGCTCTCCTCCTGGCGGACCCTCAGACGTCCGGGGGGCTCCTCCTGTTCGTGCCGGAGGACCGGACGGATTCGCTGCGAAAGGCGCTCTCCGATGCCGGGGTGATGGCCTGGTGGATCGGCCGCACCCACGCGATGGTCTCCCCCGGAATGCCGCGGATCACGGTGGTGTAAAGTAGAGGGACGTTAAAGTAGAGGGACGTTCTTAAACTTTTTAAGGGTGTCCCCTGACAGATGAAATTCAAAAACGCCCCCAAATAATATCGGAGGTGGATGGATGGACCGTCTTTCCTCGATAGGGCTCCTCGCTTCCCGCATCCTGCTGTCCGGAATTTTCCTGTTCTCGGGAACGAGCAAGATCTTCGCCTTCGCGCAGACCCAGGCCTTCATGGCCGGCAAAGGGATGCACATGACGGCGCTCTTCCTCGTCCTCGCCATCCTCTTCGAGGTGGGCGGCGGCCTCTCGGTCCTGCTGGGTTATCTCCCGAGGCTGGGAGCCCTGATTCTGGTCCTCTTCCTCATTCCGACCACGCTTGTCTTCCATCGCGCTCTTGGCGATCCCGGCCAGGTGGTCCATTTCGCGAAGAACCTGGCGATCCTGGGCGGCCTGTTGGCGATCCTTGCCGTGGGCGGAGGGGAGTTCTCTCTCGGCGGCCGCAAGCCGCGCGCATGAAGATCCTCCGTTTACTTTAAAAGTTCAAGAACGTCCCTGACTTTTGGGGTGGTATGATGCCTTGAAAAGCTGACCCGGGGGTGGAGAGATGAGCAAGGTAGACATCGGGCGAGTGCGGTCGCTTACCGTCAAGTGCCTCTCCGAGGTGGCCTGGCACGACAGCAACAGGATGCGGCAGGACGTCAAGGAATCGGGCGGCCTGCAGGCCGACCAGTTCGACGTCAAGTGGACCCCGGAGAACGCCGCCGGCGTGTCGGCCCTGATCGAAACCGTGGACGGCGGCGGCCGCCCCCGGAAAATCTTGATGGACGTGGGCTGGGACGTCGCCTACATGGACGGGGTTTTCCACCGCGAGGGGATCGATGGAATGCTCTCCCGCGGGGAGATCGATTTCCTCTACATCACCCACGAGCACGTCGACCACTTCTGGGGCCTTCCCGCCGCGCTGAAATACCGCCCCGACGTTAAAATCCTGATCCCCTCCGGATTCACGGAGAAGAGCGGGGAACTCCTGCAGAAAAGCAGCCACACGGGGAGAGTCGTGGAGCTTGGGCCGGAAGCGCCACACGTCCTTTTCCCCGGCTGCGCATCGGTCACCTTCGACATTCCCATCTTCCTCAAGACCCACGGAGAGCAGGCGCTCTACTTCCACGTGGAGGGGCGGGGGATGGTCACCGTCACCGGATGCTGCCACCCCGGCGTGATCGGGCTCCTGGAATACGCCGAGGAGGCGTTCGGGGGGTTCACGGAATTCCACGGGATCTACGGGGGGCTGCACATCGCCCCGTTCGAGGAGTGGGGACCCGCGCAGGAAGAGCTGCTGGACAAGCTGAAGACGTACCGGCTCCAGCAGCTGGCATGCAACCACTGCACGGGCATCCTCACCGTCCAGAAGATGCTGGAGCGCGGGATGCCCGTCGTCCGCGGGACGGGAAGCCGCGGCAGCAAAAGCGAGTATTACGTGGGGAACGGGGACACGGTCGTCTTTTGACGCCGGCCGGCACCGGTTTATCGGGAGGTTCCGTTCCATCGCTCGATGAGCGCCGCCACCGCCGCGGTCATCTCCGCGATGCCTTCCACCGGGATCTTTTCGTCCACGCCGTGGATGCGGCCCATGTCCTCCCTTGCCATCAGGAGCGGCATCAGCCCGTAGGTCTCCACGCCGACCGCCCGGAAGAAGCGAGAGTCGGTGAACCCGGTGGACATGTAAGGGACCACGACCGCGTCGGGGTGGACGGCCCGGACCGCGTCCGACACGGCGTCGAAGAGCGGGCCGCGCGGAGAACCCGACGGCCGCTCCGAGAAGATCGTCTCCACGGAGACGTCGAACTCGCTGACCATCTCCCGGACCTGGCCCGTCACGCGCTCCGGATCCTCGCCGGGGAGGATCCGGCAGTCGACCGTCCCTTCCGCCAGCATGGGGATGACATTGGGCTTGAACCCCGCGGCAAGCGTGGTGATGGCGAAGGTGTTGCGCAGGAGCGGATCGGTCTCGGGGAACTGCTTGGTGAACGCCTCCAGCGCCGCCGCATCCACGGGGCCGCCCGTGAGTTCGTCCGGATCGAGCCGGATCCTCCCCTGCGCGAAGAGGACGCGCAGCATCTCCCGCACCGGATCGGTCAACCGGGCCGGGCTCCGGTGGGACGCGATCCTTCCCATCGCCCGGGAAAGTCTCGCCGGGGCATCCCTGGCGGAAGGGCGGCTGCCGTGCCCCGCACGCCCGGAAGCCGACAGCTTGAGCCACAGCGGTCCCTTCTCCCACAGGTTCACCAGGAAAAATTTCCCCGGGCCGAAGATGTCCCGCACCCCGACTCCCCCCTCGTTCATCCCGTATGCTCGGCCGAAGGAAATCGGCAGGTTCCGGATGAAGTACTCGGCCCCTTCCCCTCCGCCGACCTCCTCGTCGGAGTTGGCGACGAAATAAAGTTTCCGGCGCAGCCTCCCCGATTTCGCGGCGCCGATCGCCGCGCACAGGTGCGCCACGCCAAGCCCCTTGGTGTCCAGAGTCCCCCGGCCGTACATAACGCCGTCCCGGATTTCTCCCGAGAAGGGGGGGACGCTCCACTCCTCCGCCCGCGCGGGGACCACGTCCATATGGTGGATGAGGATCAGCCCCGGCTCCTCCGTCCCGCCGACGTGACACAGGACGTTGGGTTTCTCGGGCCGGGCGCCGAAGGTGATGGGGGTGAGGCCTTGTTCCACGAGGACCCTGCATAAAAGTTCGGCCGCCGCGCGGCAGTCCCCGGGAGGATTGGAGGTGTCGATCCGGACGTACTCCCGCAGCAGCGCCACCGGGTCCATCATTGAATTATCCCTCGATAACCCATTAGAATGCACTAAAGTCAGGGACGTTCTTAAACTTTTTAATGAACGTTCCAAACAACTTTATCTGGGGGACGTTCTTCAACTTTTTCCTCGATGGAAGCGGGGATTTTAAAAAGTTGAAGAACGTCCCCGAACTTCAGATAAAGTTGTTTGGAACACCGGCATAAAAAGTTGAAGAACGTCCCTGGTCTTAAGTAACTTTGAGGATGAGGTCATGCAAAAGGCGCTGATCACCGGCATCACCGGCCAGGACGGCTCGTATCTCGTCGAATTGCTGCTGTCGAAGGATTACGAGGTCCACGGCCTCATCCGCCGGGCCTCCACCTTCAACACGGGGCGGCTTGGCCACATCTACGTAGATCCCCACATCCCCGACGCCCGCATGTTCCTGCATTACGGCGACCTCTCCGACTCGGGGCAGCTCACCAACCTGATCTACAACCTCCAGCCGGACGAAATCTACCACCTGGGCGCGCAGAGCCACGTCCGGGTCTCCTTCGACATCCCGGAGTACACCGGCGACATCACCGGCCTTGGCACGACCCGGATCCTGGAATCGGTGCGCCGCGCAGGCGTCAAGGCAAGGTTTTACCAGGCCTCCTCCAGCGAGATGTTCGGATCCTCGCCGCCGCCGCAAAGCGAGAAGACGCCCTTTTTCCCGCGCTCCCCCTATGGGGCGGCCAAGGTGTATTCCTACTGGATGGCGGTCAATTACCGGGAAGCGTACGGCATGTTCACCAGCAACGGGGTTCTCTTCAACCACGAGTCGCCCCGGCGCGGGGAGACGTTCGTCACCCGGAAAATCACCCGCGCGATCGCCGCCATCCGGGCGGGAAAGCAGAAGGACCTTTTCCTGGGGAACCTGGACGCCCGGCGCGACTGGGGATTCGCCTCCGAGTACGTGGAGGCGATGTGGCGGATCCTCCAGCACGAGAAAGGTGACGATTTCGTCGTGGGAACGGGGCAGTCGAACTCGGTCCGGGAGTTCGTCGAGGAGGCGTTCTCCTACGCGGGGCTGGACTGGAAGGCGCACGTGAAGATCGACCGGAAATATTTCCGCCCCACGGAGGTCGAGAACCTGGTCGCCGACGCTTCCAAGGCGCGGAAGCTCCTGGGCTGGGAGCCGAAGGTCACCTTCAAGGAGCTGGTCCGCATCATGGTCGACGCCGACATGGAGGAAGCCGGCCTGACGCCCCCGGGCGAAGGGAGAAAAATCCTCGCCTCCAAAAGTTTCTCTGTCGGCTCGAAACTTTAATCGGGGACGTACTTAAAAACTTTTATGTTAGGAGAGAATAGGGACGTTCTTAAAACTTTTTAGGCTCTCAGGTACGTTCTTGAACTTTTGTTTCGTTGTGCGAGAAAAGTTCAAGAACGTCCCTGATAAAAAGTTTTAAGAACGTCCCCGGCATTAAGTTGAGTTTCTTCAAGGGCAAAAAAATTCTCGTCACCGGCGGGGCGGGGTTCCTCGGAGAGCCGGTCATCCGGAAGCTCGTCGGGTGGGGAGCGGACCCGGGAAACATCTTCGTCCCCCAGTTTCCCGAATATGACCTGCGCCGCCCCGAGGCCTGTTCGAAGGTTGCAGCCGGGCAGGACATCGTCATCCACCTCGCGGCCAACGCCGGCGGGATCGGCTGGAACCGCGCGCACCCCGGCTCCCTGTTCTTCGACAATGCGGCGATGGGCATCCATCTCATGGAGGAGGCCCGCAAAGCAGGCGCCCAGAAATTCGTCCAGATCGGGACCGTGTGCGCCTATCCCTTCCTGCCGCCGCGGATCCCGTTCAAGGAAGACGACCTCTGGGAAGGGTATCCGGAGCCGACCAACGCCCCGTACGGCATCGCCAAGAAGATGCTGATGGTGATGGGCCAGGCGTACCGCGCCGAATACGGATTCAGCGTGATCTACCTCCTGCCGGTCAACCTGTACGGTCCCCGGGATCATTTCTTCGAGCCGGAGAAGTCGCACGTCATCCCCGCGCTTATTCAGAAGTTCGTGGAGGCAAGGGAGTCCGGGGCGGCGCAGGTGGAAGTCTGGGGGAGCGGCTTCTACCAGGGGGTTCCGGTATCCCGGGAGTTCCTCTACGTGGAAGACGCGGCGGAGGGGATCGTCCTTGCGACGGAGCGTTACGACAAGCCGGAGCCGGTCAACATCGGCGCCGGGCGGGAGATCGCCATCAACGATCTGATCGAATTGATCCGGCGGCTTACGGGATTCACGGGCAAGATCGTCCGCGACCTCACCAGACCCGACGGGCAACCGCGCCGCTTCCTGGACACCACGCGCGCCAGGGAGGAGTTCGGGTTCGTCGCACAGACCTCCTTCGAGGAAGGGTTGCGCAAGACGATCGAATGGTATAAGCAGCACCGAAAGTAAAGGGACGTTCTTAAAACTTTTTATGGCTTTCAGGGACGTTCTTGAACTTTACTTTTTAAACGGTGACGAACGCCTGGGGACGTTCTTGAACTTTTTCAGGCGAACACTCGGCGAAAGTTCAAGAACGTCCCCAGGCGAAAAAAGTAAAGTTCAAGAACGTCCCTGATAAAAAGTTTTAAGAACGTCCCCGAGTCAAGTAACTTATTAAGGAGCGAACATGAAACGGATCCTGGTGACCGGCGGCGCGGGATTTATCGGTTCGCATCTGTGCGAGCGGCTCCTGACTCGTGGGGACGAGGTGCTGTGCGTCGACAACTTCTTCACCTCGCGCCGGCAGAACATCCTGCACCTGCGCGGCAACCCGATGTTCGAGTTCCTGCGCCACGACATCACCTGGCCGCTCTACGTGGAAGTGGACGAGATCTACAACCTCGCCTGTCCCGCCTCTCCCGTCCATTACCAGTTCGACCCCGTGCAGACCACCAAGACGAACGTCCACGGCGCCATCAACATGCTGGGGTTGGCCAAGAGGCTGAAGGTAAAGATCCTGCAGGCCTCCACCTCCGAGGTCTACGGCGACCCGGCCGAGCACCCGCAGAAGGAAACGTACTGGGGGAACGTCAACCCGATCGGCCCGCGTGCATGCTACGACGCCGAGACGGAGATCCTGACGGAGGAGGGCTGGGTTGCATTCCCCGAGCTGCGGCAGGGCACGGCGGTCGCGACCTTGGCCGAAACGGGCGAGGTCGAGTATCACATCCCCGACGAGATCATCTCCTGCCCGTACGTGGGCGATTTGTTGCGTTTTGCCAACTCCAAGTTCGACTTCGCCGTAACCCCCAACCACCGTATGTACGTGCGCAGCAAGACCGGCAAGATGCGGTTCCTCCGGGCAGACGAGCCTCGCCGTTGGCCGGCTTGGCGAGTCCCGACCGGCGCCCCCTTCGATGGCGAGGAGGTCGAGTGGTTCGACCTCGACGTGCCGCCGCGCGACGCCAAGATCCGCAAGGCTCGCATCCGCATGGACGACTGGCTGGAGTTCCTCGGCTACTATATTTCGGAAGGCTGCGTCCACGTCCGGCGCCGGGTGCGCGAAGTGGGCGGTCGCGACTACGACGTCGCGGACAACAATATTCTCATCGCACAGGCGGAGGGCGACGGCCGTAACCGGATGATCCGCTGCCTCGAGCGCCTCGGGTTCAACTTTTTCGCTTCCGACGATCATCAGCTCCGTATCTGCAGCAAGCAGCTCGCCGAGATCCTCGCGCCGCTCGGCAAGGCGGGCGACAAGTACATCCCGCGAGAGCTCCTCAGGCTCTCGCGGCGTCAATCGACAATCCTGCTCGATGCCCTCACCCTCGGCGACGGTTCCCGGCGCGGCGACGGCGGTTGCTACTGGACCAAGTCGGAACGTCTCGCCGATGACGTGCAGGAACTGGCACTGCGGTGCGGATACGCGGCGTCGAAGTCGCTCACGCCCGGTCGCGACATCTACCGCGTCAACCTCCGGCCTCCGGTCGAGGAGAAGCTGGTGGATCCGGAACGGCTTCGCTACGCGGGCAAGGTCTACTGCGTGGACGTCAAGAACCACGTCATCTGCGTGCGCCGCCACGGGCGGGCCGCCTTTTGCGGCAACTGCTACGACGAAGGCAAGCGGTGCGCCGAGACGCTCTTCTTCGACTATCACCGCCAGCACAAGATTCCGATCCGCGTCGTGCGGATCTTCAACACTTTCGGCCCCCGGATGCACCCCAACGATGGCAGGGTGGTTTCCAATTTCATCCTCCAGGCGCTGAAAAACGAGCCGATCACCATCTACGGCTCGGGGAATCAGACCCGCTCCTTCTGCTACGTGGACGATCTGGTCACCGCGATGATCGCGATGATGGACCAGGACGAGATGGTGGGCCCGGTGAACCTCGGCAACCCGAGGGAGAACTCCATCAAGGAGCTGGCGCTGATGATCAAGGAGCTTGCCGGCTCCTCCTCGAAGATCGTCTACAAGCCCCTCCCGCAGGACGACCCGGTTCGCCGCAGGCCGGACATCACGCTGGCGAAGCGGAAACTCGGCTGGGAGCCGAAAGTCCCGGTCCGCAAGGGGCTCGCCCGCACGATCGCCTATTTCCGGGACCTAAAGTAAAGGGACGTTCTTAAACTTTTCAGAAAAGGGACGGGGTTAAAAAGTTTAAGAACGTCCCTACAGAAAAGTTTTAAGAACGTCCCTGGAGGAAAGTTAATGACCCGCAAAGCGTTTCTGGTCGGGATCAACCGGTACCCGGACCCGCGCAACAACCTGAAAGGGTGCGTCAACGACGCGCTGCTGATGGCCAAGACGCTGCGCGAGCAGTACGGCTTCTCCGGCACGGCGGACATCAAGCTCCTCACCGACGAGCGCGCGACGACGGCCAACATCCGAAAAGGGCTCGAGGGACTGGTTGCCGCCGCCGCCCCCGGCGACTCCCTCGTATTCCACTACTCCGGCCACGGCGCCCAGGTCCGTGACATCCACGGCGACGAGCTCTCCGACAATCTCGACGAGATCCTCTGCCCCTACGACCTCGACTGGGACCACCCCTTCACGGACGACGACCTGGCAGAGATCTGCCGCGAGGTCCCCAAAGGGACGCTCTTCACCGTCATCCTCGACTGCTGCCACTCCGGCACGGGCTTGCGCAACTTCCTGCGCCCCGACCTGCCGATCCGGTACAAGTTCCTCCCCGCCCCCGTCGAGGTGCGCCACCGCTCCGAGCCCCGGATCGAGAATCGGGGGATCGACCGCTCCGTCACGCTCACCGGCCCCGACAAGGCGCTTCCCGTCCGCCGTTTCGGGATCAGCCTCTCGAAGACGAACGCCGTCCTCATCGCCGGGTGCCGCTCCGACCAGACCTCCGCCGACGCCTGGATCGACGGCGACTACCACGGCGCCCTTACCTATTACCTGTGGCGCTCCCTCCGCGACATGAAGTGGAAGGGAACCTACCGCAAGCTGATCGCCGAGACCGGCGACGCCCTGGCCGATCACAATTTCGACCAGGTCCCCCAGCTGGAGGGGCCGGCCCGGCTGATCTCCTCTCCGATTTTCGGGCAGGCAGCGGGGTAAAAAGGGGACATTAAAAAGTTTAAGAACGTCCCCGGGCTTTAGTTTTCTGGGCTTTAGTTTTCTTGCGCGCGGAGGGCCTTTCGGATAAAATCGGAAGGATTTACGATAAGGTCCGAGCTGCATCAGGTGCGGTATCCACGGGGGGGTCTGATGGGCCGCTGATGCCTTTCCGGCCGGAGGTCCATAGATGGATCCGAAGTGGTATCTCCTAAAAACCAAGGCGCTGAACGAAGCAAAAATCTACACCCGTCTTACGGAAGCCGGGTTCGAAACGCTCTATCCGAAAATCCTTAAGAAAGTCAAAGGGAAAGTCCGGTTCGACGTCCGCCCGTTCTTCCCCACATACCTGTTCGTCCGCTTCGCCATCGAGCAGCTGCGCACCATCCGGTACACCCGCGGCGTGGCGCGCGTGGTGTCCTTCGGCCCCGAACCCCAGGAGGTGGATCCGGAAATCATCGAGACGGTCCGCAGGCGGATGGACGAATCGGGGATCGTGACGTTGGTCAAGCCGCCCGTCGAGTGGAAACCGGGCGAAAAAATCAAGATCGGGGACGGACCCTTTGCCGGCCTGGACGCGATCTTCGTGGAGGCACTGCCGGACCGGGAAAGAGTGGTCCTCCTCCTGGAAGCGGTGTCGAGCTTCCGGGTGATCCTCAAGAAGGAGGTCATCGAGGGATAGGGTATCGATGCCGCCCGCGGCATCCGTGCAATCAACCATTGCAGCTCTACCGGTTGAGTGACCATCAGCGGACACCTGCTTTGCCCCATATCCCCGGTTACCGGGGACGCAGCCCCTTTGACCCCTAGTGGCGGTAGCCTGCTCGCCGCCCGTTTTCGATCCCCTTTGTCGATTCTCCGATCTTGAGGTAACATCGCCTTCATTGCTTACATCCCGGAATTTCCCCGGCAGGTGAGGATGAAAACGGGTTCCCGAGTTCTCAGGAACGCCCTGATCTTGATGACTTACGGGCGCGTGAAAACGCGATCGCGGTTCCGGAGGCACGATGGCGTTCATCGTCAATAAATCCCTCATCTGGGACTACGACTTCTCCGAAGAAGATTACGGCACGGAGGAGTTCCGCCGCTTCTACGTCGGCCGGGTCCTCGCCCGGGGAAGCGACGCCGACCTGAAGGGGATCGGACTGGAGGCCGTCCGCCGTTACCTTCCCGATTTGGACATCCCTCGCGACAAGCGGGAATTCTGGGAGTGGTATTTCGCCCGCAAGGCCGGATAAGGTGACAAGGGTTCTGACACCGTTCCAGGAGGAGCTGCTGCGGTCCATCGCGCCGACCGAGATCGGGGGCGCTTTCTACCTGACCGGAGGGACCGCCCTGTCCGCCTTCTATCTTCACCACCGTCTCTCCGAGGACCTGGATTTTTTCACGTCGGACCCGCCGGCCATGTCGGTCGTCCAAGGCCGTCTCACGGAGATTGCAGGAACCCTCCGGGCGGTCGTTGAGTACAGCCGCGCATACAGCACGTTCATCGACTGCGTCGTGACGGCAAATTCGGGAGAGATGGTCCGGGTCGATTTCGCAGTGGACCCGGCGGCTCGGCTCGCACCAGTGGAAAGGAACCCGGAGTACGGCATTCTCCTGGACAATTCCCTCGACATCGCCGGCAACAAGATGTCGGCCCTGTTCGACCGGCACGAGGCGAAGGATTTCGTCGACGTTTTCTTCATCGACAGGGAGTTGTATCCTTTCCGGGATCTTCTCGCGAGCGCCCGCAGGAAGCACATCGGGATGGACAACCTCTGGCTTGCCCAGTCCTTGAGGAAAGTGGAGGCCGTTTCGATCATTCCCCGGATGCTCAAGCCGCTGCGCCCGGAAGAGATGAAGGAATTCTTCCTCGGGTGGGCCGCGAAGCTCATCGACGAGTTGAAGGAGTAAGACAGGTGAGGATGAAAACGGTCTCCCGTGCCAAAAACGTCTTGATGCCGCCGAAAGAGAATAGTAGACTGGTCTATATACTGGTCTGAACGGAGGCCCTCGTGAAAAAAGTCGGAGCCTACGAGGCGAAGACCCATCTGCCCGGATTGCTGAAGGAAGTCAGCAAGGGCGCAAGGATTTCCATCACCCGGAGGGGCGTTCCCGTGGCGATGCTGGTTCCCGCGTCTCCCGCGGACAAGGCGTCGGTCCTGGAAACCATCCGGAAGATCAAGGAATTCCGTCGCGGGATCACGCTGGGGGGCATTCCCATCCGGGAGATGATCGAGGAGGGGCGCCGCCGGTGACCGGGTTTGTCCTGGACTGTTCCGTGGCGGTGGCCTGGTGCTTCGGGGACGAAACGAATCCCTATTCGGAAGCGGTTCTTCAGGATCTCGCCGATACCGGCGCAGTGGCCCCTTCGATCTGGCCGCTGGAGATGGCCAATGTCCTTCTCGTGGCCGAACGCCGGAAAAGGATCTCGAAGGCGCAGTCCCGACGGTTCGTCGAGCTGCTCCGGACATTGCCGATCGCCGTCGATGACGTTTCGGTTGCGAGAGCCTGGGACGGCGTTCTCTCGCTGGCCCGGGAACAGCATTTATCCGCCTACGACGCCGCCTATCTCGAACTCGCCATGCGGGAAGGGTTGCCCATCGCGACGCTGGATAACGCGTTGCGAAAAGCGGCAAAGCGCTGCAGCGTTGCCGTGAGGTAAGGCAGGTGAGGATGAAAACGGTTCCCCGACTTCTCAGGAACGTCCCGGTTCTCAGGTTCCGAGTTTTCAAGAACGTCCCTGTTTTTGTAGGGGTGATGGTTCTCCTGGTGGCCGCCGGGCCCCTGTTCGCACAGGCGCCGCCGGCGCAGCCGCCCTTCCGGAACGATGTTCCCGCGGCGATGCCCTCTCTCCCGCCGGGGGTCACCCCCCAGCAGGCCGAGGCCTGGAAGCAGATACTCCTTTCGGGAAAGGAACTTCCGCCGGAAGCGAAGAAGGCGCTGGAAGCCAGTCCGGAGCTGAAGGAGCTGCTCGCCGCGGAAGTCCGGAAAAAAATCGAAGGGAAGGAAAAGGAAGCGGAAGGCGAAGCGGCGAAGAAGCCGGCCCCCCCCGCGCCGCAGGAAGCGCCCGGCGCCCCGGCGGGATACGACTGGAAGACGTCCGTCTACGTGGGGAACCTGTTTTCCGGGCGCCTTCAGGACAACGAGGCGAAAACGCTGATCCACTTCGGGCACGAGGTTTTCGACCCGCGTCCCGGCGCCGCTCTCCTTCCCGAAAACATGCCGGCCACGCCCGAATACGTCATCGGGCCCGGCGACGAGGTGATCGCAAGGCTCTGGGGCCGGATGGAAGGGACGCACCGGATGACGGTCG
>Ga0209342_10002081_pt1 | contig 21894 bp, 10 predicted proteins | sample RifCSP16_2_FD_184023 | JGI IMG/M metagenome (GOLD analysis project Ga0209342, IMG submission 184023) | Soil microbial communities from Rifle, Colorado - Rifle CSP2_sed 16_2 (SPAdes) (version 2) | ecosystem: Environmental > Terrestrial > Deep subsurface > Rock core/Sediment | place: Rifle... | reverse complement strand
CTCCTCAGGGTCAGAGCCTCAAATAACGATGGTTACTGGAACCATGAAGGGGCGAAGCTTGCCTTGACAATCCTTGCTCCGTGGTGGGAGACCGGGTGGGCGTATTCCGCTTATGCATTGGCGATTCTCGGTGCACTGTATCTCGTGCGGAGGTTCGATAGAAACAGGGATCGCCTCAAACATCAAGCGGAACTTGAACACCTCGAAGCCGCGAAGTTGCGCGAGATTGATCATTTGAAGTCCCGCTTCTTTGCAAACATTTCGCATGAATTCCGTACACCACTGACCCTCATTGAGGGGCCCATAAAGCTACTGAAGTCGGGGACCTACAACGGTGATGCCGTCGAACAGTACGAGATCATCCTGAGAAACAGCCAGCGCCTGCAGCGATTGGTCAACCAATTGCTTGATCTTGCCAAGATCGAGTCCGGGGAGATGAGGCTACGTTTCCGCCAACTCGACCTCGTTGATCTTGTCAAAGGAGCTGTCGCAGCGTTTGAATCTCTTGCAAAACAGAAGGGAATACTGTTCAACGTTGATTACGCGAATGATCGGATCACCGGATGTTTTGACCGCGACGGATTGGAGAAAATCGTCACGAACCTGCTCTCGAATGCCTTCAAGTTCACGGGGGCCGGTGGTCAGATTTTGGTGACCGTTACAAGGACCCAAGGTGAAGGAATGGGGATGAGCTCCGTTCTCCTTACGGTGTCCGATAGTGGCATTGGTATCCCGGAGGACCAGATTGGAAAGATCTTCGACCGTTTCTATCAGGTCGATGCTTCACAAACCCGTGAACATGAAGGGTCAGGCATCGGCCTGGCGTTAACGAAAGAACTTGTAGAACTGCACAAAGGCAAGATTACCGTCGTGAGCGAGAAAGGGAAGGGAACAACGTTTACAGTTTGGCTTCCCGCGGGGAATGAATTTCTTCCTCCAAGCCAGGTTGGCGACATCCCGCACGAATTGGAGCCGCAGGAACTTGTTTCTGCTGACGGTCCGACGCCCCATGAAGGGAAGGAAGGAAATGAAAAGTGGGCCAATGGGGGATTCCCCCTGGTGTTGATCGTCGAAGACAACACCGACATGCGGAGGTACATGCGGACGAGCCTCGACTCAAATTACAGAGTCATTGAATCGGCAAATGGAGAAGAAGGAATGCAAAAGGCGACAGAGATTCTTCCCGATATCATTATCAGCGATGTAATGATGCCAAAGATGGATGGCTTCACGTTTTGCGCCCAACTCAAGACTGATGAGCGGACAAGCCACATCCCTGTCATTCTGCTCACGGCAAAGGCGGGGGCGGATCAGAAGATTGCGGGGCTTGAGACGGGAGCTGATGACTATGTCACAAAGCCTTTTGACGCGAAAGAACTGCTGGCACGCGTGAAAAACCTGATTGACCAAAGGCGCAAACTCCGCGAGCGATTTGCCAGGGAAGTCAAACTGAAACCCGCAGAGATTGCGATTACATCAGCCGATGAGCGGTTTCTGAACAAGGCAATGGAGGTCGTTGAGGCACATATCCCGGACCACACGTTCACGGCAGAACTCTTCGCAAAGGAAATGTATTTGAGTCAGATGCAGCTTCACAGGAAGATCAAAGCATTGACAAATCGGTCTCCCTGGGAGTTCGTCCGCACGATCAGACTGGGGCGCGCCTGTCAGTTGCTGGAAAAAAGAGCCGGTACGATTGCTGAGATTGCCTACCAGGTTGGATACACCGACCCTTCCCATTTTGCAGATGCTTTCCGGAAACAGTTCGGGGTGAGTCCCTCGGAGTACATGCAGACTCACCGGGAATCGTCCTAGACCCCGGGAACCCCCACCTCCCTGTAACCCCGTCGCGCCCCCGTTTCGAATAGTACAGTTTTCTCACAACTCGCTCAAAATGTTAACTTGGCGCCGGTTTTTGTTAAGCCTGTCCTACCCCTCGTTCTCTTGTATCTCCTACCTTGTGGACGCCAGCGCGGTGATGTGGTTAGTCCTTAGTCTAAGAATCATTCATTGGCCTCAAATGAACTCCATGTGGGGAAGCGGCTTGTTGAGAACCTTCGCCGGAAGAGGTGCGGTTGGTGTGATTCGGAACATCTCCGCCCTTTGTTCGCTATCGAGCAAGAGACTCCATCGCCTAAGGAGTATTGGCATTCGATCATCGTCGTTTGTGACAACTGCGACAGAGGTCAGCTGGAACAGACATACCAGGATTCATCCGACTGGGAAAAAACTTTTGATCAGACCGAATGGTTCTTGCTTGACGAAGTCTCCATGCTGCGGCTGGATGATTTTATTGAGCAGAGGGTTGTTCAGAGTCAGCGGAGAGTCTCTCCATGTCCCGATCCGCTTTCGCCGAAGTGCCTCTGTGAGGTCCATTGGCGGCTCACCGAGGCGGCAAAGCGGCTGGAGTCGTTGACCGATGATGAGATGCGGAAGACGGGGGGTTTGGTTGTGGCAATATTATCTTTGAACAACGCAGGGATGCCAAGGTTTGAAAAGACGTATTGAGGTGTGATCTGTGTCGTAGCTGCAGTGCTAAACTGAGAGGCCGGAAAGGAGAGGTAATCCAATGCTTAGATCAGTTGCCTTCTTGCTCACGGCGTTTGTGTTTTTAGCAGCACCAGCATCCGCTCAGACGAAATGGTTTAAATACAAAGGGAATCCAGTGTTATCGCCAACTTCGGGCACTTGGGACGCGGGCAACGTCTGGGTTGACCGCGTGATCTTCCGTGATTCCACCTATCTCATGTGGTACAGCGGAGCAAGTGCCGGATACGGATACCCTGGTGGTCCCATGCGCTTGGGACACGCAACATCACCGAACGGAGTCACCTGGACAAAACATCCTCTGAATCCAGTCTTAAACCTCGGACCAACATCATGGGATAGGCGCATCTCTGCTTTCTCCCACATCATTGCGTCAGACTCCGGATACAAGATGTGGTACACAGGGGGCGATAGCATAACCACGCGAATCGGTTATGCGACATCCCCCGACGGAGTAGTTTGGAGTAAAGCACTCAGTGCGAATCCTGTGTTGAACATCGGAGAGTCCACCTCATGGGATCGCTGGGGAGTGTATTTCCCAACCGTCCTCGGTCCGGATAGTTCGGGGGTACTGAAGATGTGGTACACGGGAGTCACCGCAAGCCTGTTTGGCGACCAGATCGGATATGCAACGGCAACAAATGAAACGACCTGGACGAAACATCCCACTCCCGTGTTGGGCAAGGGAAGTCCCGGGTCTTGGGAAGATCATAGGGTCCTCTATCCCAAGGTTCTGTTCAACGGCACAACCTACGAGTTGTGGTACATCGCAGGAAGGGATGATTTTCGGTCTTCCCGCGTTGGATACGCGACATCTCTCGACGGTATCGCATGGACAAAAAGCCCTGAGAATCCTGTATTGCTCACTGGACCAATGGGCTCGTGGGATGAGGTGCATTTTTCAGGTCAGGATATTCTCTTCGATGGGAATGTCTACCATATGTGGTACAATGGGCTAAGTGGAGGATTCAAACTTCAAGTTGGGTATGCGATATCGCCGAAAGGGACGAGCATCAGCATTTCCAAGCATGGCTTGTATGTGGCTCCCGGCAGTGACACGGTCTGGGTAAGGGCGCATGTGGATAGTGCGGCGGGGCTATCATTTTCTGCAGAGTCTGAGTCACCCGATGGTACGGTGAACGAGCTTCTCGAGCTTTTCGATGACGGGCTTCATGGTGATAGTCTCGCAGGAGATGGGTTGTTTGGCAACGGCTGGCTCCCGATCGAAGAGAAGACATACTTCATCGATCTCAAGTTGACGCTGAGCGACACACTGCAGTTTGAGATGAACAATGCGGGCATCTTCACGACGATCGGACCTTTGCGATACGAGTCGCATGCCTTTACGACCAGCGCGCAGGTGAAAGACACCATCCCCAATCCTGGCGATACGGTGCTTATAAAGGTTGTCCTCCGCAATGATGGTTCAACGGCGACAGCTCCTGCAATTACTGCAACCCTCTCGACCGAGGATACGAGTGTTACAGAGATCCTCCCCTATCGCCCGAACTATGGGAACCTTGCACCGGGTGCAATGTCAACGACAGAGGGCTACTATTGGATTGTCATCAAACCCAATAGTCCGGCGAACAGGGATATCAAGCTCGACCTTTCGATCTCGTCGTCGGGAGTTGCCTTTTGGAAGGATACACTGAATCTTCGTGTCGGCGATCTGATTGATAACGTGACCTTGCCGGGAAAATCGATCTCTCCATCATCGTATTCCCTGAGTGACAATTTCCCCAATCCGTTCAACCCCAGCACAAAGATACAATTCACCATTCACCATTCACGATTTACATCACTGAAGGTTTTTGACCTGCTCGGCCGCGAAGTGGCGACGCTCGTGAACGAAGAACTGAAACAGGGAAGCTATCAGGTAACGTGGGATGCGGCGGGATTTCCGAGCGGGGTGTACTTTTATCGGCTGGAGGCTGGCCAATTTGCAGAGACCAGGAAGCTTGTGCTTGTTAGGTGAACATGAACCAGGAAAGGAGAGCGTAATGAAAGATCGTCTTTTCACATTCTTGTCCTGCTCGGTCTTGCCATGTCTGAGTCTTTTGGCACAGACTGTCTCTCCAAACATTCCTCTTCACCCCAATTCGTTCATGCAACAACATGAAATGTCGATCGCAATTCATCCGACAAACGCGAGCATTTTGCTTTCAACAGCTCTCGGAATTGACACAAATGCTTCACAGGCGAGAATAGGGTGGTACTACACAACCGATGGCGGTGCTGAATGGAATGGGCGTGATACGTTACCGACACATGATAATCTTACTCAGCCAATGGCCGACGAGACTGCTGCGATTGACCTAAATGGAAATCTCTTCATCAGCGGGTTTTACGGATACCCGGGAGGCGATTTCATGCTCAACAGGTCAACGAACGGCGGAATGGATTGGAGTCGAACCGACGTTCCAACTTCTGACCAGGTTGACAAGCCCCACATTGCCGTCGATATCAACGCAGGCAGCCCGTATCGAGACTACATCTATGCTTCATTTACAGGATTCAACAGCAGCGCCCCTGATCCGGTCAGGTTTCAACGCTCGACAGATGGCGGGCAAACATTTTCGGCTCCTGCTAACATCAGCGGAGGAATAGCTGGGTCCGGCTTTGCGTTCGGCACGAACCTTGCAGTGAACGGAGACGGTGTATTGTACGCCTCTTGGGTTGGTTTGACATCAGGAGGCATTCTGACACCAGGTGCTGTTCCTCTGGGATTCAATCTGTCCACAGACGGAGGTGCTTCGTGGGGCACGGCAGCCGCCATAGCCACGGTTAATAATATTGGGACCCTCACAAAGGGTGGCAATACGATCGGAGCATGGAGTTATCCTTCAGTGGCCGTGGATCGCAGCGCCGGTTCCCGGCGGGGATGGATTTACATCGTGTACTCGGAAAGAAATCCAACAACGACTGACGTTTTCTTGATTCGTTCGACCGATGGAGGAGGAAACTGGAGCAGCCGCATTAAAGTCAATCAGGATAGCGGCGGTAATGACCAATGGCAGTCGTGGATGACCGTGGATCCAGCCACCGGCAATTTATATGTCATCTATTATGACAGTCGGAAGTTCCCGGCCAATGATTCGGCTGAGGTATACGTTTCCTGGTCAATCGATGGAGGATATACCTTTCAAGATGTGCTGGTAAGTGATGTTCCTTTCTTGCCGAAAGCCGTCCGACACCCCGTCCTTACGAATTACATGGGGTCTTATATTGGCATTGCCGCGCTTCGAGATTCGGTCTGGACGTGCTGGAATGACAATCGCACCGGTTTCCACCAGGCCTACACATCACGCATCGTGTATTCTCCTTCATCGGGGCCGAAAGGGATCTTCAGCGCGAGGAAAGTCGATTTTGGCATTGTCAGCCTGGGCTCATTCAAGGACACGACGATTGTGATCACGAACTACGGTGATGATACTCTTAAGATCTCAAATATTGTCTCTTCAGATCCTGAGTTTACCGTGCGGCCGACGAGTATGGATATCCCTCCGGGTAAATCCTTCACCGACACGATTCGCTACACACCTTCGTTCCCCGGCACTCTCTTGGCGACAATAGTTGTCTCCAGCAACAATCCCTCTCCGGATACGATTAAGGTCTCCGGAGGCGATCCGGTAACGCATGTCGAGCGCGTGTCGTCTGAAATCCCAACGGCGTTTGTCTTGTCGCAGAACTATCCCAATCCGTTCAATCCGAGCACGAAGATCGGTTTCAAGCTTCAAGCTTCAGGTTTCACGACTCTTCGGATTTTTGACCTCCTGGGCCGTGAGGTGGCGATGCTGGTGAATGAGGAGATGAGGCCCGGAACCTACGAGGTCATGTGGGATGCGGCGCGAGTGCCGAGCGGGATTTATTTCTACAGACTGAAGGTCGGCGAATTCATGGAATCGAAGAAGTTGATGCTCCTTCGGTAATGGTCCGGCTGTGAAGCAGGAGCTGTTGCCGTTATACTAAAACCGATACGCCGGGAAAGAGAGGTATCGCCATGTTTCGGCTAGCTGCTATCCTGTTTGCGGCATTTGTCGTCGGAGCGACATTAGCATCCGGGCAAACGAAATGGTTCAAGTACAATGGCAATCCTGTCCTGGACGTAGGACCACCTGGCTCGTGGGACTATCTGCATGTTGGCATCAACCGGATCATTGCTCGAGATTCAATCTACCAGATGTGGTATAGCGGGTCGTCCAACGGTTCGTCGTTCCGTATGGGATATGCAACCTCGTTAAACCGAGGCCTTACGTGGACCAAATACGAATCGAATCCTGTCCTGGGGACGGGTCCTGAATCATGGGACGCCGGCTCGGCCTATGTGGGATATGTCATCTTCGCGGATTCAAACTACAAACTCTGGTATTCAGGCCACGGTGACGCTCGCTGGCGTATCGGATATGCAAGTTCGCCTGATGGAATAACGTGGACAAAATCCGCCATAAATCCTGTTCTAGTCCACGGTCCCACGAATTGGGATGCTATTGGCGTCGAATACGGCTCTGTCTTGGGTCCTGATAGTCTCGGTGGATTCAGAATGTGGTATCAGGGACGCGATGCAGCCTTTCTCACTCAAATTGGTTGCGCGACCGCCGCTAACGAAACATTGTGGACAAAAACCGACAGCCTCAATCCTGTTCTCCCGTTGAAACCCGGAACCTGGGAGTCTTCCAAAACGGGGTCACCGCGAGTTCTTTACAACGGTCAGATTTACGAGATGTGGTATGGAGGCTCCACAGGAACCAATGCGTTTCTTTCCCGTATCGGGTACGCGATGTCGTCTGATGGGCTACACTGGACAAAAAGTCAAGACAACCCAGTGATCAGATCAGGGCCCGAATCCTGGGAGTCTGCAGGAGTACTCCCCGCAGATATATTGCTGGACGGAAACATCTACTACATGTGGTATGGTGGCTATGATGGCTCAAGACTTCGCAGCGGATTTGCAGTGTCACCGAAAGGGACGAGCATCAGTCTCTCCAAGCATGACTCGTATGTCGTTCCTGGGACTGACACGATCTGGGTAAGCGTTCAAGTAGATAGCGCAGCGGGACTGTCGTTTTCAGCTGAGATTGAATCTCCCGATGATACGGTGAACGAAGTTGTTGAGCTCTTTGACGATGGAGCTCATGACGATAGCCTTGCGGGGGACGGCCTGTTCGCCAACACTTGGCTTCCCACTCAGGAGAAGACATACTTCGTTGATCTCACATTAACGCTCAAGGACACACTCACATTCAAGATGAACAACGCGGGCGCCTTTACGACCATCGGACCTTTGCTGCATGAATCGCACGCCTTTACAACAAATACCCTGGTGAAAGACACTATTCCCAATCCTGGTGACACGGTGCTTATCAATATTGTTCTTCGTAATGATGGTTTGACGGGGACTGCCACCTTGGTTACGGCAACCCTCTCGACACAGGATACGAATGTTACGGAAATCTTTCCTTCGATTCGCAATTATCCGGATGTTGCACCAGGTGCCACATCAATGTCACAGGGCTATTATTGGATTTTCATCAAGCCCAACTGCCTGCCGAACACAGACATCAAGCTTGGCCTTTCGATTCACAGTTCAGGGGCTGCCCTCTGGAGGGATACAGTAAGTCTTCACGTAGGTGGATTGGTCGATGACGTTGCCACGACACAAGAGTCTGTCATTCCGACATCATACTCCTTAAGTCACAATTTCCCCAATCCGTTCAATCCGAGCACGAGAATTGGTTTCAAGGTTCAGGTTTCAGGTTTCACGTCACTCAAGATATTCGATCTCCTCGGCCGGGAGGTGGCGACGCTGGTGAATGAGGAACTGATGCCGGGAAGCTACAACGTAACCTGGGATGCGGCGGGATTTCCGAGCGGGGTTTATTTCTACCGCTTGCAGGCTGGTTTGTTCGTGGAAACGAAAAAACTCGTTCTGGTGAGGTAGCAAACCGGAAATAGAATCTTAGTGGAGGAACCATGTTCAAGTCGCGTACTTTCTCGCTCTCCATGTTTGTGCTCCTCGCGGTCGTTTCTGCACCTTCTCAAACGCATTGGTTTAAGTATGAGGGTAATCCAGTAATGGATGTGGGATCGGTCGCGGCGTTTGACAGCAGGGCAGCCGCACCGACTCGCGTGATCTTCGAGGATTCGGTCTACAAGATGTGGTACTCCGGCTGGGACGGCAGCGCAGGCTTTCACGGAATGCGTGTCGGGTTTGCCACATCGGCGGATGGAATTTCGTGGACAAAGCATAATGGGAATCCAATTCTCAATCCCGATCCCTCGCAATGGGACAGTTCGGTTGCGTCGCATGCGTATGTGATCCATACCGATTCGGGATATCGGATGTGGTATTTTGGTCAGGAGGGGAACTTTCGAAGGCTCGGATATGCCACTTCAGAGGACGGGATAGCATGGACAAAAAGCACCCAGAATCCAATCCTTGACGTGGGCCCGCCGGACTCGTGGGATGAGAGGGCATTGATATATCCGTCCGTCCTCGGGCCCGATAGCGTCGGGGGATACAGAATGTGGTTCTACGGTTTTAATGCGGCTTTTTTACAGCGGATCGGGTATGCTACCTCAACAGATAATGTGACATGGACAAAACATCCTGACAATCCCATCGTGAAGACTGGGTCGGCGGGATCATGGGACGCGACCCATGTAGGCTATCCGAGAGTTATTCTTGATGAGGGAACTTACAAAATGTGGTACTCGGGATCTACTTTTCAGAAAATTGGATATGCTACTTCATCCGACGGGATCACATGGGCGAAATGGCCGCAGAATCCGGTGTTCCACGCGGGCCCTTCAGGATCATGGGATGATGCGCGCGTGCATGCAGGCGAAGTCCTGTCGGATGGGAACTTGTTCCGGATGTGGTACTGGGGTTATGACGGAACGTATTTTCGAACTGGCTACGCGGTCTCACCGAAGGGGATGAATTTTAGCCTCTCGACCGCCGACACCGTCATCAATTCCACTGAAGATACTGTTCGGATTACGGTCCAAGTTAACGATCCGACAGGGCTCCAGTTCTCGGCGAAGATCAAGGCCAAATCAAGCGGGGTTGAAGTCGATACGGTTCGGCTATTTGATGACGGGGCTCACGGTGATAGTCTTGCAGCAGACGGAGTTCTATCAAACACCTGGATTCCCAAACGGCTCAACGAGTATTCGGTCGATTTCATGTTGACCATCAACGACACCCTTGACTTTGAAATGAATGACGCGACATCTCTGGTCATTACCCATGGTGTCACTGTCTTCGACACAGTCTATACGCCTCCGGGCTACGTGGATGGCAATCTGACCGCAACAATGTTTGTTCCAGAAACACTGAATGGAAATGCCGTCGTCCTGATTCATGGCCTGGGGGGCATCCCACTCAACAACAAGGTTTGGTGTGATACGCTGGCAGCTCACGGGTATATCGCGATGTCCATTCGCTATCCGGGTTCGGACGCAGTGACATTGGAGAAGTACCCCGCGAAAACCCGTGCAGCTAAGACCGCCGTGGAATTCATGCGAGGGTTCCTTGATAGTCTCGGATTCACCGGCGGCAAGATTGCGGGCTGGGGCATGTCTTTGGGTGCCCAAACATGGGGAGAGGCTATCACGTGGGACAACGATGACGCATATTTTGGAACCGACACGCTCGCGGACGACCACCTCGATGCTGCCGTGCTCTTGTATGGCCGTTATGACCGATACGACGGCACATTCTGGCAGGACTACTTCTCGAATGACCCTTCCAAGGTGGCCAAAGGGCGTTGCATCGGGAATATTCATAGAATTACCACCCCCGTTCTGTTTTTGCACGGAACGGCTGACGCCGGTAATCCCGTTCAGGAGGTTCAGTCAGTTCATGACAGCTTGATCGCTTACGGGGGGGACAGTCAGATTCAACTTTTTCCGGATGAGCCTCACGGGTTTGATATTCTTATTCAGGACCGCGTTGGCTATGCCCTTACTCCTGCTGGCCTGATCGCAAAAGACACGGTTCTCGCTTTTCTCACAAGAGTCCTTGGTTCAGTCTCTGCTGTGGAGATCGCTTCATCTAAGCTCCCAACAAGTTACGCTCTAGGGCAAAACTATCCCAATCCGTTCAATCCGAGCACGAAAATAGGTTTCAAGGTTCAGGTTTCAGGTTTCACATCGCTGAAGATCTTTGATCTGCTCGGCCGCGAAGTGGCGACGCTGGTGAATGAAGAGATGAAGCCGGGGAGCTATGAGGTTACGTGGGAAGCGGCACGGATGCCAAGCGGCGTGTACTTCTATCGATTGGCAGCTGATGGCTTCATTCAAACAAAGAAACTCATGTTGATCCGCTAGATATTGGTATAGAGAAAGGAAGGGATAATCATATGCCGAAATCATTCGTCTTTTTCACCACACGGCGCGTGGCTGTCCTTGCTTCGCGGCTAATATCCTCAGTCCTGTTTATTCTGTTCGTCCCCTGGTTTTCAGTCTCCGCGCAGTCTCTGATCCGAGTACCGCAGGACGTACCGACCGTGCAAGCTGGTGTCGATTCTGCAGCGGACGGTGATACGGTTCTTGTGGGCGAAGGCACGTACACTGAAAACATCGTCGTTCGAAAGAAAATCATCCTCACAAGTCTTTACGCTCGGGACAAAGACACCTCACACATTTCGAGGACGATTCTCGACGGAAGCAGTCCGCGCAATGCGGATTCAGCTGCCGTTGTGACCTTTGATGTTGGCACAGACACTTCCTCTGTTCTCATGGGATTCACAATTCGTGGAGGAAAAGGAAATCTGCGTGGGAGCTACCGCGTGGGAGGGGGAATTGATATCTTTTCCGGTGGCGCCAGAATAGTCCGTAATTCGATTACCAATAATACTGCGGCCAACGCTACCTATGCCAGCGGAGGTGGAATCAGCATTTGGAATCCTTTTGCGACAGCCAACATTCCCTACGTCATCATCGAGTCAAACGTGATATCCAATAATACTATTCAGGGTGTGTCTGCCGATGGCGCGGGGATCGCGCTCACTCACCCGGGACGCATTGCCGGAAACGTCATCGAAAGAAATGAAGCTGGGGCAACAAACAGCTCAAATGGCGGCGGCATTATTATTTCAGGAGCTGTCGCTGTAGAAGTCGTGAACAACATCATTGCGATGAATCGCAGCTTGTTTGAGTCTGGCGCATTTGCTGTCACGGCGGGAGCTCAAGTTGCTTTTGTGAACAATACGATTGTGTACAACTCATCCAGAGGTGCCGAAGGCGGGAGAGTCACACAGGCCACGATTCGAATGATGAACAACATATTGTGGAACCCCGGCGACGGCGCTGAAATTGCGGTGGCTGATTGGCGTACCTTGGCCGGAGAGTACTATGCTCAGAATAACCTCATCCGCAGCAACTTTTATGGAGACAACATCAATGTCGATCCAGCATTTACCGACACGATCGGATTCACGCTGTCTTCCGGCAGTCCATGCATCAGTAGAGGAGTGGACACGGCGACGCTCGGCGGTATGCTGGTCGTTGCACCATCGACCGACATCCACGGAAACATCCGTCCAAATTCGACTGGAAGCAAACCGGACCTGGGAGCTGTTGAGTCGGCCTTCGAAACGTCGAGCCCGTTCACTCAGGACCCCCAGCAATGGCTAAAGACGATGATCTCGCAGGAAAGGACGCGACTCTATTCGCTGTTTCTGCCGAAGAGTTATTCCACATCGATAAAGCTGCCCCTCTTGATTGCACTCACTGGTGCCGGTGGCACGTATGAGTTTGGCGTTGCCGTTGGACTACAAAATATTGCCGACAAAGAGGGATTTGTCTTGGTTTCCCCGGAACCCTTCATGAAAGCCTGGACGAGTGGAAATAATGCTAATCTGCAGAGTTTGGAGGATGTGATATTCATTTCTGAGTTGTTGGACTCCCTCATTGTCTCCTACAAGATCGACACCAACAGGGTTTACCTTTGCGGACTCTCCAGCGGAGCATTCCTGAGCTATCGAGCGGCTGCTCATCTCAGCGACCGCATTACGGCGATCGGAACGGTCGCCGGGACCATGCCAAGCTTGACTGCGCAGGCAAATCCACCTACGCATCCAGTCGCCGTCGTCATGTTCAACGGAACGAGCGATCCCGGCGTGCCATATGGCGGGAAGCCTCCCTACCAGCAATCGGTGGACTCCACAATCATAAAGTGGCGTCGATACAACGACTGTTCAGAATGGTTTCAAGTTCAAAACCTTCCTGACCTTGATCCCGACGACGGCGCTACGGTCACGAAGTTCATATGGCGCGACTGCACCTCCGGCCAAAGCGTTGTCTTGTACAGGATTAACGGCGGTGCTCACAACTGGCCGGGCCTTGTCCTTCCCCTCCCTCAGCGTCCTCTCACAATGGACATTTTTGCGAGCGCTGAGATATTCGAGTTCTTCACCAATCCGGTCGGACCCGTTTTTCCGACGGGAACGACCGTCAGTGTCCTGCCGGCGCGCAGTACCTTGGACCGCATGAAAGACACCGTCTTGGTGACGGTGAAAATCGCGGACCCCCAAGGGCTTTCATTTTCCGTGGAGTTCGAGTCTCCTGACGAGAGTCCGGTCGATTCTCTCGAGCTCTTCGACGACGGCGCGCATGACGATAGCCTGGCGAACGACGGCGTATTCGCCAATACATGGATTCCGGGGGATAAAAGTACCTATTCCCTTGACCTGAAGATGAGGGTTCAGGATACGCTGAGTTTCTGGCGAAACAACGTCGCCGTTTTCAGCTTAGTGACCTCCGTGTTGACCCGAGAATCGGAACAACCAGGCAGCTTTCATCTCAGTCAGAATTTCCCCAATCCGTTCAATCCAAGCACGAAAATAGGTTTCAAGGTTCAAGCTTCAGGTTTCACGTCGTTGAAGGTCTTTGATCTGCTCGGCCGTGAAGTGGCGACGCTGGTAAATGAGGAACTGAGGCCGGGAAGCTACGAGGCAACGTGGGATGCAGTGGGATTTCCGACCGGCGTGTATTTCTATCGGCTCATAGCTGGATCTTTCGCGGAGACAAAAAGACTGATTTTGCTCAGATGAATGAACATGCGTCAACTATCCAGAGGAGGAATCATGAACAGGATTTGCAGTCTCGGAATGGCGATCGTCCTATCATCGTCGCTCTTCGCTCAATCGAAACTAATTCGGGTTCCACAGGATAAGGCTACAATTCAGGCTGCAATTGACTCGGCTGCAAACGGCGATACGGTGCTGGTATCAGAAGGGACGTTTGTTGAGAATGTTGTCATGAAGAAGAAAATCGTTGTCGCAAGCTTGTTTGTGCTTGACGGCGACACTTCGCACATTTCAAAAACCATCATTGACGGAGGCAGCCCAAGCCATGCCGATTCGGCGTCGGTGGTGAGGTTTGCCGCAGGGACGGATACCTCCACCGTGCTCATCGGTTTTACGATAACTCATGGGACTGGAAGCCAAAGGCTGAGCGGATACCCGGAATTTCTGTGGTGGAGAGTAGGAGGCGGAATCTACGTTGAAGCCGGAGGAGCAAGGATTCTTCATAACATCATCATCGACAACAGCGTCGGAGGGTCACGTTGCGTCGGCGGAGGAATCAACGTCTGGGATCCCACCAATTCCAGCAAAATTGGAGTTGTCGTTATTGAATCCAACATCATCAGAGAGAATGATGCAGAGGGACCCGCAGGGTACGGAGGCGGTTTGGGTTTCGCCAACGGTCTTCCCATTGTAAGAAACAATATCATCTCGAGGAACTTTGCCTCTGCGGGAGGCGGGGCAATTGATCTGGGGACCGGTTCGCTCATACTCGTGAACAACACCATCGTCAACAACCAGGCACTTGGAGGTCCGCCGGGTATACTATCGTGGTCAAATCTTCCGAGATTGCTAAACAACATCATCTGGAATCCCGGCAACAATGTTGATTTTGTTGGGGCTGCCGACCTTGCATACAACAATCTCATTCGCGGGGGATCCTTTGTCGAAAGCAACCACAGCATGCTCCCCAGTTTTGAAGATACTGTATCGTTTTCGCTTTCCACAAACAGCCCCTGCGTCAGCGCCGGAGAAGACTCCATGCTCGTGCGGTCCATCAAGCTCTATGCTCCTGCCGTGGATATCTATGGAAACCCGCGCCCGAATCCGCCGGGGAGTAAACCGGACCTTGGAGCGGTCGAATCAAGTGCTCAATCGTCAAATCCCCCGATCGAATCCCCTCAGCTTTTTTCGAAAACCCTCAATTCCCGCGGGACCACAAGGTCATACGTACTGTTTCTGCCGAAAAATTACAATTCACTCCCTTCCTTGCCTCTTGTCATTTTCCTGCACGGGTGCGGCGGTAATCCGATCAATGCAATGACAATCGGCATGCAGAATATCGCAGACACGGCGGGATTTGGTGTGGTCTATCCGAAATCGATGACAAATTGCTGGGTAGACAATGTGAATGGGACCGATTCGAGTGATGTGAATTTTGTTTCTGATCTGATTGACACGATGCTCAATTACAGGTTCGACCCCAAGAGGGTATATGTTTGCGGATTCTCCAGCGGCGCATTTCTCACATTTCGTCTGGCCTCGGAGATCGGCCATCGCCTTGCGGCGGTTGCGCCCGTGAGCGGAGGACTTCCGAATGTCAATGCTCGCGGCTCCACTCCCTCGTCAATTCCCCTGGCATTGTTTTTCGGCACGTCGGACGGAATCTATCAAGGAGGAACCGCCTACCAAAATGCCGATTCAAGTATCATAAAATGGCTTTCATACAACGGCTGCCAGCCGACCGCAGATACTGTCAATATTCCTGACAGCGATCCGACAGACGGGACAACAGCGAAGTTGATACGCTATCAGTCCTGCGTCTCCGGCTATCCTGTCTATTTCTACAAGATTCTAGGGGGAGGTCACAATTGGCCCGGCTCCCCTAACGGACAAGCTGCTTTCAACAGGGACGTGTATGCCAGTGTTGAAATATGGAATTTCTTCAAGAACTATCCGATCGTATCTGTGCGCGAAATAAGTGAGACAAGGCCATCGGTATTTGCTGTGTCGCAGAATTATCCCAATCCGTTTAATCCGAGCACGAAGATAGGTTTCAAGCTTCAAGCTTCAGGTTTCACGTCTCTTCGGATTTTTGACCTCCTGGGGCATGAGGTGGCAACACTGGTGAATGAGGAACTGAGGCCGGGGAGTTATGAGACCACGTGGGATGCGGCGGGATTTCCGAGCGGCACATACTTCTATACGCTGACATCCGGCGCATTCACGGAGACAAAAAAACTGCTGCTTCTGAAGTGATAGCACAGTCTTGCTCGGGAAGAAGGGCACTTCAGCTGTCCCCGATGAAAGTCTCCTTCGTCCCTGTTGATTCCCATCGGGCAATCTTCTACTTTCTCCCCATCTCCAACGCCGGGAGGAACCAGACCTCCCACATTTCTGCTTCGGCTGTGGGCCATACAGCATTTTCAGGCCTGGAACCCCTTCCCGTCTTCGAGAATTACTGTGACTCGCTCCCGATAATACTATTGGAAGGAACTACGAAATGAACACTTCTTTCCCCACAGTGGTCCGTGCTGCAATCGTCTTGCTCGCAGCATTGTCGTTTCACTCTTGCGACAAGAAGGCAGACTCACTGGTGCAACCCGAGAATGGCCGGGAGAGCCTCTCTAATCCCTCGATCAAGCCTCAAGTGGTGTCAACAGTGCCATCAAACCACGCCACAGGTCCATTCAAGATCTACGCGCCCGGTCCCACTTCCAACGAGCCCCACTTCATCGTGCAGTTCAACAAGTATATGAATGTCGCCAGCATCAAAGAACTGACCGTAACTTGTGATGGTTTCGCTTATCCGGTTCGTGTTCGCGCAAAGGACTATTATTACTACTATTGGTGGGCCAGGGGAAGTGCCCCTCCCAGCAATCCCGGCTCCAGGCCCGGAACGGCCGGACCATTCCGGGAATTGATTGAGTTCCAGATCGTTCGTTATCCAAGCTACTATCCGACACTAGCCTACGAAGTGGGGAAGACGTACACCATTACCGTGGACTCAACAATTGAAGATATCAACGGGAATCGACTGTCGAATCCCCATTCATTCTCGTTTACACCGGAGCCGTCATTCAGGGTGACCGGAAGTTATCCGGAAGATGGCAGCAAAGAAATCAACATGTACAACAGTAATGCCTCATTGTATTTCAACGCCCCCGTGCCTAAAGCCTTCCTTTCGAGCATACATGTAACTCCCGCCGTTGCAGGCTCGTGGAACTTAAATACCTACGACTCTCTTTCTGCATCATTCTACACGGCGAATCAAGCGACAAAGTGGGATTTCGACAAGACCTATTCCATCACGGTGGACGCGGGCGCCAGGGACGCGCGCGGCAACGCCCTTTCGAATGAGTTCCGATCCTCATTCTCAACGGCGCCATTCAGGGTTACCTACACTGATCCGTTCGACGGTGGTACGATGTCCTACCTGACAAATGGCGTGTACATCTCGTTCAATGCAGAGCTCGATACCTCAACAATTCGGTCTGCCATCACCATCACGCCGGCTCCGGTGGGGGGGACGGTCTATTCTTACTACGTCAATTCTAGTTCTGTCTACTTGTACTCCGGGAAGGGGTTCAACGGAAACAAGGCCTATGCGATCACAATTGCCCCAACCTTAAAAGAAAAGAACGGAACGGCATTTCCGAATCAGTACGTTTCGCATTTTGTGACAAGGCCGTTTTCTATACAGTATGCCTCCCCGGCAAATGGGGACACTAGTTTCAACAGGTATTCGAACATCTATATCGAGACGAATGCCTTTATCGATTTCAATAGCCTTTCTACCTCGATCTCCATTTCGCCTCCTGCATCGATCCAATGGAGCACGGGGGGCACATCATGCTCCTCCTATGGAGTTCTGGCGCCTTCCACGACGTACACAGTGGCCGTGCTTCCGAGCTTTCGTTCAACGGCCGGCGATACGCTTGCTGCGCCTTATTCCTTCACATTTAAGACGGGACCATGATGAACATCCTTCCCCTCGATGGGGCATGAGGATTCAGTTCTCAGTTGACAATTCTGAAGATCTTAGATCCGGTCGGTCGTGAAGTGACAACGCTGGTGAACGAGGAGATGAAGCCGGGAAGCTATGAGGTAAAGTGGGACGGATCGGGTTTTCCCACCGGCATATTCTTCTACACACTGACATCCGGCACATTCTCGGAGACGAAGAAGCCACTGCTTCTCAAGTAGTCCCGCCGGTTTTGGGCGGGGCTCTTACTCCTCAAATAGTCCCGCCATTTTCAAGCGGGGAACAGGTCCTCAGGAGAGGCTATTCCTTGGAGGATTCCCCTTTCTTCAATACATTGAGCGATCATGATGGAAGAGCCACCCCGTTGATGCGTTCGACCACCACGACGTACGGACGGCACACGATTCGTCTCTCTTTCCTCGCATCTGCGTCGCTCATCTTTGCTCTCCTCTCGTTGACATGTTCAGATCTCGGCGACATAACCGGAGATCCGTTCATCCGTTCCTACAGCGGAAAACTCCTTCCTTCGACCGGTCAAATCAAGGCGTTGGTCGTCTTTGTGCAGTTCAAGGATCATGCCACAAGTGATCCCGACTGGCCCGTCGATTCGCTTCCGAATTGGGCATCCGATTTCATCGGTTCGAGCGCGGAACAGGGAGGTAACTACGCGCCCGGCGGCCTTTCAGACAGAATCTATCGGTTTTCAAACTCCAAGCTTCACGTTGTTGGGGACATCTATCCCACGCCCGTTATAACCGAACTTCCCTCAGATCAATATGCCGACTTTGGCGAGGTGAACCTCGAAATTGTTCGCACGATCGACAAGGACGTCAACTTCGCGCAGTATGACCAGCTCAACAGCGGAGGGTCGTATGTACGGCAAGGGTCGGATCGTATTGTCGATCTTGTTATGATAGTCTACAGAGGTGTTCCCGCTGCATTTAGCCCTGTTTTCCATTGGGGAACTGCCGACCTCGGATTCGGCGATTACTACTCGGACGATGATCGCTTCATCATGGGACATCTGGGGAGCGGCCTCGCCATTGCTTATCAACCGAAATCGGGAGCAGTGACGCCGTTTGATGATGCTGTCGGACTCGCCATCCATGAAGTGGGACATTTCTTCTTCGAACCGGGTCATATCATCGAGAACTTCGCGGGCCTGGGTGCTATGAGCAATGAGAACGGAGGAAGCTCGTTTAACTCCATCGAAAGACGACTGCTTGGATGGAGCGATTTCATGTATGTTAACTCCGATTCCGCAATACTCACGCTTCGCGACTTCTTCACGACGAAGGATGCCGCGGCTGTGAGGATTGTGTCATCCGAAAGGGAATGGTTCATCATCGAGAATCGACAGAAAATCGATCCCCTCGACAAGGCGAAATACCCGGGCATTTATGTCTACTATTTCAACGGCGCCTTCAACTACGGGCTTGATATCGTGAGCGCGGACGGGAGATGGGATTGGACGCTGAATGCAGCAAACCAGGAAGCGGAGAAGACGACCGAAAACCCGGCCTTCGGAACATCGAAGCTGCAGAAAACGCGCTTTGGCACTGACTTGAGAAGGCCCCCCGGCTATTCCGGGGACAGCCTGGACGCTTTCTACTTCGGACACAAGACTCGGGTATCGCCGAGGATCAATCCCGCCAGCTTTACACGAAGAGGATCCTACACCGGTGTGCAGATAGACTTGATGAGTTTTAGCAATGGCGTTTACACGGTCAAGGTCGTCAGGAACAAGCCTTGATGTCATTCCCTATAAGAGCGTTTACCGCGATTCTTCTCGTAAGTGCGGCATCGAAATCGTTCTCGCAGGACCCGGAATTCAAGGCCGGCTCGACAGCTCTCTTGTTCTCATTCTACGGTCCGGCCTCGGGTGAGTGGCTCGGACGGGGGGACGATTTCTATGATGGCCCTGAAGAGGCTGCCGAATTCGAGAACGGAATCGGAGCCAAGTATTTCTTTTCAGAGTCGATGGCGGTTCGTATTGGATTGCAGTTTGCAAACAGTTGGGCGACGATTCCCGCTAATCCTCCCATCGGCCAGCAAGGAATTGATGGCACAAGATCCGCATTGAAACTTGGTTTCTCAGCTGCTGTGGAAATCCACACGACGCAAGAATGGGTGAGCCCATACTTCGGCGCAGGATTCGGCTATTCAATAACGAGCACAGAAGAGAGAACAGTAGAGGTTGGCAATCCTCCGAGTCCGCCGGACATAATCAAGAACGAGGCGTTTGGGGTCAGTATTGGAGGTGATCAATACCGCGGTGAAACGAGGTGGAGCGGCTATGCGATGGCCGGGTTCGAGTTCTTTGTCTGGAAGAGGATGAGTTTGGCCGGAGAATACAGATTCGGCTTCAGCTCGTCTTCCCGAAAGGATGAAACATTGACGAGCGGAAATATTACCACAACAAGAGAATTGGGGAGGGCAAGCGGCTTCGAGATAACGACGCAAGGTGTATTGACCCTCGCAATATATGTGCCCTAGAACCTGATGTCGAGATGCACGGATTGGCGCTTGGATGAACTCACTATTATCGTTATCATCCATTCACTGTTACCTTCCCGTATCCCTCTGCACAACACTGTTCGGAGCCCCCAATGACATTCCGAATTTTTCTCTCGTGTATTCTTCTCGCAAGCATTCTTCAGATTGTGGCCGGACAAGCCAAGAAGCCGCTCAGCCATGACGTCTACGACAACTGGAAACGTGTGAGCGGCCAATCCATTTCGGATGACGGCAAATGGGTTGTCTATTCCGCTGAACCTCAGGAGGGGGACGCAAATCTGATTATCTATAATACCGAGTCTCGTTCGTATGACACCATTCCCAGGGGACTCAATGCCAAGATCGCAGAATCTTCAGACTATGTTGTCTTCTCCATTAAACCTCTGTTCTCTGAAGTGAAAAAGCTGAAAATCGCCAAGAAGAAAGAACCGGATCTGCCGAAGGACTCGTTGGGAATCTATGAGCTCGCCATCGGGATGTTGACAAAGATACCCCGGGTGAAATCATTCAAACTCCCCGAAAAAGGATCCGGATGGGTCGCATACCAGCTCGAGAAGGATCCGCCGGATACTTCAAAGAAGGGAAAGAAGAAATCCGAGGATGGCCTGAATGACGCCGATGAGGATGATGCAAAAAAGGATGAAAAGGGGACGCCCGTCGTTCTACGCAATCTTCGCAATGGCAAGGAATACACCTTCCCGGTCAGCAGCGAATACGCCTTTTCAAAGAACGGAAAACGGTTCATTGTTGCCATGACAGGAAATGACAGCACGATCATGGCGGGCGTCCTGACGATGAACACGGCCAAAGCCCTTACGGATACATCGCGGTCTTTTGTTGATACACTCATTTCGGGAAAGGGGAAATACAAAGGGGTCGTTTGCGACGAGGAAGGGGTCCAGGCCGCATTTGTTGCGGATCGTGACACCTCGAAGGCGAAACAGCGTTACTTCTCTCTTTATTACTGGTTGGAGAACGGGAAGGGGGTTGAAGTATTGGCAGATACACTGACAAGAGGATTGCCGAAACGCTGGCTCATCAGTGACAATGCAAAAATCAGTTTTTCGAAGGACGGAAAGAGGATTATGTTCGGTACTGCTCCGGTTCCAATGCCGGAAGATACGACCCTGAACGATGAAGAGACCGCAAAACTCGACGTTTGGAGCTGGCAGGATCCGTTCCTTCAGCCGATGCAGCTCAAGAATCTCGACACCGAGAAGAAGCGGTCATTCACGGCTGTCATCCACCTCCGCAACAGGAGATTCACACAGCTTGCAACGATGGAAATGCCGAACGTGACCGTGGGCCTGGAGGGCAATGCCGATGTCGCACTTGGCACAACTGATGTCCCGTACAGGCGGCTTGTCTCCTGGGACGGTTTCTATCAGGATGCCTACGTTGTAGATATGACGTCGGGAACGACACGGAAGGTGATTTCAAAACTGCGAGGCAATGCACAATTTGAATCCTCGTCGGAATACGTTCTCTGGTATGCCGACGAGGATTCAAATTGGCATGCATATTCGGTGAAGAATGGAAAGAGCGTTAACATCACTTCACGTATTTCTATCCCTCTCTACAACGAACTCAGTGATGTTCCCGATGCCCCAAGGCCGCATGGATTGATGGGATGGACAAAGGACGACAACGACGTACTGATCTATGATCGATACAATGTCTGGAGAATCGACCCCGAAGGAAAGCGTTCCCCCGTCAACGTAACGCAGGGGATGGGGAGGAACGAGGAGATGCGGTTCCGATACGTGAGACTCGATCCGGAAGAGAAATTCCTGAGCCCTGACGCGGAAATAC
>Ga0209342_10002080_pt1 | contig 21917 bp, 17 predicted proteins | sample RifCSP16_2_FD_184023 | JGI IMG/M metagenome (GOLD analysis project Ga0209342, IMG submission 184023) | Soil microbial communities from Rifle, Colorado - Rifle CSP2_sed 16_2 (SPAdes) (version 2) | ecosystem: Environmental > Terrestrial > Deep subsurface > Rock core/Sediment | place: Rifle... | reverse complement strand
GTCCGCTCCAGCTCCCGGACGAAGGCCCGCGCGGCCTGGAACTCGCCATGCCGGGCGCGCTGGGAGAGGTCGCCCGCCACCACGATGGCTCGGGGTTCCAGGTCCGGCACCAGGGCCTCGATGCCTTCGATGTGCGCCAGGTCCGCCACGCCCCCGAAATGGGGGTCCGCCAGATGGACGATGCTGAAGCTCATCCCCTTCCCCCCTCACCCACCACCAGACGAGCACGGACGAGCGCGGACGAGCACGGACGAGCGGTGCACCATGCTCGCCTGCGCTCGTCTGTGGTCGTCTGTGCTCGTCCCGTCATCACGGCAAAAGCTCCCGCGCCGCGCGCTGCACCGTGAGCCGCACCAGCACGTACCACAGCGCCACGGCCAGCGCCGTCATCAGGCGAGCCCGGGGATCGTCCGGCAAGCGGATCACGGCGTAGATCGCCAGCATCACCGTGGTGACGCCGGCCGAGAGATGGGCCAACCGGCCGGCCCGCCGCTCGATCTCGCTGCGGCAGGTGCGGCACAAGGTCCCGAACGGCAGCTCCACCGCCGTGTGACACCGCGGGCACTCATGCTCAACCAAGCCGGCGACTAACGGCGTCTGCGAAAGCCTGCGTCGAAGCATTGCCTCCTAAGTCCCGGGTCCGGACCGTCCCTTCCCGAAGCGTGCTTTCCAACGCCGTGCGGACGCGCCCGGCGGCGGCGGTGTCGCCGAGGTGGTCGAGCATCATGCAGGCGGCGAACAGCAGCGCCGACGGGTTGGCGACCCCCTTGCCGGCGATGTCCGGCGCGGAGCCGTGCACCGCCTCGAAAATCGCGGTGCGCTCGCCGATGTTCGCCCCAGCCACGAGTCCCAGCCCGCCCACCAGCCCGGCCATCTCGTCGCTCAAGATGTCGCCGAACATGTTGGTGGTCACGATGACGTCGAAGAGCGTCGGGTCGAGGACCAGCTTCATGGCGCAGGCGTCAATGATGATGTCGTCCACCGCCACGCGACCGGCGTATTCTCTGGATACCTCCCGTCCCACCTCCAGAAACAACCCGCTCACGGCCTTCAAGATGTTCGCCTTGTGGCAGATCGTCACTTTCTTGCGGCCGTGGGCCACGGCGTACTCGAAGGCATAGCGTACCGCCCGCTCACACCCCCGCCGCGTCACGACAGCCACCGCCTGGGCCACGGCCCTGGGCTCGCCCGGTATGGGGATCGTCGCCTCGAACCCGATGTACAGCCCTTCGGTGTTCTCCCGCACCAGCACGATGTCCACGTGGTCGTACCGGCCGCCCGGCAGGATCGTCTTCGCGGGACGGACGTTGGCGTACAGGTCGAACTCTTTGCGCAACGCCACGTTCACCGATCGGAAGCCGGTCCCCACGGGCGTGGTGAGCGGGCCCTTGAGCGCCACCTGCGTCCGGCGGATGCTCTCGACCGTGGAGTCCGGCAGGGGCGTGCCGGCCTCGTCCATCGCCGCCATGCCCGCTAACTGCTCATCCCAGTCCATCCGGACCCCCGCGGCCTCCAGCACCGAAAGCGCCGCGGTGGTGATCTCCGGACCGATCCCGTCGCCGCGGATGAGCGTGACCCGCGAGCTCATGGGAGGCCCGGCGTGAGCGCCTTGAGCGCCCCCTGCAGCGCCTCCCAGGGATCGGCCCCCACCGCGTTGGCCACGGTGCGCCACTCGATCATGCCGGTCCGCACATTGGCCAGCACCATGGTCAACTCGGCGCGGCCGCCCCCGTCCTGGGCAGGCCGGAAGACCAGGCTGGCCGGCACCAGCGCGTAGCGCTCGCCCGCCAGGGCTGTGAGGCTCCGCATCTGGCCCCAGAGGGGATCCGGCAGCTTGGTGAGTCGAGCGCCCCGTAACAACGACGTCGCCATCTGGTCGGGGTCCACCGCCACGGGCGCGGCGCGGCGGGCCACCTGGCGCAGGGCGGGAGGCAGCACCCACTGCACTTCGGGAGCCCGGCCCGTCAGGGTCTCGCTGACCAGTGAATCGGCACGGTTCAGCGCCGCCCGCCGGGGCGTCAGGGCCGCGGTCCAGCCTAGCGAGTCATCGGCCGCGACCAGCGTGAGTGGGTAGACCACCACCTTGAGTCCAGCGAGACCAGTCGTCGGAAGCGGCGCCGTCGGCGCGGGAGCGGTCTCCCTGGGCGGCGAGCCACCACCACACGCCACCGCCAGTAGCAGCCCGGCGAGCACCGCCCGGGGCTTTGCCGTCCTCGTTGCGATCACCGATGTCGTCATCTGGATGGAGGAACCTAGCCAGCCGGGGAAACAGTCGCAAAGGTGGCTCAGGCGAGCGTCAGGCCTCCATCCACCACGACCACCTGGCCGGTGATGTGGCGGGCCTCTTCGGAGCACAGGAACGTCACCACCCGTGCCACATCCTCCGGCTCCGCCACCCGGCCCAACAGGGATTCCTTCTCCGCCCGCTCCAGCACCTCCGGCGGCAACTTGGCCAGCATTTCGGTCCGGACGAATCCCGGGGCCACGGCGTTCACATTGACGTTGGTGGCCCCCAGATCCACCGCGGCCGCGCGCGTGAGCCCGATGAGGGCGGCCTTGCTCGCGGCGTAGTTGGCGATGCCGAACCCCGGCGTGTACGCCTGGTGGGAGGCGACGTTCACGATCTTGCCGTAGTGCTGCTTGCGAAACGCGGGGGCCACCGCGCGCACGCAGTGAAACGCGCCGGTCACGTTGGTGTCGAGTACCTCGCGCCAGGCCTCTTCGCCCATCCGCCACAGCGCCCCGTCGTGGGCGATGCCGGCGTTGTTGACCAGGTAGTGGACCCCGCCGAGCTCCGCGTGGGCCGTCTCCACGAAGGCGTTGACCGCGTCGGCGTCGCGCACATCGCACACCGCGCAGTACACCTGGATGCCCAGGCCCCGGAGCGCGGTCTCCGTGAGCAGGGCCTGCGCGGCGATATCGCGGTTGGACAGCAGCACGTAATTGAACGCCACGTGCACCCCGCGGCGGGCAAAATCCAGGGCGATGGCGCGGCCCAGCCCGGTGGCGCCGCCGGTGACGATGGCCACACTACCCTTCATCTCGCGGGACTCGACCCGCTGGGGGCGCTCGCGCGGTGCTACTGCCGCGCCCGAGGCTCGCCCACGTTCCTCGTCGAAGATGGGTGAGTGGAACGGAATGGGAGGCCGCCCGGGTCAGAGGAGCACCGAACGTACGTTCGAAACGGCGAGGGAGCAACCTGGTGCGGTGCCCCCGCCAGGGCGTGTCGGGGTCGCGAGGCCGATGGGCTCCAAGGGGCGCGTTGGTGCGGGCGTGGTCTCGGCGCGCTGGGCGCTATGGTGAATCCTGGCGCAGTGAGCTTCGGTGGGACCGCAGGGGTTCACTGCGCCAAGCTTACCGCGCCTTGGCGTCGAGTCCACCCCGCACCACTGGCGCCCCTTGGAGCCCATCGGCCTCGCGCCCCCGCCTAGCCACCGCACCAGGGTTGCCGACCGGGTCACCAGACCACATTCTGTGTACCCATGAACAAACCCCTCTCCATCCTGCTCTGGGCCGCCATCTCCACCGCCGGTGCTGCCGGGTTCGCGGTGTTGGCGCTCCACCGCGGCGAGTCCGTGAACGCCGCCTGGTTGGTCATCGCCGCGGTCTGCACCTACATGGTGGCCTACCGCTTCTACGCGCGGTTCATCGCGCGGCGCATCATGGAGCTGGACGACCGCCGCGCCACACCCGCCGAACGGCTCAACAACGGCCGCGACTTCGTGCCCACCAACAAGTGGGTGCTCTACGGCCACCACTTCGCCGCCATCGCCGGGGCCGGCCCGCTGGTGGGCCCGGTGCTCGCGGCGCAGTTCGGGTACCTGCCCGGCACGCTGTGGCTGATCATCGGCGTGGTGCTCGGGGGCGCGGTGCAGGACTTCGTGATCCTGTTCGCCTCGGTCCGGCGGAACGGAAAGTCCCTGGGCCAAATCGCCAAGGAGGAGGTCAATCAGGTCACCGGGCTGGCGGCCATGATCGCGATCCTCATGATCATGATCATCCTGCTGGCCGTGCTCGCCCTGGTGGTCGTCCGGGCGCTGGCGGCGAGCCCCTGGGGCACCTTCACGCTGGCCTGCACCATCCCCATCGCCCTGCTCATGGGTTGGTGGATGCGCACCCTCCGGCCGGGCAAGACGCTGGAAGCCACGGTGATCGGTGTGGGGCTCTTGCTGCTGGCGCTGTGGGGCGGGCGCCTGGTGGCCGAGCATCCGACGTGGGGCGCGTTCTTCACCCTGAAGGACACCACGATCTCCTACTGGATGATCGCCTACGGCTTCGTGGCCTCGGTGCTCCCCGTCTGGCTGTTGCTGGCGCCGCGCGACTACCTGTCTACGTTCATGAAGGTGGGCACGGTCATCGCGCTCGCGATCGGCATTCTGATCGTGCTACCGCCCATTCACATGCCGCCGGTTACGCGGTTCATCGACGGCACCGGACCGGTGTTCGCCGGCAAGCTGTTCCCGTTCGCCTTCATCACCATCGCCTGCGGCGCCATCAGCGGGTTCCACGCGCTGGTGGCCTCGGGCACCACCCCCAAGATGGTGATGCGGGAATCCCACGTGCCCATGATCGGCTACGGCGGGATGCTGATGGAGTCGTTCGTGGGCATCATGGCCATGGTGGCGGCGACCGTGCTGGACCCTGGCATCTACTTCGCGATCAACGCCCCGGCGAGCCTGCTGGGGACCACCCTGGAGCAGGCGTCCCAGACCATCGCGGGGTGGGGCTTCACGATGACGCCGCAGCAGATGACCGATCTCACCAACTCGGTGGGCGAGGCCACGCTGCTCTCGCGGACCGGTGGCGCGCCCTCACTCGCCGTCGGGATGGCGCAGATTTTCTCCGGCGTGTCCGCCAAGATCGGCGGGCAAACGCTCACCGCCCTGTGGTATCATTTCGCGATCCTGTTCGAGGCGCTGTTCATCCTCACCACCATCGACGCCGGCACCCGCGTGGGCCGGTTCATGGCCCAGGAGCTGGGCGGGTACCTCTGGCCCAAGTTCGGCGAGGTGTCCTGGTACCCGGCGAACGTGCTGGCCAGTGCCCTGATCGCGGCGGGCTGGGGGTACTTCCTGGTCCAGGGGGTGCTGGACCCGCTGGGCGGGATCAACACGCTGTGGCCGCTGTTCGGCATCAGCAACCAGCTGCTGGCCGCGATTGCCCTGACCGTCGCCACCACCATCATCATCAAGATGAAGAAAGCCCGGTATATGTGGGTGACGCTGGTGCCGCTGGCCTGGCTGGCGACCGCCACCATCACCGCCGGGATTCAGAAAGTCTTCGCCGCCGATCCTCGGCTGGGGTTCCTCTCCCACGCCCGGTCGCTGGCCGGCAGCGCCGACCCTTCGGCCCCCAGGCTGATGTTCAACGACTACCTCAACGCCGCGCTGGCGATGCTGTTCATGGTCGTGGTGGTGCTGGTGATCATCGCGGCCGCGCGGGAATGGTATCACACGCTGTGGGGCAAGAAGGAGCCGGTGCTCCAGGAGGCTCCGTTCGTCCAAAGCGCCTACGCCGCAGGAGACTGACATCATGAAGCGTCGAGAGTTTGTCGAGCGGACGGCGGTGGGCGTCGCCGCCGTCGCCTTGTCGGGTATGGCACGCCCCGGCGATGCCGAGGGGTTCGAGCTTGCCCCCGGGCAGCAAGCGTTCGAGCTGGCTGAGATGACCGTGGCGCAGCTTCAAGAGGGCATGCGGAATGGGAGGCTCACCGCGCGGAGGATCACCCAGGCGTACCTGAGCCGCATTCAGGCCATGGACCGTCAGGGACCGACGCTGCGAGCGGTGCTCGAAACCAATCCGGACGCTCTCCAGATCGCCGACCAGCTGGACGCCGAACGCCGACAGGGCCGGGTTCGCGGGCCGCTCCACGGCATTCCGGTGATCGTCAAGGACAACATTGATACGCACGACCAGATGCAGACCACCGCGGGCTCGCTGGCGCTCGAAGGCAACTTCGCCGAGCGCGACGCGTTCCTGGTGGAGCGGCTGCGTGCGGCCGGTGCCATTATCCTGGCCAAAGCCAATCTCTCCGAGTGGGCCAATTTCCGGTCCACGCGATCGTCGTCCGGTTGGAGCGGCCGAGGTCGGCAGTGCAAGAACCCGTACGTGCTGGACCGCAATCCCAGCGGGTCCAGCTCCGGCTCGGCCGTCGCGGTGAGCGCCAGTTATTGCGCGGTTGCGGTGGGTACGGAGACGGACGGTTCGATCATCAGTCCCTCCAATGCCTGCGGCATCGTGGGGATCAAGCCCACCGTAGGGCTGGTGAGTCGCGCGGGCGTGATTCCCATCGCGCACAGCCAGGACACCGCCGGGCCCATGTGTCGCACGGTGGCGGACGCGGCGGCATTGTTGAGCGGGATGACGGGCGTGGACCCCCGCGACTCGGCCACGGCGGACTCCGAGGGTCACATCGCGCCGGACTACACCGCGTTTCTCGACGCCAACGGGCTGTCGGGGATGCGCATCGGCGTCCGGCCGCGCACCGGCAACAACCCCATCCTCAATGAGCTGCTGGAGAACACCATCAAGCTGCTCCGCGAGCGCGGGGCCGAGGTAGTGGATCCCGCCGATCTCGAGACGGCGGGCCAGCTCGGCACGGCCGAGCGGGACGTGCTGCAATACGAATTCAAGACCGACCTGAACGCCTACCTCGCGACCATGCCGCCCAACGTGAAACACCGGACGCTGGCGGACATCATCGCGTTCAACGAGGCCAACAAAGAGCGGGAGATGCCCTACTTTGGACAGGAGACCTTCATCGCCTGTCAGGCAAAGGGGCCGCTCACCGAGCAACCGTACCTGGACGCGCGCGCCAAGTGCATCGACCTGACGCGGGCCAAGGGGATTGACGCCACCATGGACAAGCACCGGCTGGACGCGATGATGGGGCCCTCTGGCGGGCCGGCGGGACTGGTGGACCTGGCGACCTTGAGCGGCGGGGGCGGCGGCGGTGGCAGCTCGCAGTTCCCGGCGGTCTCCGGCTATCCGCACATCACGGTGCCGGCCGGGTTCCACCTGGGCTTGCCCATGGGGATTTCGTTCTACGGGCGCGCGTGGAGCGAGCCGGTGCTGATCAAGATCGCGTACGCGTTCGAGCAGGCGACCAAGGTACGGAAGGCGCCGACGTTCCTTCCGACGTTGGTCTTGAGCTGAGGCCCCCCGAGAGGGCGCGGAATCGCACGGGCTGAAGTCCGAACGGAAGCCGTGGTCCCTCAGCCCCGCCGCAGGGCCAGCAACAGCACAGCTAGCACCCCCGCCGTCCCGGCGCTCAGACCCAGGGCCATGGGCCCGCCCATCCGGGCATAGGCCGTCCCGAACACCAATCCGCCAGCCAGTGCCGCTATCCCGACGCCGGCATGGTACACGCCGAAGCCGCTGCCCGTCTTTCCGTTGCGGGCCACCGCGGCCACGAAGGCCCGCTCCGGCGACTCCGTGAGCGCCGCCACGAAGCCGAAGACCAGGAACCACCCCACCCCCGCCAGCGCATTCGGCGCGGTCGCCAGCCCCAGACACACCAGCGCATAGAGCACCCACCCACCCAGCATGACCCGCCGAGGACCGAACGCATCGGCGAGCTTCCCTCCAGGGTAGCTGCCAGCCGTCCGGATGACGTGCAACGCGGCCCACACCAAGGGGACCAGAGCGACGGAAAGCCGGAGGTCCTGGAGCCTGAGCAGCAGCAGCGTCTCCGGGAACCGGGCGAACGAAAACCAGACGACCAGGGAGAAGACAAACAGCGGCGAACGGGGGCGATCGGGGGCGATCGAGTCGGCGGCGGTGACGGGCTCCGAATCTCCCGCTTCCCGCTGCCCGTTTCCCGCCGACCGCAGCGCCCAGGCCGCCACCCCCACCGCGATCACGCCGGGCACCACGCTCCACAGGATGACGCCGTCGGGCGTGAGCCCGGCGACCGACAGCAGCACCCAGGCCAGCAGCGGCCCCACCACCGCGCCCGAGTGGTCCATGGCCCGATGAAAGCCGAACGCCCGGCCCCGCATCGCCGGCGCCGTGGCGTCCGCGATCACCGCGTCGCGCGGCGGCGTCCGGATCCCTTTCCCGATCCGGTCCGTGGCCCGGAGCGCGATCACCTGCCACGCGGCGCTGGTGGCCCCGATCACCGGCCGCGTCACCGCCGCCACGAGATACCCCCCTACGACCAGGGGGCGCCGCCACCGCGGATGATCCGCCAGCCAGCCGGCCCAGAGCTTGGCCAGCGAAGCCGTAAGCTCGGAGATCCCGTCGAACAGTCCCAGCGAAACGGCTCCGCCGCCCAGCGTGCGTGTCACCAGCGCCGGAATCAGTGGGTAAATCATCTCGCTCGCGAGATCGTTGAAAAACGAAACCGCCCCCAGCGACTTCACCACCGGGGGCAGCTTGTCCTGACGCCGTACTGACTGCGTCATGCGCTCCTGCCGCCCTCACTCATCCAACCCCATCCCCCACCGCATCAGGCTGACCGGCAGCCCGCCATATTGCAGCGTCGTCTCGTGGAAGCCGCGCAGAGAGTAGGACGTCCCCTGGGCCCGCCGGTACGCGTCGCGCAACGCCTTGATCTCCCGGCGGCCCACGGCGTAGCAGAGCTGATACGCCGGATAGGCGCAGTAGCGCCGCACTTCGGCCTCCGCGTTCTTCCGCTCGAAGTGCACCCGGTTGACCAGCAGGTTCACTGCCTCCTCGAAGGTCATTCCCCGGGTGTGCAGCCCCACGTCCAGCACGATCCGGAGCGCCCGCCACAGCAGATGCACCCGCTGGAAGAAGTGCTCCTCCACGCCGCGGTAAAACCCCTCTTCGGCCATCATCTCTTCACAATAGAGCGCCCATCCCTCGATCGTGAGCGGCGTGCCGATGACCTTCCGGACGGTACGCTCCTGCTGCTGCGCGATCAGGAACTGCAGGTGGTGCCCGGGATACCCCTCATGCAGTGCCGTGGACGCCAGCTCGTGCACGCAGTGGTCCCGCAGCATGCTCTCACGCACCTGGGTGTCATACTGCCGGTCGGGCGGCGTGACATAGAACCACCCGGTGCGGTCCCGGGCGAAGGGCCCCGGCGCCTGATAGGCGGCATAGGGAATGAGAGGCTTCAAGAACGTGGGCGTCTCGACGACGTCCAGCGGCCCGTCCGGCATCGGCACCAGGTCCCGTTCCACCACGAACCGCCGGGCACGTTCCATCTCTTCCGCATACGCGCTCACCAGCTGCTCCGCCGCCGGATGCGTCCCGCGCAGCCGGTCCACCAGATCCGGCCACGCTGTGCCCGGGGCGATCTCCGCCGCCATGGCATGGAGATCGGCTTCCACTTCCTCCGCCAGGTGCAGCCCGTACCGCCACAGCTCCGGCGCCATCGCCCGCAGGGCATGCTCATGGCGCAGCCGGAAGTTGAAGGCGTCCTCACCGATGGCGTACCCGCCATTGGCTGAGTCCGCCAGCTCGTTGCCGAGAAAGGCGGCGAACCGGCCCACGGCGGCGCGGGCTTCCTGCACCGCGAGGTCGAACCCCTCCGCTCCTGGTGGCCGGAGCTGGGCCGCCACTTCCCCGATCAGCGCTTCGGCACCGGCCGCCACGCTGGTGGCCGTTTCAACGAACACCCGCGGGCACTCCGCCAGCGTCTCGCGCGCCGCCGTGAGAAACGCCGGAATGGCGGCCAGGCGCTGGGCCGCCGCACGCGCACGATGCTCCAGCGGACGGTCCTGGCGGGCCAGCAGGTGGTACAGGCCCTCCAGGGCGTGCTCCAGCCAGAACGAGGGGTTGGTGCGGTGCACCCGCTCCGTGGTGAAGCGGTGGATCGTCACCCGCACGTCATCCAGCAGCGCCGTGCGGTCGATCTCGTCCTGCAGCCCTTCGAGTTCGATCTCTTCCAGTGCGGCGGCCAGGGAGCGGAAGGCGGCAACGTGCTGGCGGACGTCGTCCTCGGTGTAACGCCCCAAGCGGTGATCGTGCTCCAACAGCCCGGCGGTCGTCGCCGCGACCGGATCCAGGTGCCAGCGGAGGTCCAGGTAGGACGCGATCAGGCTCTGGAGGTCGGATGCCATCAGCGACCGCCGGCCCGGGCGTGGCGGGCGTCCGCGACCAACCGATGGCACTCCTCGTCGCTCAACACCCGGTCGGCCCGCTTGGCCGCGTCGAACAGATGCTGGCACAGGTCGGCATCGGAGGCATCGTACCCGTGCTCGTCCAGCCAGCACTTCACGTTGGACAGTCCGGACACCGGCCCGATTTCGATCCGCTGCTTGAGGCCGAACGCGCCGGCCGGCACGCTGGAATACACCCGATCCGCCAGCCAGGCATCGCCTTTCTTGCGGGCCTTGATGATCGCGGCGGCGTGCACCCCGGTACCGGTGCGGAACGCGTCCGTGCCCATCGCCGGGTAGTTGGCCGGCAGCGGCACGCCGATCGCGTCCGCCGCCAATTGGCAGTACTCCCGGAGCTTTGAGACGTCATGACGGTGCGCGCCGAGGAGCGCCAGGTTGATGATCAGCAAGTCCATCTCCGCGTTGCCCACCCGCTCGCCGACGCCCAGCGCCGTCGCATGTACCCGGTCGATGCCAGCCTCGATCGCCGCCAGACAGTTGATCAGCCCCATGCCCCGATCCCGGTGCCCGTGCCAGTCAACCTTAACGTCTTCCCCGGAGGGCGCCACAATCTCTTTCTTGACGAACCGTACCAAATTGCCGACGCCATTCGGCGTGGCGTGTCCCACGGTGTCCGCCAGGCAGATTCGCCGCGCGCCGCATCGAATGGCGTTGCCGTAGAGCGCCTTGAGCACCTCGGGGCGGGCTCGCGTGGTATCCTCGGTCACGTACATGACCGGCAGCCCTTCCCGCACGGCGAAGCTCACGGCCTCCTCACTCACCTTGAGCATCCGGTCCAGGGTCCAGTCCTCGGCGAACTGCCGGATGGGCGACGAGCCAATGAACGTCGCCGCTTCGATGGCGATTCCCACCTCCTGCGAAATCCGGGCGATGGGCTCGACGTCCGCCACCACCGTGCGGGCGGCGCAGTTGGGGGCGATGGGGAGTTTGGCCTGCACGATCTCCCGCGCCAGCGCGCGAACCGCCTCCACCACCCGCGGACCCGCCCCGGGCAGGCCGATGTCCGCCGCCACGATGCCGAGGTCGGCCATCAGGTGAAGGAAGCGCAGCTTGATGTCTATGGGAGGATCGATCGCGGAGGGGGACTGGAGGCCGTCACGCAGGGTCTCGTCGTTGAGATCCACCCGCGCCGTCCGCCAATCGACCCCGTCCAGTGCGTTCCAGTCGTAGATCAGTTGTCCCTCATCCATGGGCCAACGATGCCGCCCTGAGCGGGGGACCGTCAAGCTTGCGACCGCCCTCGCGCCGCGGCTAACCTCCGCCGTGCCCCTCCGCCACGCGGTGTCGAGCGTCGCCCACCATCCCGCCCTGCGCCGCGGGCGGGAGGTCTTGCTGGCCACCAACGACAAAACGCTCGACCTCCAGGCAGCCATCGCGGAGATTCCCGCGCCCTCGGGCGCGGAGGCGCGGCGGGCGGCCTTCGTGGCAGGGCGACTCCGCGAGCTGGGGCTCGAGCAAGTGGCCCTGGACGGGGCGGGCAACGTCGTGGCGAGGCGGGGCCACACCCGGGGCCCCGCCATCGTCCTCGCAGCCCATCTGGACACCGTATTCAGCGCCGATGTGGACCACACGGTGCACCGCCACGGGGTTCGCCTGGACGGTCCCGGCATCTCGGACAACGCCCGGGGGCTCGTGGGGTTGGTAGCGCTGGCGCGGGCCGTATTGGAGGCCGGGTGGGCCACCCAACGGCCCATCGTGTTTGCCGCCACCGTGGGTGAGGAAGGCGAAGGGAACCTGCGGGGCGCCAGATACCTGCTCGGGCCCAGCGGCGTGGCTGCGCACGCCGTGATCGCGCTGGACGGCGCCGGGCTGGACCGGGTGGTGCATCGCGCGCTCGGCTCGCGTCGTTTCCGCATGACCTACCGGGGACCCGGCGGTCATTCCTGGTCGGCCTACGGCGTCGCAAACCCCGCGCACGCGGTCGGACGGTTTGCGGCCGGCGTCGCAGAACTGGCGCGCACTCCCAGGCCGGGGAGCGCGTGCTCGGTGGTGCGACTGAGCGGCGGCACCGGCCTCAACTCCATCCCCTTCCTGGCGTGGGCGGAGGTGGACACCCGAAGCGAAGACGCTGGCGCCCTCGATGCCCTCGAGTCCTCGGTCCGCGGGCTGGCGGGCGACGCGCTCCGGACCGAGAACCTCCGCCGCGCTCAGGGCACGGCGCCGCTGGAATTCGCTATCGAGACGATCGGCGACCGGCCGGCGGGGACCACGCCGCCGAGCGATCCGCTGGTGTGCGCGGCGGTGGACGCCACCCGCGCCGTGGGCCGCGAACCCGAGCTGTCGGTCGCCTCCACCGACGCCAACGTCCCGATCGCCCTGGGCATCCCGGCGATCACGCTGGGCGCCGGCGGGACCGCGGGGAATACGCACCTGGAGACGGAGTGGTACGACGACACGGGGGGCGCGGACGGGCTGTGGCGCGCGTTGTTGGTCTTGGCTGCCGCCGCAGGGCTGAAGAACGGTGAGAGGTGAGAAGGGAGACGTGAGCAGGGCGCCCTGACCTTCTCACGTCTCACATCTCACCTCAGCGCCGGCGTACTCCCCGGTGGCCGCCGGTGCTTCGTCGCCTGCTCATACGAGTAAGCAATCTTGATCAGCGTCGGCTCCGACCAGGCATCGCCCAGGAGCTGCAGCCCCACCGGCAGACCCTCACCCACGAATCCCATCGGTACGGTGATGGCGGGAAACCCCGTGGGCGGGGAAATGCGGGGGCTGTTGTTGCCGTGCGGCGTGTTGAGGTCGCCGATCAGGCGCGGCGGGTTGCTCCACGACGGATAGACCACCGCATCGAGGCGGTGGGCGGCCAGCACCCGGCGAACGCCGGCCTTCAGTCGGTCCGCGTTGGCCCACGCCTGCCGGCAGTCGGCATTATCCTCGGGTGAGGCCCCGGGCGTGTCCTGCATCTGCCGCAGCCGCTGCTCGATGTTCGGATGGAACCGCCGGGACTCGACGATCGCTTCGAGGCTCTTGAACGGCGCGCCGGGACCAAGGTGCTGGAGGTAGGCGTTGAGGTCCCACTTGAATCGGGGGCAAAACAACGGGCCGCGAATCGAGTCCAGCTCGGCCACGACCACCGAGTCCAGCATGACGGCGCCCGCCTTCCGCATGTCGGCCAGGGCCTGCTCGAACCGCTGCACGATCTCCGGATCGGCCGTTTCGGTGTTGGAGAGCTGGCGCAGCACGCCGATCCGGGCACCCTTGAGCCCGTCGGCCACCAGGTAATCGGCGTACCGGGGCGCCTTCCGCTCCCGCGCCGCCTCGGTCACGGGATCGGCGGGATCGTGGCCGGCGATGACGTCGAACACGGCCACCGCATCCGCCACCGTCCGCGCCATGGGCCCGCCAATATCCCGGTCCAGGTACAGGGGCACGATGCCAGCCCGGCTGGTGAGCCCCATGGTGGAACGGATCCCCACCAGGGCGGTATGCGACGACGGCCCGCGAATGGAATTCCCCGTATCCGTCCCCAGGCCCACGGTTCCGAAGCACGCCGCCACCGCCGCCGCCGTGCCGCCGCTCGAACCCGCCGTCACCCGATTGAGCGCGTACGGATTGCGCGTGTACCCCGGCAGCGCCGAGCCCACCGTCTCGTAGGGCGAAAACGCGAACTCGGCCATGTTGGATTTCGCGAGCACGATGGCTCCCGCCTGGCGCAACCGCCTGACCTGATAGGCGTCTTCGGGCGGAATGGATCCCTGCAAGGACAGCGAGCCCGCGGTCGTGGGCAGGTCCCGGGTGTCGTAGTTGTCCTTCACGATGACCGGGATGCCGTGCAACGCTCCGGTGAGCCGGCCGGTGCGGGCGAATGTCGCATCCAGGGAATCGGCGCGCGCCAGCGCGGCGGGGTTCACGGTCACGATCGCGTTCAGCGCCGGACCGTGTTTGTCGTACGCGGCGATCCGGTCGAGATACAGTTGCACCAACTGGCGCGCCGTGAGGCGGCCGGCGGCCATTGCCTGGTGGATCTCCGCGATGGTGGCTTCCTCCACGCGAAATTGCTGCGCGACGACCGGGGCGGGAACGGCGGTCAGGGCGGTCGCGGCGGTCAGGGCCGTCAGCACGCGTTTCATGGCGCTTTCGCCACCTCGTCGTGCGCCGCAATCATCCCGTCCAGTGTCCGGCCGCGCAGCTCGACGTCGCCGCCGATCACCGAGCGGGTCACCGTACAGTCCGTTACCGTGGTGTTCCACCCTACGATCGCGTTCTGGATCGTGCTGCCCGCCACCACCGCGCCTTCGTCAATGGCGACGTTGGGGCCGATGGTGCACCGCTCCAGCGTCACACCCTTGGCCACGTACACCGGATCGTGGATGGTGACCCCCCGCTTGGCCCGCGGGCGCCGCGCACGCCCCTGGGAGAGGAGATGCAGGTTGGTATCCAGCAGCGTGTCCACTTTCCCGCAATCGTACCAGCCGCCGACCTCGGCCGTGAGAATCTTGCGCCCGTGGTCGATCATGTGCTGAAAGGCCTCCGTGAGAAACCACTCTCCCTTTTGCTTGGGTTGGCTCATGGTCCAATCGATGCCCTCGAACAGGGCCCGCCAATCGCGGATGTAGTACAGTCCGATGTTGGCCAACCGGGAGATGGGCTCGCTCGGCTTCTCCACGATGCGCGTCATGTGCCCGGCGCCGTCCGTCACCACCACCCCGAACCGCTGATAATCCTCCACTTCCTTGGCCCAGATGACGCCGTCGGCCTGCGTGCGGTTGACCAGCCCGAGGTCCGCGTCGAACAACGTGTCCACGAAGATGATCAGCACCGGTCCGTCCACGTGGGGTCGCGCCAGGTTGACCGCCCCCGCGGTCCCGTCCTGCACCCGTTGCTCGATGAACCGGGCGGGCTGCCGGTAGCTCCGCCGGACGTACGCCTCCACCTGCTCCTTGAGGTGGCCCGTGATGAAGATCAGCTCCTCGATGTCGAGACCGTCCAGCTTGTCCATCACGTAGTCCATCACCGGCCGGCCGGCCACGCGGATCAGGGGCTTGGGGACGTGCTTGGTGAGGGGGAGGAGCCGGGTGCCTTTGCCCGCCAAGGGAATGATGACCTTCATGCCGTCATGCCGTCATGTCGTCATGCGGAAATACATCACACCCTGCCGTATCGGTCCTGCAGCCGCACCACGTCGTCAATCTCGGGTGTCGAAGCCTCGAGCAGGTCGGCCGGCGTCACCGCCTCCATCTGGTGCACGGTGAGCGGCGTGATGTGATAGCTCTCACCCTCCCGCATCCGGCGTTCCACCAACTCCTCGCCCTGTTTCACGCGGAAGATGATCTCGCCCTTCAGTACGTGGATGGTCTCGTCCTTCCGGTTGTGGTATTGGAGGCTCAAGACGTGCCCTGGCTCGATGTGGAGGATCTTGCCGACGTACCGGTCCGTGAGCGCCCAGATCAGCTCGTGGCCCCACGGCTTCTCGACACGGTAGGGGACCTTCACGTGACCACCGTTTCCTCGGTGCGAACGTCTTCCAGGGCCCGGTGCATGTCGGCCGCCGATCCCCACCGCTGGTCGCGCTTCTTGGAGAGTGCCCGGAGAATCACTTGCGCCAGCGACGGCGGCACCTCGGGGTTGATGAACTGCGGATCCTCCGGGGCCTCCTCCAGATGCTTGGCCATCAACGCCATCACGTTGGGCGCCGTGAAGACGTTGCGTCCGGTCACGCACTCGAACAGCACGGCGCCGGCCGCGTAGAGGTCGACACGCGGATCCAGATCCTCCCCCAGCAGCTGCTCCGGCGCCATGTACTCCGGCGTCCCGATCGCCGTCCCCACCGCGGTGAGCCCTTCCCCACCCATCCGATGGCCCTCCGTCCGGCGGGCGATCCCGAAGTCCATCACCTTGAGGAACCCGCCCGGGTCCACCACCATGTTCTGCGGCTTGATGTCGCGGTGAATCACGCCGGCGTCGTGGGCCACTTCGAGCGCGCGGCACAACTGCTTACCCACCGTCAGCGCCACGCCCACGGGTAGGCGACCACGCTTGCGGATCAGGTCCTTGAGGTTGGTGCCCTCGACCAGTTCCATGGTGATGTAGTACACCCCGTCCACTTCGCCCAGGTCGTGGGTCCGCACCACGTTGCGGTGGGTGATGCGGCGCGCCAGCCGAATCTCCTCCTTGAACCGCTCCAGGCTCTTGCCGTCCTCCGAGATGGCTTCCGGCTTGAGCGTCTTGACCGCCACGATTTCTTCCAGCTGACGATCGAACGCCCGGTATACCATCCCCATCCCGCCCGCCCCCAACACCTTCCGGATTTCGTATCGGTTGGCCAGTACCTGCCCCGCCTCCAGCACGCCCGTGAGCATGGCGGCCGGACGGGTCCCCTGGCCCTGGGCCGTCACCTGAACCTGCTGGCCCGCCGTGAGCGCCACCGTCTGGGCGCCGCTGCCACTCAGGTACTCCACCAGATCCTGTTTCTCCTTGAGTTCCCGGAGCATGCGCTGGAACGCGGCGGCCAGCTCACCGATTTCGTCCCGCGACGTGACCTGGATCTTGCCGCTGTACTGTCCTTCCGCTACCTGCCGCGTCGCCGCCACCAGCCGCTGGACCGGCCGCGTCACGCGGCGCGCCAGGACCCACGCGGAGAAGATGGCGAGCACCAGCCCCGCGATGAACGCCTGGAACACGGTGTTGCGCAGCTGGATGAACGTGGCCAGCTCGAGGTCGCGCGAGCGGAGGCCGGCATAGGCGCCCACGGGCACCCCGGAGGCGGTGTTGAGGGTCCCCACCACGCCCACCAGCGTCTGGCCGCCGACGGTCCAGCGCAGCCGCCCGCGCGTCGGGTCCGCCATCGCCGAGTCCCACCCAACACCGGCTGCCATCGCCTGTTGAAGGGCCTCGGCCGGGAGCGTGGCCACCACCGGATGCGGCACGCCGAGCGTGTCGAAGGCGAAGAACACCATCTCCGAGTTGGTGTTGCTCTTCAGATGCGCCGCGAAGGCCGAGTCCACCGGAACGGCGGCGACCAGCACCCCGTACACCACCGAGCTCTGAGGGGCCATGATGGGGGCGCCAACAGCCTGGTAGATCACGTCACTGCCGTCCGAACCCGGCTCGATCCACACCCCCTCCGCCACCCGCCCCTCAAGCGGAATTCCCACCAGCGCGCCCTCCGCCAGCGGCTCCCCATCGAGGTCTCGCTCATTGGTTTTGGCCCGCAACACGCCCTCGCCGTCCGTCAGCAAGGCCCATGCCGCCTCCACCTGGTCGCGGAACTCGTCGGCTTGATCCAGCAGGTTGGCCCGCTCGCTCTGCCGCAGGCCCTCGCTGATCCGGGCGATGTAGTCAGGGATCTGCGCGATGACTCGGACGCTCTGACGCAGGGCGCTGCTCCGGCCGGCCAGCGCGTCGTCTATGGCCGAGCGGGTGGCGTCCAGCGCGCGCTCAATCGACTCGTCCGCCGCGCGGTCGGCCCGCTGCTTGGTGAGCCACAGGGCGCCTCCCAACACCACCACCACCACGAACGCCGTGGAGAGGAAGATCTTCGCGGTAAGCCCCGACAGCGGGAACCCCCTAATACCGCCTCCCGCGGGTGGGGTAGGGCTGGCCGAACTTGTTGAGGTGCTGCACGAACTTGTAGCCGCGCGCGTCGAGCTGAAGCTCGAGCCGGCTCAGGCCCGACGCCCCCACCTGCACGGTCTGCGGCGGAAGCTCCGACGCGCGCTCGTGCCACGCGCGCAGCGTGTACGACCCGGGCGGCACCGGCCCGATCGAAAAGGAGCCGTCGCCGCCGGGTTGGGCGTAGAACGGCGAGTCCCGCACCACCACGAACGCGCTCATCTGCGCGTGCACGTTGCAGTACACCCGGATGATGCCGGGTCGCGTGAAGCCGGTGGACTTGGCCATGCCCCGCCCGTAGAGCCCCAGGTCAAACAGCCCTTCTTGGGAGAGCGAGAAGACGTTATGGTCGAAGGGATCGCTGTTGGGGAACTCCACGGTGGAGCCCGCCGTCACCACCACCACGCGCGGCTTGAATTCTTTGTCCGATGTCACGATCCGGGCCGTCATGGGCGTCACGGGGACGGCCCGCGCGGCCTCCAGCCACACCACGGCCTGCCCCACGTCCGGCGCAGGCTTGTTGCCCTTGTCAAGGACCACGATCTTGCCGGACACGGCCGGGCCGCGCTGGGCAACCGCCGGGCGCCCGCTCAGGAGCGTTGCAGCCAAACCGACCGCGAAATAGCGCAGGAGCGTACGCACGCCCCTAGAGTACGCAAGTGCCAAAGGGGCGTCAACGAGACGGGGATCGACGGTTCGGAAGGTTCGACGGAGTCCGCCAGCCGCCCAGCCCCCGAACCACCGACCTGGCCCAGCCAAGGAGCTCGCATATGCAGCGTAGCGTTCTGCCGTTCGTCGCCAGCCTGCTGTCCACCGCTCTGGCGGCCCAACAGCCTCAACCGGCACCGCCTCCTGCTCAGGACACCTCGCTCGCGGCGCGCCTCGAGCGTGCCGAGCGCCTCCTGGAGATGCTCCGCGAACAGGTGAGTCAGCAGGCCACAGCCCGCGTGGAGCCGCGATCGGGAAGCCACGTCGAGCTATCCGGACTGGTGCTGGTGAACGGGTTTTTCAACAACGCCCGGGTGAACAACAGCGATGTGCCGCAAATCGTGATGCCGCCGGACCCGGCGCTCGCCCTGCCGGCCAGTCACGGAGGGGCCACGGTGCGTCAGTCCCAGATCGCCCTCACGGCGGATGTACCCGAGCTTGCCGGCGGATCGTTTCACGGCGAGCTGGACGTGGATTTCTTCGGAGGCCAGCAGCCCTCACCCAGCGGACGCACGTGGCCCCTGCTGCGGGTGCGACGAATCCGTGCCGAGATCGAGTGGCCCCACAGCTGGGTGATGTTCGGCCAGGAGGCACCGCCTATCGCCGAGATCAACCCCTCCAGCCTGGCCCAGATCGGGCTGGTCGGATTCGCACGGTCCGGCAACCTCTGGCTCTGGCTTCCGCAGGTGCGCGCCGGCGCGGAGGTGGGCACCACCGTCAAGGTCGGGATCGAGGGCTCGGTGCTCGCCCCCCTGGCCGCCGATCCCACCGGCGTGGGCGCACTCTTTACGCAGCCGGATCGCGCGGAGCGTTCCCGGCGTCCCAATCTCGAAGGACGCCTGCGCCTCCGTTGGGACGAGCCGCAAAGCTCGGGCGAGATCAGCCTGGGAGGCCACTACGGCTGGTTGGCCAAGAACCAGGACACGCTGGTCACGTCGCGCGCCGTGGCCGCGAGCGCGCGGTTCACCGCCACCCGGTACCTCGAGCTTCGGGGCGAGGTGTTCGCCGGCCAGGCCCTGGCCGGTCTGGGCGGGGGTGGGATCGGGCAGAACCTGGGCGTGGGGATGGTCCCGGTACGAGCCAAGGGCGGATGGGCCCAGCTCAACGTGAGGCCGCACCCCGCGGTCGAAGTGGGCGGTGGGTACGGGCTCGACGATCCGGACGACGCCGACCTGGATCCCGCGACCGCGCTGTTACGGAATCTGTCATGGGAAGGTCATGTCCAGTGGCGTCCCGCGCCGTTGGTTCTGGGCGTGGAGTTCCGCCGACTCGAGACCACCTACGGACCCGCGATCGGCACGCTGTTGGCGCATCACGTCAATGTCGCCGCCGGGTTCGAGTTCTGATCTCCCGCGCCAGGCGAGCGCACTCATGGGAAACGGCAACGGCGGACGAATCGCTGGCGGACCGCGACGGAACCCGGTATCTCTAGGCCCAGAACCGGCTTATGAGCCCGCCTCCAGCATGACCGAAGAACCTCGTCGGGTTCGTCCTCAAACGCCGCCAGCCACTCGGGTCATCTGTCCCCGTTGTCGCGTCGGAGAAATCACGTACGCGTCCGGCGTCTGCCCATTGTGTGGGTTCTCCCCGGCCACCGGGGAGGTGGTCCAAGACCCGCTGCCGGCGGCGCTGGACGAGGCCGTTCGCCGGGAACTGGGGGAGCAGCTTCGCATCGAGCGTCTGCTGGGCCGGGGCGGCATGTCCATCGTGTACCTCGCCCGCGAGCTGGAGCTCAACCGGCTGGTCGCCGTGAAAGTGCTCCCCCTTCACCTGTCCATGGGGCCGGACGCCGTCGAGCGGTTTAAGCGCGAGGCCAGGATCGGCGCCTCGCTCGATCATCCGCACATCGTGCCGGTGCATCGGATCGGTGCCACGCCGACGTTCGTGTGGTACACGATGAAGTGGGTAAAAGGCGGCTCGTTGCGCGACCTGCTGGACCAGGGCGGCGCTATGAGCCTGCCCGACTGCCTCAGGGTCCTCGAGCCGGTCGCGGCAGCCCTGCACTACGCGCACCGGCGCGGGATCATCCACCGGGACATCAAGCCGGCCAACATCTTGATTGACGACACCGGGTGGGTGGGAATCTGCGACTTCGGGATCGCCAAGGCTTTCGGCGCCACCCCGCTGACGCACACCGGGGCCGCGATCGGGACGCCCGGCTACATGGCGCCGGAGCAATGTTACGGCAAAGCGCTGGACGGCCGAGCCGACCAGTACTCCCTCGCCATTCTGGCCTACGAGTGCCTGGCGGGCACCGTCCCCTTCACCGGCGATTCGCTGGGCGAGATCGTCCGTAAGCACTGCATGGAGCCGCCCCCACGCATCACCAACACGCGCGCCGACCTCCCGGACGCCGTGGCCCACGCGCTCGACCGTTCGCTGAGCAAACGTCCTGAGGATCGGTTCGACACCGTGCTGGACTTCATCCGCGCGCTGGGCGGCGACCCCACGCGGGGCGGGACGCTGGTGGTGGCGGCGGCGGACACCGCCAGCCGGGCCGCCCTCTCCACCCCGCAGTTCACCGCGTCGCCGTCCCGCCGCCCGCTGATCTGGGCCGCCCTCGGCCTCGTGCTCCTGGTAATCAGTGCCGCCGCGCTCTGGTTGCGCGGGCCGAGCGGCACGGCCGCCACCACACTCACCCGTCCCCCGGCGACGCCCGCGACGCCGGTCCATCCGGGACGGCTGTCGGTAAACTCGATGCCCTGGGGCGAGGTGTTCGTGGACGACGTGCGCGTCGGGCCCACTCCGGTGCTGGCGTACGAGCTGCCACCTGGGCGGCATCGGCTCCGCGTCGAACGGCCGGGCTTCGCGCCGTACGAGCAAATCCTGGAGATTGCGTCCGGCGACCGCGTCACCGTGAGCGATATCGTCCTGAAACCGGAGCGTCAGCCGTGACGCTCCTGGGCCGCTCCTGCCGCACGGCCCTGTTCGTGAGCCTGATGCCCGTCGCCGCTGCCGCCCAGAGCGCCGGCGTATTGCTCACCGAGGGCGTTCGGGCGTACCGCGATCTGCAGTTCGCGGCGGCGGCGCAGTTGCTGCGCCGCGCGCTGGAGCCCGCGGACACTCGTGGCCTCTCGCCAGCCGATCGATCGCGTGCCCTGATGTACCTCGGTGCCGCCGAGGTCTTTGCCGAGGAGCGGGACCATGCGGTAGTCGCCTTCAGGACGCTGGTGCTGGCCGATCCTCGCTTCCGGCCCGACAGCCTGGTCTTCCCGCCCCGCGTGACCCGCGTGTATGACGAAGTGCTGCAGACGACCAAGGCCATCGCCCTCGCGGCACCGCTGGAAGCGCGGCTCCGCGCGGGCGACGGGCGGTTCACGGTGCGCGCCTACGCCACTTCCCAACATCGCATGGAGGCACGGATCACGTCCGCCCAGGGACACCCCATTGCGACCCTGCATCGGGGGCCGGTCGCAGACAGCGTGGTGTTGACCTGGGATGGCTTGGATTCCGCCGGGTCCGTGGTGCCGGCCGGACGCTATACTGTTGTGGTGACCTCTTCCCTGGCCCCCGATCAGGACCTGCGCAGCGTCCGCCTTCCCTTGCAGGTCACGCTGGGCGCGGCGG
>Ga0209342_10002079_pt1 | contig 21918 bp, 18 predicted proteins | sample RifCSP16_2_FD_184023 | JGI IMG/M metagenome (GOLD analysis project Ga0209342, IMG submission 184023) | Soil microbial communities from Rifle, Colorado - Rifle CSP2_sed 16_2 (SPAdes) (version 2) | ecosystem: Environmental > Terrestrial > Deep subsurface > Rock core/Sediment | place: Rifle... | reverse complement strand
GCCCCAGGTGAGGCCGGTGAGGTTGAGGGCCAGGCTCAGCAGAGCGATCGCCCAAACCGTTCGGCGCGACCCAGGCGGTGCGGATGGCTTGCTCAGGCCGTCCCCCAACAAGAGAAGGCCGCGCTACCTGCCCGCCAGCAACTCCTGCAGCCGGGCGGGGAGGTCTTTGGACTTGGCCAGGACCTCATCGTTCATCCGCCGCCGGTGCTCCGCCAGCTTCTGGCCCAGGCCGGGATCGGACAGAGCCAGAATGCCCGCGGCCAGGTGGCCAGCGTTGGCCGCTCCCATGGCCCCCACGCCCACGGTGGCGACCGGAACCCCCGGTGGCATCTGCACGGTTGCGAGCAGGGCGTCGAACCCTGCCAGGGGGGAGCTGGCCAGCGGCACCCCGATCACCGGCAGCGTGGTGTGGGCGGCCATCACCCCAGCCAGATGGGCGGCACCCCCGGCACCGGCGACGATCACCCGCAGGCCCCTCCCGGCGGCCTCGCGGGCGAAGCCGGCGGCCCGGTCCGGGGTGCGGTGGGCCGAGAGCACGTGAACCTCATAGGGGATGCCGTACTCGGCCAGCACCCGGGCGCAACCGGCCATCACCGGCAGGTCGCTGTCGCTGCCCATCAGGATTGCGACTAACGCGCCGTCGCTCACACCTTTGGTCCGTGGAGCCTCGAGAGAGCAGCCTGGCCGATGTCCTTCCGGTAGTGCATGCCCTCGAAGGAGACTCTGGACACGGCGGCGTAGACGCTCTTCACGGCCGCGTCCAGGTTTGCGCCCAGGGCGGTGATCCCGAGAACGCGTCCACCTACCGTGACGTATCTGCCGTCCTTGAGCTCGGTGGCGGCATGAAAGGCCTGGACATCCTTGGCGTCCTTCAAGGCCTCCAGGCCGCTGATCGGCTTGCCGGTCTCGACCGTCTCCGGGTAGCCCTTGGCGGCCAGCACCACGCAGGCGGCGGCGTCCTTGGTCCAGTCGATCCGGGGCTCCTTGAGCTGGCCGTCGGCTACCCCCATCAGGATGGGCATGATGTCGGAGCGCATGCGCGCCATGATCACCTGGGTCTCGGGGTCGCCGAAGCGAGCGTTGAACTCCAGCACTTTGGGCCCCTGGGCGGTGATCATCAGGCCCGCGTACAGCACACCCTGGTACTTGCGCCCTTCGGCCGCCAGGCCGGCGATGGCGGGCAGGACGATCTCCTGCATGACCTGCTTGTGGGTGTCGACGGTGAGCCCGGTGGCGGGCGATATGGCCCCCATGCCGCCGGTGTTGGGTCCCTGGTCGCCATCGCGCAGGCGCTTGTGATCCTGGACCGAGACCATGGGCACCACCCGCGAACCGTCGGAGAAGACGAGGAAGGAGACCTCCTCGCCGGTCAGGAACTCCTCCATCACCAGTTTGGCGCCCGCGGTCCCGAACTTGCGGTCGCGCATCATGTCGCCGGCGGCCTTCTCGGCCTCCGCGCGGCTGCCGACCACCACCGTGCCCTTGCCCTGGGCCAGCCCGTCGGCCTTCATGACGCAGGGATAGCCGAAAGGCGCGCGCTTCACGAAGTCCTCGACCGCCTCCAACGAGGTGCAGGTCTCGTAACGCGGCGAGGGGATCTTGTGACGGTGCATGAACTCGCGGGCGAAGGCCTTGGAGCCTTCGATCTCCGCGGCGGCCCGGCTGGGACAGAAGATGGAGAGCCCGCGGCGCCGGAACTCGTCGCCCATGCCCAGCACCATCGGCAGCTCTGGGCCCACCACGGTCAGGTCGGCGCTAATGGTCTGGGCGAAGTCGGCGACCTCGATGATGTTCGAGGTGTCGATGGGGACGCAGTCGCAAAAGCCCGCCAGGCCCCCGTTGCCCGGAGCGCAGTAGATCTCGGACACCAGCGGGCTCTGGCGGATCTTCCAGGCCAGGGCGTGCTCGCGTCCTCCGTTGCCGACGACCAGGACTTTCATGAGCTCGTCAAGAGACGACAAAAGGACCGCAAATTCTGGCATGCGAAGGAGTTCCTGTCAACGAAGAGCCGGGCAGGAAGGGCAGGAACCGCCCCGTCGGCCACCGGTGCTATTCTTGCCGCCCGTGGCTCGCATCCTGCCGCTCTCTCCCTGGGTCGACCTCACCACCCGGCGGGGGCACATTTGCTTCCGCAGCCGGCTCCGCGGGGCCAATCGCCACGTCTTTGCCGTCGACCTCTACTCCCACCTGCGAGAGAGCCATCCCGACACCCACGTCGGTTACTGGGTGTTCGAGCTGCCGGAGGGGGAGGCCGAGACCGAGATCGGCATCGACCTCACGAGCATCGGTCCCGGGTCGCTCTGGAGAGAGACACCGGGGGGACGGGTGGCGGCCGTCGACTCCTGGTCCAACCCCGGCTACGTCTTCGATCCCGTGATCGGCATCCAGCTCGTTTTGCGCAATCGCCAGGGCCGGGTGCTGGAGAATCGCTTCATCGCCGGCCGGGTGGCCGACCCCCAGGTGCTGCGGTCCTACTACCACCGGGTCCATGCCGGCCACGGCTACACGCCTGCCGAGCCGTTCCTCTTCGAGTTGCACGCGGCCATGCTGCGCAAGCTGGAGAAGCTGTTCCTGGCCTTCATTCCCAAGGGAGGGCGAGTTCTGGACGCAGGGTGCGGGCGCAGCCTGTTCACCGAGATCAGGCCCGACTGGCCCTTCACCCTGGTCGCCGCCGACCTGGACTTTGACCTGCTGCGCTCGCGTCAGGCGGAGTTCCCCGGCGTGCGCTGGACCGCCGCCGGCGCCCAACCCCTGGCCTTCCGCAGCGGCGTGTTCGACGCCCTGTTCGCCGGGGAGCTGATCGAGCACCTCCCCGATCCGCGGCCGGGGATCGCCGAGTTCCGGCGAGTCCTCAGGAAGGGCGGGTTGCTGATCCTGACCACGCCTAACCGCCTGCGCCTGGCCAACCGGGTCGACCGCTCGGAACGGCCGTTCAGCCCCGACCATCTGAGTGAGCTCGCCTACGATGAGGTCAAGGACCTGTTGGCCAGCGAGGGCTTTCGGGTGCTGAAGGCCACCGGCCTGCACCTCGAGCTGTGTCTCAACTGGCTCTCCCGCGCCCCCAAGCTCGATCGCCTCCAGCGCGGCTGGAACCGTCTCTGGGCGGTGCCTCTGATGCGGCTGCTCCTGGCCGCCGGGGCCCTGGCCCCGCGCCATTCCCTCGACATGATCTTCGTGGCCCGTGCCGTCTGACCGCGCCCAGGTCTGGTCCTGGGCGGCCGGCCTGGGCTCCGCACTCTCGTGGTCGGCCCTGGTCGTGCGTTGGTTCGATGTCGGCGAGCCCTGGCGGCCGGCCTGGCTCCAGGCGCTGCCGGCCTGGGCTCTGGCCTTGCTGACCTTCGGGCTGGCCGCGTTCTGGGTCCGGCTCAACTGGCCGGCTCTACGGGGCGCACGTCTTCCCGGGCCGCGGGGAGGCCTGTGGCTGGTCTTGGGCCTCGCCTTCTTCTTCCGGCTGCCTCTGCTTTGGCAGGGATCCGCCGGCTATCTGAGCCCCGACGGAGCGCTGTCCGGCATTGTCAGCGTGCACCTGCGCCAGGGCATCGACCACCTGGTCTTCGTTCCCAGCGTTCCCTACAGCGGAAGCCTCAAGTCCCATCTGGCGGCCGGGCTGTCTCTTGGGATGGACAGCTCGCGGGCCTTCGCCCTGGCCTCGCTCCTCTTCTACCTGGCCTTCGTGGCGGGGCTCTATCGTCTGGCTCTCCTGCTTAAAGACCAGCCCGCCTGGACCGCCCTGGCTGCCGGGCTCTACGCCGCCTTCGCCCCCGCCTTCGTGACCCGCTACAGCTTGAGCAATGACGGCAACTATGTCGAGGTGCTTGCGTTAGGCACCTGGGCTCTCTGGCTGGCCGTGCGCTGGGCCCGGGAGCCGGAGAGCGATCGCCTGCTGGCCTCGACCGGTGGGCTGCTCCTGGGGCTGGCTTTCTGGTGCCACATCCTGGCCGTCATTCACCTGGCGGCTTTCGGCCTGGCCCTGCTTCTTGCCGATCCCCGGCGGGCCCTGCGTTCGACGCTGCCGGCCCTGGCCGGGTGGGGGCTCGGCTACCTGCCGGGCCTGCTGTGGAACGCGCAGAACGGCTGGGAATCGTTCCTCTACGTCCTGCCCGGCGGCCGCACGGTGGGCGCCCTGGACCAGGGGCCGGGGCTGGTGGCTCGTGCCCTGGACATGGTGAGGGGGCAATGGCCGGTGCTCCTGGGCTACGACTTCGGATACCGCCGTGAGGTGGACGTCGTTATGTGGTCGCTGGCCTGGTCGGCGGTGGTGCTGGCGGTGCTGGCGGTGGCTTCCGGCCTCAAGGTCGCGCTTCGAGAGTCCAGGTCCCCGCTTCGCGTCCTCCTGCTCTTCACGGCCGGCAACCTGCTGATCGCCCTCTTCGCGCTACCCGAGGTTCCGGGCAACCCCCGCTACCTCCTCTTTCTGATGACGCCGCTGCCCATCCTGATCGCCCGACTGCTGGTTCGAGCCCGGCCGGTAATGATCGGCCTGGTGATCTTCGGGGCCCTCGGCTCGCTGGGCCAGGCCCCCGCCAACCTGCGCACCGACGCCCAGTGGCGGCACTTCGTCGCGTCGCTGCAAGCCGAGGGCGTCCGCTTCTGCTCCACCGACTTCTTCCTGGCCAGCAAGCTCAACTTCCTCTCCGAAGAGCGGATCGTCTGTTCCTCCAAGCTGGGGCCCACCACCACCGAGTACTTCGGCGCCTACCGGGCACGCGTCGAGGCCGCCGCCGAGGTGGCACTGATCGCGGTGAACCCCACCGCCGCCGACAAGCTGGAGCGGCGGCTCTCGCGACTGGGTGTGGGCTATGAGCGCAAGAACTGGATGAAGCCGGTGCTTGTGCACCTAACCCGTAAGGTCGAACCCGATGAGCTGTTTGGACCGACCGAGAACCGCTGAGTCGGCTCCGCTCCCGCCAAGCCTCAGCCCTCCCCCAGCAGCCGCCGGTACACCTCGCGCGCCGGCAGGCCGGTGAGCCGCGCGATCTCCTTGACCGCCTCCCGGCGAGTGCGGCCTTCCTGCGTCAGGCGGGCGAAGAGAACCTCCGGTGCCTCCGCGGGCGCGGCGGGCGAGGCGTCGGAGGCCCCGGCGACCACCAGCACGATCTCGCCCTTGACCTCGCCGCGGGCGGCCAGCAGGTCGCTCAACTCGGAGAGCCGGCCCCGCCGGTACTCCTCGTGCAGCTTGGTGGCCTCGCGGCAAACGAACGCCTCGCGGTCTCCCAACGTGGACGCCATGTCCTTCATGGCCTCCCGGATCCGCACCGGCGACTCGTAGAAGACCAGGGTCTCGCGGACCCGGCCCAACTCCTCGAGGGCGCGTCGCCGCGCCGCCGCCTTGGGAGGAAGAAACCCCACGAACAGGAAGCGATCGGTCGGCAAGCCGGACACGGAAAGGGCGGTGATGACCGCGCTGGGACCGGGGACGGGGATGACCGGGATGTCCGCAGCCCGCGCTGCGCGCACCAAACGAAAGCCGGGATCCGAGATGCCGGGGGTTCCGGCATCGGAGACCAGCGCAACCTCACGCCCGGACCGCAGGACCTCCAGGATTCGCTCGCCCTTGGAGCGCTCGTTGTGCTCGAAGTAGGAGGTGGTGGGGGTCTCGACGCCGTGGGCCCGCAGCAGCTTGCCGGTGTGCCGCGTGTCTTCGCAGGCGATCAGGCTGACCTGGCGCAGGACGGCCAGGGCGCGGAGGGTGATGTCCTCCAGGTGACCGAGCGGGGTGGCGACCACGAAAAGGCGTCCGGCAGCGGGCATAGTCAGCGCTGGCATCTTAACATGTTGATTTGCCGTGGGTTAGACGATGGCTCCGGGCAGCCGGATAGGCTCCCGCCGGCAGGCCCGCCGACCCGGACCAGCTGGCTCGCTAGACCGGGGCAATCCCCGTATGCCGCTGAGTCCCAATTATTTGCTTGACACTCCGGGGGTCCTGACCTAGCATCCTGCGGGTCATCGAGCCCGAGGCCAGGCTCTGACCGGGGGGAAAGAGTTCCCCCCACTCGAAATCCAGGACAGGCAGGAGGTGTTTACGTTTTGGCCGAGGTCAAGATCCAAGAGGGCGAGTCTATAGAGAACGCCCTCCGGCGCTTCAAGCGGAAGGTCCAACAGGAAGACATCATCAAGGACATCAAGAAGCACAGCTTCTACCTGAAGCCTGGTGATAAGCGCCGCGCCAAGCAGGCTCTCGCGCGGAAGCGAAACCGCAAGAAGATCCGCCGCGAAACCGAATGAATGAAACCCCCCGGGGGAACCCGGGGGGGGCCGCCCCTCGAGGAGAGGCCATGGAGTACCGAGACAAGACGCTGGTCTGCATCGACTGCGGTAAGGACTTTGTCTTCACCGCGGGCGAGCAGCTCTTCTACGCCGGAAAGAACTTCAAGAACGAGCCCAAGCGGTGCAAGGACTGCAAGGGCAGGCGGAACACGCGGGTGAGCCCAAACTCGAGGGACCGGGTTGAGACCACCGCCACCTGTTCTCAGTGCGGCAAGGACACCACGGTGCCCTTCAAGCCCACCCAGGGGCGGCCCGTCTACTGCAAGGAGTGCTTCCAGCAGCGCAAGACCGCCGCCGTCTAACGGCCAGACGCCGAGCCTCGGCGCTTGCCCGCTGCCGCCCGCGGCGGCTCATCCCTTGATCCGAGCCTCCGCCTGGAGGGCGGTCACCGCGATCACGTCCACGATGTCCTCGACCGAGCAGCCGCGGGAGAGGTCGTTCCCCGGCCGCGCCAACCCCTGCAGGATGGGGCCCAGCGCCCTGGCCCCGGCCAGCCGCTCCACCAGCTTGTAGCCGATGTTGCCGGCGTCGAGGTCGGGGAAGATGAGCACGTTGGCCCGCCCCGCCACCGGGCTTCCCGGGGCCTTGCTCGATCCCACTTTGGGCACCAGGGCGGCGTCCAGTTGCAGCTCGCCGTCGACCAGGAGCTCGGGAGCCCGCGCCTGCACCAAACGAGTGGCCTCGGCCACCTTGCGCGATCGCGGGTGGTCTGCGGAGCCCTTGGTGGAGAAGGAGAGCAGGGCCACCCGGGGCGGGACCCCCAAGAAGCCCTGGGCGTTCCGGGCGGTGAGCATGGCGATCTCCGCCAGCTCGGCGGCGGTGGGGTCGGGGTTGACGCCGCAGTCGGCGAAGACCAGGAGGCCTTTCTCGCCAAACGCCTCCTGCGACGTCACCATCAACATGAAGGACGAGATCTTGGAGACGCCGGCCTCGACCCCAATGCCCCGGAGAGCCGCCCGCAGGGTGGCGGCGGTGGTGGCCGAGGCTCCCGCCACAAACCCGTCGGCGTGGCCGAGTCCCACCTGGAGCGCGGCCCACAGCAGCGGGTCTTTGAGGTGCTCTCGGGCTTCGGCGGGCTGAACCCCACGGCGGCCGGAGCGCTCCAGATACAGGCGAAGCGCCTCCTCGGTCTCTCGTCCTTCGTCGGGGACCTGGGCCACCGTGACCCCCGAGATGTCGACCCCCGCCTCGCGGGCCACGCTCCGGACCTGGACCGCATCCCCCAGGAGCGTGATCCTGGCGATCCCGCGCTGGACGGCCAACGCGGCCGCACGGACCGTCCTGGGCTCGGTGCCCTCGGGCAGGACGATGTGGCGACTTGCCCCCTTGGCGCGTGCGTGCAGGCGTTCCAAGAAGCTCATGGCCGGGCAAGCTAGCACATCCGAGCGTTGACAGCCAGGGAGGCCCTGTGGTAGCTTGTGCCCTCCTCGTAACTGATTGAAGCCGCAGGGAGAAACGTCATGAAGATCGTCGAGCGCCAGGTCGGTGAGGTCATCATTTTGGATCTCCACGGGAAGATCATGATCGGGGAGGGTGACGACGCCCTTCGTGACGCGGTCGCCAAGCTGGTGGACGGGGGCAAGAGCAAGATCCTGCTCAACCTGGCCGACGTTCCCTACGTGGATTCCGCCGGTCTCGGTGAGATCGTCCGCTGCTACACCACGGTGAGCAAGAACGGCGGTCGCCTCAAGCTGATCAACCTCACCAAGAAGATCCAGGATCTGCTGGCCATCACCAAGCTCCTGACCGTCTTCGAGACGTTCGACGCCGAAGACGAGGCCGTCCGGAGCTTCTGAGGCCGCCTCTCCGGGCGAGTCGGCCGTGGTGAAAGCCCTCGCCGGGGCGGGCCGGCAGCTTCTCGTCTCGCTGCGTCCCCACCAGTGGACCAAGAACCTGCTGGTCTTTGCGGCCCTGGCTCTTTCCAAGCACCTCTTCGAAGCCGGCCCACTCCTCAGGACCTTCGTCGCCTTCGCCCTGTTCTGCGGTCTCTCGGGGACCGTCTACCTCCTGAACGACGTCGCCGACATCGAACGGGATCGGCTACACCCCAGGAAGCGTCTCCGCCCGGTGGCTTCTGGAGCGCTGTCCCCGCGAACCGCGGCCACCGCGGCGGTGTCGTTGGGCTTGGCCTGCCTGGTGGCGTCCTTCGTCCTGGGGCGAGCTTTCGCGGTGGCAGCGGCCTTCTATCTAGTCTTGAACCTGCTCTACTCCTTCCGGTTGAAGGAGGTCGTGATCGTCGACGTGCTGGTGGTCAGCATCGGCTTCGTGATCCGGGCGGTGGCGGGGGCGGTAGCCATCGGCGTCCAGATCAGCGACTGGCTGCTCATCTGCACCATCCTGCTGGCCCTCTTCCTGACTCTCGCCAAACGCCGGCATGAGCTGACTTCCCTCTCCGGCTCCGCCTCCAGCCACCGCAAGATCCTGGCCGAGTACAGCCCCTACCTGCTGGACCAGATGATTGCCGTGGTCACCGCTTCCTGCGTGACCGCTTACGCGTTCTACACCACGGTTGAGGAGACCCGGCGCAAGTACGAGACCGATCGCCTGGTCTGGACCCTGCCTTTCGTGCTCTACGGCATCTTCCGCTATCTTTACCTGGTGCATCAGAAGGAGCAGGGCGGCAGCCCCAGCGACGTGCTGCTCACCGATCGGCCGCTGCTCTTGGCGGTGGGGCTTTGGGCCCTCGCCATCGTGGCCATCGTCTACACGGCTCACGGGGCGCCCATGCCCCTGGGTCGCTGAGCATGAGTTTCGAGATCAAGGCCGACGGCGTCGACGTGCGCCAGGTGATGGCGGACATCCACCGGCGCATCGAGGAGCGGAAGGCCAAGGGCCTGCTGAGCGACGCCGAGATCCGGGAGATCTCCGAGCGCCCCCTGCACCCCGTCCTGGACCCCCACGACTTCAAGAGCAGCCTGCTGCCGGAGCTGCTGGGCCAGTCGGAGCGCTGGAACTATTCGTTTGACGCAGAGACCCTGTACCGCAGTAGCCGGGGGACGGTCGGCCAGCTCCTGGAGCGGATTCGCGGCTGGCTGCGCCCCCTGCAGAAGCTCTTCTGGAACCCGAACCCGATGATCTCCGCCCTCTCCCGGCAGGCGGACCTCAACACCTACTACGTTCACCTGCTCCACAACCTGAGCGCCGAGATGACCCGGCTCAACTTGCAGGTCCAGAACCTGACCCAGCGGGTGCTGCAGCTCCAGGGCCAGCTCGAGTTCCAGGCCCGGCGCGAGAAGGCTCTGGAAGCCCTGCTTCTGGAGCAGGAGGGGAAGGGCGGGAAGGGCCCCGCGTGAAGCCGCGCCGGGTCCACCAGTTGCTGGCGGCCCTCTCCTACGGCGACGCCATCGGCAACGAGGCCCTGGTCATCCAGAGCCACCTGCGCCGGGCGGGCTTCGAGTCCGACCTCTTCGCCGAACGGGTCCACCCCCGCATGGCCCACCTGGCGCGACCGCTCTGGGAGTACGACCAGGTCTCGAGCCCGGAGACCGTCTGCCTGTTTCACTTCTCCATCGGCAGCGCCGCCGGCCGTCTCATCTACCACGCTCCCGACCGCCTGGTGTCGATCTACCACAACATCACGCCGGCTCACTACTTCCTGGGCTTTCATCCCCACCTGGCCGGCCTCTGTCATCACGGGCGGCGGGAGCTTGCCGCCTTCGCCCCCCGGACCGAGCTGGCCCTGGGGGACAGCGAGTTCAATCGCCGCGAGCTGGAGGATGCAGGTTATGCGCGGACCGGAGTGCTGCCCATCGTCCTCGACCTCGCGGCCTATCAGGCGCCGCCCTCGCCGGTCATCAGGCGGCTCTACGGCGACGGCCGCAGCAATCTGCTCTTCGTGGGACGGATCATCCCCAACAAGAAGATCGATGATTTGATCCGGGTCTTCGCCTGTTACCAACGTTATGTGAACCCGCGCAGCCGGCTGCTGCTGGTGGGCGACCACCGGGGTCACGAGAAGTACTACGACCGGCTGCAAGAGATGGTCCGGGACTTGCGGATCGACGAGGTCGTGTTCTCCGGGCACGTGGACGACGACGAGCTGCGCGCCTACTACTCGGTGGCCGACCTGTTCCTCTGCCTCTCCGAGCACGAGGGCTTCTGTGTGCCGCTGCTGGAGGCCATGTCCTTCGGCCTTCCCGTCCTGGCCTACGCCGCCGGGGCGGTGCCGGAAACGCTGCGGGGCGGTGGGCTGCTGCTCAAGGACAAGACCCCGATGATGGTGGCCGAGCTGGTCCACCAGGTGCTCACCCGCGCGGACCTGCGCCAGCAGGTGCTGGCCACCCAGGACAGGGCCATGACGGAACTCCGCGGTGTGGACTTCGGGGCCCTGTTGCTCGATCGTTTGGCACCGGTTCTGGAGCGCTGAGCCATGCGCCGAGTGGACCAGTGGGTGCCCGCGCTTCACCGGGGCGACGCCATCGGGGACTCGGCTCGTCTGATGCGCGACGCCTTCCGGCGCTGGGGCCACCCGGCCGACGTGTATGCCTTGCAGGTGGATGAGGACCTCACGGGCGACGGGCGGGCTTTCTCGGAATGGCAGCCGGGCGGGCCCGACGACGTCGTCATCCTCCACTACGCGCTGCCCTCGCCGCTGACGGCCGCGTTGGCCGAGCATCGCGGTCGCCGGGTGATGCTGCACCACAACATCACCCCGCCCGAGTTCTTCTTGGGCTACGACGACGAGATGGTGCGCATCTGTACCCTGGGCCGGGAGGAGTTCAAGGTGCTGCGGGACCGGGTGGATCTGGGCCTGGCCGACAGCGAGTTCAACCGTCAGGAACTGGAGGCGGCCGGCTTCACGCGCACCGGGGTGCTCCCCATCTACCTCGACTTCGCCCGCTACCGCGAGCCGGCCGGTCCGGTGCTGCTGCGGCTGCTCCGAGACGAGCGGAGCAACGTCTTGTTCGTGGGCCGGGTGGCTCCCAACAAGAAGCAAGAGGATCTGATTCGTCTGGCGTCGTACTGGAAGCGCTTCATCTCTCCCGACGTCAGGCTGGTGCTGGTGGGGAAGCTGCCCCGGCAGCGCCACTACCACGACGCCCTGCAGTCGTTCCTGTACGAGGAGGGCTTCACGCCGCAGGAGGTGGTCTTGACCGGCCACCTCGACCACCAAGACCTGCTCGCCTGCTTCCGCACCGCCTCCGTCTTCGTCTCCATGAGCGAGCACGAGGGCTTCGGCGTGCCCCTGGTGGAATCGATGCTGATGGGCGTGCCCATCGTTGCCTTCGCCTCGACCGCGGTGCCCTACACCCTGGGGGAGGCCGGCCTCCAGTTCGCCGAGAAGCGCATCGACCTGATGGCCGAGGCGGCGCACCGGCTGACGGTCGACGGCGGGCTGCGCGCCCAGGTCCTGGCCGGCCAGGAGCGCCGGCTGCACGCGTTCGCGCCGGAAGCGGTGGAGGCCACGCTCCGAGGCTACCTGGAGTCGCTGTGAGCGATGCGTTGGGCGCGGGCCGTGCCGAGGTCGCCTTCGTGGTCCAGCGCTACGGCGCCGGGGTGACCGGAGGTTCCGAGGCGTTGGCCCGGGCGGTGGCGGAACGGCTGCTCGGCGACTACCGCATCACCGTCTTCACCAGCTGTGCCCAGGACTACGTGACCTGGCGAAACGAGCTCCCGGAGGGCACCGAGAACCTGAACGGCGTCGAGGTACGGCGGTTCGCCTCCCGGGAAGACCGGGACCTCGAGGCCTTCAATCGCTTTGCGGAGCCGTTGTACGTCCGCCCGCACACCCGAGAGGATGAGATCGAGTTCCTGCGGCGACAGGGCCCGGAGGTGCCAGGCCTGGTCGAGGCCCTGGCGCGCGAGAAGGACCGCTTCACCGCCGTCGTCTTCTTCACCTACCTCTACTACCCGACCTACTGGGGCCTCAAGGCGGCACCGGAGCGGGCCATCCTGGTGCCCACCGCCCATGATGAGCCGCCGCTTCGCTTCGGCATCTGCCGCGAGGTCTTCGAGTCGGCTCGGGCCCTTGGCTTCTTGACGCCGCCTGAAGAGACGCTGGTCCGCTCCCGCTTCGAGATAGGTTCGCGCCCGGCCCTGGTGACGGGGATGGGCGTCGAGGTGCCGGCATTGCCCGACGTCCGGGGCTTTCGCCAGGGCTTCCGCCTGGGCCGACCCTACGCCCTCTATGCCGGCCGGATCGACGCCGGCAAGGGCTGCGACGAGATGCTCGGCTTCTTCGAGCAGTACCGGCAGGCGGGGAGGCAGGCCCTCGACCTGGTGGTGATCGGCAAGCTGGCCATGGAGCTGCCGGAGGGCGTGCGCTACCTGGGTTTCCTGAGCGAGGCTGAGAAGGCGGCAGCCATGGCAGGTGCCGAGGTGGTGGTCTGCCCGAGCCCCTACGAGAGCCTGTCGATCGTGCTTCTCGAGGGCATGGCGCTGGGCGTGCCCGCGCTGGTGAACGCCCGCTCCGCGGTCCTGCTCGACCACTGCCTGCGCAGCAACGCCGGTCTCTACTACGAGAACGGCGACGAGTTCGTGGAGGCCCTGACCCTGCTGGCCGGCGACCCGCAGTTGCGACGAGCCCTGGGGGAGAGCGGGCGTCGCTACGTGGAAACCCACTACCGGTGGGATGTCGTGCTCAGCCGATACCGGCTACTGATCGACGCGGTGATCACGCCGGAAGCATAACGCTAATCACAAAGACACAGAAGACGCGAAGAACGAGGGTAACCAGAGAGGCACCGAGGCCCAGAGAACAAAGCCGCAGTCGGGACCCAAGCGTTCGGGAGGGGCTCGCCGCCTTGTCGTGCCCCTCTTCGCCTCTGTGTCTCTGTGGTGTGCGTTCGTCGTGGGGTCCGTGCGCTACTCGTCGGATTCGGCGACGTCGCTGTGGCCGCGAAAGCCCCGCACCTCCTCCACCGGGACCCGCTTGGAGAGCTGGTAGAAGACCGGGACCGGGGTGGGCGCGAAGCGGAAGCTCACTCCCAGTCGGGTCAGCGTCTCGCCGAACGCCTGCGCATCATCGTCAGGGCGAAGGACGAAGGCGTCGGGGCCTTCTCGGATCACCCGCTGCTCCTGGACCTCCGACTCGTAGGCCGGGGTGGGCCCCAGGCGAGGCGACAGCAGGATCCTCTCGGCGGTGAACATGGTGACCGGGGCCGAGAGCGAGAAATCGGCGTAGCCGGTGCGGATGCCCTTCTCATCGAGGGAGCGCACGATAAGCCCGTAGCGCTCCGCGATGGCCGCGCACTGGCGCAGCCGCGGAACCGTCCCCACCACACCAAAGGCCACCAGGGCAGCCATCCCGACAGCGGTAGGCGCCGGCCATCTTCTCCAGGCCCGAGCCGCGACCACGCCCAGGTGCACCGAGGAAGCGGCCATCACCGGCAGCAGGTACCGCGGACGGCTGTAGAGGTGACCGGACGCCACCGCCCAGAAGGAGGCGAGCGAGAAGGCCATCAGCAAGGGCGGGAGGAGGGTGGATGGTGGTCGGCCCTGGCGAACGCCGCTCCAGACCTGGCGGCCGGTTGCGGCCAAGAACGCCACGAGCACGGCGGGAAGGAGGAGCCGTGCCAGGGTAGGGACCAAAGGCACAGTCGTCCAGGGATGGCCGGGGCTCAAGCCCGCCAGGATGGGGAAGGCGGCGGTCAGGGTGCGCTCGATGGAGACCAGCAAGGCCTCTGCCTGCGCTCGCAGCAGGTCGCTGTCTCTGCCCATGATGTCGCCCGAGGCCCAGCCGTGCTGCACGTTCCACAGCAGCACGGGGAGGGCTCCCAGCAGAAAGCCCAGCGGAGTCAGCAGCACCCAGCCATCGCGCCAGGTCCTTCGGCGCAGCAGCAGGACCAAGCCCACCGCCGCCGCGTAGCTCAGGGCTACCGGCTGCTGCCAGAAGGCGGCGCCCAGCAGCAGGCCGAGCCCCAGGTAGTGGCCGCGGGCGGTCAGGCCGCTCAGGTCCAGGTCCAAGAGGCGCGCCAGCAGCGCCAGAGCCAGCCCGCCTAGCGCAAGGATGTCCACGTACTGGCCCACGCTGTTCAGGGTGAAGATGGTGAGGAACTTGGGGCCCAGGGCCAGATAGACGCCGGTGAAGAGCGCCGCCCCCCGCCCTCCCAGCCGCCGCGCCAGGGCCATGCTGGCCAGGATGAAGACCAGCGAGAGCACGAGGCCGGCAGCGGTCACCAGCAGGGAGAAATCCCGCGAGCCGGTGATCAGCGAGAACAGGGCCGCCAGGTGGCCCTTGAGCGTGCCCTGGTAGTTGGCTCCCTCGGTGAAGACGGGCGCCGGCCGCTGGCCGGCCAAGAGGTGCAGGGCCACGAAGGCGCCGTAGGCCCCGTCGCGGTTCACCAGGCCCCAGGGGTGGAGCAGCGCTGGCAATCGGTAGGCGATGGCCAGGGCCAGCACGGCCCAGGTCTCGGGGTAGGGTGGGGCCAGGCGCCGGCGAGCGCGATAGGCCCAGGTTCCGACCAACACCGCGAGAACCGCCGCCGGAGCGCCGCTGGGCAGGCCAGCCGGCCAGCCGGCGAACCAGGTGGTGAAGCTCACGGCCAAGGTCAGGAGGCCGAGGCCCTCCAAGCTCAAGCCAAGGCCGCCGGGTTTCTGGGCGGAGGAGGGTTCGGTCACGGGGAGAGCGGCCGCCGACCGCGGGCGTACCTAGCGAATAGCCTTGATCTGATCGAGCAGGGTCTCGCTGGTGGAGGGGCCCTTGAGGATGGAGGCGGCGCGGGCGATCTGGGAGACCGCCTCTTCTATGGCCTCCCCGCCTCCGCCCCGCTCCAGCTCGGCCTTGGCCTTCAAGTAGTGCTTGTTGACGACGCTCTCGCCCACCGTGCCCAGCAGGTTGTTGCACACGTCGCGGACCCGGTTGAGCTTGGCCAGGAGCTCGCTGTCCGCGGCCGGGACCGGAGGGCGAGCGGCGGGGGTCGCCGCCGGGTTGGCCGCCGGCCGCGGTTTGGCCAGGGGTGCTGGGGTCGCCCCGGTAGCATCCTTGAGTCGGATCAGCCCGGTGGCGATCAGCCCGTACAGGATCTTGGAGACGTCGAACACCGAAAGGCCCGCCGCCGCCGCCATGGCCTTGATGCTGCGCTGGCCGTCGATCTTGGAGAGGATCATCCACTCGCTGGTGTTGAGGTTGATCTGGCCCTCGCGGTTTTCCTGGACCGCGAACTCCGGCACATGGTCGGTGGAGGGGATCTTCTTGGAGAGCACACGCCACTCGTCCAGCCGCCGCGCCGCCTCCATGAGCAGGTTGGTGTTGCTCTTGCTGATGGTGCGCTGCTGGGTGGCGACCCCGGCTTCGAAGCGGAAATCCCCCCGGCTCCAGATAGCGAGGGCATAGACCGCCTCCTCGCCGGTGGCGTCCTCCAGCGCGGCGTGCACGATCTGGCCCTCGTGCAAGTAGATCTGCCCCTTGAGGGCTCCGTCCGTCAGGTGGAAGACGCCGGTCTTCCCGCTGACGCTGATGAGCTGAATGATGTCGGGAAGATGAAGCTCGGCGAGTGAGCCCTGAAACGCCATTAGCTGTCGGCCCCCTCGAGCTTCCGACCGCGTTTGAGAACCATGAGGCCTAGAGGGTTCGCACCGCCATCGCCCAAGCAATGCCGAGCATCGATGCTAACCCTCGTGTCTGCTTCCAATTAGAGAGGTGAGGCTACCAAGGGGATCGGGCGATGTCAAGGTCGCTGCCAGCCGCCCCCAGCTCCGCCATCAGGCCGGAGTGGGCTTCTCGACGGTGTCTTCCGCCTCCTTGAAGGCACCGCGCCGCTCCCGCTCGCGTGAGAGCAGGATCCCATGTCGCTTGATCATCTCGTTGAGGGTGGTGGGCTTCAGGCCCAGGAGTCGGGCGGCTTCCTTCTGCACACCGCCGGCCGCTTCCAACGTCGACTCGATGAGGCGCCTCTCGAAGCCCAGGATCACGTCCCGGAGGTTGATGCCCTCGGGCGGCACGGTGAGGTGCGGGACATGGAAGCTGGGCGAGGTGCGCACGTGATCCGGGATCAGGTCGCGGCCGATCTCGGATCCGGTGGTGAGGACGACGCCCCGCTCGATGACGTTCTCCAGCTCGCGCACGTTGCCCGGCCAGTCGTAGTCGAGCAGCACCTGCATCGCGTCAGCGGTCACGCCGGTGACGTCCTTCCCGTTCTCGGTTGCGTACTTCTGGACGAAGTGGTTAACCAGCGCCGGGATGTCCTCTTTGCGTTGCCGCAAGGAGGGAAGCTGGATGGCGATCACGTTGAGCCGGTAGAAGAGGTCTTCGCGGAAGCGGCCCTCGTCCATCGCCCGCTTCAGGTCGATGTTGGTGGCGGCCACGATGCGCACGTCGACCTTGAGTGTCTCCACGCCGCCCAGGCGCATGAACTCCCGTTCCTGCATCACCCTGAGCAGTTTGGCCTGGGTCTCGAGCGGGATGTTGCCGATCTCGTCGAAGAACAGCGTCCCCTTGTCGGCGATCTCGAACAGACCTCGCTTGGCGTAGACCGCGCCGGTGAAGGCGCCCTTCACGTGACCGAAGAGGTTGGACTCCAGCAGGTCGTGGGGCAGGCTCCCCGAGTTCACCACGATGAAGGGCTTGTCGGCCCGAGGGCTGGTTGCGTGGATCGCCTTGGCCACCAACTCCTTGCCGGTGCCGCTCTCCCCCGCCACCAGGATGGTGGAGCGTGAAGGCGCCGCCTGCGAGATCAGGTTGAAGATCTGCTGCATCTTGGGGCTCTTGCCCACGATCTCGGTGAAGCGGCCCTGGTCGCGGAGGGCGGTGCGCAACGCTCGGTTCTCGTCCAGCAGGCGGCGCTGGTTGAGGCCGTTCCTCAGGATGTGCAGCAGCTCCTCGTGCTTGAAGGGCTTGGCCACGTAGTCGAAGGCGCCCTTCTTCATGGCCTGGATCGCCGTCTCCACCGAGGCGAAGGCGGTGATCATCAGCACCACCTGCTCGGGGTCGATCCGCTTCAGCTCTTCCAGGACCTCGATGCCCCCGATCCCGGGGAGCATCACGTCGACGATGGCGGCGTCGAAACCCTGCTTGCGGGCCTGCGCCACGCCTGCGGTCCCGTCCTCGGCCAGGGTGACTCGGTAGCCGGCCTTGCCGAGCAGGGTCTCCAGGACGTCGCGCATCACCTCCTCGTCGTCGACGACGAGGATCGTCTCCGCGCTCATGGCCTCATCCCTGGGCCGCTTCCCGCATCTCCAGGGGCGGCAGGGCCACCTGGAAGGTGGTGCCCTTGCCGGGGGTGCTGTCTACGAAGATGGCGCCTCCGTGCTCTTGCAGGATCCCGTAGGAGACGGAGAGGCCGAGGCCGGTACCCCGGCCGATGCCCTTGGTGGTGAAGAAGGGGTCGTAGATGCGCCTGATGTCCTCGCGTTTGATGCCGTCACCGGTGTCCCGGACCTCGACCACCACCGCGTCCTCGTCGGCCCGGGTGTGCAGGGTGAGCCAGCCGCCTCGGGGCATCGCGTCTCGGGCGTTCAGGATCAGGTTGAAGAACACCTGCTGCAGCCGGTTCTCGTTGCCCCGGACCGGCGGCAGCTCGGCCGCCATTTCCCTGCGCACCTTGATGCGGGCACCCTCCAACTGGTGTTCGATCAGCGAGAGCACGTCCAGCACCAGCTTGTTCACGTCCAGGGGCTCGAACTCCGCGCTGCCGGAACGCGAGAAGTTCAGCAGGTTGTTGATGATCTTGGCCGCCCGGAAGGTCTGTTTCTCGATCTTCTCCAAGAGCGTCGCCCGCGGATCGTCGTTCGCCACCTGCTCCTGCAGCATCTGGGTGTAGGAGGAGATCCCGGCCAGCGGCGTGTTCACCTCGTGGGCCACCCCGGCGGCCAGCAGGCCGATGGAGGCCATCTTCTCCGAGTGCTGGAGTTGTTCCTCCAGACGGACCCGGGCCGTCACGTCGTCCACGATCAGCACCGTGCCCTGGCGCTCCCCGGAGCCGAGCTGGAAGGGAGCGATGGAGACGTTGACCCGCAGGCTGCGCCCGTCCACGGTGGGCAGGTGCAGCTTGTAGATGTTGGCGATCTCCTCTTGCGCGCCTAACACTAGGCTGCCGCGGAGCGCCTCCATGAAGGACTCGGGGAAGATCTCGTCCAGACGCCGCCCCAGGGTCTCGGCTCGGGGCCGGCCGTACAGGCCTTCGAGGGCCCGGTTCCAGCGAGCCACCCGTCCCTCGAGATCCAAGACCAGGATCCCCGAGTCCATGCTCTCCAGGATGTTCTCGTTGTACTCCTTGAGCTGCTGCAGCTCGCTGGCCTTCTCGCGCAGGCTCCCGTACAGGCGGCCGTTGACGAAGGCGGTGGCGGCCTGGCCGGCCAGGGCCTGGAGCAGGTCCACCTCTTCGCTGTTCAGAGGGTCGAGCCCACCTTTGCGGCCCACCCCCAGGATGGCGATCATCTCCCCCTTCACCCGACAGGGAAAGTAGTGGGTGAGGTTGTGGGGGCCCGCCTCCGGGAAGGGCTCGGCGGCGGACTCCGCGTTCACCGGCTCGCCGGAATCGAGACGGGCCAGCAGCGGGCCCTGGGCCGGGAGCGGCATCGTCTCCACGCCGGGCTCACAACCGGTGCTGCGGAAGATGGAAAACGCCCCCTCGGCATCGGGCAAGAAGACCGCGAGCGAGCTCACACCCAGGGCGCGGTGAACGCCGTCCAAGAGGCCTTCGGCGATCTTCCCCAGGTCCAGGTGAGCGTTCAGGTCCTGGGACAGGCGGAGCAGGGCCTTGCGAGAGCTGTAGCGCTCGCGGAAGAAGAGCCGATCGATGGCGTCCTGGATGCGGCTCTTGAGCGGTGAGAACAGGGCCACCACCAGCAAGGTGCAGAGCACTGCGATGATGGTGACGTGGGGCTCCTCGTCCTCGGCCAGGGCCGCCTGGAACAGGGTGACGGTGAGCAGGGTGATGCCCACCACCGCGGCGGTGGCCAGGATGAAGACCAGGGTGCGGCGGAAGATCAGCTCCACGTCCATCAGCCGGTGCTTCACCACCGCATAGGCCAGGGACAAGGGCAGCAGGGCGAGCGGAATGTAGCCGGCCAGCTCGGTGGCCAGGCGCGGCTCGCCGCCTAGCGCAAAGGGGATGGCGTAGAACAGGAAGAAGGGCAGGATGCCGGTGCCGGTGCCCCAGACCAGCCACTTCATCTGCTTGCGGGCGGTCAAGCTTCGCGTCTTCCGGTAGGAGTCGAGCAGGATCACGAAGGAGAGGGCGAAGAGGATCGCGAAGTACAGGGGCTTCCAGCGGTCGATGGCGGCGGTGACCGCCCACAGCACCCGGCTCCGTGAGGTGGTGACGAACAGCACCTGGCTGGACACCGCCGCCCCCAGCAGGAAGAGCGCAGGCAGGTAGGCGGCGGGGATCAGCCAGCCGCGAAAGGTGGGCAGGCGTCGCTCGGGAAAGGACAAGCAGAAGTGCAGGAACACCACCGGCAGCAGCAGGATGCCCAGGTAGTCGGTGGCCAGGAGCGTCCAGTCGGCCAGGTTCAACCTCCCCGTGTACGAGGTCGAGTACATGAGGAAGAACAGCAGGCAGATGGCGTAGAAGTGCAGGGCCGCCCGGTCGGGAGGCCGCCGCAGCATAACGATGGTGCCCACCACCAGGCTGAAGAAGCCGACCAGCGAGAGATAGAAGAAGAGGGTGATGTTGCCCTGCGACAAGGGCCGGACCGTGACCTCCAGGGAACGCTTCTCCGCGGCGCGCAGCAGTGAGTAGGTCACCCGCTCGCCGGCCCGGCGCTCCCCGAGCCGGTCCTCGATCCCCTGAGCGTCGAGCACCTCCTCGCCGTTCACGGCGAGCAGCACATCGCCGGGCTTCACGCCGGCCCGCGCTGCCGGTCCGCCGGCGGCCACTCGGCCCGCCACCAGACCCTCGGCGGCCTGGGCCCAGAAGACGCCGTCGTCCATCAGCGTCCAGGTGGCCTTGAGGAAGACGTTGTAGATCCCCAAGGTCGCCAGGAGCAGGCCGACCAGGACGACGGCAGCGTTCTTGAGGCGGGGCCCCTTCATCTCGGGATCCCGAGCCGCGGAAGGACCGCGGACCAGGAGACGTGAAGCGAAGTGCAAACGGCATGCCGGCATTGGTGGCGACGCCAACGCCGTAAGCGCCCTGTTTTCAGAGGGTTCGTGGTCGTCCCGGGGTTTGGGATCCAGTCGGACGAATCGATAGTACGGATATTTGAATCGCCGGACTCCCCCACTCGATCCAACCCCAGGGCCTAGAACCTGACTGCTATGCCTCCCAGCAAGCGCTTGGGCGGGTTGGAGACCGCCAGCTCGTCAAGCATGGCGCCCTCGGAGGGCTCGTAGTACAGGTTCCGCACCGCCACCAGGAAGTCCCAGTCGGCTCTGGTCCAGCTCCCGATGAAGGGGAGCGCCTGGCTCATCTGGAGGTCGAAGCGGATGTGGAGCGTCGGCTCTTGACCCTCGGCCGCGGGGCTCACCCGGGCCACTCGGTAGAGGGCCGACACGCGAGTGGCGGTTCCCGGCACCCGGGTATCGAGCCGCGCCACCAGGTCGTGGAAGTCGCTCTCCACCAGGGGTGGCGGCGGAGCGCCGTTCGCGTCCCAGGTCACGGCGGAGGCGCGCCAGGCGTGACCCAGCGTGTAGGTGACCGATCCGGCGAGGGACGGTCCGAAGCGGCGGCTGACGACGAGTCCCAGGCCCCGCGAGGCCATGTCGCCGGCGTTCACGATGCGCAGGGAGCCGGCCGGGCCCTCGAAGGAGTTGAACAACTGATTCCGGACATCCTCGTAGTAGGTGTGGGCGGAGACCTGAGTGGCGCCGAAGTCCTGCTCGGCCCCCATCTCAACTCGATAGGCGCGCTCCGATTGCAGGCCGGGGCCGGTCACCGCATAGGAGATGGCGGGGGCCGAAGCCAGGGTGCTCAGGCTCAAGAGGTCGCCGCCCGGGGCCAAGGTGCGCCCGCTGAAGCTGCCCCGAAGCCGGGTGCGAGCGTCTCGCCTCACCTCCACCGACACCGAGGGATCGAGGTGATTGGCCTGTTCCAGGAAGCCAATGTGGGAAAGCCGAGCCCCCACCGTGGCCACCACCTTGTCACCGGCCTCAAAGCGATCCTGAAGCAGGATGGCTCCCACCCCGCGGCCCTCAGTCCCTTCCGCCGGTCTTCCCTGAGCGCGGAGGAAGCGGCTGCCATAGCCGCTGCCGGCTCGAATCTGGTGTCCGCCACCGGGCTCGATCACGAACTCAGCGCCGATTCGCCAGGCGGTGGCCTCACTCTCGGCCACCAAGCCGGCCAAGCTCCATTCGGCGGCGTTCTTGATGCGCCCCTGGAGGCGCACCGCGCTGAGGCTGGCCGGCGCCCCGTCCGGGCCACCCGGATCCTCGCCCCAGCCGGCAAAGGCGGGGTTGGCCAGCAGTTCTACGCTGCCGCCGAACGCAGAGGCCAGGGACTGACCGGCCCTTTGGGCCGAGTCGTCCGCCCAAGCTGTCCCCGGGGTCCTTTCTTCCAGCACCGACCGTCGCTTGTGGCGGAGCAACCAGCGCAGCTCCCGGGTCCGCTCCGACGGGTTATCCCGGGCGTCTGCCGACTTGGCGTCGGCTGCGGGTTCTTCGCCTACCGGCGTCAGGTTGACGGTGAAGACGGCATCCCGATCGGGCACCACCGTGACCTGATGAACGGGAGCCGGGTGGTGTCCCTCACGCATGGCCCGAAGCGTGTAGGACCCCGCTGGCAGCGAGGGCATGAAGAAACGGCCGGTAGCGTCGGTCAGCATGACCAGGCT
>Ga0209342_10002078_pt1 | contig 21929 bp, 23 predicted proteins | sample RifCSP16_2_FD_184023 | JGI IMG/M metagenome (GOLD analysis project Ga0209342, IMG submission 184023) | Soil microbial communities from Rifle, Colorado - Rifle CSP2_sed 16_2 (SPAdes) (version 2) | ecosystem: Environmental > Terrestrial > Deep subsurface > Rock core/Sediment | place: Rifle... | reverse complement strand
AGAGATCGACAAGGCCACCAAGGATTATATAGAAGAGCGGCTGCGTTCCGCGCAGTGGCTTATCAAAGGCATGGAGCAGCGGAACAAGACGATCTACAAGGTGGCCGAGAGCATCGTCCAGTTCCAGTACGATTTTCTGGAAAAAGGGATCTCACACCTGAAGCCCATGGTGCTCAAGAACGTCGCCGAGGACATCTCGATGCACGAATCAACGATTAGCCGCGTGACGACGAACAAGTACATGCACACGCCCCAGGGCATCTATCCGATGAAATATTTCTTCACCACCGGTTTTTCGGGAGGAACGGGCAGTGATGTGTCCTCTCTCACCGTCAAGGACACCATTCAGAAAATGATCAAGGAAGAGGAGCCGTCGAAGCCTCTCAAGGACCAGCAGATCGTCGAGGTCCTCAAGGCGCAGGGCGTCACGATCGCGAGGAGGACGGTGGCGAAGTACCGTGAGGAGCTCCGGATCCCGCCGACGAGCGTGAGAAAAAGAAGTGGATGACATCTGGGTGAAAGGGAACAACGCATGGTGAGCATCAAAGACCATTTTCAGAACGACCTCGTGATCGACGATATCAAGGCGGTCGATAAGAACGGCGTGCTCCGGGAATTCGCCGGACTTCTGAAAACGGCGGGCAAGGTGCGGGAGGAGGACGGGATCGTCCGTGTGCTGGCCGAACGGGAAGCGCTCGGGAGCACGGGCATCGGCGACGGGGTGGCGATTCCGCACGGAAAGGTGCGGGGCCTGCGGGAGATCGTCGTCGCTTTCGGCAGATCGAGGAACGGCGTCGATTTTCAGTCGCTTGACGGGAAACCGGTCCACCTTTTTTTTCTTCTGCTCACGCCCGAAGACAACCCCGGGGACCATCTGAAGGTCCTTGCCCGCATATCCCGGCTGCTGAAAAATCCGGTTCTGCGTGAAGACCTTCGGGCAGCCCTCCCGAATCAGGATGTCCGGAAGATCATACTTGATGAGGACAGTAAATATTTGCAGAAATGAAGGTGACCGTTAGAGATCTGACAGAGAAGGCCGAGGTGATCGCCGGACGTCCCGGCCTGGGGAGGGAGATCAAGTCGCCCCAGGTGGCCGAGCCGTCACTGAGCGCTCCCTTGAGTCGTCGTGGTCTGGCCTCCCGGGTGGTGCATCTCACCCCGGCCCAGTCAGCCCACCTGTCATCGCTTTCCCGGGCGGAACAGGTTCCCCTTATCAGGGACCTGCTCCGGCAGCGGCCCGCCTGCATTCTCGTGAGCGGCGGCAGATTGAATGAAGAACTTCTTGCGAAGGCCGAATCCGCAAAAATTCCGGTTCTCAAGAGCGGGAACCTGTCGGGCCTGTCAAAGGCGCTTATCGAAAAGCTTACGCCGAGAGTGAGCATGCACGGTGTGCTCGTCCAGGTGTTCGGACTCGGCACGCTCCTTGTCGGCGAGAGCGCCATCGGCAAGAGCGAGGCCGCGCTTGACCTCGTGCTCCGCGGGCACAAACTGGTCGCGGACGATCTCGTGGTGCTTGACAAAATGGATGACGCCATAATCGGCAAGGCCGCGGACATGGGGGCCGACCTTCTGAATATCAGGGGCCTCGGTGTCATTGACGTGCGTTCACTCTATGGCCCGTCGGCAACGGCCGTCTCATGCATGGTCGGCCTCATAGTCGAGCTTGAGGAGTGGAAGAAGGGCCATTACTACAGCCTGCTCGGTCTGCGCGAGCAGCGCCACAAGATCCTCGGCGTGAACATTCCCTACCTCAAGTTGCCGGTAAAGCCGGGGCGCACGATGGCCACGCTCGTCGAGGTGGCTGCCAGGAACCAGATCCTCAAGAACCGGGGGGTCTTTACCGCGCGGGACCTCAACCGGAGGCTCAAAAAGAGGATGACCGGATGAACAGCAGGCGCATGGTGATCGTGACGGGACTCTCGGGCTCCGGCCGGAGCGCCGCGCTGAAGGCGTTCGAGGACATGGGCTATTACTGCGTGGACAACCTCCCGCTCATGCTGCTGCCCGGGTTCATTGAGTTCGCGGCGGGGTCGGAGGAGGCGTTTCATTCCGCCATCGGCATCGACGTCAGAGAAAAGGGCTTTGTTGAAAATTTTCCGGAGCTCTTCGGCCGGCTCAGGGCGTCGGGCCCTGCTGTCGAGATGCTCTTTCTGGAGGCGTCGGACCAGGCGCTCGTGCGGCGTTTCAGCGAGACCCGCAGACCTCATCCGTTGGCAAAGGGGGCGACCCCTCTCCTCGACGGCATCAGAAAGGAACGCGTAGCGCTCGGCGAGATCAAGAAGCTCGCGGACCGAATACTCGACACCACGGACTATACGGTGCACGATCTGCGGCAGGCTGTCGAACGCCGCTATTCAGAGGCCGATGCCGGCAGGCCCATGGTGATCACCATGATCACCTTCGGGTACAAATTCGGGGTCCCCTATGATCTGGACCTGCTCTTTGATCTGAGATTCCTTCCCAATCCGCACTTTGTGGCGGAATTACGGCCCCTGACAGGGGAGGACCCCGCGGTCAGCAACTATGTCCTGGTCAGTCCCGAATCCGAAGAGTTTTTATCAAGGCTCGGGAGTTTTCTCGAGTATCTTCTGCCGCGTTACCGGAGCGAGGGGAAAAGCTATCTCACGATCGGGTTCGGCTGCACCGGCGGCAAACACCGCTCCGTCGCCGTGTCGCTCGCCGTTGCCGGGCGTCTCAGAGAGCGCGGCTACGAGGTGAACGTTAAACACCGGGATATGGGGAGCTGAGAGTTCAAGTGCGGAATGGGGATCGCGGAATGCGGGATGGAAATTTTAAAATCCGAAATTGATAATTTGCGGCAATGCTTCAGTTACCGGGGGTGGCGGTCCATTCGCTCTGCCGCGCAAACGTGCGGATTGTGCAGTAGTGATATTAGGCCATGCATCCGGTCCCAAAAGCACTTTTGCATTTTGAAGATCTGCGGGGCACTTAAAAGCGCGCGTCTATCGCTCAAGGAACCGCCCCCGCCCTATAACTAAAGGAACGATCTGCAAATCCGCAATGAAATGAAAGGAGACAAAGCATGGTCGGTCTGGTGCTGGTATGTCACGGCGATATGGGAAGTGAGCTGGTGAAGGCGGCCGAGATGATCGTGGGCAGGGTGGAAGCGGTCCTTGCGGTGAGCGTCAGACAGGAGAGCGCCCCGGAGACGCTCCGGGACGAGATCCAGGACGCCATCAGGAAGGTGGACCGGAAGAACGGCGTGATGGTCTTTACCGACATGTTCGGCGGGACGCCGTCCAATATCGCCCTCGCGTTCCTCGGCGAGACCGTCGAGGTGGTCACCGGCGTGAACCTCTCCATGCTCATTAAGTTCGCGAACCACCGGGACGACAAGACGATCACGGAGCTGGCGCGGCTGGTGCAGGAAGCGGGGCAGAAAAGCATTGTGATCGCGAGTCAGATGCTGAAAGGGGCGAAGTGATTCCCGATGGTCGTATTTACCCGTATTGATGACCGGCTGATCCACGGACAGGTGGTGGAAGGCTGGGTGAATTTTCTGAAAGCGACCTGCATCCTCGTCGCGGACGACACGGTCGCATCGAATGCGTCTCAGTGCTCCATCATGCGGATATCCGCGCCGCAGGGGCTCAAGGTATGCATCGGCGGGGTCCAGGAAATATGCGCGGAGGCGCGCTCTTCCGCGTACGATAAAGAGCGCGTTATCCTGCTCTTCTCGAACCCGTCGGACGCTCTCCGCGCGCTCAAACTGGGTCTGGGCTGCACGGCCCTCAATATCGGCGGGATGCACTATACTCCGAAGAAGTGCAAGCTCATGGATGTGCTCGCGGTCGATGATGCCGACCGGGAGGCGCTCAAGGCGATCATGGACATGGGCGTCTCGGTATTCATCCAGACGGTCCCTACGGAGAAGCCGCAGCCCCTCGCCAAGGTGCTCGGGGGCGTGTGTAAGACTTCATAAGGTACAAGGCACAAAGACAGCAATGCATAAGTCAAATTTCAAAATGCAAATTGCAAAATTGTGGTATGGCCCTTCGGCCATGATTTTATGTATTTCTTCATTTTGATTTTTGCATTTTGCACTTCGCATTTTGCATTTATCCGACTTCGTGCCACGGATCAGGATATACATGGCGATCTTCGACACAAAGACACTCACTGATATCATTCTTGTGGCGCTCGCGGGCGGGATCATCGGTCTCGACAGGACGGCCGCGGGCCAGTTCATGTTCTCGCAGCCCATTGTCGCGGGGCCGCTTACGGGCTGGATGCTGGGGGACGCCACAACAGGGCTCATCATCGGCATCGTGCTTGAGCTTATCTGGGTGATGGATATCCCGGTCGGAACGTTCGTACCCGCTGACTCGACGATTTTGGCCGTCTGGGCGACGGCTGTCGCGGTCCTCGGGAGCGCCGGGAGGGAGCCGCTGCCGGTGATAGGATTTTCTCTTCTCCTCACGGTGGCGCTGATTCCGGCAACCATGAGGGCCGACGGTTTCATACGAAAATGGAACTCACGGCTGGCCGCCGCGGCCGAGCCGACGCCGGGAGAACACGCGGGGCGAAGGCTGAGCCGGGCGCACCTTTCGGGCATCGCGGTCTTTTTTTTAAAATCTTTTGTCCTGTATCTTGTCCTGCTGCCTTTGGGCCTGATCGCGGCGCACCTGTTCAGCGGTCTGCCAATGAGATTTCAGGGCTCGATGTCGCTGTTTGTCAAGCTCCTCCCCCTGCTCGGCATTGCCTCGGTTGTGCGCAGGCTGTCGATCAGAACAGCGGACGGGTTTCTCCTTATCGGATTTGTTACGGCGGCGACGATCGGTCTTGCGCTCCGGGCCGGTTTTCTCCTTGTCATGCTGGTCGCTGCGACCGCGACGTGGGTCGGGGTAAAATATCGTGAAGGAAGATCGTAGGAACATAAGGACGCTTGATCTCGTCAGGGTCCTCCTGAGGGCGTTTGTGATCCAGGCCTCGTGGAGCTTTGACCGGATGCAGACCCTCGGTTTTGCGTACGCGATGCTGCCGGCGCTCCGGAGGCTGTACCCGAACGGCGATGAATTGACGTCCCGGATCAACCTCCATCTGGAATATTTCAATACGCAGCCGTATCTCGCGTCGTTCATCCTGGGCGCCGCGGTGAGGCTGGAAGAGGGACGGGCGTCCGGCAGGAACCGGGACGCCGATGTCCGCGGCATGAAGGCGGCGCTCATGGCGGCTCTCGGGGCGCTGGGCGACAGCTTCTTTTGGGGGGCGCTCAAACCGTTCGCGGTTGCCGCGGCCGTGGCCGTGTTTCTGGCCGGCCTGTGGTGGGCCCCGCTGGTGTTCCTCGTGATATACAATATCTGGCATGTGGGGCTTCGGGTCTGGCTGCTGTTCCTGGGCTATGAGAGCGGAGGGGATGCGGTGTCGCTGGTGGCGGCGTTTAATTTTACGAAGCTGGCCCGGAACCTCAAGATAATGTCCCTCTCGCTCCTCGGCGGCATTCTCGGCATGCTCCCGCTCTGGCGGGCCGAGTTCAGGCTGCCGGTCCCCGTTGCCGGCCCTTTTGCCATTGCCGTTGGCGGGCTTGCGGCCACGCTTGGTATGGTTTTACTGCTGCGGGCAGGCGGCACGCCTGCCAAACTCATGTTTGGCCTGGCCGTTGTCTGCGTTGTCCTGGCCTTTTTAGGAGCCGTCTGATGATAAAGAAAGAGCTTCTCATTGAGAACAGGCTCGGCCTCCACGCGAGGGCCGCCGCGCAGATCGTGAAGTCCGCGAGCGCCTTTGCGTCGAAGATAACGCTGAGCAAAGACGGCCTCGAAGTGGACGGCAAGAGCATCATGGGGATCATGATGCTCGCCGCGGCGAAGGGGAGCAGCATACTGCTCCAGGTGGAAGGACCGGACGAGAACGGGGCGCTCGCTGAGCTCGAACGGCTTTTTCAGGACAAGTTTGGAGAGAAGGAATAGAAACAGAAGACAGAAGACAGAAGACAGATAAGGACTAAGGGAATGGACGAAATAATTTACCGGGGCATCGGGGCGTCGCCCGGAATCGTGATCGGCAGGGCCTACCTCCTCGACCGCCGGAAAGTGGTGGTGGCGGGCCAGAGGATTGGGGAGGTCAACGTCAAAGACGAGGTGGCGCGCTTCAAGAAGGCCGTTGAGGTCTCGAAGGCGCAGCTCGAAGAGCTCAAGAAACGCCTGAGCAAGGACCTCGGGAAATCACACCTCTATATTCTTGAAACGCTCATCATGCTGCTCGAAGACAAGATGCTCATCGACAGCACGGTCAAGCGGATCAGGGAAGCGCTCCTGAACGCCGAAGGCGCGCTCAAAGCGACGATCACCGCCATCGCGCAGAAGTTTGATGCGATCGAGGACGAATACCTCCGCGGGCGGAAGCACGATGTCGAGCAGATAGGCGAACGTATCCTGAGGAACCTCGTCGGGCACAAGCAGGAGAGCCTTGCTGATATCGGCGATGAGGCCGTGGTCATCGCGCACGATCTCGCGCCGACGGACACCCTTGTGATGCGAAAGGACAAGATCCTCGCCTTCGCGACGGACGCGGGCAGCAGGACATCCCATACCGCCATCCTTGCCCGTTCGCTCGGGATCCCCGCGGCTGTCGGTCTCAACAGGATCACGGAGGCCGTCAAGACCGGCGACGTGGTGATCGTCGACGGACTCCACGGGGTGGTGGTCGTTTCCCCGGAAGAGGAAACATTTCTCGACTACCTTAAGAAACAGCGACGCTATAAGTACTTCGAACAGGAGCTGGACAAGCTCAGGGAGCTTCCGGCGGAGACCCTCGACGGTCACATGGTGTACCTCCAGGGCAACATCGAGTTGCCCGGAGAGGTTGAGTCTGTTGTTGAGCACGGCGGGACCGGTATCGGGCTCTATCGAACGGAGTTCCTTTTCCTGGACAGGCCGAAACTGCCGACCGAGGAGGAACATTATAATGCCTACCGTCAGGTCGCTGAAAAAGCGGCCCCCCAGGAAGTGGTGATCCGCACGTTCGACGTGGGCGGCGATAAGATCGGACTGATGGACAATTTTGAAAAAGAGGCGAACCCCGCTCTCGGCCTCCGGGCGATCCGTTTCAGCCTCTATAAAAAAGACGTCTTTAAGACCCAGCTCAGGGGCATCCTGCGGGCGACCGTCCACGGGAACATCAAGCTGCTCTATCCCATGATCTCCGGTCTTCCCGAGCTGCATGAGGCCAAGAAAATACTCGACGAGGTGAAACAGGAGCTGAGATCCGAAGGCACGGCCTTTAATGAAGATATGAAGGTCGGCGTGATGATAGAAATTCCGTCGGCAGCGATGATCTCCGACCTCCTGGCCGCTGAGGTGGATTTTTTCAGCGTGGGCACGAACGACCTCATTCAGTACACGCTCGCGATCGACCGCCAGAACGAGCACGTCGCGTACCTCTACGAGCCGCTCGATCCCGCCGTGCTCCGCCTGCTCAAGCAGGTGTCCGCGGCCGCTCATCACGCGCGCATCCCTCTGGCCATGTGCGGAGAGATGGCGGGGGACCCGCTCTATGCGGCCATCCTGCTCGGTTTGGGGTTCGAGCATCTGAGCATGAACGTGGCGTCGATCCCGTGGGTGAAGAAAGTGGTCAGGTCGGTCCGGATGCACGACGCCGTCGAGCTCGCGCAGCTCGTCATGCAGCAGCCGACGGCCGCGCTCGCGAGAAAGACGGCGGAGAACTTAGTGCAGGAGCGGTTCCCGGAGATTGCGGCGGAGCTGTAAGGTCCGTATTCATGATCCCGTAAGAAGTTTTGTTCTCTCACGAAGGCACGGAGGCATGAAGAAGCACTCAATGAAAATGATAATTATTTTTCTTTGTGACTTCGTGACTTTGTGTGAGATCCGAATTTTTAATATGTCATACTTGCATTCCGAATCTGCAATGAAAACGAGGAGCTGAGCATGCAGAACGCAGGGCAGAATGTGCAGCAGGACCTGGAGCTACGGTCGGTCGGCGAGGTCATCTCGGACAAAAATATCGTCAGGACGACGAGGGTCCACGGCGGGAATGTTCTTGACGCCGTCGCGCGTTATGGGGTCAGGGAGAAGGACATCCTCGACTTCAGCGCGAACGTCAATCCGCTGGGGCCTTCGTCCGCCGCCCTGCGGGCCGCGATGAGGGCGCTTGACGTCAGTGATCGCTATCCCGATGAGGAGACAACCGAGCTCCGGAAGGCGATCGCGCGGTATTTCGGCGTCAGGCCCGGGCATATCGTATGCGGCAATGGTTCCACCGCGCTTATCCACCTTATACCGCGCGTCTACAGACCGCGAAAGGTCCTGGTACCCGTTCCGACATTCACCGAATACGCGGCTGCCGCGGCCGCGGCAGGCGGCGAGGTCATCGCCTATCCGCTCAAGGAAAAGGACGGCTTCCGCGTTGATCCGATCGAGATGGCCTTTGCGCTCAAGGGCGTCGACATGGTTTTCCTCTGCAATCCGAACAATCCGACCGGTCTTCTCATTCCCAGGGGCGAGATGCGGGAGATACTGAACTATGCGCTCAAGGAGGGCGTCCGGGTCGTGGTCGACGAGGCGTTCATGGATTTTATCGACAACGAGTCGCTCGTCAAGGACGCCGTGCAGTCCCAGCACCTCATCTGTCTCAGGGCGTTCACCAAGTTCTATGGCATGCCGGGCATCCGCGTCGGGTACGCGGTAGCCAACGAAGAGACCGCCGCCTCTCTTGCTTCCAGCCTCGAGCCCTGGTCGGTCAGCACGCTCGCGGAGCGCGCTGCTGTCGCCGCTCTGAACGACTGGGGGTACACCAAGAAGACCCGGAGTCTGATCGCGAAAGAGCGCGACCGGCTGCTCTCGGCGCTCCGGCTCCTTCCCGGCGTCGAGCCTTTTCCGAGCTCCGTGAATTTTATTTTCATCAAGCTTGCCTCGATGGACAGCCGCAGTCTGACGCAGACCCTCGGGCAGCGCGGCATTCTCATCCGCGACTGTTCGTCCTTTCCCAATCTGAACAGCCGTTTTGTGAGGATCGCCGTGCGAACGCGCAAGGAGAACGAAAAGCTCCTTGCAGCGCTCAGGGACGTCATAATGCGAGCGTAGATATTCCGACGGCCTCCGTAAGCCGGACAGGGCCCGTTAGAGAGCGCAGTAGTACAGTAGAATGGGGTCATAGAATGGGTGACCCCAAATAAATAAATAAATGTTGTGTGACCCCAAATGTTGCAAATGCTCTGGGGAATGCCAATCGAATATGATATTCATGGGAACATGGCATTTATCTATTACGGCTGGAATGTATAAAAAAGCCGGCGGAATTGCTTCCACCGGCTTTTAATACCGCGATCGTCACTGATCTGTTATCCGCCGAGGTACCCGCCGGAGAAGTCCGGGCCGGTAATTTTCTCGGTCGAACTCACTGAAACGTCGCTTTCAACGCCCCGTCCTGCGGTTTTCCAGTCAAAGGGCGTTCCTTTTTCGAGCACCTGCAGCTTCCATTCGATATATTCAGCCATCTCGCGCAGATGTCTGTCATGTTCCATGAACGTTTTTTCCTCTCCGCCGTAGGCTGCGGCAAGATCTTTACGCAGCGCAAGTATCTTGTCTTTTACAGCTTCCAGTTCCGTGAAAACTTCCATCAAATAATCCCTTTCTCTTATGGTTTTTGCGGTTGCCATGGCATACCTCCTTTATCAAATTGCTCTATGCTGCTGTCAAGGGAGTCAAGCCTTTAAACGGGACACATAAACTCCGCTTTTTATATTAGTATACCGCCCGCCCCGGTGATGTCAAGGGCCGTAAGAGGACAATGCAGTCAAAATTCAGGGACTTCTGGCCACGGGTCCAGTATTGAAATATAGGGAATTGTGTGATATGGTAAGTCCATGGTTTGAGCTTTTAGGAGCGCGGATGCTGTTCCGGTATTAGTCTGGACCCATGCTGATCAGCGTCTCAGCAAGGTCTGCTCAATATGTTGCTAATGGAGATCTGTGTGCGTCAATCTTATTTCGTTTTTTTTATTCTGATCAGTGTTGCCATGGTTCCTGGACTCAATGGTTGCGCAACGATCCGGACCGCGCCGAATTTGGCAAGTTACGGGAGTCCGAAAGTGTATAGCGGCACCCGGCTGGACTATAACGCTGCTGCGGGAAACAGAGAGGGACTTGAGAAATTCAAGGCGGAAGCGCCGAAATACCCTTTGATCGATATTCCTTTCAGTGCGATCCTGGATACGGTACTTCTCCCGATGACCCTTTCAGTGGCCACGTACGAGCTTGTATTTAAGCGGTAGGCAGGTCGGGTCGAACGGCGCAAAGCCCTTAAAGTTCCTTAACCAATAGCTCCACGCCGACCGCTTCGTGGTGTGTGAGTTCATAGTAAGGTGCCAAAATGAAGATCGTTTATTTTATATCCCTGGTGCCGGTGATCGCGATCGGGACCGGCTGCGGGCCCAGGCAATTCTATGACGGGATTCGATTCGGCCAGGAAATGGAATGTCAGAAGCTTCAACGGTCCGATCAGGACGAGTGTCTCAGGCGGTCGGGGATGAGCTACGACCAATATCAAAGACAGCTGGAAGAACGGGAAAAACAAAAGTGATGGAATGTTCGTGACATCGCCTCTCATTCTCATGGAAAAGCAAAAGGGCCTTATAAAAAGGCCCTTTTGCTTTGTTTAACCCCGGAGAGGTCCGGTTATTGCGTTTTCATTTTCCTGGCTTTCGATGCATCGGCCTTTGGGGCCGGTGTCGAACTCCAGTTGTTGAGATCATGCGCGATCTTATGGCAATCCCCGCATCTCGGGAATTTGGCCATGATGCTCGCGGGATGCTTGGACCCGTGGCAATCCTGGCATTTCGGTATCATCTTGTGCTTTTCCTTATGACAGAACGCGCATGCGAACGTGCTGTGTTTCGCCTTGGACGCGGTGAGGAGCGTAAATGCGTTCTTGTGGCATGCGGCGCAGAGCTTTGATGCCGTCTCGTCCGCGTACGTCACGACCTTGGGCATATGCGCCTTATGGCACTTCTTGCAGTCCTGCGCGCCCATGTCAGCGGAATGGGGCTTGTGGCACTGCGTGCAATCAGGCTTCTTGCGGTGAACGCTATGGCAGCTCGAGCAGTATTTCTCCGTATGCTTGCTCTTGTTCTCGCGCAGCTGCTTTATCTGCGGCGTATGGCAGGTAAGACAGGGTTCCGTCAGTGTTGACGTGAAGGTGATCGACAGGGGTGTATGCGGGTTCTTATGGCACGTCAGACACCCTTTGAGATCAAAGTGCGGTTTGCCCTGATGACACATGCTGCACACGGGGATATTGTTCTTCGACGAGGGCCGATGACCGGTGTGACAATCCTGACAGGTAATGGTTTTGTGGCGGGCCCCCTGGGCCTCGACTTCCGCGGGCTGTTTTGCATGGCACTTGGCGCAATCACTGGAGGTGAGCGCCGGCTGTTTGCGCATTTCTTCAGCAGACCACCCCGGGACTGCATATAAAGACAAGACAGCATAAAACAGCAACAACAGTATCAGCGTGACTCCTTCTTTCCTTTTCATTGTTCCTCCTGAGAATGTATTTTGTAAAAAAGCAGGCCGATAAAGGACAATGGCATGGACAGTATCATATGCCGAAATAAAAATCAACCGATAATCATCGTTTTTCATGCAAAAAAAGAGATATCAGCCTATTCCTTTTTTAATACAAACGGAACTGGAGGCTGCACCGCATGTTTTTGTCAATTCGTCTTTGAAATTCGCTTGAAAACGGTATTGCGTTCTGATAGAGTCGGGATGGTTGACAGAGAAGTTGACCGGAGTTTTGATGCACGGCAATATTGGTGGATTTTATCGCATATTTTATCGGACCCAGCGCTGCTGAGCGTATTAGTAAGGGCTGCTCAATAAGGGGTTAGGTAGCACTGAATATACAATGACTGATAAATTTATTGTAAAATACAACAGGTCTCTTTGGGTGCTAATTTTCTATTACCCAGCTTTGGTTGTTTTGGTTGGCCTTGCCTACAAGCATGATGTTGTTGGTGCTATGGTGATTATAGTCGAATTATATGGTCTTCCCTTATTTGCATTTCTACTTACATATGCTGTGATTATGGCCAATGCCGTGTACAAGATATTCATGCACCAACGCGAGTTTCAGAAAATCCTTATTCCCGTCACAATAAAAACAAGCCTTGCAACCTTGCCAATGTTCTTTTTTGACGACAGGCTGGCAAACGTACTTCATTATTTGAATCATTTGTGATTTGCCACTCAACTTGCGCTCAAGAGGGCCGGCCATAAAACTGCTACGCCCCCTGGATTTCGCATTGAAAGAACCATATGACCATGGAGATTTTTGACGTTCTTGACTGCACCGGCAGGAAGACCGGCCGCACGGTCCCTCGCGACGAGGCGCATAGGATCGGCGCATGGCACGGCGCCTTTCACTGCCTCATTATTTATGAACGGGACGGCAGTAACTACGCGCTCTTTCAACTGCGGTCCGAGCAAAAACTCATCGCGCCCGGAAAGTTCGATGTGAGCGTGGGCGGCCATTACGCGGCCGGCGAGGACACAAGGATCGCCGGCCCCCGCGAAATAAAGGAAGAGCTTGGACTCGATGTGAAGTTTGATGATCTTCTTCCGGTCGGCCGGAGGATCTTCGTATATTGCTTTGCTCCCGGGGCGGCGGAGTACGAGTTTCAGGACGTGTTTCTTCTTCCCCGGCTCATCGCGCGGGAAGAGCTTGTGCTCCAGAAAAGCGAGGTTGATGCTCTTCTCGAAATAGATATTGATATCGGGATCAAGCTCTTTTCCGGGGAACTGCGGAGCGTTGAGGGCCGGCTCTTGAAAAATGGCGGCATAACGGAACGCACCCGGGTGTCCGCGGATGATTTCGTTCCCTGCCTCGACAATTATTATCTCAAGCTCCTCCTGCTTGCGCGACGTTATTTCAACGGTGAACGGCGGCTTCTGGTGATCTGAATCTGAACTTGACTATTCCTGTCTTTGGGATAGAATTAATACAAACGCACCAAGTAATATTACAAAGTCTCCTGATTTTGTGTTTGGACCAAGAGTCAAGCGTCTTCTGGACTGCAGCCCATATCGCTTCAATAATTATCATTATCGAATCACTGCCACCTTTATCAATCGTGCAATTGAGAGAGCAGAAGGGTTGTTGTCATGCCGACGCTATGCACTAAATGCTTCAACGTCTCCCATGACTCCCCAATGTTTTACTCTCCCGACGGCCATGAAAACCAATGCTGAACACCAGAGAACAAGTGGACTGGCTGGTCGGAAGCCGGAGAAATCGATTGCGGCAAGGCCCCGGAAAAGAGATACACCACACGAGGCAGAGAGAGTATGAAGATAAAAAGAGGTGTATTGATGTTGGGCTGGGCAGTGGCGTTCGTTCTGTATGGCGCAAGCGGACGCGCGGAGCAGGGGCCGTCGGCCTGCGTGCTATGCCACGAATTTATGGAGGGTGAGCTTGGCAGGCCCGTAAAGGAATGGAAGGGTTCGATCCATCAGCAGAAGGGAATAACCTGCGATCTCTGCCACGGAGGAAATGCGGATGTAAACGTGGAGAACATCAAACAGCTCGCCGGTCAGGAATTTGCAGAGAAACAATCACTGGCAATGTCGGTATCCCAGGGCTTCATCGGCAAGCCTGCGGGAAAGGCGCTGTTTTCCATGTGCTCCCGGTGTCACCGTCAATCCGTCGACCGGTACGCAAAGAGCATCATGGGAAAGGCATATCTTGATCAGAAAGGCGGGCCCTCATGCGTTACCTGTCACCAGGCTCACCGGAATTCAATGCCCGAGGTGCCCGGAGTCTGTGAAAGCTGTCATAAAGATACGGCGGGGTTTGCTCAGATCGATCCGATGGATGTGACCGAATCAACGGTGAAAGCGCTGTCCGGCATACGGATAAAAATCGCCGAGGAGAAAACGACCGGAAAGAAGCCACCGTTCATTCCCGAGTTCCCCAGTGAACTCGAGTCCTTCCAAATCGGATTCTTCGCCTTCGGCGCAGTGATAGTCCTATTCGGCTTCGGCTATCTCGTGTATGTCGTACTGGAAAAGAGGGGATGATATGAGCTTTGAGATCATAAAGGAACGGAAGCCCGCTTATTCAAAGGCCGCTATGATCGCAGTTCTGATCCTGTCAATCCTGCTTCTCGGCACGGCCGTTGCTTTCGCCTATCTCCTGATAACCGGCAAAGGAAAAGATTATCTTCTGGCAACGCTGCTTGCTTTTAAGTTCTTGATCGCCGGCGTTGAGATCGTACTCTTTGCGCGATATTTCATTTCCTTCAGGGAGGTATCGGAGGACCGTGAGGAGGAGCTGCTATGGTAGACGGGAACTCCGGGAAAGAGGGCGGCAAGGAAGGGATCACCCGGAGGAGATTCGCCCTCGGGATGCTCAGTGCGTCGCTTGCAGGCGCCTTCGGGTCTCTTTTAGCCCTGTTAAAAGTGCTGGCTCCCGAAAAGAAGGGCGGAGGCTATGCAACGACCATACTGCCGGGGGACGTGCTCGTGTATGCCCAGGGCGGCAGCGCGGGGGCTCCCATAATGGCTTCATCAATGAAGGTCGGCGACGCCGTGCTCGCCTATCCCACGGGCAAGTCGTTGAATCCCGCAAACCTCGTTCAGCTGATCAAACTGGAGGAAACGGCATTCAAGCCGCCCACTGACATCTCGCTGACGGACCAGGGCTTTGTGGCATACAGCGCCATCTGTACCCATCTCGGCTGCACCGTCTCCTGGGCGGCGAGTGCGGCATCACCCGCTGCATCGTTCACGGAATGTTACTGCCACAACAGCATCTTCGATCCTGCCCAGGGAGCGAAGGTCATGGCCGGCCCTGCGCCGGTTCCGCTCGCACAGATCGGAGTGAAGGTTATGCAGGACGGGACACTTGCCTTTGCGAGCGATTTCGACGGCCCCATCGGGCCGCAGGTATAGGAAGACGCGAGGACACTGCCATGGTATTCAAATGGTTGGATGAAAGGCTGGAGCTCAAGAAGTTCAAGGAGAAATTTCTGAGCAAGACATTCCCGACTCATCCCGCATTCCTGCTCGGAGAAACGGCGTTGTTCTCCTTCGTTACCCTTGTCGCCACCGGCATCTTCCTCGGGTTTCTCTATGAACCTTCGACAAGGCTGGTTTCTCTCTTCGGAGCGATGGTGCCGGCAGCCTATGCGAGCGTGGTAAAAATCGATCTGCTCCCGATGGGCCTGATCATCAGACGCATCCACCACTGGTCGGCAATGATCATGATAGCCGCCATACTTGCGCATCTCCTCCGGATCTATTTCACCGCGTCCTACCGGAAGCCGCGGGAGATCAACTGGCTTGTTGGGCTAAGCCTCTGGGGCATGACGATGGTAGCGGCATTTACCGGCTATCTGCTGCCTTACAGTCAATTCTCGGTGACTGCCACGTCCATTGCCTATTATGTGTCGAAGTCGGTGCCGTGGATCGGGGACTGGTCGTCAAGGCTTCTCTTTGCCGGTGATTTCCCTTCGGACGGGACCGTCCCCCGCTTCTTCTTCATGCATGTCATGCTGATCCCGGCCACGCTGATCGGCCTCATCAGCCTGCACCTGCTCATTCTGATAAAACAGAAACATACCGAGCCCCGGTCCAACAGGGACCGAAAGGAGGCGCAGGGCGGGAGGAAGCTCATCGGCATCCCGATCTGGCCCGAACAAGGCGCCATCAGCCTGTCGTTCTTCCTGTTCCTGCTCTTTGTGATTTCGCTGATGGCGGCCTATATTCCCTTGAACCCGATAGAAACGTACGGCCCGCCGTCGCCGGGAACGCCCGTGATGAGGCCCGACTGGTATTTTCTTGTCATATACGGGTTCCTGAAGCTTGTGCCCGGTGATCTGGTGTTTACCGTCCTGGGAGGGAAGATAACACCCGAGACCATCGGCGGTGTCATCTTCCCCGCATCGAATTTTATCGCCTATGCATTGGTCCCCTTCCTCGACAGGTCGAAGGAACCGCAGCATTATATGGAAAACCCGCTCCACAGGCCTTTCATGACCTCACTCGGCATCGGGGCGATCGTTTTCTTTTGCATGATGGTTGTTGCCGGGTACATCGACGTGCTCCATATCACGCCGAAGGCAATGACGGTCTATGCACTCGTCGCGACAGCCGCTGCCTGGAGCACCAGCTACGCGCTGCTGCGCCGGTACAACAGAAAGAGAGGCAATAATGCCAAAGCTTGATCGCATCATCCTTTGCGCCCTCCTCGTGTGCGGCCTGTTCATGCTCTCCGCGACGGCGCATGCCGCTGACGACAAGAAAACCGGAAATTCCTGCGTCCATTGCCATTCTCAACTGCCGGGCAGCAGCTTTGTGGGGGTAAAGTCCCACAGCTGGACGGGATCGATCCATCAGAAGCATGGGGTCACCTGCGACAAATGCCATGGAGGCGATCCCCGTGCTCCTGAACAGAAAGAGGCGCATGCGGGCGTGCTCGGCTCGGGCAATCCCGGGAGCCCGGTGTACTTCAAGAACATCCCCTCAATGTGTGGCAAGTGCCACGAAGCCGAGTTTTATAAATTCACCCAGAGCCTGCATTATAAGAGGCTTGAATTAACGGGAAAGGGCCCCGAATGTGTAACATGTCACGGCTCGATGGTCACCAGTATTTTAACACCCGACACCATCGCGGCCGTGTGCGAGCGATGCCATAATGAGCGGATGGGCGTCTTCCCCTATGTGCCTCAAAAAGCGAAGGCGGTATTGCTTCTCCTGATGGAAAGCTCCGCCCTTCTCGATGCGGAAGCGAAGCTTTATCATCCTGCCGAAGGCACCGGACAAGCCCGCGCTCTGCGCGATGCCCGGTCGTCCCTGCGCGCCGCCAGGCTGGATTGGCATAAGTTTGAGCTCGAGGCGATCATCACTGATTTGCAGGATATGTACAATTCCTTGAAGAAGCTGTCACCGGGGGGCCCGCATCGATAGATTCCGCGATCGAAACCTCCCTGCCGGAACGATCCACGTCTTGTAAGATCGTCTTATCGGCAGGGCATGAGGAGGGCCTGGTATGTAAAAAGGACGAAATTTTTTCCAATCACCTTACTTGACTATAAGCGCAATTCAGGTAAAATTATATCAGGTGCGGCAAGTCGCTTCGCATCCCGTCTTTCCCCATCTTAAATCTTAAAGAAAGGCATTTGAGGATGAAACGATCCTGGCTTATCGGGGGGCTTATCGTCGCGCTGATCTTTATCACCGCCGGCGCGGCCTTCATGTACGTTCTACCGCTGGACCTTCGGGACCGCTCCCCGATACAGCCAATTGCGTTCAGCCATAAGGTGCATGCCGGCGACAACGGCATCCCTTGCCTCTTCTGTCACCGCTACGCCTCGAAGTCGACAGTCACCGGCATCCCGGCAGTGGCGGACTGCCGGTCTTGCCATCTGTTCATTGCCCGGGACGCTCAGGAAATCAAGAAGCTGATGGAGTACTGGGGAAAAAAGGAGCCGATTCCCTGGGTCAGGGTCTACGGCGTGCCGGACCACGTCTATTTTCCGCACATGATGCACATTCGCGCCGGACTCGTTTGCGCCGGTTGCCATGGCGAGGTGGCCGCTATGGTGCGTATCACCCGGTCCGTCAAACTCAAGATGGGCTGGTGCCTGAACTGTCACCGGCAACATAAGGCCAGTATCGATTGCTGGACGTGTCATAAGTGACACAACCTTAAAAAAATCATATAATGTGTCACCCTGAGCGAAGCGAAGGGTCTTGCAACGAAAAGAAGAACCAAGATTCTTCGCTGCGCTCAGAATGACAATTTATTTTTTGCTTTTTGTGATCGTATCTGAGGGAGTCCGAATGAATCGAAGGACCTTTTTACAATTAAGCGGAATGTCTGCCGCGGGCGCCATGCTTGCGGGCTGCAAGTCGGATAGTGAGAAGCTGATTCCCTATCTGATTCCGCCCGACGAGGGAGTAACTCCCGGCAAAGCCGATTATTATGCCAGCTCCTGCAGGTCCTGTCCTGCCGGATGCGGCATCCTGGTCCGGGTGTCGGAAGGGCGGGCCAAAAAGATAGAGGGAAATCCCGCCCATCCGGTCAACCGGGGAAAGCTCTGCGCCCGGGGGCAGGCCAGTCTGCAGGAGCTTTATCATCCCGACCGCGTGCCGCAGCCCATGAAGCGCAGCGGTCCACGAGGCTCTGGAGAATTCACGAGGATTTCCTGGGAAGAGGGTCTGGACCTCTTCACCAACAAGCTCAAGACCGTGAAGCGGGAAAAGGGAGCTCATGGCATGGTCCTGCTGACGCCGGAACTCACGGGCACCCTGGCGAAGCTGACAGCAGGCTTTATGAGCTCTTACGGCTCGCCCAATCACCTCTCCTATGAACTGCTCGCCCCAGACTGGCTGCGGCTGGCCAACCGCCGGAGCTTCGGTCAATCGAACCTTCCTTATTATGATATGGCTGAGACCCGCTATCTGCTCAGTTTCGGCGCTGATTTCGTGGAAAGCCACCTGTCGCCCGTACAGTACGGCTACGCCTTCGGCAAGATGCGCCAGGGGAGGGACACGGTCCGCGGTCATTTCACCTACGTCGGCGGCCGTATGTCGCTAACCGCTGCTTCGGCTGATCGCTGGATGCCGGCCCGTCCCGGAAGCGAGGGGGCGCTGGCCCTCGGCATGGCCCGGCTGATCCTTGTCGAGTCCCTTTATGACAAAGCTGCCCTTGCAACGAACGGGCTTCTGGCGGAAAATCTGCTGCAGGGATTGAAGGCGAACGATCTTCCCCGGGTGGCGGAAGAGACCGGCCTGACGCAGAAGACAATAGCCGAGGTCGCCCGCGAGTTCGCAATGACCCGTCCCTCGCTGGCCATGGCCGGGGAGGGATTGGCCTTCCAGAGCAACGGCCTGGAAGCGGTCCGCGCCGTCCAAATGTTGAATGTGCTGGTGGGGAACCTGAACCACACCGGAGGGGTCTACCCGGACAACGGGTCTCCGGACGGCCCAACAAATTCTTTTGACGATCTCCTCTCCCTTGTAAAAAAGATGCGTGCCGGCGGGATCCAGGTGGCCCTCATCCACGGCGACCCGGTCCATACCATTCCCCCGTCGACCGGGTTCCAGGAAGCATTGACCAAGGTTCCGTTCATCGTCAGCTTCTCGTCGATGCTCGACGACACCGCGCTGCAAGCGGACCTGATTCTTCCGGACCATGCTGCTCTGGAGAGCTGGGGGGACGTGGTTCCGTTGGCCGGCACGCGGGATCAGGTGATCGGGTTGATGCAGCCGGTGGTCATGCCCGTGTTTGACACGCGCCAGTTCCCCGAGGTGCTGATGACGACGGCTCATGAACTGGGCGGGGATATGAAGGCGGCGTTTCCTTACCCATCGTATCTTGAAATGCTGAGGGCTGAGATGAGAAAGCGTGTCGGTCTTGCGGGTGGTAAGGATTTCGAAGCAACGTGGGTCGATCTTCTCCGGAAGGGTGGACTTTTCAAAACGAAACCTGACCAAGGCAAAGTTTACCGATGGATAGAAGGCGCGAGTCTGCCTGACCCCACAAAGCCCCGGTTTGCCGGAAATGAAAAGGAATTCCCTCTACATCTTTCAGTATATCCATCCACGGCTTTCTATGACGGCCGGGGCGCCCCACTTCCCTGGCTGCAGCATCTCCCCGATCCCATGACCACCGTGGTCTGGGGAAGTTGGGTCGAGATCAACCCCAAGACCGCCGCCGAGCTTGGTATAAACTTCGGCGACCTTGTCGAAGTAACATCTTCCCAGGGCTCACTTCGTTTACCCGCGGTGATTTACCCCGGCATCCGGCCCGACATGGTGGCGATCCCGTTGGGCCAGGGACACAGTGAGATGGGACGCTATGCCAAGGGAAGGGGAGCAAATCCGCTCCAGCTTTTGGCGATGAAAATTGAAGGAAGGAAGCCGCAACCGGCTTGGAATGCCACCCGGGTGCGGGTAACCCGGATTTCGGAGAAGGGGGACATGGTGGTCACCGGGGATCCGCAAGGGAGCTTCCGCAGCGACTTGATAGAGATTTAACGGGAAAAGATTTGACTCACACGAAGACACAGAGATCACGAAGAAACCAAACGTCGAATTTTTTGTTGTTGTCCTTCGTGCGCTTCGAGCCTTTGTGTGAGACATAGGTTTTTGTGAGGCGATCAAAAATGGAAAAAATGACGAGTCCGTACAAATGGGGGATGGTCGTCGACCTCGACCGCTGCACCGGATGCGGCGCCTGCGTGGTCGCCTGCCAGGCGGAAAATAACGTGGCGATCTGCGACAAAAAGGAGATCGCCGAAGGGCGCGACATGCACTGGCTGCGCATCGAGCGCTTCTGGGTGGGGGAATACCCGGACGTGCGCGTGCGCTTCCTGCCCGTGCTCTGCCAGCATTGCCAAGACGCACCCTGCGAGCCGGTCTGCCCGGTCTATGCCAGCTACCACAACCCCGACGGCTTGAACGGCCAGATCTACAATCGCTGCGTGGGCACCCGTTACTGCGGCAACAACTGCCCCTACGCCGTGCGGGTCTTTAACTTTTACGATCATGAGCACTCCTGGCCATCCCCGCTCAATAATCAACTTAGCCCGGACATCACCGTGCGGAGCCGCGGGGTGATGGAAAAGTGCTCCTTCTGCATTCAGCGCATCCGCAGGGCTAAGGAAGAGGCAAAGGCTGAAGGCCGAATGATCAAAGACGGAGAGGTGCAGACGGCCTGCGCCCAGACCTGCCCCACTGACGCCCTGGTCTTCGGCAACATGGCAGACCCTGAGAGCAGGGTCGCTCGCCTGTCCCGCAGCCCCCGGCGCTTCCGGCTGCTTGAGGGGCTGGGCACTCACCCTTCGATCTTCTACCTCAAGGGTGGAGGACGCGAACATGTATGAGTCGGCATTATCGCAGGCTACAGCCTGCGGCTACCAATTCAAGGGAGGAGGACGCGAGCATGTCTGAGCCGATACCGTCTGCTAAAAGCGCCGGGCAACTGAACGACGAGATGCTCTCCTCGATGCGCGCGCCGACTTGGCGGTGGCACTTGCTCGCCTTCGCGCTCGGGGCGGTGGTGGCATGGGGCCTCTACGCCTTCACCTATCAGGTGATGACCGGCATGAACGTGACCGGCAAGAACCGTCCGGTCATGTGGGGCTTTTACATCACCAGCTTCGTCTTCTGGGTCGGCCTCTCCCATTCGGGGACCATGGTCTCGGCCATCCTGCGCCTTTCCCAGGCCAATTGGCGCCGGCCGATCCTGCGCGCCGCCGAAGCGATGACCGTTTTCAGCATAACCGTGGCCGGTCTCTTCCCGCTGATCCATTTGGGGCGCAATTGGACTTTTTTCTACCTGATTCCCTACCCCAACCAGCGGGGGCTGTGGCCCAATTTTCGCTCGGCGCTTTTGTGGGACGTAACGGCGATCACGACCTACATCATCGGCAGCAGTCTCTTTCTCTACCTGGGGATGCTTCCCGATCTGGCGGTTGCCCGCGACCGCTCCGAAGGCTGGCGCCGGAAGCTCTACACTGCTCTGGCCATGGGTTGGCGCGGCAGCGCGCACGAGTGGCTGGTCTATCGCAAGGCCTCGACCCTGATGGCGGCCCTGATCATCCCGGTGGCCGTCTCCGTGCACTCCATCGTGGCCTGGGATTTTGCCGTCACCGTGGTCCCCGGCTGGCACAGCACCATCTTCCCTCCGTATTTCGTCATCGGCGCCATTACCTCCGGCGTGGCCGCGGTCATTTCCCTGATGATCATCATTCGCCGGGCCTTCCACCTGGAGGACTACCTGACCCCGTTGCACTTCGACAACATGGGGAAGCTCTTGCTGGTCATCTGCCTGCTCTGGTCCTATGCCTATTTCGTCGATGTCAACATAACCTGGTACGCCCATGAACCGATCGAGTGGGAGGTCTTCAGCTTCATGGCCGACAAGTACACCCCGCTCTTGCTCTTA
>Ga0209342_10002077_pt1 | contig 21936 bp, 20 predicted proteins | sample RifCSP16_2_FD_184023 | JGI IMG/M metagenome (GOLD analysis project Ga0209342, IMG submission 184023) | Soil microbial communities from Rifle, Colorado - Rifle CSP2_sed 16_2 (SPAdes) (version 2) | ecosystem: Environmental > Terrestrial > Deep subsurface > Rock core/Sediment | place: Rifle... | reverse complement strand
CTTCAGCATCGCGCCGTGCCGATAAGCTTCGCATCTCTTCGTTCTCGGTTGTCGGAACCCCTCAACGTATGTCGCATACGTCTCGGGGTCCCTCCTCCCTCGGGCCTCGATCTGCTCGCTTCTCGCCACGGCGCGAGCGGGTGTCACCAAAGTCTGACAGAAACGCGCAGAGGTTTGAGCGAACAAGCATGCGAACCCCGAACCCCGGTCCCCGAATCCCCGTCTCTACCACCCCAGCCACTCCTTCTCCCACTTCTCCGGCCACCGCTTCTTGAGATCGACCTCCTTGAGGAGGGCAAACTTTCCGCCCTGGATTCGATAAACTCGGACCAGCGAGCCAGGCCGGTGATCAGATGAGGTGATCGTGATGGCTGGCCGGCCAAGCCCGGGTGTCCAGTCGCGGATCGACTCGAATGCCTCCCTGATCCCCGGGCCGTTCAGCTTCCCCGCTTTGTCAGCGCGCGTGAGAGCTTCGCGCGCGAGCAGGACATCCACCCAGCCTTGAACGGTCCGGATCAGCCGGTTCCCTTGAGGCACGCCGGGGTTCATCCGCTTCGCGTACTCCACCACCTTGTCCATCAGCGGCACATTCTCGCCGTAGAAGGCGTTGACCGCGATTCCGACCACCCCTTCGGCCGCGGGCCCGGCCAGCTTTATGAGGTTCTCATCGAAGCCCCAGTTGTTCACGACGTGGTCTGCCCCGAGTCCGAGCGCCTGGGCGTCCTTAAGCGCCGTCGACACAGACATCGTGATGTTCCCGTGCCAGACCAGATGCGGCTTGAACTCCTTCGCGGCCAGGACCTGGCTCTTCACATCGAGCCCGGTCAACGAGACATCCTGATCGGGACCGATCTCGAACCCCAAGAGCGTCGCCTGATCCTTGATCGCCTTGATCGGCGCGCTGGCATACGGGACCGGGAACGCGTGGAAGGTCAGGAAGCGCGGCTTGGCCCCTCGCTCTCGCTCCGCCTTGAACCGCGGGTCTTTCATCCACACCTCGTCGTACCATGCCGTGATCGCCGCCCGGGCGTTCGACGAGTAGTCGGTGCCGTAGATGAAGTTGTATGGGGTCTTCCTGGGATCGGTGAGGCCGGCCGAGAATGAGTGGGAAAGATACGGGAGCTGGTCCCTGCTCACTGTGGGAGAGAGCGCCTCGGTGTCGCCGGTCCCCCACCCCAGGACCATGGCCACCTTATCGAAATCACGGAAGCGCTTGTAGGTCGTGATGGCCTCAGGGACCCGATACCCGTAATCGTACTGGAAGAGGCGGATCTTCTTTCCGTTGATGCCTCCCGTGTCATTCACATACTGGATCGCCTCTCGAATCCCCAACCCGGCGTCCTTCCCCACGTCGGAGGTGGGGCCGGTGAAGTCGTTGAGGGAGCCGATCTTCACGACATTCTGGGCAAGCGCCGCAGGAGCCATGCTCGCTCCCGCCAACGCCACGGCCACGATGAGAGTGACGATTCGCCAGATCATAGGATGACCTCCCCTTTTGATAGTTTCCGGCTCTAACACACACGCATCTAGCATGCTTGTTCGCCCGACCTCTGCACGTTTCTGTCGGACTTTGGTCTTCACACCCACTTGTGCCGTGGCGAGAAGCGAGCAGCCCAAGGCCCGAGGGAGGAGCCAACCGGAGCGTACGCGGTTGTACGTGAGGATTGGCGACGACCGAGAACGCCGGGATGCGAACGGCACTAGTACGCGAACGGCCAGAGGTTGAAATAGTTCTTCGTCTGCTGCCACCGATACGCGAGCCCGCGCGGCTCGTAGAGCAAAAAGAGGACGATGGCGAGACCAAAGGCCATCTCCTTGATGTAGAGGAAGCCTTCGTGGAGCTTCGGGAAGACCTCGCTCAACGGGATCACGGCGAACTTGAGAAGCTCCAGGAGGATCGTGATGAACGCCGAGCCGAAGATCACGCCGTGGAGGCTTCCCACGCCTCCGATCAGGATCACCCCCACGATCCACAGCGACCACGAAAAGGTGAAGTGCTCAGGGCTCACGAACAGGAGCGAGCTGATCCAGAAGGCCCCGGCCAGCCCCGCGAGCACTCCCGCCACAAAGAAGGCGAGGAGCTTGTACCAGACCACGTTGACCCCCATCGTCGCTGCGGCGATATCGTTGTCGCGAATCGCGATCCACGCGCGCCCGACACGGGTGCGAAGCAGGTTGGCGAGCGCGGCGGTCGAGAGGACGACCAGCCCGAACATGAGATAGTAGCTTTTCATCTCGGAGTCGATCACCCAGGGCCCGATGGTGATCGTGCCCGGCGGGAGGGAGAAGTAGTGCCCGCGTCCGCCGATCTTGCTGACGTATTGCGTGATGATGAAGTCCACAGTCACGAACTGAGCGGCCATCGTGGTCATGATCAGGTAGAAGCCCTTCACGCGCGCCGAGGGGAGACCGAAGAGGACGCTCCAGAGGCCCGCAAGTATGGCTCCGATAGCGGCGCTGATCGGGTATGGGAGATTGTACTGGAGGATCCCGATTGCGGTGGCGTAGGCCCCGACCGCGATAAACGCGGCGTGGCCGAGCGTGATCTGGCCGCAGTACCCGATGAGAAGCTGGACCCCGAGCGCGGAGAGGATCGTGTACCCGATGATGTTGGCGACCGAAACGAGGTAGAGATTGGCATAGAGTGGCAATGCGGCCAGGGCGAGCACGAGCAGACCCATCTTCCAGCGCACAAACGCGGTCTGCCACCAGGCGTGATCAGCGCGGTACTCCTCGTGATAGACTCCCGCGGGCAGATACATTTTAGACGTGAAGTGTGAAGCGTGAAGTGTGAAGCGTTTGAGAAGTGAAGCCTGAAAACGTGAAGTGTGAAGGGCTAGAAACAGCATGCGAAACCAATGAGGGGAAAGTCCGAGTCATTTCACTCTTCGCTTTTTGCGCTTCACGCTTCACGCTTCACACTCTCTCGATGCGGAGCCAGCCCCACAGGCCATACGGACGGAACAGCAGAACGATGACCATGAAGACGAACGGGGCGATGTCTTTGACCCCTCCCGGCGTGAATCGATCGATGTAGCCTCCCGACAGGTTCTGGAGCACTCCGATCACGATCCCGCCGACGATGGCGCCCGGGATGGAGTTGAGACCGCCGAGCACCACCGCGGGCAGGACCAGCAGGCTCAGGTAACCGATTGAGATGTTCACGCCATTCATGTTCCCGAGGAGCGCGCCGCCGACCCCCGAGGCCATGAACGCCAGCGCCCACGCCATGGCGTAGCCCCATCTCGCGCTCACGCCGAGAGAGAGCGACGCCATCTCGTCGTCCGCCATTGCCTGCATGGCGAGGCCCCAGCGCGTCTTCTGGAAAAAGAGCACGAACGCGAGAAGGAGGATCAGCGCGGTCACAAAGCTCCAGATGTAGACCGATCCCAGAACCATCTTCCCAACCCGAACAGGCTCAGGAGAAAAGACCGGTGGGGAGAAGACCCGGGTATCAGTCCCCCAGATGAACCCCACGAGCGCCCGAAAGAAGAACGAGAGCCCGACCGTGATCATGATGACCGCGAGAATCGGCTCGCCGATCATTCGACGCAGGACCAGCCGCTCCACCAGCAGGCCGAGCACGCACCCCACGACCAGCGTGGCCAGGATCGACACCGGGAACGGGAACCCCCACGTGTAGAACTGCAGCGATACGTAAGCGCCGATGAGGGTCAGCTCGCCCATCGCCAGGTTGAGCACGCCGGAACACTTGTAGATCAGCGTCCAGCCCAGCGCCACCAGGGCGTAGACGCTCCCCACCAGGATTCCGGTAACGATGAGCTGAAGAAACAGTTCCATCCAGCTATACTCCTTGTTCGCTCGACGTCTGCACGTTTTCGGGGTCTGGGGCCAGGGGCCTGGGGCTAGCAAGATCGGCCTTTGCAGACCCCTGACCCCTAGCCCCTGTCCCCGGAGCATTCAACGAATAGATACGACGCCTATCGCCACGGCGCTAGGTCTCCGCCACGTCAACGACCTTGAGGTCGATTTTGATCGGCACGCTCCGGCCATCCTCGTATGTGATGGCGGTGTCCACGTGGACCGAGCCAGCCTCGCCGTAGAGCGCCTCAACGATCTGCCGATAACGCTCCTCCACGAACGCGCGGCGGAGCTTTCGAGTCCGCGTCAGCTCGTCATCGTCGGCATCGAACTCTTTGAACAGGTTCAGGAAGCGCCGGATCCTGGCCGCCTTGGGAAGCCCCCGGTTGGCTTGACGCACCGCCTCCTCCACAAGCCGATGGACCTCGGGCTTCTGACAGAGCTCCTGATAGCTCGTGTACGCGATCGCGCGCTCTTCCGCCCACTTCCCGACCACGGTCGCGTCGATACAGACGATGGCGGTGACGAACGGGCGCCGGTCTCCCACGACGAGCGCGTCTTTGATGAACGGGCTGAAGCGGAGCCGGCCCTCAAGGTACATCGGGGAGAAGCGGCTTCCGTCCGCGAGCACGACGATGTCCTTGGTCCGATCAAAGAACACCAGATGGCCGTCCTCGTCAATCAAGCCAGTGTCCCCGGAGTGGAGCCAGCCGTCGCGGAGCGCCCGGGCCGTCTCCTCCGGTTGCTTGTAGTACCCTTTGAAGACCGAGGGGCTTCTGGAGATGATCTCTCCGTCCGGCGAGATCCCCACCTCGGTCTCAGGAATCGGCTGTCCCACCGTGTCCACTTTGATGTCATCCCTCCGGTGCACGACGGAGATCCCGGCGATCTCGGTCTGGCCATAGATCTGCTTGAGATTGACGCCGATGGCGTGGAAGAAGCGGAAGTGGTCCGGGCCGATCAGCGCGCCTCCGGTGTAAGCGTTGCGCACCCGGCTCAAACCCAGGTGGTCTCTCAGCTTTCGAAACACGAGCCAGTCAGCCGCAGTCCCGAGGAAGCGGAGACGAAGCGGGACCGGCTGTTTGGCGAACTTTAAGTTTGCGAGCCGGGTCCCGATCCTGATCGCAGCCTCGTAGGTCTTCCGTTTCAGCCGCGTGCTGTCGAGGTAGCGGACCTGGACCGCGCGGACGATCTCCTCGTAGAGTCGGGCCGAGGCGAAGATCACTTGCGGCGCGATCTCCCGGAGGTTTTGCTTCACGGTCTCGGGCTCCTCCGGGAAGTTGATCGTGAAGCCCGCCATCAGCCCGCACGAGAGCGACATCATCTGCTCGCCGATCCAGGCAAAGGGAAGAAACGAGACGAAGTCGTCACTCTCTTTGCACGGGTCCACCCGCATGAGGTTCCGTCCCATGGCCAGCATGTTGGTGTGCGTGAGCATTGCGCCCTTCGGAACGTCCGTCGTGCCCGAGGTGTAGAGGATGAGGGCGATCTCGTCACCATGTCCGTTCGCCACCATCGTTTCGAAGCGGCCCGGCTCGCGCTGCGCGATCTCGCGCCCTCTTGCCTCGACCTCCGTGAGCCGGAGAAGCAGCGGATCATCGTAGCGTCGCATCCCCTTGGCGTCGTCCCAGATGATGCGGGAGAGCTTCGGGCAGCGATCTTTGATCGCAAGCGCCTTGTCCACCTCCTCCTGGCCCTCAGCAATCAGAATCTTGGCGTCGGAGTGATCGACGATGTAGTGGACCTCATCGATGAGACAGTCTTGAAAGAGCCAGACCGCCACACCGCCGGCCGCGAATGTAGCCATCTCGGCCCAGAGCCCTTCGGGGCGGTTGTGGCCGATGAGCGCCACTTTGTCTCCCCGCTCGAGCCCGACCGCCTCCAGCCCCAGGGCCACGTGCCTGACATGCTCTGCGTACTCCCGCCAGGTGATCGGGCGCCAGACCCCGAACTCTTTCTCCCGCATCGCCACCTTTCGGTCGCCATAGCGGCCCGCGGTCCGGAGGAGCAGCTTGGGGATGGTGAGGTCCTCGGTGATCTGTGGAGGCTCGAACCCTCCGTTACCGCCGCGAGACATACAGCCCCTCCGACTCTCCGAGGTAGGCGTTGGCCACTTCGGGGTTCGACTGGATCTCCTGGGGCGTGCCCTCGGCGATCTTTTCGCCGAAGTTGAGCACCGCCACCCGATGTGAGATGTCCATCACCACGCCCATGTCGTGCTCGACCAAGACACACGTGACCTTCCAGCGCTCCTCCTCGTTGACATCGAGAATGAAGCGGGCCATGTCCTCGGTCTCCTCGAGGTTCAGGCCCGCCATCGGCTCGTCGAGCAGAAGGAGCGTGGGTTCAAGGGCCAGCGCGCGGGCCAGCTCCACCCGTTTCTGCAGCCCATACGGAAGCATCCCCACGATCGTGTCGCGAATGTGCTGAATCTCAAGGAGGTCGATGATCTCCTCGATGAACGCGCGGTGTTGGATCTCCTCACGCGCCGCGGGGCCGAGGTACGCAGCGCCGGTGAGGAGGCCGGTCCTCGTATGAAGATGACGGCCAAGCCTGATGTTGTCAAGCACGGTCATTCCTGAAAAGAGCTCGATCTTCTGGAATGTTCGAGAGATGCCGAGGGCGGCCCGGCGATGGGGTCTCAGGCGGCTGATCTCTCGCCCCTTGAAGACGGTCCGTCCCTGTTGAGGGCGGTAGAGGCCATTGATGCAGTTCAGGAGCACGGTCTTTCCAGCTCCGTTAGGACCGATGACGGAGCAGATCTCCCCGCGCTTCACCTCGAGGCTGACGCCCTGGAGCGCCCGGACGCCGCCAAACGTCATGTAAAGTCCGTCCACGCTGAGAAGGGGATCCTTCAATGCGGCAGCGCGCCGTGCGCTCTTTCGGCGTCCTTGCGGCGATGCGTTTTCATACCCGGCGCGCTTTCTCCGCATCCGCTTCCAGCGCCTGGAGCACTTCGATCATCTCGGCCGTGGTGGGGAGCCGCCAGAATTGGCCCAGCCCCCCAGCGTCCCTGTAGGCGCCGACCTTCGCATGGCGGACCACGCCGTCCTTATCGATGACGAAGAAGCCGGTGTCGTCATCGGCCATGATTCGGCGCAGCTCACGGAACGACGACCTGACACCGATCGGGGTGCCGAGTCTTCCACTCGGTCCGAAGTCATCCGCCGGGAGCGGGTCGCTCTGGAGTTTTCGAAGCAGCTTCGTGAGGTACCATTGCGGTGGCCTCTGCCGCGCGGCAAGGCCATACGCCCGCCGCGTCTCATCGCGAGGATCGCAAAGGTACGGGAATGGAAGGCTGAAGTGTTTGGCGTAGGTCTGCCCTCGGGCTGGATCAGTGGGCGTGACTTCGAGGATCTCGGTATTCAGCCGCCGGAATTCAGGATAGCCTCGAAGGAGCTGAGACATCTGCTGGCGACAGAACGGGCAGCCGAAGCCCTTGGTGAACCAAACGACCACGTTGGACCGGCCCCTGAACTCCTCGAGCGCGACGCTGGGCCCTTGCGCCGAGGGGAGATGGAACAATGGGGCGTGTTGGCCGATGGCCGTTGCTGTCATTCGATTCCCTGATCCGCCCGCAGCTGGGCCGGTTAGAGGCGGCTCTGATAATGCCGTTTGCTGGTCCTTCCGATCTGCTCTCGCCGCGACAGACTCGATAGAAATGCGTGTCTAGCTACGAGGCAGGATAGGAGCGTATCAAGAGCTTGTCAAGAAGGTTCCTGGGGCGATGGGTTCCTGGACGGCGAGTCGTGACAGCGGAAACTTATGCGCTCTTGAGGATCTCGCGAGCGATGATGACGCGCTGGATCTCTGAAGTGCCTTCGCCAATCTCGCACAGCTTCGCGTCCCGGAAATGGCGCTCCACCGGAAGTTCTTTGGTGTACCCCATCGCGCCGTGGATCTGGATCGCCTGGGTGGTCGTTTTCATGGCGACCTCGGCCGCGAAGAGCTTCGCCATCGACGACTCCTTGGTGACGGGAAGCCCGCGTTGGGCCAGGTCCGCGGCCTGCCAGGTCAGGAGCCGGGCGGCATCGATCTCGGTGTGGAGATCGGCGACCATCGCTTGCAGCGCCTGAAATTGCACAATGGTTTTGCCGAAGGCTTTGCGCTCCTTGGCGAACGCGATCGAGCAATCCAGGGCGCCTTGGGCCAGGCCAACAGCCATGGCCGCGATGGAGATGCGGCCCTTGTCGAGCACCCGAAGCGTGTCGACGAATCCCTCGTGCTCGCGGCCCAAGAGGTTCTCCGCGGGGACGGTCGCGTTATCGAGAACCAGCTCTCTTGTGTCCGACGCGCGGCAGCCGAGCTTGTTGTAACTCGAGCCAATGCGGAATCCGGGGGTCTCTCTCGGGACAATGAACGCTGAGATGCCGTGGGTGGCCTTTGCTCTGTCCGTGAGCGCCAAGATGACGTAGACGCCGGCGACGCCCCCATTCGTGATAAACGCTTTGGTCCCGCGAAGGCGCCACTCACCCCCACGTCGCTCCGCAGTGGTCTGCATGGACGACGCATCGGAGCCGGAGCCCGCTTCGGTCAGCCCCCAGGCCCCAAGCATCTCCCCGGTGGCCAGCGGCGCGAGGTAGCGCGATTTCTGAGCGGCACTCCCCGCGAGCGCAACATGCCCTGTGCACAGAGAGTTGTGAGCGGCGACGGTCAGGGCAATGGAGCCATCCACCCGCGCCAGCTCCTCGATGATCAGGGCGTAAGAGACGTAGTCAAGCCCTGCGCCGCCGTATTCTTGCGGCACCGTGACGCCCAGGAGCCCCATCTGGCCCAGCTTCTTCACGATGCCGTGCGGGAACTCCTGGCGCTCGTCGAACTCGGCAATCTGAGGCCCGATCTCTCGCTCGGCAAACTCCCGTACAGTCTGACGGAGGAGCCGCTGCTCCTCGTTCACCTCAAAATCCAATGACAATCCTCCTACCGCCTAGACGACCCACGCCAGGTCATCCCGACGTGGTAGATCAGGAAAAAGCCAAACGCCACCAGAAGGGGCACACCGGCGACCGGCTCACCAAGTACCAGATCTTCGATCCAGTCGGGTTGAAGGGATGCTCCTTCAACATAGCCGACAAAATATTCCTGCATGGCGAAGACAAAACAGCAGAGCGCCAGCGTGAGATGAAGAAACACGGGATTTCACCTCCTCAATCGTTTGGAACGCGAGCCTAACGCGTTACGCATTGTGTTTGACCGAAGACCGGCGATCTCGCCGGTCTTTGTAGGCCTCCCAGGCCCGATACATCAAGAACAGCCCAAAGGCGACCAGGAGGAGCGGCCCGGCGGCAAAGTCGCCTGAGAGCAGCGCCGTGACAATCCCGTCACGATTGGGCTGAGCACCTTCCAGGCTCCCGAGGAAATACTCATGGAGCGCCAGGAGAAAGCACACAAGGGCCGACACGAGTCGGGTGATCATGTCTGGTCCACTCCGATTTGGCGATTGCTCATCCGCATCACACGTGAGCCCGCACATTCTCGCGGACAAAGCGCACGATCTCTTGTGTCGAGGCGCCCGGGGTGAAGAGCGCTTTGACCCCCATCGCTTTGAGCGCCGCGATGTCCTCGGGTGGAATGACGCCGCCCCCGAAGACTATGATGTCTTCGGCTCCCTTTTCCTTGAGGAGCTCCATCACGCGGCTGAAGAGATGCATGTGCGCGCCCGAGAGGACAGAAAGGCCGATCGCGTCCACGTCTTCCTGAACGGCGGTGGCCACTACCTGCTCCGGCATCTGGTGGAGCCCGGTATAAATCACTTCGAACCCCGCGTCCCTGAGCGCTCGAGCCACGATCTTCGCGCCTCGATCGTGCCCATCCAACCCCGGCTTCGCGACCAACACTCTGATCTTACGCTCTGCCATGAGCGACCTCGCTCGAGCGGGGGCTTCGCCCACGCAAGTATCTTCTCTGCTCGAGCGCCGGCTTTGCCGGCGCAAGCTCAAGAGCGCGGGCGTGGCGAAGCCCGGGTGCCCGCGCTGCAATCGATGCGACGCTTATCGCCACGGCACTCATCGGATCACCGCGAGGATGCGCTCGACATTCAGCTTGAGCTGCGCAGAATCCCCCCGCACGAGCTTCCAGTCGAATCCCTTCCCGTCATTTCCCCACCGGGGGATAACGTGGAAGTGGAAATGAGTGACCGACTGGAACGCCGCGGCGCCGTTCGCCTGAAGGATATTCACCCCTTCGGCTTGAAACGCGTTCTTCACCGCGATCGCGACCTTCTTGGCCGTGGCGCTTACCGCCATCAGGTCGGGCAGCTCGATCTCGAAGATCGTCGCCGAGTGGATCTTGGGGACCACGAGGCAGTGGCCAGGGGTCACCGGGTTGATGTCCAGGAACGCGAGGGTCTTCGAGTCTTCGTAGACCTTGTGCGAGGGGAGCTGCCCGTCTTTGATCTTGCAAAAGACGCAGTCCATCATTTTACCTCCACGGTCCACCTGTGCGGGTCCGAAGCGGTTGCATACTGGATTCCGACGATCGCATCATAGAGCTTTTGAGTGAGTGGCCCGATCTCGCGGTTGTTGATGATCATCTTCTCGCCTTTGTATGACAGCTCGCCAACCGGGGAGATCACGGCCGCGGTTCCCGTCCCCCACGCCTCCATCAGCTCGCCCTTTTTGTGGGCGAAAATGACCTCGTCGATCGAGATCTGCCGCTCGCTCACCTTCAGTCCCCACTCCCGCATCAGCGTGAGCGCAGAATCCCGAGTGACCCCGGGCAAAATCGTCCCGGTGAGCGGCGGCGTGATGATTTCGTCTCCGATCTTGACCATAATATTCATGGTCCCGACCTCGTCCAGAAATCTCCGATGCACGCCGTCGAGCCAGAGCACCTGGGTATACCCGGCGTGCTTCGCCTCCTCGCTGGCGTAGAGGCTCGCCGCATAGTTCCCAGCGGTCTTGGCCGCGCCCACACCGCCGGGGACCGCTCGCACATACTCATCCACCACCAGGATCTTCACCGGGCTCATGCCCTCGGGGTAGTACGCGCCCACGGGGGAAAGGATGATGTAGTAGAGGTACGATTTCGCCGGCCGGACCCCCAAAAACCGCTCGGTGGCGATGATGATCGGACGGACATAGAGGGACGTGCCGATGGTCCGGGGAACCCACCCTTTCTCAAGCCCAACCAGCGTCAGGATCGACTGGAGCGCGAAGTCGGGATCGAGTGGGGGGATGCACATGCGCCTGGCCGAGTTGTTGAGCCGCTCGACGTGCTTCTGGGGGCGGAAGAGGCGGACCTTCCCATCCACGCCATGGAACGCCTTCAACCCGTCGAAGATCGCCTGAGCGTAGTGCAGGACCGCGGCGGCCGGGTCCATCGGGATCGGCGCGTACGGTTCGACCCTCGGGTCGTGCCATCCCTTCTCCTCCTCAAAGTTCGCGAGGAACATGTGGTCGGTGAAGACGGTCCCGAACCCGAGCTCACTGTCCTTCGGGTGAACCTTCCCTGTTGCGGCTCTGGTGATTCTGATCGGGTCTGCCATGCTCCGCTCCTCAAAAAATAATAGGTTCCCGGTACTGTCCAAACTCCCGTCGATAGACATCGGCGATCTCACCCAGACTCACATACGCCTTGACCGCGTCGATGAGCAGTGGCATCAGGTTCTGGCCACTCCGGCACGCCTCTGCGATTCGCTTGAGCTGCCTCTCGACCTCGGCGTGATTTCTCGCGGCCTTCACCGCCGTCACCCTCTGAAGCTGCTCCGGTTCCACGCTCTCGTCGATCTTGAGATACCTGATCGGCTCCTCATCCTGCTCAACGTATTTGTTCACGCCCACGACGACCCGCTCGCCGCGATCCTCAGCGAGCTGCGATCGATAGGCTGAGTCGGCGATCTCTCGCTGCGGGTAGCCACGCTCTATCGCGCGGATGATTCCGCCCACCTCATCGATCCTCCGGATATACTCCCAGGCCGCGCGCTCCATCTGATCGGTCATGGCTTCCAGGTAGTACGACCCGCCCAGCGGGTCGATCGTGGATGTCACGCCTGACTCGTGAGCGATGATCTGCTGGGTGCGGAGCGCGACCGTGACCGCCTCCTCGGTCGGCAGCGCCCAGGTTTCATCGAGAGAGTTTGTGTGCAGCGACTGGGCGCCCCCGAGCACCGCGGCGAGCGCTTGAAAAGTCACGCGCACCACGTTGTTCATGGGTTGCTGGGCCGTAAGCGCCACCCCCGCGGTCTGTGTGTGCGTGCGCAGCTTCATCGACTCAGCCTGCTGAGCGTTAAAGCGCTCCTTCATGATGCGGGCCCACATCCGCCGCGCGGCCCTGAGCTTGGCGATCTCCTCGAAAAAGTCGCTGTGAATGTCGAAGAAGAAAGAGAGGCGGGGCGCGAAGCTGTCCACGTCCAGCCCGCGCTCCACGCAGGCTTGAACGTAGCCGATCCCGTCAGCCAGGGTGAAGCCAAGCTCCTGCGCCGCGGTCGCGCCGGCCTCGCGAATGTGATAGCCGGAGATGGAAACCGGATGCCAGCGAGGCACGTGCTTCGACGTGAACTCGATCATGTCGATCACGATGCGCACCGCCGGCTCGGGCGGGCAGATCCACTCTTTCTGGGCTATGAACTCCTTCAGCATGTCGTTCTGGATCGTTCCCCCCACACCGCTCCACGACACCCCTTGCCGGTCCGCAACCGCGAGATACATCGCCAGGATGATCGAGGCGGTGCAGTTGATCGTCATCGAGGTCGTCACGCGGTCGAGCGGGATCCCCTCAAAGAGGCGCTCCATGTCGGCGAGCGTTGAGATCGAGACGCCTTCCCGTCCCACTTCACCGCGCGCCCGCGGGTGGTCAGCGTCATATCCCATCAACGCGGGCATGTCGAAGGCCGTGGAGAGACCGGTCTGCCCCTGACTCAACAGAAACTTGAAGCGCGCGTTCGTGTCCTCCGGCCGGCCGAAGCCGGCGAACATTCTCATGGTCCAGAGGCGGCCACGATACATGGTCGGGTAGATGCCTCGCGTGAACGGGGACTCGCCGGGGAAGCCCAGCTTGGTCTCGTAGTCGAAATCAGAGAGATCAAGCGGGGTGTAGAGCCGCTCGATGGGAAGGCCTGAGAGCGTGGTAAATGTGGCCTTCCGCTCCCCGCTGTGCTCGGGCGCGGGTGCGACGCGCTCGGCTTCCCAGCGAGCTCTTGCCTCCTGGATCCGCTTGATCTCGTTCTCGTCCCTCATGATTCGATCCCGAACAGGTGTCGCGCGATCACGAGCTTCTGGATCTGAGAGGTGCCCTCGTAGATCTGGGTGATCTTGGCGTCCCTGAAAAAGCGCTCGACCTCGAACTCTTTGATATAGCCATACCCGCCATGGACCTGAATGGCGTCCGTGGTGACGCGCATCGCCATCTCAGACGCATACAGCTTGGCCATTGAGGCGGCGACACCGTAAGGCTCGCCGTGGTCTTTCAGCCAGGCGGCCCGCCAGATCAGCAGTCGCGCGGCCTCGATCTGAGTGGCCATGTTCACCAGCATCCATTGCACCATCTGATGCTGTGCAATGACCGTGCCGAACGTTTTGCGTTCTTTCGCGTAGGCCAGCGAGCGCTCATATGCGCCCATAGCGATCCCAACCGCTTGAGCGCCAATGCCGATCCGGCCGCCCGTGATGCCGGCCATCGCGATCTTGAACCCTTCTCCTTCGCTGCCGAGACGGTTTGCGGCAGGGACCCGACACTCCTCGAAAATAAACTCAGCCGTGTCTGAAGCGCGGAGCCCGAGCTTGTCCTCCACTCGCGGGACCAGAAAGCCCGGCGTCCCCTTCTCAACGAGGAAGGCCGAGATGCCCCGATGCCTCTTTGCCTTGTCGGTCTGACAGAAGACGAGGGCCGCGTTGGATTCACGGCCGTTGGACACGAAGATCTTTCTGCCGTGAAGGAGGTAGGAGTCGCCGTCGCGCCGCGCGATGGTCTGCTGGTTTGTCGCGTCCGAGCCTGCCTGAGGCTCGGTCAGCGCAAAACAGCCGAGCTTCTGGCCTGACGCGAAGGGGAGAAGGAAGCGCCGCCGCTGCTCCTCACTGCCAAATCGAAGGACCGGCTCGCAGTAGAGCGAGTTGTTCACCGTCATAATCACGGAGTGAGACGCGCAGACCCTGGCGATCTCCTCCATCGCCAGCGCGTAAGAGACCACATCGGCTCCGCTCCCCCCGTACTGCTCGGGGATTGTGATCCCCATGAGTCCGAGCTCTCCCATCCGCTTGATGGTCTCGTGAGGGAACCGCCCCTCACGATCAATCGCCGAGGCGATCGGCTTTACCTCTTTTTCGGCGAACTCCCGCGCCATCTCGCGGATCATCCGCTGCTCTTCGGTCAGCTCGATTCTCATGGCCGGGGTCCGGGGTCCGGGGTTCGGGGTTCGCGAGTGTCATAGCGGAGCTCGCGCGTGATACGAAAGTGGTCGCCGGGGACGTAGACGCGGTCAAAGACGATCGGCTCGTCGCTCATTGAGAAGGAAACGCGCTCAGAGCAGAAGGCGGGCACGCCAATGGAGCGGCCGAGCGCCTTCGCTTCGTGCCGCTTGAGGCGGACCGCGGTGACGGTTTCAGAGGCCCGCGTGATGTCGATCCCGAGCTTGAAGCGCAGAATTGAGCGGAGCGAATGAACCACCAGATCAGCCCTCACCACCTCCTCCCCCAGCGCTCCAGGGAGAAAGGAGGTCTGATGGCTCATGGGTTGACCGCGGACCAACCTCAACCGTTCGATCGTCAGCACCGATTCCTCTGGCTTGAGCCGAAGGGATTCGGCCACAGATCCATCAGCGGCCTCGAATCCGGTGGAGAGAACACGCGTCTCGACAGACTCGCCCAGATTTCGCAAGTCATTCGCGAACGCCTGAAGCTGGAGGATGTCGTAATCAATGGTAGGAGCTGTCACGTAAGTGCCGCGCCCGTGGCGGCGGGTGATCAGTCCCTCGCGCTCTAAAAGGTCCAGGCCCTGGCGCAGTGTCATCAGCGTCACGCCGAACTCCCTCGCCAGCCGCCGCTGGTTGTCCAATCGATGTCCCGGCTCGAGCTCGCCCGATCGGATGCGCCCCTTAAGTTCGAGCGCGATCTGATGGTAACGTGGGGTCCGTCCGTTCAGCATCTGTTCTAGAACTCTCTGCTCCGCGATGCCTCGCTCGCGGGCGTTCGAAACGTGAAAGCGTCAGGAAGGACAGGGAGTTAGAGCTACGTAACCGGCATTGTAAACGGCGCGTCGGGTGGTTGTCAAACAATACGGAGCGCTTGTACGTTTTGGCCGGACGACGTAGAATCCCGTGACGAGCAAATCTCGAGCGCGAACAGGACAGGATCATGACGCCATCGCAGCGGATCCAGATCTCAGGCCTCTCTGGAGGAAACGGCCCCTTCTCGAGGTTGGCCCAGGATGTTGAGAAAGGTCTGCGGGGCACTCCCAAAGAGCTTCCGCCAAAATATTTCTATGATGCCCGGGGCTCAAAGCTTTTCGACGAGATTTGCCAGCTTCCCGAGTACTATCCCACCCGCACCGAGCACTCCATCCTCAGGCGGATCGCCGACTCTATCGTCGCGGAGTGTCAGCCGGAGACCCTGGTCGAGTTTGGGCCAGGGAACGCCACCAAGAGCCGTCTCCTCCTCAATGCCATGGCCAAGCGCGGGCTCCTCCACCAGTACGTTCCGATTGACCTGAGCGCGGATTTTCTCAGGGAGATTTTCACGATCCTTGGCACTGCGTACCCGAACCTTTCCATCCACGGTCTGATCGGCGACTTCCAGCAGCCTGTGGAGTTACGGCCGGATCAGCGGCGCCGGTTGGTCATCTTCCTAGGCGGGACGATCGGGAATCTGACCCCGGTCGAAGCACAACTGTTTCTGCGAAATGTGGCCGGCATGCTTGGCCCTGGCGATCGATTCCTGCTCGGGACAGATCTGGTGAAGGATATCCGGCAGTTGGAACGCGCGTATAATGATTCCGCTGGGGTCACCGCAGCCTTCAATCTGAACATCCTCTCAGTGATCAATCAAAACCTGGGGGCCGATTTTGAGCTCGATCGCTTCGCGCATCTCGCGTTCTACAACCACGAGGAGTCCCGGATTGAGATGCACCTGGTCGCCCGGCGGGCTCACCAGGTTTGGATCAAGGATATCAACCTCACCGTATCGTTTCAGAAGGGTGAATCGATCCGAACAGAGATCAGTTGCAAATATACGCCGTCGATGGTTGAAGCCATGCTGAGCGGGGCCGGGCTCCGCCTCTGCCGATGGGAGACGGACGAAAGAAACCTTTTTGGCCTTGCCCTTTCACAGGCGGAGTCCCAGCGGTTTCTGGCAAGGAACAATGAATAGGCCTTCCGCTCAAGAGCTCATCCGCCTCCTGACCGACGCCCGCGCGAGAACTCTCGAGCTGGTCGGTGACCTCAGCGACGAGCAGCTCATGGGACCGCGTCTCTCGATCGTGAACCCGCTCCGATGGGAGATCGGGCATATCGCATGGTTCCAGGAAAATTGGGTCTTGCGGCATCTGCGCAAGGAACGGCCGATTCGCGACGACGGCGACATGCTCTACGACTCCGCGGCAGTCCCTCATGACACCCGATGGGACCTCCCGCTCCCTTCCCGTGGAGAGACTCTTCGATTAATGCAAACCGTGCTCGATCGCGTGCTTGAGCGCCTCGGCTCGACCGCTCTCGACGAGGAGGTCTCGTACTTCCATCTGCTCGCCCTCTGTCACGAGGACATGCACGCCGAGGCGATCACCTACACGCGGCAGACGCTCTCATACCCTCGCCCAGAGATCGCGCTTGCGAAAGACGCTCGTCCTCCCGAAACGGGTGGGCCGCTCTTTGGGGACGTGGAAATTCCTGGCGGGGTCTTCATGCTGGGCGCCACGCCAAACTCTCCCTTTGTCTTTGACAATGAGAAGTGGGCGCATCCCGTGGAAGTGCGGCGGTTCCGGATCGCGCGCGCGCCTGTCACCAACGCCGAGTTTCTCCAGTTCGTCGAAGACGCCGGCTACGAGAGGCGCGAATTCTGGAGTGAGGAGGGGTGGCGTTGGCAAGAGGACACAGCGGCTCGGCATCCGGCCTATTGGCAGCATGAGGCCAACGGCCGGTGGCTCACGCGGAGCTACGATCAATCGGTTCGGCTCAAGGATCACCACCCGGTCATCCACGTGAGCTGGTATGAAGCCGATGCTTACTGCCGGTGGGCGGGCCGGCGCTTGCCCACCGAGCTGGAGTGGGAAGCGGCGGCAAGCGCAACCTCGAAGGGCGATAGTCTAAGCCGAGAGAAGCGGGAGTTCCCCTGGGGCGACGACCCGCATTCTCCGAACCGAGCCAATCTCGATTCGCGGCTGGTCGGGCTGATCGACGTGGCTGCGCTCCCAGACAGCGACAGCGGCTTCGGGTGCCGCCAGATGATCGGCAATGTGTGGGAGTGGACCGCCACCGACTTCAGTCCCTACCCGGGTTTCGTCGTTGATCCGTACAAAGAGTATTCAGAGCCGTGGTTCGGCAGTCACAAAGTGCTCCGGGGCGGTTGCTGGGCCACACGCTCCCGCCTCATCCGCAATAGCTGGAGGAACTTCTACACCCCTGACCGACGTGACGTGTTCGCCGGCTTCCGCACCTGCGCCCTCGTGCCGTGGCGATAAGCTTCGCGTCGATTACAGCGCGGGTACCCGGGCTTCGCCACGCCCGCCCTCTTGAGCTTGCGCCGGCAAAGCCGGCGCTCGAGCAGAGAAGAGCGGTCGTCGCCACTCCTCACTGGTAAGTGAAGGGTGAAGCGCGAGAGACGATACACAGCAATTGAGGGCAACTCCCCCAACTCTTCATTTGGTATCGCTGAAGGCTGATGGCTGAAGGCTGAGCGCTCATTCTTCTATGATTCCGATCGCGTTCGACCATGTCAGCAAGTTCTACGGGAGTGAGGTCGCCCTTGAGGAGATTCACCTCGCGTTCGAGGAGAATCAGACCAGTGCGGTGGTTGGCACCAGTGGGAGCGGAAAGTCGACGCTGATCCAGCTCATTAATGGTCTTGTCAAACCAGACAAGGGCACTGTCTTGGTGTTCGGCGAGCCGATTGACTACCAGCATCTGCCCGAGCTTCGTCTTCGAATGGGCTATGCGGTCCAGGGCACCGGCCTCTTCCCCCACCTGACGGTGGAGCAGAATATTGCCCTGCTGGCGCGGCTGAACCATTGGGAGCCAGGCCGCACCAAAGCGCGCGCCGAAGAGCTGATGCGCCTCGTTAACCTTCCCCTCGGCCTTCGAGCGCGCTACCCTCACGAGCTCTCGGGCGGCCAGCAGCAGCGGGTCGGGCTCTGCCGCGCCATGATGCTGAACCCCAAGATCTTTCTCCTCGACGAGGCGTTCGGTGCGCTCGACCCCATCACACGAAACGAGATCCACGAAGAGTTCCTCCGCTTGCAGGAGTCCGAGGCCAGAACGATCGTGCTGGTCACTCACGACCTTCGAGAAGCGCTGAAGCTCGCGAAGCGGATTGTCATCCTCCACCGGGGGCGCCTCATGCAATACGGGACTTCGGAGGACATTCTGAAGCATCCGGCCAACGAATTTGTTGAGCACTTTATGGACGCCCAGCTCAAATCATGAGCCGTATTCTCTTCTCGATCGCTCTGCTCCTCGGAGTCGCTGCGCCGACGATGGGCCAGACGGTCATCGTCGGCTCCAAGCAGTTCAATGAGGGGTACATCCTCTCTGAGATCCTCGCTCAGCTATTGGAGGACCGGGGCTTCGCGGTGACGAGGAAGTTCGGGCTTCAGGGAACGCTGGTCGCGTTCGAGGCGCTCAAGAACAGAGGGATCGATGTCTACCCTGAATATTCGGGGACCTTGGAGCAGGCGATCTTGAAGCTCCCGCGACGTGTCACTTATGCCGAGCTTCAAGCAGAGCTTCAGCGTCGATACCAGATGGAGCTGTTGGATTCGTTTGGGTTCAACAACACGTATGCGATCGCGCTCGGCCGGAAATCCGCGGAGCATCTCAGGCTCAAGACAATCAGCGACCTCGCCAAATTTCTGGAATTGAGGATCGGCTTGAGCCACGAGTTTCTCAACCGCCAGGACGGCTGGCCCGGCCTTGCCCAAACGTACCGGCTCCCGCAGCGCCCGGTGGGGATCGAGCACGGCCTCGCGTATCAGGCGATCCGCGAGGGGAAGCTGGACGTGACCGATGTCTATTCCACGGACGGCGACGTGAAGAAGTACGATCTCTTTCTCCTAGACGACGACAGGCGCTACTTCCCCCAGTATCTCGCCGCGCCGCTCGTGCGCAGCGACCTGGACAGCCGGGTGAAACGAGTCCTCGAGGAGCTCCGTGGGGCGATCAGCGAAGAGGAGATGGTGGGGATGAACGCGATGGCCCTCGAAGGAAAGAGCTTTGCAGAGGTCGCCAATGGCTTCCTACGAGGCAAAGGGCTGTTGCGACATGACACCATCACCATTGGCCGGAGCAAATGGGGGACCTTGCTCTATCGCGCGGCGACCCATGTAAAGCTCACGCTGATCGCCCTTCTGGCCGGGATGGCGGCGGCGATCCCTCTTGGGATTCTGGTCTACCGGCTCCGCGCGATCTCGCGGTGGGTGATCTATGTGGCCGGGCTCCTTCAAACGATCCCGTCGATCGCGCTCCTCGCGTTTATGATTCCCTTCTTCGGGATTGGCGCGACACCCGCGGTCATCGCGCTCTTTCTCTATGCGCTCCTCCCCATCCTGAGGAACACGACCACCGCGCTTTTCTCCATCGATCCAGTCCTGAAAACAGTTTCCGTGGGAATCGGGCTCACCGCGTGGCAGCGGCTGCGCTACATCGAGCTTCCGCTCGGCGCGCCGACCATATTGGCCGGGATCAAGACCGCAGCGGTCATCAACATCGGCACCGCGACGCTCGCGGCGTTCATCGGCGCCGGGGGCCTCGGCGAGCCGATCGTGACCGGCCTCGCGCTGAACGACACCGCACTCATCCTGGAAGGGGCCGTCCCCGCCGCCATCCTCGCCATCATCACCGAGTTCGTCTTCGAATCCCTCGAACGCCTCCTGATCCCGAAGCACCTACTACAAAAGGCGGTCGAATAGCTGTCGGCAGTCAGTCGTCTGCAGCGAACAAGGTCACGCTCCGCAGCTTGTTTGTTTTCATCTCCGTCTGGCCGGCGAATATCCCGATCTCCGATTGCCCGCTCTGAGCCCAACCATCAGCACGGCTGAACGCCAATCAACAGGACCGATCCGGCCAGCCTCGTGCATCTCGCACGTGATACCATAAAGCGACATGCCCCAAATTGCTTCCCGCGCGCTCATCGCTTCACTCAACGAGACGATCAATGAAGTGCTTCAGCCGCTCCTCCGCGGCACGCGGATGGTCGCGCTTCTCGATTATCCGAACTACGCCAATGTTGGGGACAGCGCGATCTGGCTCGGTGAGATCCGGTATCTCAAGCGCACCGGAATTCGGATCGCCTACACGTGCGACCAAGAGAGCTATGCCCGGGAACGGGTAGCAAGGCGAGTGGGCCAGACCACTATTTTGATCAGCGGGGGCGGAAATCTTGGCGACCTATATCCCAACCATCAGCGGTTCCGCGAAGCCGTCATTCAAGCCTTCCCCCGAAACAAGATCATTCAGCTCCCACAGACGATACACTTCAAGGCGCGCGGGAACCTCGCCCGCGCCAGGGAGATCTTCAACGCCCATTCGGACCTCACCCTCCTCGTCCGCGATACACAAAGCCTCGAGCTTGCGCGCAACGAATTCCGCGCAAAGGCCGTGCTCTGCCCGGACATGGCCCTGGCTCTCGCCACGTTGAAGCCCTCCGGGCCGCCTTCCCGGAGCGTGCTGTGGCTCTCCCGGACAGATCTCGAGTTATCCGGTCACACGCGGCTGCTGTCCGTTTCGAATGGGATTGAGGTCACGGACTGGATGCGCGATGAGCCGACCTTGATCAAGCGAATCACCGAATGGGCGACACAGCAAATCGGACAGCATCCGCGACTCCTCGGGCGACTCGAAGCCCTCCCCTCCAAGACAGGCGCCGCCATCGCCCGGCAGCGTTTGAACCATGGCATCCGGATTCTCAGCCGTGGGGGTGTTGTCGTCACCGACCGCCTTCACGGCCACATCCTGAGCCTCCTGCTCGGGATTCCCCACGTGATTCTCGACAACAGCTACGGAAAGGTGAGGGGCTTTTTCGAGACGTGGACGCAGGACGCTGAGCTGGCGCACTGGGCGGACTCTGCAACGGAAGCTCTCGACATCGCCAAGCAGCTGGCCAGATCGCGTTCGCGCCCTTAAGTCACTGCGCCCTGCCGGCAAGCCGATCGACGAACCGCGACGCGCGGCTTAGACAACCGCCGAGGTGCTTCTTGTCGAATCGGCGCAACGCGCCTCTCCAACCCAAATCCTTCTCCCAGCGGGATCGTCGGACATAGGCGGCGTCGAGCTTTGCGAGCCCGTCGGCCAGGTCGTGGCGGCCGATGGCGCGAAGATTCTCGATCAGTTCATTCGAGTATGCCAGGAGGTGTGCGTTGTCGATGTGGATCACGTGAAGCATCGACGGCGTGATTTCGCGTACCGGGAATGTTTCGGCCTGATCGAGCCTGCCGATCGCGAGGAAGCCGAGCATGGTGCGCATGCACTTGCGGCACCGGCCGCAGTTGAGCGGACCGCCCACCTTCACCCCCGCCCAGCAGACCCGCACGCTTTTCAACGCGGGCGCCCAATCAGCGACGAGGCGAGTCTTCTGAATCCGCGACAGATGGGCGCCGTCATGGATGATCTGTAATCCGGCGCTGGAGAAGTACTGATCGAGGATCGGGTGAGACCCGACCGGGACCAGCCCTCTGATGTCGAGGCTCGCGGCGATCAGGGCCGATGAGATGCGGCCCGAGAAGGCGTGGGCCACCGAGGCCGTCGCGATCCCGAACCACTCGTCCGGCCAAGCGCTTCCATCAAGATCCAGGATGCGGAGATTGGTGTACACGGGGATCAGCTCCGCCCCGGCATCTTGTATCACTGGGAGCAGCGACCGCCGGGCCTGCTCGAAGAACGAGGTCTGATCTCCCGAGCCCGGCGTGCCGATGTCGAAGCCGTATATGAAGAAGCAGTCACGGACAGACCCCGGGTGATCCATGGGGTAGTCGAGGCGG
>Ga0209342_10002075_pt1 | contig 21939 bp, 18 predicted proteins | sample RifCSP16_2_FD_184023 | JGI IMG/M metagenome (GOLD analysis project Ga0209342, IMG submission 184023) | Soil microbial communities from Rifle, Colorado - Rifle CSP2_sed 16_2 (SPAdes) (version 2) | ecosystem: Environmental > Terrestrial > Deep subsurface > Rock core/Sediment | place: Rifle... | reverse complement strand
CACTCTGCCGTTCGTGAGGCGCGGGCGTTGATGGGGACGGCAGAGTGAGCTCGAGCCTGATGCTTGGCCGACTCGACGACGTGGTCGAGCGAAGCCTCCGTGGACCGAGCCTCGAGGAGGAGGCCTTCAACCGGCTCGTGGTGCAGGGGATCCGGCGTGTGGTGCGCGAGTATGAGATCCGCCCGGAGAAGGGTGTGCTTGTCAGCCACGAAGAGGCGCTGATCGATCGGGTCTGGCAGGCGGCGCTTGATTTCCTCGCCGGCTGCGGGGTGTATTGCCAATCCACCGGGCGGGTGATTCGGTTTGGTCGCGAGGAAATCGAAGCCCTGCTTCACGAGGCGCCGGCCGAGATCTGGATGGGGGAGGGGTCTGACGCCCGCTTGGAGCGCTGCCGCAGCGTGGAAGACCCGCGGCCCCCGCTCAATATGGGATCCTCGATCGGCTCACCCGTGAGCGAGGAGCTCTTTGTGCCGGTGATGGTGAGCTATGCCCAGGAACCGCTGGTGGATGTCACGTGCGGCCCGAGCCTCATGACCGTGCGCGGCCGCGAGATCCGCAGCGGTTCGCCGCTTGAGATCCAGGCGGCGTGGAGGGAGGTCGAGGGGATGAGGGAGGCGCTCGCCCGCGCCGGCCGGCCGGGCATGGCTTGGACCGGGATGATGCTGAGCATGACCCAGGCCGGCCAACTCTCGGCTGCAGGCCCGCTCGGGCTGCGCGCCTCCGACCTGCACACCTTCGGCGTGATCTCTGAGCTGAAGACGAATTTCGATATCCTCAACAAGCTCACGCACACCCTCCACATCGGCGGCATCGTCGATCCCTATGCCAATCCGATCTACGGCGGCCTGGCGGGCGGGGCCGAGGGCATGGCCGTCATGATCACAGCCGCTATGCTGGCCCTTAGCGTCATCTTCATGGCGACGTGTGTCGGGTCATCCCCCACCCATCCCTTCCATTTCAATGACACCGGGCCTGAGCTGCTGATGGCATCGAGCCTGGCCTTCCAGGCGCTTGCGCGCCACACCCATTTGATGACCAATCTCACCGTCACGCCTGTGGGTGGGCCGGGGACGGAGACGCTCCTTTATGAGTGCATCGCCTTCACCGTGCTGAGCACGGTCTCCGGGGCGAGCCGGATCCTGGGCCCGAGGTCGGCGACGGGGTCGATCCCAAATCACTTCAGCGGGCTTGAGGCGCGCTTCAATGGCGAGGTCATGCGCGCAGCGTCCCGCCTGAGACGGAACGAGGCCGAGGAAATCGTGCGGCGGGCGCTCACAAAGTACGAGAGCGACCTCGATCGCAAGCCGTACGGCAAACCGTTCCCAGAGGTCTACGACGTCGAAACGGCCCAACCCCGTCCGGAGTGGCTGCGGATCGTGGATGCCGTTCGGGAGGAGGCCGTCGGTTGGGGATTGGGCCTGGACGGCGTGGGCACAGAGTAGCGGAGGGGAGAAGGACGCCGGCTGGCTGGGCCATGGCCCACGCAAATGCGCCGGATCCCGCAGGGCCGAGTCTCGGCCGATCGTCCCGCCACTGGCTATCCCCGGCTTGAAGACCGGGCCTAGGGTGACCGGCCGTTGAAGGTTCGAAAAGGAGGTGGCAGGAGAGTGACGCTTGCTGTTCTCGCGCCTTCCGAAAACGCAAAATGGGAGGAACCGCCATGTTTCGCAAGGTCCGATGGGTTCTTGTTGTTGTGATCCTGGCGGCGGTGATCGCCGCCTGCGGGGGAGCCGAGGAGGAAGGCGGGGGCGAGGCTGTAGAGGCGCCCGCTCAACTGCGACTCGCCATCATCACCTGCTGCGGCATCGAGTCCATGTGGGACGCCTCATTCTTCCAGTCCCTGGAGAGGGTGAAGGAAGAGGCGCCTCACGGCCTGACGATCACCTGGGATTGGACCGACGGCGTCTGGGGGGACGACGCCGAGCGGGTGATGCGAGAGTACGCCCAGACGGGGGAGTATGACATCATCTGGGCCACCTCATCGTATTCCGATCAGGCCGCCAACCTGCGAGAGGAGTTCCCCGAGACGATGTTCGTCTACCACGGCTCGGGCAACACTGGCCTGGGAGGCAACGCCTACTGGCTCTACATGCGCGTCCATGAGGCCTCCTATCTGCTCGGGAGATTGGCCGGGCAGCTCACCGAAACCGACCGGGTCGGCTCCGTGGGGACCTTCGCCTACGACGACGTCAACGACGAGCTCAATGCGTTCTTCCAGGGGGCGCGGGACGTCAACCCCGACGTCCAGGTGACCGTCTCGTTCATCGAGTCCTGGTATGACCCGGTGTTGGGGGCGGAGGCCACCAACGCGCAGGCCGCGGCCGGCGTCGACTGGATGCTCCAGCTTGGGGACGGGTGGGAGGCGTGCGTCTCCAACGATATCATGTGCTTCGGCAACTTCGGCGACCAGAACTTCCTGGCGCCGGAGAACGTCCCCGCCAGTACAATGGCGCTCTGGGATCCAGGCATCCGGTGGCTGATCGACGAGTGGTGGGCGCACGTGGCCGAAGGACAGCCCTGGAATGGCAACACCGAGCCGAGGTGGTTCTCGATGGCCGAGGGTGGGTCTGATATTACGACGATCAGCACACTGGGTGGGCGAATCCCTCAAGACGTGATCGACGACGTCATGGCCACACGAGAGCAGATCCTGAGCGGGGAGGTGGAGGTTCCGCTCAACATCGAAGTGCCTCAGTCCGACACTTAGCGTCCGGGTGGGGCAACCGACAGACCGAAGGCGGGGGTGCCCTCGTGGGGTGGGAGTGGGGGGAGGGCACCTCCGTCGCCGGGCGTATCGCCCGGCCTAGTTAGGATCAACCTTGAGGCGGTGGATGGAACCGCTCCTGCGCGTCGAAGGTCTCAGCAAGCGCTTCCCCCAGGTCGTCGCTAACGACGATCTCTCTCTGGATGTCCGGCGGGGCGAGATCCACTGCTTGCTGGGGGAGAACGGCGCCGGCAAGACGACTCTGGCTGAGTGCCTGTATGGATTCTTCAAGCCGGACGCAGGCCGCATCTTCTTCCGCGGCCAGCCTGTCCGGCTCTCCTCGCCCAGCGATGCGATCGCTCTTGGAATCGGCATGGTCCATCAGCACTTCGTCCTCGTGCCGCCCCTGACCGTTGTCGAGAACGTGGTGGCCGGGACGCCCAGCGCCGGGGTCCTGCTCGATCTGGCGGGAGCCAAACGCGATCTTGAAACGCTCTGCCGCAAGTACGGTGTGGATCTCGATCTGGAAGCTCGCGTGTGGCAGCTTTCAGTCGGCAAGCAACAGTGGGTGGAGATTCTCAAGGCCCTCTACGTCGGCTCGGAACTCCTGATCCTGGACGAGCCGACCGCCGTTCTGACCCCGCAGGAGACGGACCGGTTCTTCGCCACGCTCAGGCAGATGACCCGCGAGGGGCTCTCGATCCTGCTCATCACCCACAAGCTGAACGAGGTGATGCAGGTCTCCGACCGCGTGACCGTCCTGCGCAAGGGAAGACTCGTGGCGACGGTGCAGACGGCGGAGGTGACCCCAGCTGATCTGGCCCGGATGATGGTGGGCCGTGAAGTGGTCTTCCGCATCGAGAGAGAAGCGATTCATCGAGGCGAGGCCGTGCTCGAAGTTGAGGGGCTGCGCGCGCTCGATGACAAGGGGCAGCCGGCGCTGCGAGGCGTCTCGTTCAACCTGCACCGGCGCGAGATTCTGGGGGTTGCGGGAATCGCCGGCAATGGCCAGAAGGAGCTTTTCGAGGTGTTGGCCGGCATCCGCAGGGCGGGGCAGGGGCAGGTGCGGCTCCAGGGAGCCAGCATCCTCAACCGGTCGCCGGGGGAGATCATGGCCCGGGGCGTGGGGCACATCCCTGAGGATCGCATCCACGAAGGGCTGATTCCCGATTTCAGCGTGGCGGAAAACCTGGTGCTCGGCCAACAGCGCTCGCCTCTCTACCGGCGAGGGCCGTTCCTGGATCCGGAGCGCATCGCCAAATTCGCCCGCACCTGTGTCTCATCCTTCGATATCGCCACTCCCACGGTCCGTCACCCCGCCCGGTTCCTCTCGGGAGGCAACTTGCAGAAGGTGATCCTGGCTCGTGAGTTCGGCCAATGCCCGCAATGCCTGCTGGCCAACCAGCCCACCCGGGGACTGGATGTCGGGGTGATCGAGTATGTCCACCGCCGGCTGCTTGAGAAGCGGGCCGAGGGGGTGGGAATCCTGCTTGCCTCGGAGGATCTGGAGGAGATCCTCAGTCTCTCCGACCGAGTCGCCGTGCTTTTCAAGGGACAGATCATGGGGATCTTCGAATCGTCGCAGGCCAGCCTGGAGGAGATCGGCCTGCTCATGGCCGGGGTGAGGGGGGAGACGGCATGACTGGCACGCGCCGCGGTCTCCGCTTCCCCTATCGGCTGGAGCGGCGAAGCGACGTCGGCCGCTGGGCGCAGCTGGCCTGGCTGATCGTCGCCATTGTCGCCGCCCTGATCGCCTCTGGCCTACTTCTCCTCACCGCCGGCGCGGACGTCGTCGAGGCGTTCGGGGCGCTCTTCGGAGGGGGCTTCGGGGGTTGGCGCGAGATCCTGGAGACTCTTGTCCGGGCGACGCCACTGATCCTCACCGGGCTGGCGGCGGCGTTGGCTTTCCGCGCCAAGGTGTGGAACATCGGCGGCGAGGGGCAGCTCTTCGCGGGCGCGATGGCCGGCTACTGGGCGTTCACGCTCTTTGCGGGTCTCCCTCCTGTGGCGCTCTTCCTGGTTGTCATCGCCGCCGCCGCTGCGGGAGGTGCGGCGGTGGGGTGGCTGGCAGCGCTGCTCAAGACTCGCTTCAACGTCGACGAGATTATCTCCACCGTCATGATGAACTACATCGTCATGTTCTTTCTCTCGCTGATGCTCTCGGGAGTCGGGCCGTGGCGCGAGCAGGGCTCCTACTACCAGCAGTCGGCGATGCTTCCGGAGAGCGCCCAATTCCTTGTCCTCCTGCCTCGCTCACGCTTGCACGTGGGGTTCTTGCTGGCCGTCCTGGCGGCCATGGCCATCCACATCCTCCTGACCAGGACCCCGCTTGGCTACGAGATTCGGGCGATCGGATTCAACCCAACCGCCGCCCGGTTCAAAGGGACGAACGTGCCCAAGGTGATGGCCGTTACGTTGGCGATCAGCGGCGCTCTGGCGGGCCTCGCCGGCGCGGGGGAGCTCTTCGGCCTTCAGCACCGCCTGGTGATGGATCTGTCCAACGGGCTTGGCTACACGGGGATCATCGTGGCGATGCTGGCCAATCTCCATCCGCTAGGCGTCGTCCTGGCAGCCATTCTCTTCGGGGGTCTGACCAATGGTGCCTTCCGCCTCCAGGTGGCCACGGGGGTTCCCTCCGCCTTCACCTTCGCCATCCAGGCCATCGTTCTCCTCTTTGTCATTAGCGCGTCGATCCTGTCCAGCTTCCGCGTCAGGACGGTGAGCGATGTGGACTGAGATCCTGCAGGGCGCCATTCTGGCCAGCATCTTCGCCTCGATGATCCGCCTGGCGACGCCGCTCCTTCTGGCGGCGATGGGGGAGATGATCGCCGAGCGATCGGGCGTGCTCAATCTGGGCGTCGAGGGCATGATGCTGATGGGCGCCTTCTCGGGGTTCATGGTCGCGTATTTCTCCGGCTCCATCTGGCTCGGCGTCTTGGGGGCGATGCTCACCGGAGGGCTGATGGGGCTCATCATGGCGTTCATGGCCATTACCCTCAAGGTGGAGCAAATCGTCACCGGTATGGCGCTCAACCTGCTCGGCTCGGGCGTCTCGCTCTTCTGGCACCGCCTGCTCTTCAATAAGACCGAAGAGGTGAACGTCGCCACGATCCAGATCTTCCAGCCCCTCCGTATCCCGGGCCTCTCCGACATTCCCTATCTGGGGGAAGTCTTTTTCTCCCATCGCTGGCTCACCTACCTGGCCTTCGCCCTGGTACCGATGATCTGGTTCTTCCTGTACCGGACCAAGTATGGATTGGAGATCCGCTGCGTTGGTGAAAACCCTCGAGCGATCGACGTCCGTGGAGTGAACGTTGCACGGCTGCAGTACCTGGCGACGATCTTTGGGGGGCTGATGGCCGGCGTGGCTGGTTCGTTTTTGACGCTGGCCGCCTCGCCGCGTTTCGTGCCGGAAATCTCGGCCGGCCGCGGCTGGTTGGCCATCGTGATCGTAATTGCGGGCAACTGGATGCCGTGGCGGATCATGTTCGCGGCTCTGCTCTTCGCGTTCCTGGACGCATTCCAGCTGCACGTGCAGGGCGTAGGCGTGCTGATCCCCTACCAGATCCTGTTGGCGATTCCGTATGTCTTCGCCATTCTGGCGATGATGGGCAGCCGGGCGCGCTCGGAGGCGCCCCGGCACCTGGGCGTGCCCTACTTGCGGGAGTGACGCCCCCCAGACGGGATGGCCCCATGGGCAAGACGCTCTTTTCGCACTGCCGCTACCTGATCATGCGCGCCGCCCCCGGTGGAGTGGTGGAAGATGGCGCCGTTCTGGCCGACGGAGCTTGGATCGCCGCCGTCGGTGAATCGGCTGCTCTCGATTCGCGTTTCGCGGACGATCTCGGCATTGAGAGAATCGACTGCCGGGACAAGATCGTGATGCCTGGGCTTGTGGACGCCCACAACCATGTCGGGGAGGCGCATGCCCTGCTGGCCTTCGGATGGCTGGGATCGCCGATCACCGGCCTGCCGGACGCCCTCGAGCGAGTCTACTGGCCGGCTGACGCCTGGCTCACCGAAGAGAGCGCCTACGATCTCACCCTCTTCGGGCTGGTGAACCTCCTGAAGCACGGCGCCACAACCCACGCCAATGCCATGCCCCACCCAGACGCGGCCTACCAGGCGACCGCCGATGCGGGCGCCCGTGCCGCGATCCACCCGCAGATGGTCGGCACGGTGAGCATACCGGCCGGTTTCGGCGAAGCGGAACACCTGGCCCTGGCCGAGCGGGCTCTGCGCGCCTACCATGGCGCGCTCCATGGGCGCATCCGAGTCGGAGTGCACCCGAATTGCACGTTCAACTCCTCCGAGGCGCTGCTGAAGCGGGCGCTAGAACTGGCCCTTGAGTATGGCGCGCAGTTCGCCACGCACATCGCCGAGTCGCCGGACGAGAAGGAACGCAGCGATGCCCTGTGGGCGGATGAGGGCGGGCTGATCGCCCACCTGCGCCGGGCCGGCCTGCTCACGCCGCAAACGCTCCTCTTCCACGGGACTCTGCTCAGCGAGCCGGAGATCGACGTCCTGGCGGAGGAAGACGTCGCCCTTGTCCACTGCCCTGCCACCAACGCCCTCTTCGGCGGATGCGCCTATGTGCCCTACATGCTCGAGAAGGGGCTGCGCGTCGGGCTGGGCACGGACTGCGCCACCCACAACCTCTTCGCCGTGATGCTCTCGGTCTCCCAACATCACAACATCATGCCTCGCCGCCTGCGCCGCCTCGAACCCTGGACGGCGCTGGCGCTGGCGACGTTGGGCGGCGCCCGGGCGCTCGCGTGGGAGGCCGAAATCGGTTCGCTCGAAGTGGGCAAGAAGGCCGACGTCATCACCATCGACCTGCGTGGCAACAGCGACCTCTTCCCACTAAGCCCCGAGGGGCTGCCCGATCTCCTCGCTCTCAACGGCGCCGGGACCGAGGCCTGCGATGTCATGGTGGACGGGGAGCTCCTGCGCCGCGAGGGGGCCTTCACCCGCATGGATGAGCAGGCTGTGATCGGACGGGGACAGGAGTGGTGCGACCGTTTCGCCTTTGATTACAGGGAGGCTCTGCGCTCCGGCAAACCCATGGTCAAGCGGTTGCAGGAGGACTTCCGGCGGGAATCGTGATCGTGCATTGCCGGATGGTGCCGGCGGCGGAAGCCATCTGCTCAGGGAGATACCGCATTCGGTCCGTGGGCCTCCGAGACGTCGGGCGCCGATCCGGAGTCGCCAGCCACCTGCTGAAGTCCAGCGGCATAGTCGCTGGCCTGGAGTACGCCGATGAATGATGAGCAGGAACTCCTTCGTCGTTTGAGGCAGGCGGTCATCGACGGCAGCAAGGAAAGGTCCGTCGCCGAGGCCCGGGCCGCTATCGAAGCCGGGATCGACCCTCTCACGTTGCTCAACGAGGGCCTCGTCGATGGAGCGGACGAGATCGGCGCAGCCTTTCAGGAAGGCAAGATCTTCCTGCCGGAGCTGATGCTTTCCGGCATCGCACTGAAGGCGGCAATGGCGATCGTCACTCCTTTGATCAAGGACAGGAATCTGCCAGGCCAGCGTGCCGTAAGCGGCACCGTGGTCATCGCCACGATCCAAACGGATGTTCACGACATTGGGAAGAACCTGGTTGCGTCGATGCTCTCTGCGGCCGGCTTTACCGTCCACGATCTCGGCGTGGATGTCCCACTGAACACGATCATAGGCAAGGCGAGCGAGGTGGACGCCGATATCATCGCCTGCTCCGCCTTGCTGACAACGTCGATGCCCTACATGCGCGATCTTGTAGGCGTGTTGGAGGCGACGGGGCTGCGGGAACGCTTCAAGGTCATGGTCGGCGGCGCGTCGATCACCCCCGCGCTCGCCGAGGAGATGCGCGCCGACGGAACCGCGGACGACGCCATTGGGGCGGTGGCGCTGGCCCGCAAGCTCCTGCGCGAGCGCCGGGGCTGAAGCGGCAGGGAGGGCGGTATGCGCCGATACTACGAGATCCTGGATCGAGCCAATCGGGGCCCCTATCTCACAGAAGAGCAATGGGATCTCGAGAAGGTGGCCATGACGACCCGGCACCTGGTTGAGAAGTACAAGCTCTCCTGGAACCCCTCATGCATTCTCCCTCGCGATGGGGCGCTGGCGGATGCGGTGTTCGAAGCGGGAATGGAGCTGGCAGAAAGCCTGGGCGTGTACTGCCGCGACACCAAGCGCGTCATCGAGTTCGACCCGCAGGAGTTGGAGGCGGGGCTGAGGCGCATGCCCCAGACCCTGACCATGGGAGAAGGCAAAGACCAGCGGACCTTCTTCGTGCGTGGCATCGAGGACGGCCGGCCGCCCCTGATCTGGTCGGGCAATGCCGGTGCGCCAATTCCTGAGCGGTACTACCTGGAATATGTCATGGTCTACGCACAGGAGCCGATCGTTGACCTGTTGAATCCGGGATCGCTGACGACGGTGGATGGATTCGAGGTGCGGACCGGCGGGCCGATGGAGATTGCGGCCTGTCGGCGCGAAATGGAATACATGCGCATTGGGGCAAAGCGTGTCGGGCGGCCCGGGATGCCCATCCTGGCCGCCGCCAGCGCCGTATCCGCGCTGGGGGATGTCGCGGTTGCCCATCCCGATTACATGCGGCCGTGCGACGCGCACCTCGTACCCATGCTCAACGAGCTGAAGATGGATAACGGCAACCTGGCCCGGGCGGTCAACGCCATTGAATACGGCGTGCGCAACGCCTCGCTGCCTTGCGTCTCCGTCGGGGGGCTGGGCGGCGATGCGCCCGGATCGGCGGTCGTCAACGTGGCTTCGTTCGTACTGTCGAACCTGGTGTGCCTCTCCGATTTCCACATCTGCCATCCGATCCATATCCGCCACGTGGCCACGTCGACTCGGGCGGTGATGTGGGTGGAGAGCATCGTGGGCCAGGCTTTCGCGCGCAACGCGCCTTGCATCATGGTCTCTGATATCTTCCCCAAGAGCGGCGCCATGACGCGAGAACTGCTGTATGAGACCGCCGCCAACGCCATCGTCAACACCCTCAGCGCTGCCCACCTCGAGGGGCCGGCGGCGGCTGACGGCGCGGCGCCCAACTGCTCCGGGCTGGAAGCCCGCCTCATGGGCGAGGTCGGCCATGCGGTGGCCCGCCAGAGGATGACCCTGGAAGAGGGAAATGCCATCGTCCTTGCGCTCCTCGAGAAATACGAGCACATCTTCGCTCGCCGGGAGGGCAACCCGGGCCTTCCCCTCGACCAGGTCTACAACCTTGAGACGTTGCGGCCCATTCCTGAATGGCAGTCCATGTACGAGGGGGTCGTTGGAGAGTTGCGAGAAATGGGTCTGGAGGGGCTGCCAGTTCCCTGAGGGCGCGGATCTTGGGAGGGGTGAGGCAGGCCCGCCGCGCCGGGGTGGGCCCACCGGGGAGCTCACGCGCGCTGGGGTTGAAGGTTGTCATGTTGATGGGAGGAGGAAGGCAGGATGAACCCCAAGGCGGAAGACGATCTCCAGCTGATGCGCCGCCAGTCACCCCTGGCCGACCAGGTGGCCGAGATTCTGCTGGAACGCATTTCGAGCGGCACCTACCCGCCGGAGAGCCGGCTGCCCTCGGAGAACGAATTGGTGGAGGAGCTCAATGTCAGCCGGGCGACTGTGCGAGCGGCTCTATCGGCCCTGGCCGCAAACGGGATGGTGAAACGGCGCCATGGTGTAGGGACCTTCATCAGCCGCCTGACCCGCATTTCGAATCCCCTCAATGACGTGATCGACTACAACGACCTGATCACCGGCCAGGGTTTCGCCTGCCGTTCGGAGCATCTCAGCTCGATCGCCAGGGAACCTGAGCAGGCCGTCCGCGAGGCGCTCGATCTGAAGGAGGGCGCCTCCGCCGTAGAGATCTGGAAGGCCTTCCTCGCCAACGATGAGATGGTGATCTGCACGCTCAACGTCATCCCGGCCTGGGTGTATGAGGGGCGGATCACCACCGAGGAAATCTTGCGTCCCGGAGCCACCGAGCCGCTTTACCAATTCCTCGAGGATCGTTGTGGGCAGGCAATCGACTACTACGTCGGCGCGGTTCGGCCCGACATCGCCCGCAACATCCATGTGCGCGGCCCGGCGCTGAATGTGAATCCGCTGATGCCGGTGCTCGTGATCGAGGAAGTGGGATACAACCCCGAGGAGAAGCCGGTGATCTATGAGGTGGAGCACCTCTTTGGAGACAGGATGAAGTTCGACGTTATCCGCCGCCATCGCCGGGCGGCGCGGCGTTGAGTGGGCGGGAGGCCCGGAGGGTCGGCGCCGATGCGCAACTCTGCGCGCCTGCTTGAGGTCATCGACCGCAGTCTTTCCGGCCCGTTGTGCGAGGAGAAGGAGTTTGACCTCAAGCACGTGGCGGGGGGCGTGGCGCGCGTCCGCAAGGAGTACGATCTGCGCTTCGATCCCACCCGGATCATCCAGACCGACGAGGCGCTGATCGACCGGCTGTGGGAGGGCGCGTTCGATTTTCTGCTCCGCTGCGGCGTCTATCACACCGGAACCCGGCGACGGATGGTCTTTAGCCGGCAGGAGGCCGAACAGGCATTGGGCGAGGCGCCGGAAGAGGCGCGCTTCGGTGAGGGGAGGGAAGCGCGCATCCTGCGCCGGCGAGGGATCGAGGACCCGCGACCTCCGCAGGTGAGCGGCGGGCCGATCGGGACGCCTCTCTCGGAAGACCTGTGGCTGCCGATCATGCAATCGTACTGGCAGGAACCGGTGATCGACCTGGTGGTTCCGGGGACGCTCTCGACGATTGCCGGGCGTGAAGTGCGCTCGCGGTCACCGCTCGAGATCCTGGCCGCGTGGCAGGAAGAGGCTCTCGGGCGGGAGGCTGCCCGGCGTGCCGGGCGCCCGGGCCTGGCGCGGATGTGCGTCGAAATGGCGTTCAGCGACATCGGCCATCTCTCGTCGATCAGCCGCGGCGGCTTCTCTCCGAGCGACGTGCACGTCGTGGCCATGATCGGGGAAATGAAGACCAACACCGAGTTGCTCAACAAGGTGACCCACAGCCTCCAGCAGAACGGGGTGGTGCTGGGCTTCTACAACCCGATTCTGGGTGGCCTGGCCGGACCGGCCGAGGGCGTGGCCGTCTTGATCGTGGCCGGGTTCCTGGCCATGCACCTGATCTACATGCCGGCCAGCGTCGAATCGTGCCCCACGCACGCGTTCCATTTCAATTCGACCGACCCGCAGATCCTGCGCGCCGTAAGCGCGGCCTGCGCCGCCGTCAACCGCCACACGCACCTGCTGACGGAGTTTATGACCTCGCCCGTGAGCGGCCCGGGAACCGAGACCCTCCTGGAGGAGTGCGTGGCAATGGCGACAGTGGCCTCCGCGTGCGGAGCCTCGAGGGTGCTCGGCGTCCGGTCGGCGGTGGGGATTATGGAGAACCACTGCACGGGCCTGGAGGCGCGGTTCAATGGCGAGGTCGCCCGCTCCGCCGCCGGGCTCAGCCGTGAACAGGCGGATGAGATCGTCCGTCGGGCGGTCGCCCGATACGAGCCTATCCTTGGAGAAAAGCCTGTAGGCGTCCCCTTCGGCCGTGCCTACGACCTCGAGACCCTGCGCCCGCGAGCTGAGTGGCTGAGCCTCTACGAGAAGGTTCGGGAGGAAGCCGCCGGATGGGGCCTCCGGCTGACGTAAGGCCACCCGATGACTGTTCCCGACGTCCTCTCGCCCTCCACCCTCACCGAGGCGCTTGACCTTCTCCGTCGCCACGCGGGCCGCGCCCGGTTGATCGCCGGCGGAACCGATCTGATTCCCCGGCTGCGACTTGGAGAGAACCGGCCTGCGGTCTTGATCAACCTCAGTCGGGTCTCGATCCCCGGTCTGCGCCGGGAGGGTGATTGGATCATTGTTGGGGCCGGGATGACACATTCCGCCCTGGCGCGGGCCCCGGAAATCCGCAAGCACTTTCCCGCGCTCGCTTGTTGCTGCCAGTCGATCGGCGGGAGGCCGGTCCGCAACCGGGGAACGATTGGTGGCAATCTTGCCAACGCCTCGCCCGCCGCCGACACGGCCCCGGCGCTTCTGATCTACGACGCCGAGCTCCGTCTGCTTCGCTCAGAGGGCGAGCGGTGCATCCCCATATCGGAGTTGTTCACCGGCCCGGGCGCGACCGTTCTCCGCGAGGACGAAATGATCGTCGAGGTGTGCCTCCCTCTTCCCCGGCCCAGGAGTGGGGCCTCCTTCATCAAGCTGGGACGACGCCAGTCGATGGCCATCGCCGTTGTCAGCGTTGCCGCGCGCTTGACGCTCGACGCGGCAGACTGCGCCGCCGAAGTGCGCCTGGCCATGGGGTCGGTGGCGCCTGTCCCGTTCCGCGCGGCGACGGCCGAGGGCCTTCTCCTCGGGGCCCCGCTCGAGGAGGAGCGGATCCGGGCCGCGGCGGCGGCGGCGCGGGAGGCCGCATCGCCGATCAGTGACCTGCGCGCCACTGCCTCCTATCGCAGCCGGATGGTGGAGGTTCTCGCCCGCCGGGCCCTCTATCTGGCCTGGGAGGCGGCGCGTGTCTGAGATCACACTCCGTGTCACCCTCAACCGGGTCCCTATGGAACTGCGCGCGGAGGCGGGAAAGAGCCTCCTCCGGATCCTCCGCGAGGATCTGGGGATGACGAGCGTCAAGGAAGGTTGCGGTCAGGGCGATTGCGGGGCGTGCGTCATTGTGCTCGATGGGGAGGCCGTCAACTCGTGTCTGGTGCTTGCCGCTCAGGCCGATGGTGCTGAGATCATTACGCTTGAGGGGCTGGCCTTGCAAGGCGTGCTCCACCCTCTCCAGCGGGCGTTTTCCGAGATGTGGGCGTTCCAGTGTGGCTTCTGCGCGCCGGGAATGCTGATGTCGGCCTATGCCCTGCTGTTGCACACCCCGTCGCCGACGCGGGATGAGATCGAGGAGGCGATCGAGGGAAACCTCTGCCGATGCACAAGCTACCGTGCGGTGATCGAGGCCATCGATGCCGCTGCCAGTGAGCTGCGGCGCGAGGGTCTCGCCGCCGGAGCGCCCGATGCCTGAGCTCGAGGTCGTCGGCCACCCGGCGGCGGCTGTGCGGGCCCATGAGATCGTCACCGGCCGGGCACTGTACACTCGCGACCTGGGCATTCCGGGTACGCTGGTCGGGAGATTGCTCTACACGCCGATCCCCTGCGGCAGGATCCGGCGGCTCGACGTGAGAGCGGCCCGCCGGTTGCCGGGCGTGACGGCCATCCTCACTGCGGCGGACGTCCCGGGGGAGAACTCCTACCTCTATTCGATCCCCGACCAGCCGCTCCTGGCCTCCGAAGTGGTCCGCTTCCAGGGCGAGGTGGTGGCGGCCGTCGCCGCGGAGAACGAGGAAGCAGCCGCTCGGGCCCTCGAGGCGATCGAGGTTGAGGTCGAACCCTTGCCGGGGGTCCACGACGTTCTTGAAGCGATGCGCCCGGGCGCGATGCAGGTGTGGCCGGATCGGCCCAACGTCCATAGCCGTCTGGTCATCGAGCGGGGGCAAGTGGATCGTGGGTTTGCCCGCGCGGACGTCGTGATCGAGAACCAGTACCTCACGCCCTGGGTGGAGCATGCCTTCCTTGAAACCGAGGCCGCCCTGGCGATGTTGGACCATACTGGGACGGTGGTGGTTTATTCGCCCGGCCAGTCGCCGCATCGCGACCGGAGGCAGATCGCGCGGGCGCTTGGGCTACCGGAGGTCCGCGTGCGGGTGATCACGCCGGCCATTGGCGGCGCGTTTGGCGGGAAGGACGAGGCTCACGTCCAGATCCACGCGGCCTTGCTGGCACAGGCCACCAGCCGGCCCGTGCTGATCGAACGCTCGCGAGAGGAGTCGATCCGCACACACGTCAAACGCCATCCGGTGCAAGTGCGCTACCGGACGGGCGCGCTTCGCGACGGCCGGCTGACGGCCATTCACGTTGAGGCCATCGGCGACACCGGGCCCTATCTCGGAGCGGGCGCCGAGATCATGGCGTGCCTGGCGGCGACCGTGTTCGGCCCCTACAGAGTCCCGGCGGCGCGAATCGAAGCCTGCACCGTCCTGACCAACAATCCGGTGTGCGGGGCGATGCGCGGCTTCGGCATCCCGCAAGGGCAGTTCGCCTGTGAGCTCCAGATGGACGACCTTGCGCGCCGCCTCGGGATCGACCCACTGGAGGTGCGGCTGCGGAACGGGCTCGAGACCGGCGATGAGATTCCCACCGGCGTCCGTATGCGCCAGGCAGGCGGGATGAAGGGCTGCCTGATCGAGGCGGCCCGCATGGCCGGATGGGATCGGCGAAGAGAGATTGAGCGTGCTCCGGCGCCTCACTTGCGCCGCGGCTGGGGAATGGCCTCGATCCTTTTCACCGTGGGCATGGGGCGCAATGTCCCCGATTTCGCCGGGGCGAGCCTCGACATGGCGCTCGACGGCACGGTCAGCCTCCGCACCGGAGCCTCGGACATGGGCCAGGGGGCGCACACCGCTCTCGCCCAGCTCGCGGCCGAGGCGCTGGGCGTTCCCCTCGAGTCCGTTCGGGTTGTCGCGCCCGACACCGATCAGGCGCCCAACGCCGGGCCCGCAGCGGCGAGCCGCACGACTTTCGTCTCGGGAAACGCGGTGCTGCGGGCGGCCGAACCTATTCGGCACACGTTGCTCCAGATCGCCTCCGAAAAGACCGGCCTTCCCTTGAACGTGCTTGGCCTGCGTGGCGGGAGGCTGATTGCCGAGGGCGAAACCCTCAGTCTGAATGTAGCCGAACTGGCGCGGGAGGCCGCCTTGCAGAGCCGTGGGCTGCACGCCGACGGTTTCTACGCGATGGAATACCCCGAGCCCCATCCGCCCGATGCCTACCCCCATGCCTACTCGGTTTTCACTTTCGCCACCCAGGTCGCAAGAGTGCTGGTCGATGTGGAGACGGGACAGATCAAGGTGGAGGAGATCGTCGCCGTCCAGGACGCCGGCCAGGTGGTCAACCCCGCAGCGGCCCTGGGCCAGGTGGAGGGGGGCTGTGCCATGGGGATCGGCTACGCGCTGCTGGAGGAGCTGATCGTCCACGAAGGCCGGACGTTGAACAACTCCCTCGAGGGGTATCTGGTCCCGACAGTGCGAGATGTTCCCCCAATCCGGGCTCGTCTTCTGGAGTACCCGGAACCTTTCGCGCCGTATGGCGCCAAGGGAATTGGCGAGTCATCTCTCACCCCCACGGCGCCCGCGATCGCCAACGCCGTTGCCGACGCTATTGGGGTTCCCATCCGCCGACTGCCGATCACACCGGAAAGAGTTCTTGACGCGCTGGAGCGCGGCGAAGACGGGAGGGTGAGGTGACCGACGACTTTCCCAAATCGGAACGCCCCTGCGCCGGGATGAGGAGCCGCCCGGCACTGATCCGTGCGGCTCCGGTGGCTTTCACTCTCCCCGGCTGCCCGGCGTCTGGCGTGCGGTTCGCGGTGGCGAGCGACGGCAAGAGGGCGGTGGGCGCCGGATGATACGGGAGCCTGGTGCCGATCTTGTCTTCCGCGGAGCCCGGCTTGCGGAGCAGGAAGGACTGGTGGATATCGCCGTCTCCGGCAGCCGAATCGCAGCCATTGGGCCGCACTACCCCGGTGCGGCGGCCATGGAACGCGCGGCGGAGGGCATGCTTGCAACGACGCCCTTCATCGACGCCCACCACCACCTTGACTGCGCGTACCTCTCCCACCCGCCGAACGTCTCCGGCACCCTCGAGGAAGCGATCCGAATCAATGCGGAAGTGAAGCCGCGGCGGTCCCCCCTCGAGGTTCGTCGGAACGCCTGTCGAGCTCTCGAGCAAGCCCTGCTCCACGGGACCGGGTGGATCCGGAGCCACGTCGACATCGATTCCGTTTCGGGCCTGCGCCTGCTCGCCCCTGTGCTCGAGGCGAAGGAGGAGTTCCGCGGCCGCGTCGACGTCCAGATCGTGGCCTTCCCCCAGCTCGGCCTGGTGCGCGATTCGGAGAGTATCGGCCTGATGCGCGCGGCACTGCGCGAGGGGGCGCAGGTCGTCGGCGGGATGCCGCACGGGGAAGCCTCCCGGCAAGATGCCGCCCGACATATCGACCTGGCGCTGGAGATCGCCCAGGAATACGACGTCGATGTCGACATGCACATCGACGAGACCGACGATCCGGCGTCGCGAACCCTCGAGCTCTTGGCGGAGGCGACGATTCGAGAGGGGTACCAGGGGCGGGTGACCGCCGGGCACTGCTGTGCGCTGGCTGCCTATCCTGATGACCTCGCCAGGCGCGTGATCGAGCGAGTGGCCGAAGCGGGGATTCACGTCGTCACCAACCCTCTGAGCAATCTCTATCTGCAGGGTCGCCACGACCGCCAGCCTGTGCGGCGAGGGATCACCCGTGTGCGCGAGCTCCTGGCCGCGGGAGTGAACGTCGCCTGTGGGCTCGATGACGTGGGCAACATCTTCTTCCCCTTCGGACGGATGGACATGCTCGAGGTGGCCATGATCACCGCTGTCGCGGCCCACCTGACAACGCCGGAGGAAATCGAGACGGCTTTCGACATGCCCCGCCACAGGGCAGCCCGGGCGCTGCGGCTGACGGGCTACGGCCTCCGCGCCGGAGCCGCCGCCGACTTCCTCCTCCTGGATGCCGGCAGCGCAGCCGAGGCGCTCCAGCGCCAGCCGGCGCGGCGCTTGGTCGTCCGCGGCGGGCGCATCGTGGCCGAAACAGCCACCGACGCTCGGCTCCCGGCGCCCATCGGCTGAACGTGCCGCCCCTGTTTTCCGTTTCCCTGAGGGCAGAGTGTTAGAATCGCGCCTCGACTCCACGGGAGGCGCTGGGCGTTGTCCGTCCGCCTGCATGCTTCGGCTTCCATCTTGCTCCTGGCACTGTTGGCTAGGGCGCCGAGCGCCGCGCGCGCCCAGGCCGATTGCGCCTACGCGCTCGTCGGAGAGGTGAACAGCCTGCGGGCCTCCTACGGGCTGGCTCCCTACTCCGCCGATCCCGTTCTCATGGCGGTGGCGCAGGCACAGACCGAGTATCGGGTGGCGACCGGCGGGGCCTACGGTCACCTGGGCCCGAACGGCGAGCGCCCGCGCGATCGCGCCATCGCCGCGGGCTATGGCGCTGGGATGACTGTCTTTGTCTCCGAGAACATTATCGAGGGAACGGACCTGACGGTCTCGCAGGCAGTTCAGTGGTGGACCGGCGACGACCCACACCTGAACACGATGATCGGGCAGAACTACCGGGATATCGGCGCCGGCTGTGGCTGGTCGGGCAACTACGCCTACTATACGATCATGTCTGGCTACGTCGCCGGCGGGTATTCTTCCTCCGGCTACTACACGACGCCTCCACAGGGGGCCTCGGCCGCGGCGTCGTTCCTTCTGTCCACGCCCGCCCCCGATGGCTCGATTGTCCACACGGTCGCCCCGGGGCAGACGCTCTGGACGATCGCGGCGTACTACGGAGTGGACCTCGACGCCCTGCGGAGCCTGAACGGTTTCAGCGAGACCCCGCTTCTGCATCCGGGCGACATGGTGATCATCCGTGCCCCAGACTCCACGCCAACCCCCACGCCCGCGGCGCCGACCCAGCGTGCAACTCCCCGTGTTACCAGACCAACGGCCCAGCCCATCGCAACGGCGACGGCGTCTCCGCTGGCTGAAGAGCCCCTCCCGGCCGAGAGGAACACCCTCAGCACGGTGCTGATCGGAATCGGCGCGCTCCTCGCCCTGACGGGGGCAGCACTGGCGATCCGGCGTTCCTAGCTGGCACGCCGTCAGACTGGAATCTCAATCCCACCCACGGATCGGCCAGTGACGATTCCACAGTTGGGCCGGGAAGATCGCGACCCCTCGCCGCCAAGATCAGGACTCAGTTCCACGTGGGGAAGGACGCCTGCGGACGACCCATCGCGGCACTGCGCGGCGGTAGGCCTCGTAGTCTTCCCCGAAGAGGCGAGCCAGCGTCGGCTCCTCGTAGATGACGACGAAGACGTGGAAGGCGACGGCCAGGATCGCAGCATAGGCCCCCAAGCGGAGAGAGCTGAAGAACAGAGCCTCACCCGCAACCGTCGACAGGACGGCGAGGTACATCGGGTTGCGGGTACGCTGATAGGGCCCCGCAACGACGAGGCGTCGTGGTGGGCCTGTTGGCGAAGGGGTCCCGCGGCCCTGGCGGACGAAACCGGCCAGGCATGTGAAGTAGAGGGCTAAGCCGGCGGCTGCCAGGACGGCCCCAAGGATCCGAAGCAGGGCGGGAGCCGCGGGAAGAGGCGCCTGTCGGCTTGAGAGCAGGACGAACGGGACGATCACGACGACTGTGCCGGGCACGAGAACGGTGAAGAGGGCGGACTTGAGCGCTGTCATCGGTCCGTGACTGCCGAGCGAAGGTCCCCGATCCGGTGGGTTGATCTCCTGCGCAGGGCGTATCGCCTCACCCCAGAATCCTTCTTAGCACGGCGCATGCCCTGAGGCCCACCCATTGCCTTGACACTTCGGCCCGCGATCCACTCCCGTACCCCGTGGGCCACAAGCCGTCCTCGTCTTGGTGGTCGATGAACCATCGGACGCCAGCGGCGACATGCGGGTCCTCAGCACCTGGTTCAATCAAAGTGACCGAATCGAGCGCCATCAGGAGATCGGTCCACCAGTAGGGGAAACCAAGCTTAGTCCAATACCCCGGCGCCTTGCGGTCGTTGTACTTCTCCGCGCGGAAGAAGCTCTCCTTGAGACGTTCCGCGGCTGCGCGCGCCTCTTTGCGCCTTCGGAACCGAGGGTGGACCGCCAGGGCTCGAAGCGCCATGCCTGTGGCCAGATGCGAATTCGGCCTGGCCCGATCCGGTGCAAGCGGCGCCTCATTCCAGAAGGACAGGGTCTTCCTGGCTGGCGGCACAGCCTGGGCCGGGACAATCCAACCTCCATCATCCTGCCGCATCCGGAGAAGCCACTCAAGGCCGGCTTCGATTCGAGGGTCATCCCCGTAGCCAGCCTCGATCACCAGCGCTAGGATCATGCCGTGGTAGTACGGCATGTATTGATTCCCAAGGATCCCCCGGATATCGCCATCAGCGGTCTGGCAGCTCAACACCCACTCGACGCCGCTCGCAAGAGCGGGGTGACCCGCATCGAGTTGATACACCTGCACAAGGACTCGAAGCTGGCGGAAGGTTTCCAGAAGATCGTAGTTGCCTGTGGGCGGCGGGGGTTGCTTGGGGTAGCGCCAGAAGCCACCCGGCTGCTGCTTCTTCAGAATCTTTCTGACGTCGGGCAGCTCCCAGAGGGCGTCCTTCGAAGGAACGCCGCTGTCGAGCACTTCGGCCTGGAGATGCCAGGCGAGCGCTGCATCCTCAGAGGCCGCGAGCGCCGGCACCGGATCGAGTCGGAGCGCCGCTCTCCACTTGTCCACCGGATGCTTTTCCCTTCCTTGTGCTCCGAGAAGACGTATCACCGTGGTGACCACAACCGCGATCGCCGAAGGTTCAACCCGCAAGGGGTGCTCACTCGGCCGCGTTCGCTCCCCTCGGGCCAGGCCGGACTGGACGACGACAACGTCGTCCGTTGGCCGAAGTCAACGGGCGCCGGCCCACTTCGTCCGTAGACGCGTGATCCATTCCACCGGATGTGCCCCCAGATCGGCGCGCCAGGGCGCCTCCTCCCGAACCATCTGCGGTGGCGCCGGGGTGAGGGATGCTCAGGCCACTGCGGTCATGGCGCAGGCCTCGGGCTCCCACGGCCTGCTCCGTCCATCTCGCTACTTCTTGTGCTGGGGCGGGCCGCCCCTCTTCGTTCGGGCCGGTTTCTTGCGCGCGGGGCGCTTCGCCGCGGTCTTCGATGGCGTACGCTTTCCGGAGGCGGGCTGCCTCTGCCCGGCCTTCTTCGCGGCCTGGCGCTTCTTCCCCTTTGGGGCTCTCGTCTTCCGGCGTCCACCGCTCTCAGAGGGGGGAGTCCTGGCTTCCGGCTCGGCGAAGACGGTCCGGCCGATGGTTGGTGTGAGCCTTACGACGCGGTCGTTCTCTTTCACCTCGAACAGCGCCTTCCCGCTCCCCGCCCGGGCGCGGCGCGGGGCGTCGCCGAGGCGGATCGAACGGGCAGCAGCCCGCGCCATGTGGACGACGGCCCGGTCTTCGGCCAGGCCGGCGCAGGCGCCGGCGAGGTCGATCTCCTCTTCCGATCTCCAGGTGAGCACACCTTTCCCATGGCGGCCCTGCCTCGGGAAGTCCTTCAGCGGGGTACGTTTTGCCCGTCCGTCGGCAGAAAGGAGGAACAGTTCGGCGTCCGGACGGCAGACGTCCATTCCCACCACCTGGGCGCCCGCCTCCACGCGCATGCCTGCCACACCCGCAGCCGCCAGGCCCATAGGCCGCACCTCGCTCTCCGAGAAGCGGATGGCGAGCCCGCCGGAGCTCACAAGCACCAGGTCGTCCCCGCCGGTGGTCAGGCGCGCCCAGCCCAGGCGATCCCCTTCACTCACATTGGCAACCGTGAATCTCCTTCCGGAGGCTCCCGGCACCCAGACGAGGGGGATCTTCTTCACCGTTCCACCAATCGTACACAGCACCAGGTAGCCCTCGGGGGCCTGCGGCCCGATCTTGTCCGGGGGAAGGGCGATCCCGGCCACCACGTCCGTCCCCTGGGGGAAGGGCGTCAGGCCCGCGAGCGGGGAACCCTGAGCGGGATCCTCGCACTCGGGGAGCGTGTGAACGGGAACGGCGGCGGCCTCTCCCCGGGCGTCGAAGAGATAGAGGTTGTCTCGTCCCGTCGCCTCGATGAGGAGGCCCGGAGCGCTCCGCCCCGCGAGGCGCGGCAATCGCGCTGTCGCAGTGCGCGAGATCAGTCCTTCCGAGGTCACGACAACCCAGGTCTCCTTCACAGGCGTGAGATCCGCAAGGTCGGTCGCGGTGAGCACACGCTGGCCCCGTTTCCCCTTGGCCATCTGGACGATCTGTGTCCGCCGGCGATCGCCGTACTTGCCCCGAACCTCGGCGATCTCGGCCGCGATGGCGGCTCGCAGCCTCTTGTCCGAGGCCAGAAGCGCCTCCAGTTCCTTGATCTGGGCCAACTTCTCCTTGTATTCGATGTCGATCTTCTTGCGTTCGAGGCTGGCCAGCCTCCGAAGGGGCATATCGAGGATGGCGTTCGCCTGCGGCTCGCTCAGCCGGAAGCGGCGGATCAGGCGCTCGCGCGCCTGGTCGGCGTCGCGGGCGGAGCGGATCATCTGAATGACCTCCTCGAGGTGCTCGAGCGCGGTCTGCAGCCCCTCGAGGATATGCGCCCGCTCGCGAGCACGCCGG
>Ga0209342_10002074_pt1 | contig 21947 bp, 30 predicted proteins | sample RifCSP16_2_FD_184023 | JGI IMG/M metagenome (GOLD analysis project Ga0209342, IMG submission 184023) | Soil microbial communities from Rifle, Colorado - Rifle CSP2_sed 16_2 (SPAdes) (version 2) | ecosystem: Environmental > Terrestrial > Deep subsurface > Rock core/Sediment | place: Rifle... | reverse complement strand
CATCAAGGGGGAGGGATCTGAGCGGTGACCCTGTAGCGCGCTACCATGAATTGCAAGTTAAAGGACATGAATTATGGATAATACGGAAAAAGAATTTCAGAAGATTTACGAAGACCATTATTTCCGGATGGTCCGGTACCTCCGCAGGCTTGTCGGGGAGTCGGATGCCGAGGATGTGGCGCAGGAGGTTTTCGTAAAGGTGCACCAGTCACTCGACAAATTCCGGGGTGAATCAAAATTGTCCACATGGATCTACCGGATCGCGACGAATACGGCAATGGATAGACTGCGGAGTTCATCAGCGAAAATACTGTTCGCATCGCACAGCCTGACTGACGAGGATGACCTTGCCGTCGGGAGAGGGCAAGTTTCCGAAGACAACGCACCTCGACTCGATGCGCTGCTGATCCGCCAGGAGATGAACGAATGCATCCGGGGCATCGTGGACAGTTTGCCCGAGAACTATCGCACTGTTCTGGTCCTGAGCGATCTAGAGGGATTGACGAACGCGGAAATCTGCGAGGTCCTCGGCCTCCCGTTGGAAACGGTAAAGATCAGGCTGCATAGGGGCCGAAAGCACCTCAAGAAAGAGCTGAACGCCAACTGCCATTTCTACCGAAACGATCGCAATGAGCTTGCCTGCGACCGCAAAACCACATCTCTAAAATTTATCAAATAATATCGTATCCTTTTTCTCCAGCTTTACGTCTAAAAAATATAGAGCCCGATTCAGGTGAAATTCGTAAACGGCGTAAGCGGAGGTTATTATGTTTCTGACAGGCTATCGCAAGGAAATTTTCAGGCCGGAGTGCAACAACAACTTTCAGTCCCTGCACTGCATCGCCCATCTCGACAAGGACATCGGAGAAGCGCTGCCGTATCTGAACGCCGTTCTTGACGGAGACAGCTTTATCAAGGACCCGCCCTCCGTCACGTTCAAGATGAATGGAAAGCTCGTTACCGTCCACGCGCGCAAGATTGCGGTCAATGCGCTGAAGGACGAAGCGGAGGCCGAGCATGTCCTTGAGTGGCTCAGGAAAGAGATCAACGATGCCTGGGAAGATCGCGGGAAGATAACTCCAAAACTCATTGGCAAGGCAAAGCCGCACATTCTCGAAATCTACAAACTCCTGCCGAAGAGCAACTGCCGGGAGTGCGGCCAGCCAACCTGTATGATGTTTGCATCCCTGGCTACGGAGGGGGCGAAGGGAACACGCGATTGTCCGCGGCTGTTCGGAGATGGTTCGCAAGCCCTTGAGGCGTATTTGGCGAAATTCAGCTTTTCATAGTCCGACAGGTTGCGTATTTAAAATCCGCAAGAATAGAATAGCCCGCCCAGACCATCTGTGATACATTATGATCATGGCCGCCAGGGAAGTGCGAAATGGAGAATTCAGGACATGCTGTTGCCCGGAGCATTCATGATGACGAATCCGGACGCGTAAATAAACCTCCTTATTTTGGCAGTCCGGGCGGGTAAGACCGCTTAACTTACTATGGAACTCAGAACTCTCGGATTTGATCAATGGTTTCAGGACCAGCAAGTCGAGGCGCAGAGGCCTGACTGCAGAGTGGCCCGCGTGACTGCGGTCCACAGGGACAGCTTTCTCGTAAGAAATGAAAACAACGAAGTCCTCGCTGAGCCGGCAGGCAGTTTCGTTTACTCCGCTGAATCAAGTTTAGACCTTCCCTCAGTGGGTGACTGGGCGCTTGTCCAGTACCACAATGCTGATACATTTGCCGTCATTCATGGCCTTCTTCCCCGGAAATCGTTCTTGCGACGAAAAACGCCAGGCAAGAAAATAGACTACCAGATGATCGCGGTCAACATGGATTCCGCCTTGATCGTGCAAGCCTGCGATTTAGATTTCAACCTGCGCAGGCTGGAACGATACCTCGTTATGGTGAACGAAGGGCATATCGAGCCGATACTTCTCTTGACAAAAAGCGACCTGGTCAGCCCCGAGACGCTGGCGCAAAGAATATCGGAAGTACGTCAAGCCGACATAAAATGCAAGGTCCTTCCGCTCAGCAATGTGACCGGCTTCGGACTGGATCAAGTGCGTCAATTGCTGGAACCGGGCAAAACGTATTGTCTGGTCGGATCTTCCGGAGTAGGCAAAACCACGCTCCTGAACCATATCATAGGCCGCGATTTATTCGAGACGAACACGGTACGCGCAAGCGACGGGAAGGGCAGACACACGACGGCGCGCCGTCAGTTGATCGTCCTTGAACAAGGGGCGATGGTGATAGATACCCCGGGGATGAGGGAACTGGGGAATATCGGCGTCAGCGCCGGGCTTGAGGAAAGCTTTGCGGATGTATGGAGCCTTTCAAAAAAATGCCGTTTTGCCGATTGCACTCATACTCAGGAAACCGGCTGCGCGCTACTGGCCGCTATTGGAAACGGCACGTTGCGCGCGGATCGCTTCCAGAGTTATATGAAGCTGATGAAAGAATCTGAATACAATGCTCTGTCCTACATTGAAAAACGCAGAAAGGACCGGAAATTCGGACAGCTCATCAAGTCAGTCATGAAACACCACAAAAAGAAATCATAGCGCTATTGAGCAACAGAATGATAAGCTCGCTCTATTTATGGGCGGTTAAAAGTTTCAATGCCCGCGTTTCCCCGATTTTCAATATCCACGTCCGGTCTTCGGCATATCCGCTCGTACCTGCCCTTTCCCGAAAGCGTTGCGGCGGGTCCCAATATGGCTCATCGGACAGATCGATCGTTCCCCAGTGCATCGCGATCAGCGTTTTTGCGTTGATATCAAGTCCGATCTGCACAGCCTCCTCCGGGTTCGCATGATATGCTCTCATAAAGTCCCTCGGTTCATAAGCGCCGATAGGCACCAGTGCTGCGTCAAATGGACCGTGCTTACCGCCGATCTCCTTAAAAGCGCCGGACGAGTAGGCCGTATCGCCTGCGAAATAGAGATTTATTGATGTGTTTCGGATCGCCCATGAGCACCACAGGGTCTTATTTTGATTGTTCAGCCCCCTGCCTGAGTTATGCACGCTGGGCAAGGCCGTGAGTATGAAGTCTCCAATACTGACTGATGCCAGTCAAGTTCGTAAATTGTCTTATACCCCTTCTCTTCAACAAAATCCTTCAATCCAAGAGGAACAAATACCGTGATTTTCTCTTTATTGGGAAGGGCCTCAAGCGTTTTTGGATCAAGATGGTCATGATGGTCGTGCGAAATGACCAAGAGGTCGATTGGTGGCAGGTTCTTGATATTCATACCCGGCGGTGTATATCTCTCCGGACCTCCCCATGAAAACGGAAAGGCATTGTTCGTCAAGAAGGGATCGGTGATTATATATTTACCGTCTATCCGTATCAGGAACGTGGACTGCCCGAGCCAGGTTATCGTATTTTGGTCTTTCAGGCTATCCAATGTTCTCAACACCTCCTGCTCCGGCACAACGTGGTCCGGAGGGACTTCCGGCGGGAAAAAAGACCCCTTAAACCGGCGAAGATAGAAGCCTATGCCTAGAGAAGAAGACGCCTGCTGATCCGGTCCATGGGGCTGATTTATGAATCCCGATGCCGTATGGTGTTTCGGATTTGATTCATTCGATGTTGTCGTAGTTTCTTTCATCGTCGCTCCGCACCCGTTGATCAGAGAAAAAACAATTAAATTCAGCAATTGTTTCATGCTTACCCCTGACGTGAGACCTGGGACTCGCTGCCCCGCTGTTATTGTTTCAAATATATCAAATAATCATCTTACTATTTACATGAAGTTTTATGTACATCAGGACCCCGATCAGACCGGCAAAAAAACCGCAAAAGAATCCGCCGATGCTATGTCCGATTACATTATCCATCACGCTTTCTGGAAATGGAAGGAGAAAATAATTCAGCAGGCCCGATATAACTCCGCCAAGAACCCCTCCTATAAGGCCGCTCTTAAGTGCTTCCTTGGTTTCATGTTTCACGACTAAATTCCTCCGTATCTATAATTTACAAGTCTTAATTAATTTCATTCGAACGCGGATCTCATCCAAAATATCAGGGGCATCCATTTCGGAAGCATGACACTGTTTTTTCCGTATCTGATCATTTGTTCTATAGCTTTGGCAACATCGTCAGCTTCCAGTGTTAGAAATGGAGGCGCTTTTCTTTCCCCGGTCTCCTTTTTGTCCTGAAAGGCCGTATTTACAGCTCCCGGCATCAGGTGCCCTACTCCGATACCGTAGGATTTCAACTCTTTCCGAAGTCCATCGCTGAACCCGCGTAACGCAAATTTAGAGGCCGCATAGACGCTCACATCCGCAAAAGGAACGCATTTGCCGAACAGTGACCCGATATTCAGAATATACCCTGAGTCCTGAGTCTTTATTAAGGGAAGCAATGCTTTGATGCAATAATATGTACCAAAAAAATTTACTTCGAAATGCCTTCTCATTTCCTGGTTGGAAATCATTTCCGAAACGCGATATTTGCCGATACCTGCGCTGTTAATAAGCACGTTCAAACAGCCATAGTTTTTACTTACAATAGCAGCCATGCGAGAAACATCTTCCTCAATCGTAATGTCGCATCGGATAATGAGAGGAGATTTTTTTGTTATTTCAGTGATTTCGTCCTGTACCTGCTTCAATCGGCCCTCTGAGCGGGCGGCAAGGACAACCTTTGCTCCAAGTCGGCTCAAGTGGATGGCTGCTGCTTTTCCTATTCCGCTTGATCCGCCGGTTATTAGCACGACCTTATCTTTTATATTTATCACTTCCCCCAAAATATTTCTGCTGCAAAGATTTTCGGCTGTTAATTGAAGTTGCTCTGGTACTCGCCGACCCGTTTTTTAGTATGCTATTCCGATCTTCTTACGGATCGTGGTTTTGTCCTCAAGACAATCGAGCATGAACTCCGCCACGTCCGCTCGGGATACTTCAAAAACTTTGGACGGATAATGATCGGTCCATGTTCTATAAATGCCTGTCTTTTTACTGTCCCTATTTTCTATTCCTCCCCCTTATTTTCTCATGTATCCCATTCCTATTGTAATTATCGGCGTCATCAGATAAGATACCGCTATATCCGACGCGAATTGGGGAAAAGACATCTTCAAAATTCCCAACATGAGCAATGATAAATCAAGCGCAGCGATTACCACCGCGAAAGTCAGGCTAAGATAAACCGATTCTCTGAGAACGTTGCCGGCTACGTTCTTCAGATACAAGGCGGAAAAAACAACAATGTTCAGTGAAATTACCACGGCAGCGATAGAATCATACAACCCCCTGTTGCTTTCCATGAGTGGAAGTGAGACGGTCAGAGTTGCTGCAACTATTATCCACATTAAAACGCCGAAACCAACAGCCTTTGACATCGATTTCATTTTAAATTCCTCCGTTTCAATTTAACAGATACCACGCAGTTTGCCGCGTGGAGGTTCGTTAGTTGCCTGGTCGGCAATTGATAGGCACGGCAATCCAGCAAGTAGAAATACATAATGATGGCATCAAAATACATTGATCCTATCGTCACACCACCTTTCTCTCGACACTACTCAACGCTCACCGGTAAGATATACATTGCGTAAACACCGCATTGTCCGCATTATGCTCTTGATGTCTAAGTACCGGATGGCTCCTCGGCGGAAAGAAGCGTGATTTCGCCGCGGTTGCGCTGAAGTAGTTCGCCGATGCGGCAGCCAAGGATCTCGCCTGCCGCGAGCAAGCCTGACCAGGTCGCGCCCATTATTCCATGAGCAAAAGTGCTCGCACCGCAAAGTGTCAGGTTTTTGATCTCTGTCCGCGCGAGGAAGCTCCAGGGCCCCACTTGGGACGGGTTCTTTTCAGTGCCGTACCAGCTGCCGGCCGTTGAAGCAACAAAGTGCTCATAGGTTAGAGGTGTTGCCAGGTCGGCGAGAACCACATGCTTCTTGAGACCCGGTATCATTTGTTCAAGCGCTCCAAGCAGCCGAGAGGTGAGTTCTTCCTTGAAAGCGTGATAGTCATCAGGGCGTGCTCCAAATTTCGTATGCGACCAGCGGCTGAAAGCGTCGTTGCTCATGAAGGTGAAGGCCTGGATGATGTGCCGGCCGACATAGTCGCGCGAGGGATCTCTCAGCGACGTTGTGGCAAACATGAAAAACGGGAGCTCGGTCAGCGCCGCGCTCGCCGGCGACAGCATGGCTCGATAGACTCTATCAAGATCAGCGCTCCGGTAGCACCAGTAGTTGCCGGAATCCAGGCCCACGGCCCGCAGGTCCAAATCAACGACCAGGGAAAGACTGAGCCCGGACGTGGAATAACGGGTGCGTATGAGCTTGCGCCGGAGTTTCAAGCTCAGGAGCTCGATGCCGACAAGACGGCCGAACGTCATCGCCGGGTCGGCGTTGCTCAGAACATCGCGCGCACGGATCTCGGTGCCGTCCTTAAGCCGTACGCCGATGGCGCGATTTTTATCAACCAGAATCCGTTCAACTTCAGCATGCACTTTGATCTCACCGCCGGCCCGCCTCAGCGCGCGGATCAGCGCCTGCACCAGTGATTGGCCCCCGTTTTTCGGGTACCACGCGCCGTCAGAGTAGTGACCGACCACCGCGGCCTGCACCAACGCTGAAGCGTGCGATGGAGCCGTGCCCAGGTGTCCGGCGGTCTGTGCTGACAAGAAAGCCCTGGCCTGCGGATCCTTGATAAAAGCATTGATGAGGTCGCTTCCCGTGCGCCGGATCCACCTCAACACGGTCGGAATTCGAGGCAGCGCTTTCAGTGCGGACCAAAGGCCAGTGACCTCTGACGCTGCATCCATCTCTTGGTAGATTTTTTCCGTTGTTTTCACGTAGGCGTCAATGCCATGCCCCTCATGCGGGAAACGTTGTTTAAACCGGGCCGCGAATGCCTTGCTGCTTCTCGGTACGTCGAAACGCTCACCTGCGACAAATAGGTGTTCCCAACCATCGGGATTAAGCTCATAGAAGGTAAGGTCCGGGCCGAGCCCCAAACCTTCATAGATGCGCCGCATGCGACCGCCCGGGGCAAGTTCACCGATGTCATTCACCCCCGGGTTAAAGCGATATCCTTTCAGGCTGAAAGTATGACATAGTCCGCCTGGAATCTTATGTTGCTCGAGCACCAGCACTTTGCGGCCCGCCTGTGCAAGCGCTACCGCTGCGGTCAGTCCGCCGGCGCCGGAACCGATCACTATTACGTCTATAGTTCCTGTCATGACAAGTCCTCCTTTTCAAAGGCATGTATTCCGACCTTCTTACGAATTTAGGCATTATCCTCAAGACAGTTAAGCATGACCCCACGATTCCTACGGACGGACGTAAATAATAGGGTTTCATGCTTACTTCCGGTGTTGATGAAGGGTATTCTATATTGAACAGTGTTCAATTCAAGTTCAAATAAAAAACTCACCGTGCGGGCCTGCGGATGCTCTCCAGCATGAATGCGCGGGCGCCTCTGACAACGGCGCTTATGCGCCTTGGCGTGTGCATGACGCCGCGTTCCCTGATGATGATCGAAGCAATGCCGTGGAGAAACGACCAGAAGGCAAAGGTCGCAAACTCGACGTTTGTCTTGATCAGATTGCCCGCTTTAATACTTTCCAGCACATCTTTTTTGAGCATCTCATAGGAATGCAGCCCCGAGGTCCAATTCTTTTTCTCCTTCATCATTTTCGCCGGGCCTCTCATGATGAACATAAGATCATAATATTCCGGGTTCTTAAGGGCGAAATCGAGATATATCTCGCCGCGCTTGAGCAAACGCTTCCATGGGTCCCTGGTCGTCTGAAGCTCCTGCTGCTTCGCATCAAGTTTCTCGAATCCCCTGGCATGCAGAGCAAAGAGGATATCGTTTTTGTTTTTGAAATACCAGTAAATGATCCCGGGGCTGTAGTCCATCTCCCGGGCGATCGCCCTGAGCGTGACCCGTTCGTACCCTTCCTTCAGAAACAGCTTCATCGCCGTATCGAGGATCAGGCCCCGCATCTTGTTCCTGTCGTTTTCTTTCACGGTTGATCGCCTCATGATGAAATTGAACAGCGTTCAATTATGATGACATGTATATCATGAGCGGTATCTCTTGTCAAGTACCTTTATAAAGTCCAACCAAAAATACCCCTTGACAATTAGTACTATGTAGAACTATACTCTGTAAAACTATAACTGACGTAAGGCGTGAGGGGTGAGGCTTAAGGGAATTCGAAGATTGTCAAGGGGGCATGCCATGGACAAAAAGGACGCATTGAAGCTGAGTATTGAGCTTATGGAGATTGCCGAAGCGGCTTATGTCACCACTATCGACCCCGACGGGTTTCCCCAGACCCGTGCCATGTTCAACCTGAGGAGAAAAGAACAGTTTCCCAGCCTTGCCTCGCGGTTCAAGGACCATCAGAACGACTTTCTCGTTTACTTCACGACCAATACCTCCTCTCCCAAGATCAGCCACATCAAAAACAACCCGAAGGTCTCCATCTATTACTGTAAGCCAAGCGAGTTCCGGGGGCTGATGCTTTCCGGAGAGATGGAGACCGTCACGGACAGCTCTGAAAAAGAAAAAGTCTGGCAAAAGGGCTGGGAGATGTACTATCCCGGCGGCGTGCACGATCCCGACCATACGGTGCTGCGTCTTCAGCCTATGGCAGCGAAGTATTATCATCAGCTCAATTCATTCCACTTCGATCTGAAAGGCAGGACATGAAGAAAATCAGTCAAGGCGGTTTTCTGATAGCCAAGGTGCAACTGCTGTCGGAGCGGATATTTTCCAAAATCCTTGCCAAGTACGAGCTGAGCGAGATCAGCCCGGCCCAGGGAAGGATACTCTTCGTCCTCTGGCAGAAGGACGGCATCTCGATCCAGGAACTGGCGAAGAAGACCGCACTCGGCAAATCCACCCTGACGAGCATGCTGGACAGGCTGGAGCAGGCCGGGTTCGTGAAGCGCGTGCCGTCTAAAGAGGACCGGCGCACGATTCTCATCAGGCTTACTGAAAAGGACCATAAGTGCCGGGACCTGTACACGAAGATAACAAAAGAAAAAACGGAGCTGTTTTATAAAGGGTTCACTTCGAAGGAAATTGATGCGTTCGAGGGACATTTGCAAAGAATTCTCGAAAATTTGAATGAGTATGAAAGGGGGAAGTGATGCTTCCTCACCTCAGTCCTCTTTCTCGACGGGGAGAGGGTGTTAAGCGCTTCGTATGGATGTCATTCATTATGCTATCGCTGATCGCAGCCTTCGGTCTGGGGTGCGGCTGGTACGTCTCGAATCCTGTCTACTCAGAGGACGCCATGAATAAGCCTGTAAATTTCTCGAACGGCAGGTTCACGAATGCCGAACCAACGACGGTAATGAAACCGGGATCGAATTGGGATTCTATCTACCAGTTTTTGTTCAAAGGACACAGGGACAGGACGCCTCGACACCTCTTGCCGGTTGTGAGCATGGATGGTTTTGCACAACAGCCGGCATCGGACGGGCTCCGGTTCGTCTGGCTCGGCCATTCGAGTGTGCTGGTGGAGCTCGATCGCAAGCGTATTCTCATCGATCCCGTCTTTTCCGAACGCGCATCACTCTTTTCATGGGCCGGGCCGAAACGGTTTCAGCCTGCGCCGATCCATGCGAAGGACCTTCCTGCAATCGACGCGGTGCTCATCTCCCATGACCATTATGACCATCTTGACAAACCGACAATCGCTGCCATTGCGGCAAAAACCACGTCGTTTCACGTCCCCCTCGCCCTGGCCACGCTGCTTGAGAGCTGGGGTGTTCCGAAGACGAAGATTTATGAGTACGCATGGTGGGATGAGCATGAGGTCAACGGCATAACCATTGCCGCGACTCCGGCGCGCCACTTTTCCGGCCGCGGGCTCTTTGACCGGAATAGAACGCTCTGGTGCTCCTGGGTCGTGTCCCGAAATGGGAGAAAGGTCTTTCACAGCGGCGATACGGGCATGACCAGCCAGTTCAAGGAGATCGGGAAGAAATACGGGCCCTTTGATATCGCCTTCATTAAAATAGCGGCATACAACGAGAACTGGCCCGATATACATCTCAACCCCGAACAGGCGGTTGAAGCTTTTCTCAACCTGGACGGTAAGGCGCTGGTCCCGATCCATTGGGCCACGTTCGATCTTTCACTGCATAGCTGGTACGAGCCGATTGAACGCCTCGTCAAAGCGGCGGAACAAGTCCATGCGCGGACCATCACGCCTAAGATGGGGGAAATAGTTGACCCGGAGCGCTATGAAAACGGACACTGGTGGAAAGAGCTTGTGAGCGCATCAAAATAGTTGATTAAAGAAAGGACATGGAGCATGCCGAAACTCATTGAAACTCCGATCGTGATAACAGCGGCGGGAAATGTGCCGAAAAAGATCGAGGAATATGTCGGCCGCGTCAATTCAGGCACGGATACCGTAAGCATCGCGCGAATGAAAAGCCCGTCCGGATGGGTCGAGCCCGGCCAGACACCCGAGTTCGACGAGTACACAGTCGTGCTGCGCGGTCTCCTTCGCGTCACAACGCGGACCGGCAGCATTGATGTCAAGGAAGGCCAGGCCGTAATTGTGCAACGCAACGAATGGGTGCAATACAGCACACCGGGACCGGATGGGGCGGAGTATATCGCGGTGTGTCTGCCGGCGTTTTCGCCCGGGGCGGTACACAGAGATGGATGAATAATCCGACGAGATTATAATTCAATGTTAGCAGGGGAACCTCTGGCCACATAAAGAAACTTTACCACGGAGTTGCACGGAGGAGGCGCGCGGAAAGAACAAACGAGCGGTCATTGTAAAAATGCTTCTCTTCATTTCATTGAGACTCCGTGGCATTTTCCGCGGTAAAAACCTGACTCAGATTTCAAAATGTACTGCCCGCTGTTAAGATAAATAGCTAAAGGAGATGCCACGTATGGCGAGCAAGGGTATGCAGGTCGGCGACAGGACGGCACTTATAACGGGGACCACGAGCGGGATAGGTTACGAACTCAGCAGGATAATTGCGCGAAATGGCGTCAACCTGGTTCTCGTATCAAGAGACGAGAAAAGACTCCGCGCTCAGAAGGAGGCCTTGCAATCGGAATACAGAGTCGCAGTACACATCATAGCGAAAGACCTTTCCGACCCCCACGCGCCTGCGGAAATTTATAGCGAAGTCAAACGTCAGGGGCTTCACGTTGACATCCTGGTGAACAACGCCGGTTTCAATGAAAGCGGACCATTCTTACATACCAGTCTCGACAGGGAGCTTGCCATGCTCCAGGTGCATGTGACCGCGCTCACGCACATGACCAAGCTGCTTCTTCCGGACATGATCAAACGCGGATTCGGAAAAATACTGAACGTGGGCTCGACCGGATCGTTCACTCCGTGCGCCCTTGACGCTGTTTACTGCGCAACAAAGGCATACGTGATGAGCTTCTCAAACGCGATCAGGGCGGAACTCTCGGGCACGGGAGTTTCCGTATCAACGCTGTGCCCAGGCGCGACAAACACGGAATTCGCGCGAAAGGCGAAGATGGAGAGCACAAGACTGTTCAATGGAATAGTGATGGAACCTCAGCGGGTCGCGGAAATCGCTTACCAAGGTCTTATGAAGAACAAAAAGGTGATTGTTCCGGGTTTCGCAAACAAGATGCTGGTCGCCTCAATTCCATTCACGCCGGGCATCATGTTGGACTGGGTTTCAATGTTTCTGTTGAAGAGAAATTGAACGCCAAAACCACGGAAAAACCATTTCATCCGCAGATGTCGCGGATGTGCGCGGATTTTAACAGCGTTGGATTTTGAAACTATGCTTCAGGGAGGCACTACATGAAGAAAGCAGTTTATATCCTTGGTTTGCTGGTTGCAGTTGTTCTGATCGTCATCAGTTCCGGAATCCGGCTCGACGTCCCTGTTGAAAAGCTGAAAGCAAAATATGCGAACAAGCAATCTTACTATCAAACGTTGGGCGATTTCCTGTAGTTATGGCTGTGATAGAAAGGGATTCCGTTTACATATGCTTTTTTACTGTCTGGGCGGCATACTGTGGTACTACTTGTTTTATAAATCAAAGTATGTCCCGCGTGTTATCTCTCTCTATGGTCTTTTATTGATCGCAATGCTTTCCGGCTGCACAACCAGGGCCGCCTATGACGCCCTCCGCATTCAGCAGGAAATGCAGTGCCAGAAACTTCAGGGCGCCGACCAGGCCGAGTGCGAAAGACGGACCGGGATGAGCTATGACGAATATCAACGGCAACTCAGTGAGCGGGAAAAGGACAAGTGAATATTGCAGTAGAAAGTGTGAGAGCGACTTTAACGAGATCATCAACATTATGGAGGAATATTAATGTTCATAGGCCACTACGCAATTGGTTTCGGGCTCAAGAGGGCGGAGCCGAAGTTATCGCTCGGCACGCTGATCCTGGGGGCGACCCTCCTTGACATTCTGTTCGGTATATTCGTTCTTACCGGGGTCGAACATGCGCGGATCGTGCCCGGCGCCTCCGCTGCCGCGCCGTTTGAATTTTACGATTATCCAATCAGCCATAGCGCCCTCGGCGCGTTGGTCTGGTCGCTCACCGGATTCCTGGTGTATTGGCTGTGGCCGGGGAAAGATAGGACGCAACGGAAACGGCCCGCAACGATCCTGGCACTTGCCATCTTCTCCCATTACGTTCTGGACGTGATCTCGCATACGCCGGACATGTCTCTTCTGGGAAACAGCTCCCTTAAATTGGGTTTATCTCTCTGGAACAGCCTGCCTGCAACAATAGCGGTGGAAGCGGCGCTCTTCTTCGCCGGAATCGTCCTCTATCTTCTCGCCCGCCGCGAGCTTCGGCCCGCAGCCAAATACGGGCTTGCTGCGCTGGTTATTATTCTGTCGGCCTCGTTTCTCGGAGGTTCCTTCGGCCCGCCGCCGCCGAACATGACGGTGATAGGTTTCACGCTCACGGCAGGACAGGCGGCCTATATCGCTTTCGCGTATTGGATAGATAAAACATAACGAACAACAGCGGATTTCATCATATACATGAGGGAGAGCGTTTAAATATGAATATATTGCTCATCAACGGCCACCCGGACAGGGAAAGCTTCTGCTCAGCCCTGTCGCAGGCGTACAAGCAGGGCGCGCAGGGCGCGGGCGCGGAGGTGCGGGAGATCAACGTGGGAGCTTTGAAGTTCAGCCCGAACCTGGCCCACGGATACCGAAAGATCACCGCGCTTGAAGAAGACTTGCTGCATGCCCAGGATTCCATCAAGTGGGCCGAGCATCTGGTGTTCGTCTACCCCACGTGGTGGGGCACCATGCCGGCGCTGCTCAAGGGATTCATTGACCGGACCTTCCTGCCGGGCTTCGCCTTCAAGTACCGGGACAATTCCCCGTGGTGGGACCGGCTGCTGACAGGACGGTCGGCGCGCATGATCGTGACCATGGATGCTCCGGTATGGTTCTTTCGGCTGGTGTACGGCAAACCCGGCCACAATGCCATGAAGAAGATGGTCCTTGAATTCTGCGGGATTAAGCCGGTCCGGATAACTTCATTCGGGTCAATCAAACGGTCGAGCGAAGAACAGCGAATACGCCGGCTGGAACAAGTGAAACGCCTGGGAAGCAAATTACAATAGCACGTCTCCTCCCCTTCCGTTTAAGTTAGATGTAAAAAATACTTGACATGGTGTCTAAAATATTGTACATATTGTATGTGATACTTAACATATAGTCAGGATTAAATGACAAGTGGAGGTTTATATGTACGATCGGGAAAAACAAAGCCTGGTATCTTTGATTACCATGGTCCTGATTCTTGGGTCCTATACCCTGTATGTATATCATAAGTACATAGCGGGGAATTTGGATATTCTTAATGACTTCAAATTCTGGGGAAAGGCCTACCTGATCTTAATCCCGGTGTCAATTGCGGCGCAAATCATCATTCACATTATTTTTTTCACCATCAATAAGATTGTTACCAATGAGGGCGCGCCTGCCATTACCGATGAACGGGACCAGTTGATCGAGCTGAAAGCCATACGGATTGCTCACTGGACATTCATAGCAGGCTTTATACTGTCAATGGGATCACTGGCAACAGGGGTGCAACCCTGGGTGATGCTCATTGCTCTTATTTATTCCGGGTTTATTGCAGCCATCGCTTCGGAATCGGCCAAGATCTATTTTTATTGGAAAGGGTTTTAATATGAGCAAATGTTTCATCAGCAACAACATCCGGAAGTTGCGTTTTCTTGCCGATGAAATGACCCAACAGCAATTGGCCGATAAAACGGGGGTGACGCGACAAACCATCATGGCCATCGAAAACGGGAAATATTCGCCTACCCTGGAATTGGCTTTCCGCATTGCCGGCGTTTTCCACACCCCCCTGGAAGAGGTGTTTTCGTTTGACGAGAAAGTTCAAAAAGGAAAAAAATGAATTGAAATCAAAAAACCGCGAGATCCGCTGTGTTTGTTGTACGAAATACAGACTGCCGGAAGTTATGACCCTTGATGAACCAAAGGAGGCTTGAAAAGATGTCTACTCGAAGAGAAAACAATAGATTCTTAGTCCGTTTTGCAGCAGTTTCATTTTTAGCAATTTTGACCGCCTGTACTCATATCGATGGGCCCTATAGAGGTAAAGTCGTTGAACTTGAAACGGAAAAACCAATCGAAGGCGCAGTTGTGGCTGCAAGATGGACGATTGAACCTTATATACGCCCTAAGAAGATATGTGATGCAAAAGAAACCATCACAGATAAAAACGGTGATTTTGAACTGCCGAAGGGTTCGTGTTTTTGCCAACCGTTTGCGAAAATTGATAAGCCGCTTGTTGTTGTGTTCAAGCCTGGATATCTCGGCTATCCGGCTCTTGGCGCAACCCAGGAAGAAAGAAAGGCGCAAGCGCCTGGAAACACGGGAAATGAATTTAAGAAGACAAATGAATACTCTGTTATAAAACTGGGAAAGCCTGTGGCAAAAGAAGAAAGAGATTTGACATACCTCTCAATTGTGTTTTCTGATGATGAAACAATAAATAAAGTCCCTATTCTTCTCAGATTATTAAATGAGGAAAGAAGGAACTACGAATTACAAGAGAAGAAAAATACGGAGTAAAAAATGACGGGCAGTAAGTCTGAGATTAATACAAGTCTGAGGTGATAGAGATGTGTTCTCGAATGGACGGTGTAAAAGCGAGATTCACAAGCGTCTTTCTGACGATTGCATGTATGGCCGCACCAGGCTGTGCTTCGGCCTACAAAACAGTGTTGCCGACGCCGCCCGATCACTATCAAAGACTGGGAGCGGCCAAAGGGAATGCATGCGGTTCGATGATGATCCTCGCACCCTATAACTTTATCCCGATGGTCGAAATCCCCTTCATAGGCGGGACGCTGAATGAGCGTGTCGAAAACGCGTACCAGAATGCGGTTGACAGTGTACCCGGCGCGACGGCTTTGTTGAACGTGACAATGCAGGAAAACTGGTTTTGGTGGGTGCTGGGCTCGACGAAATGTGTAACGATCTCAGGGGAGGCGATCCGATGAAAAAGACCTTAACGACATGGCACGTGGTCCTTTTGATGCTGTTTACGGCCTGCACGGGCTGCGTAGGAACGCCGGTTACATTCAAATCAATGACGGACGTCAAGTATGACGCGACGAAGGGCCGAACGATATCAGGCAGTGCGTGCGGTTTTCAGCTGCTGTTCTGTATTCCGATCAAGTTCAACGATCGCTATGAACGGGCATACGCCGAACTGCTCGATGGCGCGGGTCCCGGTTCTTATGTGACCGATATACAAGTCAGCGAACACTGGAAGTACGGGTTTGTAGGAACAGCGTACTGTACTGATCTTAAGGCAACAGCGTATCCCCGGCTTGCCGCGGCGGCGAACTGACGTCTATATCATAATATATTGAGGGTGCGGAAAATGAATACCTACAGAAAAACCGCAATACGTGTTGCCGTATTATTTCTCATTGCTCTCATTTTTAATATAATAGCTTCGAGTATTTACCAACCTGTTCTTAATGCTCCGGACTATCTTATCAAGGTTTATCCAAATAAGACGCTGGTGACCATGGGAATACTCCTCGATTTCATTTGTGCCCCTGCCATGATTTTGATTCCAATTATGTTGTTTCCTCTCTTTAAAATGTTTGATGAAAAAATCGCGCTCGGGTATGTTGTGTTCAGGCTGCTCGAAGGCGTGCTCCATATTGTTCTCGCGATCAACTCATTGTCCCTCATCAGCTTAAGTCAGGATTATATAAACTCAGGGGGGCCGGATTCTCATTATTTTCAAGCGTTGAGTAATTCAATTCATGCACGGACAGAATGGACAACACTGCTTTACATTATCGTTTATACGTTAGGCGCTTTTATGTTTTATTATTTATTATATAAAACAAAACTTATTCCTCGATGGTTATCAGGTTGGGGGGGGGTTGCGGTTGCTGTCTTGTTAACAGGCGCCCTGTTGCATATGTTCGGCATGTTCGGCGCCGTGCCGTTGATGAAGGTTATGCCCCTTTTTGCGCCTCCCATAGGCTTGCAAGAACTGGTTATGTCAATATGGCTGATAGTCAAAGGATTCAATCAAGCCGCAATCAAAAAGTGAGATCACTCTGCATTCAGACAGAAAGACGGCGATAATTGTCGGGATATTATTCATAGCCGCCGCGGTTGCCGGCGTCCTGAGCCTGTCGTTTACAGGAGCGGCAAATGAGCAGGATTATCTGGTCAAATTAGCTGAAAATAATAACAATGTGATAATAGGAGCGCTCCTTGAGTCGATCATGGCTTTTGCCTGTGCCGGCATAGCGATCTGGCTGTATCCGGTCTTGAAAAGGTATGATGAAGCCCTGGCTCTCGGGTCTGTTGGTTTCAGGATTATCGAGGCAGTACTTTTTATTGTTGCCGCAATTGGTCTGCTATCATTATTGATGGTAAGTCAGGAGCATGTAAAAGCAGGCGCACAGGCCTGTCCTCATTTTCAAACATTAGGCGCTATATTGCGCGCTGTGCGTTTCTGGGCAAGCTTTGTGTTTGCGGCAATCGCTTTTTGCATTGGAGCTCTGATGTACTATTATATATTCTATCAATCAAGACTCATTCCCCGATGGCTGTCCGGGTGGGGTCTCCTTGCGATCACCTTGCATCTGGCCGAAGTCATCTTGACCATATTCGCCCTCGTTAAGCCATTATCAACGATCCAGGTCGTTATGAATCTTCCGATATTTTTTCAAGAAATGACTTTGGCGGTATGGCTGATTGTTAAGGGGTTCAATCCGTCCGCAGTCGTTTCCGGGGCCGCAAAACAGATATGAAGAGATAGAGCGACCATTGACAGGCGTCGCCGGAAAGGACCCGCGAAGACGAAAATACGTCATTGGGGCCATACCACATATACCTTCGATTTGAAATGAGGAGTGAAATGATAATTATCACGTTTATATCAATCATGCTTTTGATCGTGACGGGCGCCGGTTGCGCGACCAGGAACATCTATGACGGGCTCCGCATGCATCAGGGGATGGAATGCCAGAACCTTCAAGGGCCCGAACGGGACGAGTGTGAAAACGGTCCGGGATGAGCTATGATGAATATCAAAAACAGCTCAAGGAACGGGAAAAAGTTAAGTGAATATAAGCGTTCACGAGGGCCGTGCCCAGAAAGGGTACTACTTGTTGGCAGGCGTAGCGAATTGCGCAGGATCGGTGTTTGAGGAGGAAAATTGATGCACTATATCGCCCGGAAAGATGAAATTCCCAGGATTGGCGAAACGTGGATTCCCGTCGGCAGAAAGATTCATTTGGTTCAGCTTTGCCTTTTCGATGCCGACAAAATAGGACATCATATCCCCAAAGAACTATCCATAGTCAAAATCATGCCGAACAAAACCCTGGGGGCCATATTCTTGAGTTCTTACGGCCCTGGTTCAACACTGGAATATGATGAATTCCTCCTCGCCCCCGCGACAGTAAAATATAAAAGTCGTAAAGGTTACTGGGTCACCCATATGTACGTAAATAACGAAAAGGCGATGTGGGGCGGACGGATACTGGGCTGGCCGAAAGAGATGGCGGACTTTGACTGGCCGGATGCCGTTCCCGGTAGTGCGCGGGTCTCGAAGGGTGAAGATCGTATTTGCACGGTCTCGTATTCAAAACCATTGGGTCGCTTCAGGTTCTGGACAAAGTTTCATGCTCCTTCCGTGATGGATGACAAGATCATGAGCCACAGGTTCAGGTTCAAAGCTGATTTCGGAATTTGTCGGGCAACATATGATATTCCGAAAACGAGCCCGATCTTTGATATATGTCGATCGCGAATACCGCTTCTCACGCTCGGCGGTCTCAAGATGGAAGGGTTTCAGGCCGAAGACGCCGAGGTTCTGGGATTCATCCCAAACAAAGCAACGTACACGGTCCAACAACTTGTTGAGAATCTCGTGAAGAAGAATTCACCTACAGGATGATTGCGTTTACAACCTGAGAGGGCAGTCGGATAAGATGAAAAGCTGATTCGACTCGGGACAACAGAAGATATCAATCCGGCAATGTCACTGATCCAGCGCTGCATTCTACACGAAGTATGCGGGAGACAAACGCAGGCGCTTTGAAGTCCGATCTTGACCTGGACCACAATTAATTGAGTTTTATCCGCAATGCGGTCTCAATGCCCGGCATCGTCAATTGCCTGAACATGTTGTCCATCTCTTCAGCGGTGAAGGGCAATCCGCGGTCAAGCCACCAGGTCATGAGGGACAGGAACGAGCTTACGATCCAATGCGCGGCCATGTCGATCGGCATCGGAGGGTTCTTTTTGATTTTCATGGCCGACGAAAGATGCTCACGCACGACAGCGGTCAAATAGTTCTGCGCCTGCCTCATGATCATCTGACCGCTTTGCTTTCCGACCATGGCCTTATAATGACCATGGTTTTCCGCGGCATGCCGAAAGAGTTCCAGGCTCAGGTTGAAAGCCCCGCCTTTAGCCTGCCCTTTCCCAAGCATTAGCGCCTGATGCCGCTCTTCCAGTATTTTCCGCAAATGATCGAAACCGCTTAAAAACAGCTCGTCCTTGTGCCGGTAATGGGAGTAGAAGGTTGACCTGCCGAGATTTGCCCGGTCAAGGATGTCCTGCACGGTGATCTTTTCGTAGCCCTTTTCCGGGATCAGCGCCATGAGCGCGTCATGCAGCAGCTTGCGGGTTCGCTCCACGCGGCGATCTTCTATTTTTTTCTTCATTCTTTCCCTCTTTTTTGTGAACATTTGATGCCGTTTTGTTCAGTACTGAACATTCCGGGGCACATTGATTCTTGACGCGCAGCTCAATCTTCCTCTATATTGAAAATGAACATATTGTTCATTAGTGAATAGTTTATTCATAAACCGAGGAGGAGTCAAATGAAAAATCCGGACGCGAAGACCGGTTCTCCGCTCATCGAACTCAGAGGCGTCAACAAAGAATTCCTATCACCCGGCGGCAAGGTGAAGGTGCTCAACAATATCAACCTATCGATCAAGCAAGGCGAGTTTGTTACAATCGTCGGCAAATCGGGGAGCGGAAAGTCGACGCTCCTCAGCATGATCACCGGCATCGACCGTCCGTCCTCAGGCGCAGTTCTCGTTGACGATACGCGCGTGCATCTCCTGCCCGAAGGGCCGCTCGCTGCTTGGCGCGGCCGCAATATCGGCGTCGTGTTCCAATTCTTTCAACTTCTGCCGACCCTCACCGTTGCTGAAAACATCATGCTGCCCATGGATTTTGCCGGCGTCTATCCGGGCCATAGGCGCCGCGAGCGCGCGCTGGCCCTTCTCGGTCAGGTCGGCATCATCGAGCACGCGGACAAGCTGCCGTCGTCGTTGTCGGGCGGGCAACAGCAGCGCGCGGCCATTGCACGCGCGCTCGCGAACGATCCGCCGCTGGTGGTCGCGGATGAACCGACAGGCAATCTCGACGGCCACACGGCCGCGGAGGTGATCAAACTCTTCTCGAACCTTGTGAGTTCGGGTAAAACGGTCGTCATCGTGACCCATGAACGCGACGTGACTACCTTTGCCGACCGGACGATCGTACTAGCCGACGGCAGCATCGAGTCGGAGTTGAAGGGGGCGCGGGCCCTGAGAAATTACGGCGCACGGGAGGCGGCCCGTGCTTAGTCCCCGCTGGCGCAAACTCCTGGGAGATCTTTGTGAAAGCAGGCAGCGCACTGCTGCAATGGTGATCTCGCTGTCTCGCTTCATTTTCGGGGTCGGCACGATGCTCGACAGCTATTCGATACTGAAGCGAGAGATTGCGGGGAATTACCAGGCCGCGAATCCGGCATCCGCAACGCTCGAACTTGCGAACGTGGACGATGCGCTTGCCGCAGACGTTCGTAAATTCCCCGGAATCGCCGACGCGGAAGTCCGTGCGACAATCCTCTCGCGCATCCGGGTGGGTGATGATTGGACACGGCTGCTCTTGTTCGTGATCAACGACTTCAATGACCTGCGTCTCAACACGTTCAAGCGCGAAAGCGGCGCGTGGCCGCCGCCGCGGGGAACCATGCTGGTGGAACGCTCCTCGGTCAAAGTTCTTAAAGCTGGTATCGGCGCGGCGCCGTACATCAAGACGCCGCACGGCATCCCTCGCGAGGTTCCCGTATCCGGCCTCGTTCATGACACAAGTTTGGCGCCGGGAGTTCAGGAGCAGACTGTTTGCGGATATATCACCCGCGAGACACTCGGCTTGCTCGGCGAGAAGCCCGTTCTTGACGAACTCCGCATTCTTGTTGCAGATCATCCATTCGACCGGACTTCGGTAGATACAACGGCGCGCAGCGTGGCAAACCGGCTGCAGACGACGGGCCAAGTTGTTCGCCAAATTCAAGTGCCGCAGCCGGGGCGGCATCCGCATCAGGGCCAGATGACAGGCGTGCTGTTTCTGTTCATCTCATTCAGCCTGATGGCGCTTGTGCTCAGCGCTATTCTCGTCGCAACCCTGGTCTCAGCCATGCTTGCCCGGCAAATTCGAGAGATCGGCGTGATGAAGGCGGTCGGTGCCACGACCGGGCAGATCGCAACGATGTATTTGGCCATGGTGGCCCTGCTCGGGGCGGTTGCCACGGCGTCGGCAATGCCCCTGGCCCTGCTCGCGGCGCGGACGTTCTCGGACGCTATCGCCAACCTGCTCAATTTCACGATCATGAGTTACCATGTGCCGTTGTGGGTGCTCGCGGTGCAGATCGCATCCGGCATACTGGTTCCCGTAGCAATGGCTGCATTTCCGATCATGCGAGGCGCCCGCGTAACGGTGCGCGAAGCAATAAACGACTACGGATTAAAGAGCGACGCCTTCGGACAACATCGCCTCGATTCCGCTCTCGCACGCCTGCAGGGGATCAGTCGCGCCTATCTCCTCGCCTTGCGAAACATGTTCAGGCGTCGCGGACGGCTGATCCTCTCGCTGGTACTGCTTGCAGCAGGCGGCGGAATGTTCATGAGCGCGCTGAATGTCAGGGATGCCTGGAAAGTGTACATTGGTCGGATATATGCAGACCGTCATTACGACGTTCAGATAAAGTTGAATGAGCCCGAGCGCGAGGACGCGCTTCGTTCAGCGCTGCAGAAGGTTAGAGGCGTCGCCAAAATCGAAACCTGGGGATACAGCGAGACCACCCCGGCTCAACCCGGTCTGGTCGACATTGTCAGGACATATCCCGACGGCGGCCACGGCAGCTTCGTGATGCTGGGCGCGCCTTCGGAAACGACCATGGTAACGTTCCGGGTCCTGTCCGGGCGATGGCTGTTGCCGGCTGACAGCGATGCAGTGGTGCTGAACCAGATGGCCCGCAGCCTCATTCCAGACGTAAAAATCAACGACACAGTCCTGTTGTCGCTCAATGGGCGAGCGACAAAATGGCGTGTCGAAGGCTTTGTAGAGGAAGTCGGATTTCCGGCAGCTGCGTATGTGAGCGAAAAGGCTTACGCTCAGGCA